>WNGI01003472.1_pt1 | contig 17570 bp, 13 predicted proteins | sample 5400621 | NCBI WGS metagenome assembly WNGI01 (sample SAMN13153374, study PRJNA577476) | soil metagenome | isolation source: 20 cm soil or saprolite under Garry oak tree replicate 1 | place: USA:California | collected 2016-06-15 | reverse complement strand
CACGTGAAGCCGATGCCGCCGTGGATCTGGATGCCTTCGCCGGCGGTGTGGCGGTACGCGTCGGACGTGTAGGCCTTCGCCATCGCGGCGGCGAGCGGCGCCTCGGCGACGTCGTTCGCGACGGCCCAGGCGGCGTAGTACGTCGCCGACTTCGAGCTCTCCACCTCGACCAGCATGTTCGCGCACTTGTGCTGGATCGCCTGGAAGCTGCCGATGGGGCGTCCGAACTGCTCGCGCACCTTGGCGTACTCGACGCTCATCTCGAGCACCTTCTGCGCCCCGCCGCACATCTCGGCGCAGAGACCCACCTTGCCGCGGTCGACGACGCGATCGAGGAGCTTCCAACCCGCACCCGGCTGCCCGAGCACGCGGTCGGCCGGCACGCGCACGTCCTCCAGCACCACCTCGCAGAGCTTGCGCGTCTGGTCCATCGTCTTGAGGAGCGTCGCCTTCACGCCCGACGCGCCCGCGTCGACGAGGAAGAGCGTCACGCCCTCGGCGCCCTTCGACCCGGGCTCGCGGCCGGCAACGATGATCACATCCGCCGTGTGCGCGTCGGGAACGAAGAGCTTCGTGCCCGCGAGCCGATAGCCACCCCCGTCCTTCCGCGCCTGGAGCTCGATACCTTCTGCATCCCAGCGCGCGTTCGGCTCGAGCTGGGCCAACGTCACCCGCAGATCCCCGGCCGCGATCTTCGGCAGGAACGACGCCTTCTGGCCGTCCGACCCGCCTTCGAGCAGCGCGACGCCGCCGAGGACGACCGTCGCGAAGAACGGCCCCGGCAGGACGGCGCGTCCCATCTCCTCGAGCACGACGACCATGTCGACGAAGTCGCCGCCCGCGCCGCCGTACTGCTCGGGCAGGATGAGTCCCATCCAGCCGAGCTCGGCCATCTGCTTCCACTGCGCGTCGGTGAAACCGCGGTCGTCCTCCATCATGCGGCGGACGTAGGTCATCGGGCTCTCGGCGGCGAGGAAATCCCGCGCCGACTTCCGGAGCATCTCCTGCTCTTCGCTGAAGCCGAAATCCATTGTTCTCCTCTCAGCCGTTGGCGAGCACGGTGACGCAACCGACGGCGCCGGGACCGCCGAGGTTGTGCGCGAGGCCGATCTCGGCGTCCTTCACCTGGCGCGCTCCCGCCTTGTGCCAGAGCTGTTGGCAGACCTCGTAGATCATCCTGACGCCGGTCGCGCCGATCGGATGGCCGAAGGACTTGAGGCCGCCGCTCGGGTTCACAGGCACCTCGCCGCCGATCGATGCGCGTCCCTCGGCGACGTACCGCCAGCCTTCGCCCGGGGCGCAGAGACCCAGGTCCTCGTAGTTCAGGATCTCGGTGATCGTGAAGCAGTCGTGGACCTCCGCGAGGTCGAGATCCTTCGGCGTGACGCCTGCCTGCTCGTAGGCGGACTCCGCGGCGCGGCGGGTGGCGGGGAAGCCCGTGTAGGCGAAGCCGGGCTTCAGGTAGGGCTCGCCCGACGTGACCGCGAGGCCGAGCCCCTTCACCAGGATCGGGTCGGGACGGATCGAGCGGGCGACGTCCGTGCGGCAGACGATCGCCGCCGCCGCGCCGTCCGTCGTCGGGCAGCAGTCGAAGAGGCCGAGGGGACTGCAGATGAGCGGTGCTGCGAGCACCTGCTCCTCGCTCACCTCCATCTGGAAGTGCGCCTTCGGCGACATCGTGCCGTTGTGGTGGTTCTTCACGGCCACCTTGGCGAGCGCGTCCTTGGTGACGCCGTAGGTCTTGAAGTAACGGTTGGCCGCCATCGCAAAGAGGCTCGGCGCCGTCGTCCCGTAGCCAACGACCGGATGCGTCCCGAAGGTGCCGAGACCGCGCCGGCCCGAGTCGCGGAGCTTCTCGAAGCCGAGCACCAGCACGCACTCGTACATGCCGGCAGCGACCGCCATGCAGGCGTTCCGGAAGGCGTCCATGCCCGAGGCGCAGTAGTTCTCGACGCGCGTGATCGGGATGTCGTAGAGCTTCAGCGGGTCCGCGAGCGCGGTGCCGGAGTAGCCGCTCTCGAGCGTTCCAACCCACGCGGCCTCGATGCGCGCCGGGTCTATTCGGGCGTCGCCGTACGCGTCGAACGCCGCATCGACCACCAGATCCTCCAGCGATCGGTCGTAATGCTCGCCGAACTTGCTGCAGCCGACGCCGACCACCGCCACCCGGTCGCGGATGTTCATTGGGGCCTCGCTTTCCAGAAGTAGTTGTTGAACCCGCCGTGCTCGTGGATCTTCCGGAACGTCAGCTCGAGCGGCATGTCGATCGCGACGCGCTCGGGCTCGCAGTCCGTGAGCTGCACGTAGAGCCGCCCGCCACCGTCGAGCTCGACGACGGCGTGCGTGACCGGCGGGTCCGGACTCTCCGTCAGGTAGTCGTTCGTGAACGTGAAGAGCCGGCCGCGGCGGGCGAGGCGCACCTCCTCGAGCCCGTTCGCGTCCGCGCATTCGACGCAGATCCGGTGCTTCGGGAACTGCACCGTGCCGCACCGCGCGCAGCGGCCTCCGTAGAGCGGCAGCAGCTGCTTCCGGTCGCGCCACAGGATGACCGGGGACGACGACTCGGTCGCCACGGTCTCCTTCCGCACGAGCTTCCGGAAGCGCGCGTAGCGGCCGTAGGACGGCAGCGTGCGCTTCACCTCGATCTGGCGTGCGACCCCGTGGCCGGCAGGGATTGCCGCGCCGGTCGCCCGCAGCACGACGGCGTCGGCGCCGTCGCCGTAGCCGACCACCAGGATCAGGTCGCCCGCCTTCGCGCGCTCGAGCGCGGCGGCGAGCATGAGGAGCGGCTGAACCGCGCCGGTGTCCCCGAGCGTCGTCCAGAAGCTCTCCTGGAGCTGGCGCTTCGGGTCGAGCCCCGCGGCCTTGGCGACCGCCTGCGGCGCGCGCGGCGTCGGCGCCGGCAGGACGACCGTTGCCAGCTCGCGCGGCTCGATCCGCACCTTCGCGAGGACGCCCTTCACCGCCTCGGCGATGACCCTGCCGTAGCCGAACTTCGTCTCGAAGGCGCCCGGGAAGGCGCGCGGGAATTCCTGTCCCCGCGTCCGCCACGTACCGACGAACTCATCGGCGACGCTGTGCGTCGCGACCACCTCGGCGAGACCGGCCTCGCACCCGAGGAGCAGCGCGGCGCCCGCGTCGCCGAAGCTCTGCTCGGCGGGCGAGTCGGGCTCGGCGATCCGGCAGTCACCGGCCGCCACGAGGACGCGTGACGCGCTGCCGCCCGCGATGGCGTCCAGGCCGGCCAGCATCGCGGACGTTCCCGCGCGCAGCGTGCCGGTGAAGTCGAGCGTGCGGGCCGCCGGCGGCAGGTCGAGCACCGCCGCGATCGTCGCGGCCGCCTGCTTCTCGGCCCAGGGCGAGGTCGTGGTCGCGAAGTACACGGCGTCGGCTGGTGGACCGTCGACGCCGAGCCCGAGCGCGGCGTTCACCGCGAGCGTCAGGCTGTCCTCGTCGTGGTTGGCGACCGCCTTCTCGCCGCCTGCCGCCGTCGCGCCCCACTCGCTGGCGATCACCTCGCGCGGCAGCCGATAGCGCGGGACCGAGACAGCGACGGCGACGATGCCTGCCACGTCAGATCACCCCGCGCTCGCGCAGCCCCGCGACGTCGCCGCGCGAGTAGCCGAGGCCCGCGAGCACCTCGTCCGTGTGCTGGCCGAGCGACGGGGGTGGCACGCGGAGCGCGGCCGGCGTGGCGGAGAGCTTGATCGGGTTCCCGAGCGTCGTCCGGCGGGCGCCCCGGCCGTCGTCCATCTCGACCACCATCTCGCGGTGGCGGAGCTGCGGATCCTGCATCGCCTCGCCGAGCGTCGCGACCGGCCCGAAGCAGATGTCGAGGTCGGCGAGGAGACTCACCCACTCGACCATCGACCGCTCGCGGAATTTCGCGCGAAAGCGGCCGAACATCGCCTCGCGCTCCGCGCCTTCCGCGAACTGCTGTCCCACGAACTCGGGCAGATCGAGCCGTTCGCAGAGCGTCCGCCAGAAGTGGGGCTCGAGGGCGCCGACGGTCACGTGCCGGCCGTCGCGCGTCTCGTAGATCGCGTAGCAGGGATGGTGGCCCGTGAGCATCGTGTCGCCGCGCGCCTGCTCGCGGCCGTCGACGAGGTGGCGGAGCACGTGCACGACCTGCCAGGCGAACGCGCCGTCGAGCATCGCGATGTCGACGAACTGGCCGCGGCCGGTCTCGTCCCGGGCCGCGAGGGCGGCGAGGATGCCAACCGCCGCCATGAGCGCGCCACCGCCGATGTCCGCGATCTGCACGCCCGGGATCGCGGGCGGGCCGCCCGCCGTGCCGGTGAGCCCGATGACGCCCGCGAACCCGAGATAGTTGACGTCGTGCCCCACCCGGTCCCGGTACGGGCCGTCCTGCCCGTAGCCCGAGATCGAGCAGTAAACGAGGCGCGGGTTCAGCGCCTTCAGCGTCTCGTAGTCGACGCCGAGCCGCGCCGCCACCCCGGGCCGGCCGCCCTCGAGCACGACGTCGGCGTCGCGGACGAGGCGATGGAAGATCGCACGGCCCTCGGGAGCTTTCAGGTTGAGGCTGCAGCTCCGCTTGTTCCGCCCGAGAAGCGGGATGCCCATCCCCATCGGGTCGTTCGGCGCGTAGACAGCGAGGACGTCCATTCCGAGGTCCGCGAGGAGCATCGAGCAGAACGGCCCCGGCAGCTGACGGGACAGATCGAGCATCCGGAAGCGGCCGAGCGCGGACGGCATGGACCCTGGTTCGACTACCAAAAACGCTCGGACGGTGACAACCGTGGCGTCACTGCACGTAGCCGAGGGCGCGCAGCGCCCGCCGCCCGCGGGCGTCGAGACCCGGCGTCGTACTCGAAGCGACGAGCCGCGGCGGATGCGCGGCACGGTGCTCGCTCAGCATCGCGTACACCGCTCGCACCGATGCGGGGTCGTCCCACACGAGGTTCCGGTGCTCGCGCGGATCCTCGTCGAGACGCCAGAGCCCGATCTTCGGGCGATGCGGCCGGCCGACGGCGACCCGCGCCATCGACAGCAACCCTTCCCACGGAACCCAGGACGGCGGTCCCACGTCGTACGGCTCGAAGGCGGCGACGAGCTTCCATTCGGGTGTTCGGTACGCGACGTACCGCGTGTCGATGAAGGAGAGCGCGGGGTGGACGGCCGGCTGCTCGGCGCCGAGCGCGGGGACGAGGGACACGCCATCGAGCTCCGGCGAGCCACCCGCGGGGGGAAGCAGTCCCGCGAGGTCGAGCAGCGTCGCGGTCACGTCGACGAGCTGCACCTGACCCCCGAGCCGCTTGCCGTGCGGGATGCCGCGTCCGCGCATCACGAGCGGCACGCGGATCAGCTCGTCGAACAGGGAGTGACCGTGCAGCATCCCGCCGTGGTCGACGAACTCCTCGCCATGGTCGGCCGTGACGACGAGCACGGTGTTGCGCTCGTCGAAGCCACGCGCCTCGAGACGCTCCGCGAGCCTACCGAGCTCGCGGTCCACCTGCAGGATCTCCGCGTCGTAGCGTCCCACGAGGTACGTGACCTCGCCCTGGGCCGCGTGCCGGCGCCCGGTCCGCAGGTCCTTCAGGCGTTGTGTGTAGCCCTCGAGCGAGAGGGCGCCGTACCGAGCGGCGTGCGACGCCGCGTGCGCCGCGTCCTCCCACGGCCCGGGCGTCGCCGGCTCGTAGGGATGGTGCGGGTCCATGACGTGGACCCACAGGAAGAAGGGCGGCGCGGCATCCGCCAGCCATGCCAGGGCCGGCTCGACGACGTGCTCGGCCCGTCGCGTTCGTCCGCTCGGTCCCCAGAGAAACATGCCGGAGTGGTCGTCGAAGTGGCGAAAGCCCTGTGCGAACCCGTTCTGCTCCTTCAGGAAGACGTTGGACACGAATCCCGCCGTGTCGTAGCCCGCAGCGCCGAGCCGTTCGGCGAGCGTGCGGAACGCCGGGCCGAGGAAGGCGGGCCGCGTTCCGACCTGCGCGTCGAAGGCGTGCGGATAGAGACCCGTCATCAGCGACGCGAGCGAGTGCACCGTCTCCGGCGCCTGCGCGACCGCCGCCTCGAAGACGGTGCCGCCACCGGCGAGCGCGGCGAGATGCGGGGCCGTCTGCCGGTCGTAGCCGTACAGCTCGAGATGGTCGTGGCGGAGCGTGTCGATGGTCACGAGGACCAGGTTGGGCGCGTCGCGCGGGGCGCGCCCTTCGGGCGCCGGCGCATACACCGCCGGCGTGCCGGCCGGCGGCGGCCGCCGGCCGGCGAGGAGCACCGGCACGACGGTCGCGCCCACGAGGACGGCGACCACGGCCCATCGGAGAAACCGCCGCGCGACGGTCGCGGCGATCAGACCCGCGGCCATCCCGGGCACGACGCCCGCGAGGCCGGCGACGGCCGCCCAGCGGAGCACGAGCAGGATGCGTTCGTGCCCGTCGAGCAACGGCAAGTGCGCCCGTACGAGGCCGGCGACGGCAAGCGCCGCGCCGAAGAGACCGAGCGTCACGGTCGCGGCGGCGAGCCCCGCCGCGAAGCGTCGCACACCCCCCCGGGTCACCGGGGGTACAGCTGGACGGCTCTGCGGCGCCCGTCAAGTAGCCGCGCCGCCGCGCCGGGTCAGTTCGCGACGAGCGTGAGCGTCGTCACAAGACTTTGACCGAGGCGGCCGCGGCGGCTACACCTTCGGAACGCGATGATCCGCGTCGAATCCACGGACGGGATCGCGCTCGTGCGCTTCGAGCGGCCGCCGGCCAACGCGATCGAGCTCGAATCCGCCGTGGCGCTCGAGGAGACGCTGGCACGCCTCGAGGCCGACGCGGAGACGCGTGCCGTCGTGCTGACCGGCCACGGCGAGTTCTTTTCGGCCGGGCTCGACCTGAAGGTGGTCCCCACCTACGGCCTCGAGCAGCAGCGGACGATGGTCATGGCAATCAACCGGCTGCTCGGCCGGCTCTACGGACTCGGCCTGCCGGCCGTCGCCGCTGTGAACGGCCACGCCATCGCGGGCGGCCTGGTCGTCGTCCTCGCGTGCGATGTGCGGATCGGCCGCGACGGCACCTACCGGCTCGGCCTCACGGAGACCCGGGCCGCGGTCCCCTACCCCCTGGCCGCCATGACCGTGGTGACCGCGGAGCTCGCTCCGGCCGTGGCCCGGCGCCGGGTGCTCCTTGCCCGCAACGGGACGCCCGACGACGCGCTCGCCGAGGGCATCCTCGACGAGCTCGTGACCGGCGAGTCGGTCCTCGCGCGCGCCGTCGAGGTGGCGCGCGAGCTCGCCGCGCTCCCGCGCCTCGCCTACGCGCGCATCAAGCGCCAGCTCCGCTCGCGCTCGCTCGAGCGGATCGCCCAGGCGCTCGCGAGCGGGACCGACCCGCTCCTCGAGGAGTGGCTCGCGCCCGACACCGCCGCGGCGGCGGCGGACGTGCTCAGACGGCCCGGCTGATGCTCAGTGGCCCGCCGCGACCAGCGCGGCGACCGTGAACCAGTCCTCCGTGATCCCCGTCTTCTCGCCCTGGTTGAAGTACCAGCCCTGCTCGCCGGGGAAGCGATGGCTCGGCAGCGCCGCCTTGGTGGCGTGCTCGAGCTGCATGTCGACCATGACGATCGCCGGCTGGAAGCCCATCTCGTCCTCGTACTCGACCACGCCGGCTCCGTCGAAGGCCTTCTTCCGGAAGGACCAGTCGTTGATCCAGATCTTCCAGAGCTCGCCCGAGCGGTCGTAGATGTCGGAGAACGGCACCGTCACGGTCTCCTTGTCGATGAAGATGACGCGCTTGCCGAAGGCGTACTGCGGCAGCTTCGAGACTCCCTCGACGACGTACACGTGCCGTTTCTCCCACACGTCGTCGAAGGCCCAGTCGGTCGGGTCGTTCCACTTCACCGGGTTGTGCTGCGCGTGGTAGACGCCGAGCACGTCCCGCTCCCCGAGAAACTTCCAGTTCATCCACGCAACCTGCCCCGCATATCCGTAGTAGCTGTCGACGTCGGTGTCCTGACCGAACAGGGCGTCGGAGCGTTGCGCCGAGGAGAGCCGGCGGACCCGCCGCAGCGACGGGAGGTAGAGCCAGGTGTCGTCCTGCCGCGCGGGGTCGAGGTAGCGGTAGAACATGCCGCCCACGCCCTTCAGGTCGAAGGGTTCGAGGATCGGATAGAGGCCCGACTGGCCGCGATAGCCGTTCGGGTTTGGGCGCTCGGGCTTGGGGTCGACGACCAGACGCGCGTTCCAGAAGAGCACCTTCAGATGGTCGAGCAGGAAGTGCCGCTCGACGGTCATGTGGCCGTGGTCCGCGACCGCACCGGTGTCGGCATCGAAGTTCCGGAGATCGAGGTCGTCGGTCGGGTTGAACTTGTATTCGTAGTTCCACATGATCTTGTTCGCGACCTGTGGGTCCTGCGGGTCGACCTTCGGAAAGGGTTGTCCGGCGACGTAGTTCAGGAGCTGGAGCCCGTCCGGTCGGAGCTTCACCTGGCCCGAGTACTTCTCGGTCGCCTCCTTGTACGCCGTCGGCCACTCGATCCGCTTCGTCTCGCCGATGGTGAGCGGGAAGCCGTGCTTGATGCACCACTCGAGCCCGGGAGAGATGAGGTCTTTGACCTTGTCGACGTTCTGATCCGTGATTCGGTCGCCGAGCGAGACGTCGGCCTGCGCCGACCACGGGAATCCCAGCATCATGGCAGCCGCGAGCGCGTACGCGCACCCTCTTCTCGTCGTCATCGTGTTGACCCTCGCAAGCTCGAAATGAACGGGGGCCGCTCGGCGCAAGCCGGGCGGCCCCTTCGGCGGAACCCGGTCGCTCCTCCCGTCGCTCAGTGCCCGGCGTTCACCAGCGCGGCGACGGTGAACCAATCGTCGGTGATCCCGGCCTTCTCGCCCTGGTTGAAGTACCACCCTTGCTCACCCGGGAAGCGGTGGCTCGGCAGCGACGCCTTGGTCGCATGCTCAAGTTGCATGTCGACCATGACGATGGCCGGGATGAACCCCATCTCGTCCGGGTAGTCGATGACGTTGGCGCCTTCGAACGCCTTCTTCCGGAAGCTCATGTCGTTGATCCATATCTTCCAGAGCTCGCCCGAGCGGTCGTAGATGTCCGAGAAGGGGATCACCCACGCCTCCTTGTCGACGAAGATCACGCGTTTCCCGTAGGCGTACTGGGGGAGCTTCGAAATGCCCTCGATGACGTAGACCTTCCGTTTCTCCCACACGTCGTCGAAGGCCCAGTCGACCTTGTCGTGCCACTTCACCGGATAGTGCTGCGCGTGGTAGCAGCTGATCAGGTCGCGCTCGCCGAGGAACTTGAAGTCCATCCAGGCCGGGTGGCCGCTGTAGCCGTAGTAGCTGTCGACGTCGGTGTCCTGGCCGAACAGCGCGTCCGAGCGCTGCGCGGTCGAAAGCCGGCGGACCCGGCGGAGCGACGGCAGGTAGAGCCACGAATCGTCCTGCTTCTCCGAAGAGGTGTAACGGTTGCCGAGCGCGCCGACGCCCTTCAGGTCGAAGGGCTCGAGGACCGGGTAGAGGCCCTGCTGGGCGCGATAGCCGTTGGGGTTCGGCTTCTCGGGCTTCGGGTCGACGTAGAGCCGTCCCGTCCAGAAGAGCCGCCGGAAGTGGTCGAGGAGGAAGTGGCGCTCGACGGTCAGCGGGCCGTGGTCGGCGACGGCGCCCGTGTCTGCGTCGAAGTTCCGGAGGTCGACGTCATCCGTCGTCAGGTGCGTGTAGCCCCAGTTCCACATGATCTTCATGGCCACCTGGGGGTCCTTCGTATCGACGTTCGGGAACGGCAGCCCGGCGACGTAGTTTACGAGGTTGAGGCCGTCGGCCGTCAGCTTCACCTGGCCCGAGTACTTCTCGGTCGCTTCCTTGTAGGCCTGGGGGAACTCGATGCGCTTCGTCTCGGTGATGGTGATCGGCCAGCCGTGCTTGATGACCCATTCCATGCCGGGCGAGATCAGGTCCTTCAGCTTGTCCATGTTCTGCTCGTTGATCTTGTCGCCGGGCACGACGTCGGCTCGCGCGGGCGTGCCGCGTATCCCGAGCGAGAGCAGGGCTACGCCTGCGAGGGTGAGCCACCAGCGGGGGCTTGCCATGGGGCCATCTCCTTCTGCGACGTGGTTGAGGGGCAGCGGTCGCTTACAACGCCTCGCGAGCGCGCGTCAACGGGACTCCGCCTCTAGCCGCCGATCGGTGCGTCGACGTCCGCGGCCGGCACGTGACCGCTCGGCAGCGCCTGGAAGATCAGGTCCTCGTAGTACCGGACGTTCCGACCGATCAGCACCACCGCGGGGCTGCCGCTCCGGCGTGCGTATACCGCCGTGCCCGTGGGGTTCGTCTCCCCGATCGTCACCGAGACCGGGTCCCCTCTTTCCGCGATGATCTCGACCTGGGCGGCGCGCTCGTCGAGCCCGAACGTCCGCAGATCGCCCTGGCCGTCGCCGACGCGCGCGATCTCCTCCGCGCCGGTGAGCGCGGTCGCGAACGCTTCGATCAGGTCGGGCGGGATGGCGGTGCCCGCCGGCTCGACCACCACCCAGCCGTCCGCGTCGCGCCGCGACACGACGGTACGCCCGGCCCGCCGGAGACGCACCTCACGCAGGTCGCCGGTCTGGGGCGGCAGGAAGCGCTCGCGCGCGGGCTGTCCCGGCGGCCGCTCGACGGGCCGCCGCTCGCGCAGCCAGTACTCCGCCCCGAGCGCCGCGAGCACCGCGTACAGGACGAGCACCTGCCGCCAGCTCACGCGCCCTCCCTACCCCCAGCGCCGCCGCGCCGCCAGCACGAGGCCGATCGCCGCGAAGAGCACGGGCTCGAGCACCGCCGTGATCCAGAACAGTCGATCCCCTTGCTCGCTGGAGACGTAGAACTGGTGCACGCCGAGCTCCTGCATGCGCGGGCGGCGGGAGATCGCCTGCGGCTCGCGCGCCAGCCAGTCGACCGTGTTGATGAGCAGGTCCTTGTTCCCCAGGAACTCGATGAAGAAGTTGTTGGCGAATTCGGAGTTGCCGTAAACGATCAGGCGTCCCTGCTCGGGCGACGCTCCCGGGGGCGTGAGCGTGCGGAAGGCCACCTCGACGCCCACGGCCACAGGCCCTGGCCGGTCGCGGCCGGCGACGAACGTCGCCGCGCCGGCGCGCAGCACGCCGGTGTCGGCCGTCGCCCAGCTCTCGCCGCTCGTCTTGAGGAAGGGCACCGCCATCATGGAGCCCGGCTCACCGGGCAGCACCTCGACCGAACGCGTCAACGAGAAGAGCGGCGGAGCGTCGAGCGGTCCGAGGATCGGATGGTCGCCGCGCTCGACGGTGAGCTGCATGGTGAGGTACTCGCCGCCGTAGAGGCGAGCCGCCGGGTCGACGACCACGTCGGGCGGCAGCGCGACGTAGTAGCGTCTGAGGAACGCGGCGAGCTCGGGCGCGCGCAGCGGGTCGAGCAGCACGAGCACCTGCCCGGGGCGCTGGACGTACCGGTCCACCGCCGCCAGCTCCTCGGGCAGGAAGTCCTTCTGCGGCCCGGCCATGATCAGCACGCTCGTCTCGGGCGGCACCTCGTCGCCGATCAGCGACACCGGCCGGACGTCGTAGTACTCCTGCTCGAGAACGGCCCGCGCCGTGGAGAAGCCGCGGTGACGGTCGATGTTGCCGAGGTCGCCCTCGCCGTGCCCCACCACCCAGCCGATGGTCTTCCGCTGCTGGCGCGTCACCTGGAGCAACGCCGCCATCAGCACCTCCTCGCGCGGGTTCGAGAACACGCGGCGGCGACCGTCGCTCTCCACCACGAGCGCGCCGTACGAGTCCACGTCGTACTGCCGCGCGAGCGCCGGGCTCCGGTTCACGTCGACGACGTCGACGTGGATGCGCCGCGTCCGCCCTTCGACGCGCCGCAAGAGGTCGAGGATGCCGGCGTTGCGCGCGTCCTGCGACCGCAGGAAGGCGAGGATCCGCACGTCCGACGGCAGGTCGTCGAGGATCTTCTTGGCGTGGTCCGACAGCGTGTAACGCCGCTCCGCCGTCAGATCCAGCCGCAACCCGCGGCGGTCGAGGATCGCCTGCCCGAGGAAGAAGATGCCGAGCAGGGCGGGCAGCGCGAGCGCCACGCGCAGCCGCTGCGAGGTGGCGCTCAGCGCCGTCCGCGCCATTGCCGCGCCTCGAGGACCCGCAGCGTCGCCCAGACGAACAGGCCGGTCGCGTAGAGGAAGTAGAAGACGTCGCGCAGGTCGATGACCCCGACGGAGAACGGTTGGAAGTGGTTGAAGAGGGAGATCGCGCGCACCACCGGCAGCGTGCCGCTCGCGGCCGCCGCCTCGTTCCACGACAGCAGCCAGAGCAGCAGCAGCGGCAGCGCCGTGAGGAAGCCGGCCAGCACCTGGCTGTCGGTCAGCGAGGAGATGAAGAGCCCGTACGACGCGCACACGCCCGCGAAGAGCAGGAGGCCGAGGTACGCGGCGAACAGCGGCTCGAAGGCGAACGGCTCGACGTGGTAGACGAGCAGCGGGTACACGAGCGTCCCGGCCAGCAGCGTCGCCACCACGACCAGGCAGGCGCCGAGCTTGGCGGCGACGATCGCCCCGTCGCGCAGTGGATAAGTGAGGAGCAGCTCGAGCGTCCCGAGCCGCCGCTCTTCCGCGAGGAGCCGCATCGTGAGCAGCGGCACCGCGAAGATCAGCACCAGGCGCAGGTCGACGAACAGGATCTGCCAGAAGTTCTCCATGATGTTCAGGCCGAAGCCGAACGTGATGAAGTAGATGAGATCGGAGTGGAAGTAGTAGCCAGCGTAGGCGAGGAAGGCCGTGGCGACGAAGTAGAACGGCGGCGAGCCGAAATACGAGCGGAGCTCTTTTCGGAAGAGCGCGACGAAGCTCCGCATGTCAGGGCTCCGACCCGACGAGGCGCACGAACAGGTCCTCGAGGGTGGGCGGCTTCACCTGGACCTCGAGCAGCGTCCACCCGCCCGCCACCGCCATCGCCGCGAGCCGGCGCTGGACGGGCTCCGGGTTCGACGCGAGCACGACGAACCGCACGCCGGCCTGGCCGTCGGGCTCGCCACGCTCGACGCCGAGCACGCCTGGCAGCGCCGAGAGACCCTGCGCAACGGCGTCGGGTGGCCCGTCGATGCGAACGACGAGCCGCCCCGCGCCCTCGAGCCGGCGGCCGAGCTCCGTGGCCGTGTCGGCCGCCACGAGGGACCCGTGCGACAGGATGATCACCCGCGAGCAGAGCGCGCTCGCCTCGGTGAGATTGTGCGTCGAGAGGAGCACGGTGCATCCGGCGAGCGTCCGGATCAGCTCGCGCATCTCGACCGCCTGCACAGGATCGAGCCCGACCGTCGGCTCGTCGAGCACCAGCACCGCCGGATCGCCGAGCAGCGCCTGCGCGAGCCCCACCCGCTGCCGATACCCCGTGGACAGCTTCCCGTTGTGCCGGTCGGCCACCTCGCCGAGCCCGCACTGCTCGATCACGCGTCCGATCGCCGCGCGCCGCCGTCGCCGCGCGAGCCCCTTCACCTCCCCCACGAACCCCAGGTACCGCCGCACGGTGAACTCGGGATAGAGACTCACCTGCTCCGGCAGGTACCCAATCTGCCGCCGCGCCGTCACCGGCCGCTCGGCCACATCGACGTCCCCCACCAGCGCCCGCCCCGCCGTCGGCGACACATACCCAGTCAAGAGCCGCATGACGGTACTCTTCCCCGCCCCATTCGGCCCGAGCAGCGCCGCCACCTCCCCCGCCCCAACCGAAAACGACACCGCTGCGCCGACCCCGCAGCTCCCGCGCGAGCGCGCAGCTTCGGGGGGACGCGACTTTTACGAGTCGCGCGTGGAGCGAGGACCGGGAGGCGCAGTGGCGGCCCCCCCGGCCGCCGCGCGGCTTAATGCGCCCCTTCCCGCTCGCGCCGTTTGCGCCGGCGCGCGTGGATGATCTCGTCCGTGACGATGACCCCGATGCTGAAGAGGACGACGATCGCGATCGATTCCCAGAGTCCCATCGTCGCCTCCTAGCTGACCGCCGCGGCGGTCGCCGCGACCGCCGGCCGCTGCGCCGCCCGCGCCGCCTCGCGCAGGATGAAGCCCGGGCGGAAGTACGAGATCATCACGGGCAGCAACGTCTCCGAGGCGAGGAAGCTGACGAACATCCAGACGGCCAGCAGCCCGCCCATCACCGCGTTGAAGCGGATGTTGGAGAACGCCCACAGCGCCGTGCCCCCGACCATGCAGAACGCGGTGAAGCTCACCGCCTTGCCCGAGGTGACGAGCGCCTCGCGGATCGAGAGATCGAGGTCGCCGTTGACGCGGATCTCCTCGATGATGCGGGAGAGGATGTAGAGGCCGTAGTCGATCCCGAAGCCCACCCCCACGGTCACCAGCGGCAGCGTGTTGATGTTCACGCCGATGCCGAAGTAAGCCATCGCCGCGTTGATCAGGATGTTGGAGATGAAGAGCGGCGCCAGCAGGTAGAGGCCCGCGGCCCACGAGCGATAGCTGAACAGCACGATCACGTAGATCGTGAAGAAGCCGAGGAAGTTCATCAGGAGGTCGTTCCGCACGAGCGCCTCGTTGGCGGCCGCCAGTACGCCGATCAGGCCGCCGGCGAGCCGGAAGTTCGCCTTCTCCATCGGATTGTCGCGGATGAACTCCTGGCAGCGCGCGATGATGCGGGCGACGTTGTCGCCCTTGTGGTTACGGCAGAAGAACGTCACGTGCGCTGTCGTGTAGCTCGGGTCGACGTACTTGGCGGTCTCGGTGGGTGGCAGGTTGGCGAAGAAGACGAAGAAGGTCTGCCCGACGTCGCGCGCCGTGTTCGGGATGACGCCCCATTTGGGCTCGAGCTCGTGGAACACCATGTTCACGCTGCGCAGGATGTCGCCGAGGGAGAAGCTGTAGCCGACCGCCGGATCACGTTCGAGGAAGCGCTGGAACTTGACCATGGTGCGCAGCGCCTGCGGGTCCTTCATCGCGTCGCGATCCTTGCCCTCCGCGACCACGATGAGCGGCTCCACCCCGCCGAACTTGTCCTGGATGTGCGCGTGCGAGACGTTGTACGGGGAGTCTGACCACACGAGCGGCGAGGCCGACGTCGGGTCGCCGACGATGAGCCCCTGCATCATGAACGCGCCAATGACCGCCAGGATGAGCCAGAAGGCCAGCGTGAACCGCTTACCGAATGCGGACAGGTTGTAGTCGGTCAGCCGGTTGATGGCCGCCTTGTACCAGCCCTTGTCGCGCGCGAGCACCACCTCGGGATCGGGAGCGCGGAGGTAGTAGTAGACGATCGGGTTGAGCAGCATCTCGGATACCGTGATCGCCGAGATCCACCACGAGATGACGACGGCGAGCTTCTGCAACATGACCACGGGGACCAGAATGATGACGAGCACGCCGAGGGCGTCGGTGATCACCCCCGCGAACGTCGGCACGAAGAGCTCGGCAAAGGCTGCGACGATCGCCTTCCGTTGGTCCCAGTTGTGGCGCTCGAACTCCTCGTAGTAGCGGTCGTGCATCTGGATGGCGTGGCTGACCGCGCGGGCGCTGACGAGGAAGGGCATCACGAGGATCAGGGGGTCGAGCGCGAAGCCGATCAGGTGCACGAAGCCGAGCCCCCAGAAGGCCGCGATCACGCCGGTGATCGAGGGCCGGAGCGCGCCGCGCCAGTCGTGGAAGTAGAGCCAGCGCAGGATCCACTCGGCGCACCACGTGACCGTGAAGATCCAGAAGACGTCGGTGGCGTAGCTGTAGACCCAGCCGTAGAGCCGCGGCTCGCCCGCGACGTACAGCTGCAGGTCGGGCTCCGGGATGGTCAGCTTGACGTTCTCGACCTGGTCGGACCCGCCCGCCCGCTTGACACCGAGCGTGACCGCCGCCCCCGGGTTGTACTTGGCGATCAGCGCCGCGAGGGCGACCCGGTCCTTCACGGGCTTGCCCTCGACGGAGACGATCGCGTCACCCTGCTTGAGCCCGGCATCGGCCGCCGCGGTGCCGCGGTAGAGCGTCTCGACGACCGCCGGCGCCGGCTGATCGGCATGCAGGGGATCCGTCCCCTTGATCAGCGCGCCGATCCACCCCTTCTCGAACGGGGCGATGACACGCTCGTTGATCTCGGTGAACGTCCGGCGGTGGTCGAGACGCGCCTCGATGAAGTTGGCGCGTACCAGGGCCGCATGGTCGTCGAGCGACACGAGGATGCCGTAGATGCTCTCGGTGTTGTGCACGATGCGCCGGATCGCGGTCGCATCCTCGGTCGTCTTCGGGACCGACAGCATGACGGGCTCGGCCTTCAGGAAGCCACCCGACTGGGCGCGGAGATAGCGGGTGGTGCGGTGGCCGATCGAGTCGATCTGGTTGTGGTTGACGCCGTAGACGCGGTCCATCTCCTCGGTGATCTTGTAGATGCGCGTGAGGGTCGGGACCGTGAAGATGTCGCCCTCCTTGGACTCCACCATCAGCTGGATGTTGTTCGCGCCGCCGAACGTGCCCGCGTACTTGTTGTGGGTCTGCACGAAGGGATGGCTCTGGGGGAGCAGGTCGCCGAAGCTCGTCTCGAGCTTCAGCTGGAAGCTCCAATAGGCGAAGAGCCCCGTGACGATGAGCACGACGACCATGACCGGGTGGCGGTAGTCGATGAGCCGCTCCCCGAGCCAATAGAGCGCGCGCTTGTCCTGCTCGCTCGTAGTTCCGCTGCTCATGACCGAACCCCCGTTCTCAGCCTTGCGACGGCAGCCAGCTCTTGCCGGCGTCCGTGGTGCGATAGATCAACCCGTAGCCACCGACCAGCCAGCCGTGCTGCTGGTCGGAGAAGCTGATGCCGTGGAGCCACGTGAGCACGTCCTGCCCGAGCTTGGCGCGATGCCACACCGACTCGCCGGGCTCGCGCCGCATGACTTCACCCGCCAGCCCCGTGGCCCAGCCCGAGCCGTCGGACAGCTCGGTCACGCGCAGGAGCGGATCGACGAGCGGGTAGTCGACCTCGATCTGGTCGAAGCCCCACCGCTGTCCGCCGTCGCGGGTGCGGGCGATGTGGCCCTCGAGGCCCGCCGCGATCGCCTCCTGCTGGCTCTTCGCGTGGATGCCGAACAGCGTCGGGAGGTCGAGCGGGTCGAAGATGCCCGTGCCCTCCATGAGCGTCTTCTCCTGCTCGTGCCAGGTCTCGCCCCCGTCGGCGGTGTGCATGATCTTGCCGAACTCGCCGACGATCCAACCGTTCGTCGCGTCCACGAACTTGACGTCGTAGAAGATCGGATCCGCGGCCGCCAGGCTCTCCCCGCCCGAGATGTCGGCCTCCATCGCCACCCTGCGCGCGCGCCACGTCTTGCCGCCGTCGCTCGTGGAGGTGAGGATCGAGCGGTCCCCCACCGCCCAGGCGTGATCGGCGTCGAGCGCGTGCAGCGCGAAGAGATAGAGCGGCTGCCTGGAGCCGTCCTTGTCCTGGAAGAACGCGTTCGACTCCTGCGTCTGCCAGCTCTTCCCGCCATCGGCGGTGTGCAGGATGATGCCGTCCTGCCCGAGCTTGGCGCGCTTCCACGCCGTCTCCCCGGGCTGGTGCCGCATGACCTCGCCGGCGGCGCCCACCGCCCAGCCCGAGCCGTCGGGCAGCTCGAGCACGCGGAAGAGCGGATCGACGAGCGGATACTC
>WNGI01008834.1_pt1 | contig 17573 bp, 17 predicted proteins | sample 5400621 | NCBI WGS metagenome assembly WNGI01 (sample SAMN13153374, study PRJNA577476) | soil metagenome | isolation source: 20 cm soil or saprolite under Garry oak tree replicate 1 | place: USA:California | collected 2016-06-15 | reverse complement strand
CGAAAGCCCCTGCTGTTCCCGTGATACAAGCCCGTGTCGGTGCCGACCCACAACTCTTCACCGATCGGCAGCAGACAATTGATCTTTCGGTCGGACAATCCTGCACTGACGTTCGTAAGTCGCCCGCCCGTAAGAAGAAAGAGGCCATCGCCGAGTGTGCCCATCCAAATCTTGCCGTCGGCTGCTTCTGCTAGAGAGATTACTGGCGGTGAAGCGGGTCCCAATTTCTGAACGTGGTCTTCCATGAAACGGAATGTGCCCTGCGCGATGTCCGAAACCAGTACTCCGTCGTGGTTATCTTTTGACAGAGCGGTGATTGCGACTGGACCGTATCTGACGCTCTCAAACTTGCCATCTTTTTGGCGTACGAGATCGGCGCCCTGTGGACGGACCCACAGTTTTCCGCCAGCATCCGTAAGCAGTTGCAATATGGGAACGTTCGAAGCGGTGGCGATGGAAGCAAAAGAGACAGGCCTGAAATTAAAGCCGTCGAAACGTATCAGGCCTCTGTCGGTTCCAATCCAGAGGTATCCATCTGCGGTTTGCGCGATGCCGTTGACCGCGCCGCCGGGAAACCTGGTTTCGGTGGTCCATTGTTCGCGGACGTACTGCGAAGGCAGACGATTAGGATCGAGTGCACGTGCATCGGTGACAAGGCCCGCTAGCACGATTCCAATAAGAATCCATCGAGTTTGCTTCAACCAGCAAATCACGGGAGGTACTCGAATTTGTCGATTATGACCTCATTTTCGTTTTTCAGGGGTATTTGGCCTTGATGAAATACATACAAAGCGATGCGTACCGATTCTCCCCCCCGTGAAGGCACATCGGAGGTAAATACATGCTGGTTAATGACACGACCGGCATCTGTATTGCCCGATCCTGCTACCGTCGAAAACGTCACTTGCCCCGGTTCCCAGCGGAAGGAATGTGTGTAGACACCAGCCGGCATCCGAAAGGTAACAAAGTTAGCTGGAACGTAGTAAGGCTGGACAACATAATGTACGTTGTCATTATCAAGGTATCCCCAACGACCAAGCTCAACGTCCAACTCGCGCCGGTTGCTCTCTGTGCCAACGCCGTCCCAGGTGATTAGCGTTAGAAGAGCAGAAGGTTCGAGATGAGAGACATCGCGCACCTGGAACCTGTATGTTCCGTATCCCAGGCTGCGCGTGAGCTTCAGCTCCGCCGCAGTCCACTTTCCCAGGCTTCCCGAAATACGAAGATGCAGAGCACCTCTTTCGTCCGTCCAAACGTTCGCAGGATCGAAAAAGTTTCTTGACCCAGCGCGGAAAATTGGCCCGGTGCTCGTCGTCCACTCGTAACCGCTAAAGTTCAGTATCTTGGGTGACGGGAGTACCGGCGCGGGGCCTTCCCCGTTAACGACTGCCAGCGCCATCACGCCGTTGCCGACGATCGGTAACGATTCAGTTTGTTCAGGCGGATTGTAGGTTGGATCAACCAACAGAGCGGCATATTGTATTCCCAAGTGGACTGAAGCTTTCCACCGGCCGTCATTTTCGATATTGTTAAACGGCTGACCTGATTGCCGGCACACGCCCCATCGTCCATCTGTCTTTGCGTACAACACGATTCGCCACCCGGGTCGAGCCCCTGTAGCACGACCTTCGATTATGTCTGTCTTGTAGTCACGTTCGGTTATGTCTGTCTTGTAGGGACTCAGCTGATCTGCGGCGGGAACCTTGCTGAAAGCAAGCGTCGGAGCTGAAATTTTTGATGAAGAGTGGCATCCGGTCAGCACAAAGTACACCAACAGCCCTGAGAATGTTGCGGTACGTGCGACTATGTGCGGGCGCGACACCATCGATCTCCGTCACGCTCCGAGGTAAGGCGGCCAGGGCTGCACCCACCATGGCCCGCTGTGCGCATAAATAACAATCTGCAGCTTTGGTCGAGCGTTTCTTACCCGTCCAGAGATCGTGTCGACTCTTTCTCGTCCACCCTGGGCTGCAGGAGGAATTTTGGTGAACTCGATGGATGGGCTGGCGCTGCTTTTCTGCGAATGGCATCCTTGCGCTGCAAAGCCAAGGCCCCGAATAAGGATGAGCGCCCATGCCAGCTTTTTCGGCGAAACGCTTGCCACGCATCGCGCGGTGGCTCGTCCCGCGTTGTTCCTTGCGAGCATGTTAGACCTCGGAATCCTAAATCCGACGAAAGAACCTGGCAAGAATGAGAGCCCTTAGCGGCTACGAATGTCAATCCGTTTCCTGCCAAACAGCCGGGCGTCTACAGACCATGCGCCCGGTCCGAGCATTACCAGGCTTACTCCGAGCGCCGCGAGCAAAAGGTGCATGCTGGGTGTGCCACCTCGACCGAAGATAATCCAAGCCTCGATGATTGCTTGCAAAGCTCCTGCAACAGGCGTCCACAACCCGGCTAGCAGCAAACTTCCGACGCCGATCGCGATGAATCTCGCGTAAAACCCGTCATGTGGCGCTCCCCAAAATCCGGAGCAGCCTTCAAGTAATAACGGGATGGCTGCCGCTAGGCGCAGGACGAGGAGTCCAGCCCCGGGCCAACCGCCAGGAAACATCGTAAACAATCGTTGCAAGTTTCCCCCTTACTTCGCCGTAATTTCACACTCCTACGAGGCGAATGTAACGGGATAGCGGACCCTACGAATCCCCAAATGTGGGGGACGCCTTAGACTCTTTTGGGTGGTTTATAAGGGTTTTACAATTCGATGATTCCGCGCTTCAAAGCTGCGGTCACCGCATGGGTTCGGTCATTGACACCAAGCTTGGAAAGGATGCTCTTGACGTGGCCCTTGACCGTATCCTCCGCGATCGCTAGTTGATCGGCGACCAGCTTGTTCGAATTTCCCGCTGCAATCAGGGAAAGAACCTCAATCTCTCTTTCACTCAAAGAGTCATCAGCAGAATGGCTGGCGAGTTCGGCGGCGACCTCCGCGTGAACGAATTTTTTGCCGGCTCGAACAGCTCGGATCGTGTCCAAGAGATCCTTCCGCACGTTGCCTTTTAAGATATACGCTTGCGCGCCGGCTTTCATCGCCCGCTTGCACAGCGCGTCGCCCGCGTAGGTCGTCAGCACAATGATCCGCGCGTCCGGAAATTCGCTCCTAATCGCAATCAGGGCATCGATCCCATTCATTTCTGGCATTTGCAAGTCCATCAAAGTGATATCCGGCCGATGCGACCGGAACTGTTCGATGGCCTCGCGGCCATTCGACGCTTCGCCAACCAAACTCATATCCTTCTGATTGGCGATGAGCGCTGCGACTCCTTCGCGTATCAGAGCGTGGTCGTCAACCGTCAGAACGCGAATTACAGCAGGACTAATGCCCGTCTTAGGACTGCTGCCCATCGGATTCCCCAATCTTTTTTCGCCATAACCAGAATCTGCGACGCGGTTCGGATTTGCCGTAAGCAATTGCGCCAGGAACACTCAACTCGATTTCCGTTCCCGCTCCGCGTTCACTCCAGACTTCCACCTTCCCGCCAAAGCTCTTGGCGCGTTCGCGCATCCCCGGCAGGCCCCAGTGTCCAGCACGCGCGCCCTGATTGGCAACCTCAAGATCAATTCCACTCCCGTCGTCACGCACGTGCAACAGAAACTGAGAATCGCCGTACGTAATTTCCGCTTCAATCTTCTGCGCCCGGGCATGGCGGAACGCGTTTCGTAATGCCTCGCGGGCGATGCGATAGATTTCATCACGCAGAATGGGATTGAGCTCTCGCTGTTTCCCTTCTACCAGCACGCGCACGGACGGAGCGGCGCCGTTGCCGCTCTGCGCGGCCAGTTCCTCGCCCAGTGTCGTCAACGCCTGCGCTATGTCGCTGTCGCCCATCACAGGCTGGCGCAAGTCCGCGACCGTGTCCCGGCCTTCCGCGATTGCCTTGTCTCCGCGCTCCAAAGCGATGTCGAGCGCCTCAATGGCTTCGGCGGGAGCGCGCCCGGGAAGCACGTCCCGCACCGCCTGCAGGCGGAACATCAATCCTTGAAAACTTTGCAGCAGCGTATCGTGCAAGTCCCGCGCGATGCGCGTCCGCTCATTGACGCGCTCTTCCAGACGCATATTGAACTGTTGCGCCAACTGCCGCAGCCGCAGTTGATAAAGCGCTCCGAGCGATGCCAGAAAAGCGGCCACACACAACGATCGAAACCAAATCGTCTGGTAGTAGGCCGGAGCAATGGAGAAATCCAGGAACGTCCCCGCCTCGTTCCACACGCGTACTTGCGTGGCGAAAGATTGGTGTAGAACGCTTGCCGACGATTGCCGGCGTCCTGCCAATCGCGATCCCAGCCTTCCAGCTTGTAGCGAAAGAGCACCTTTTCCGGCGCGACCAGGCTGAGCGCCGTATAGTCGATCTCCAGATCGCGCACCAGCGGCGGTAGCCGCAAGTGCCCCTTTGCAGCGCCATTCCCATCAAAAGGTGCATCGTAGGTCTTGTGATCAGCGGTGATCTGCTCGATGTGCACCGGCGGAGGAATTTTGTTGAAGGGCAGGTGCTGCGGATCGACGATGCTGACGCCGTCCCAGGGTAGGAACCATATTCTTCCATCCGAGGTCTTGGCAACTTGCGCGCCGAAGTGGCCGGCACTAGAAAGGCTCCGTACTCCGTCGGAACTCTCGAAAACTGTCAACCGGACCTTTTGCTTCGTATCCTTATCTTGGTCCACTGCGGCCATCCAAGCCTGCAACTCAGAGCGGTCAATGCGCACCAGACCACACGCCGTGTACAGCCATAGTGAATGGGCGTCGTCCTCCATCACCCAATGGACTGGATCACAGGGCAAACCGTTCTTACTGTTTAGAGTGCTAACACGACCGTTTTTCAACCGACTGAGCCCGCCTTCGGTGGCGATCCACAGCGTACGGTCGTGATCAAACTGGAAGCCGGTAACACGGCCCTCGCCTAATCCATCGCCGGCTCCGTACGACTCACGGACTTGCCCGCCCCTGAGATAGGCGATCCCGCCCAAGACAAATCCAAGCCATAGGCCCTGCTGAGGATCCGCAGCGGACGTACTCGCAGAATCTTTGTGTCCCAGCTTTGCCCAAGGAATTTGTTGGACGGGAGTACCAGTGCGCAATTGGAGTAGGCCATGGTCCTGACTTGCGATCCACAGATTCTCCGAAGTATCTTGGGCGATGGAGTGCACCACCCCGCCTGGAACGCCACTTATGGGGATATATCGGCCGTTCTCCAGATAGCCGAATCCACTAAGTGTGGAAACCCAGATTCGCCCGCTGTCTCCTTGGAAAATTGCTTCAGGAACAAATTGGCCGGCCCTTCGTTTGTCGTGGTCGGTCATTCCCTTGGCGCTGCGCTGGGCCTGGGCACTGAGCTTGCCGTAAGTCGTGATTTGCCCGTTGTCCCATCGGTTCAAGCCACCATAGGTACCGAGCCAGACGCTTCCATCCTTGGCGGCCAGAACAGACCCGACCAGGCCGTGTGTTAAGCCCTGCTTCACAGAAAGCGTTGCGACGGCAAAATCACGAAAGCGGTCGAGGCCGTTGATCGTAGATACCCAAATACTGCCCTCGCGATCCTCAAAGAGACTGTAAACGATCTCTGCAGTGAGACCATCAGAAAGGGAAAATACATCTGTTCCTCCCTTGTGTACGTGCACTAGGCCTCGGTCGAGCGTTCCGATCCACAGACCGCCATCGCGATCGCGGAGGATTTTTCGGGCGTCGAACTGTGGCACGGTGCCTGGAAGGGGATAAGCTTCAATCTTTCCATCTACAAATCGTCTGATTCCTTTGACCGTGCCGATCAAGAGCGCGCCGTCATCGCCCTCACCGAAACCCTGGATGCCGTCCTCTTGGCCTGGCACCGGATAGAATCTCGGAGGACCAGGCTTCCATCGCCAAAGCCCGTTCGTCACGCCGGCCCAGAGATTCCCTTTGCTGTCTTCATAAAGACCAAACACTCCGTGGCCAAGACTGCCGTCGTCTCCAAAGCAGCGTGCGCTGCCATTCTGAATCGCGCAGAGCTTGCCATTCGGAGCTGCAACCCCGCTAGCCCATACCGAGCCTTCACGGTCCTCAAGGAGGCTAAGCACAATCCGCTCCGCAAGCGCCGGATATTGAGTTAGCTTACCGCCCTTCCAACTTGCCAGCCCTTTCGAGGTGCCAATCCAAAGGGTCCCATCACGCGCAGCGAGCAGCCTTACAATATAGTTTGAAGGGAGGCGTTCATCCGGCGGCGGCTGCCAGAGAACATTCCTAACACCATCGAAGCGAAACAGCCCGAATTCCGTCCCCAGCCAGAGATAGCCGTCCGGCGCCTGCGCAATTGCATTGATCGCGCCTTTGGAAAATCCGTCCCGGATTTTCCACGATGTGTGCGCGTATTGGCTGACCTCGACCGCTGGATTCAAGGCGAAAACGCGGGGACACAACCCTAAAATGCCGGGCAGTACAAGTCCCAGCACGACAATGCTTCGTCCTCGTCCGCGCGCTTTCTCCACGGAGCCCTCATCTTACTCTTTTTTCTCTCCCCCGGTACCAGTCGCGAAAACCAGATCCGGCGCTCCGCCAAAGCCACGGGGACTCGGGCTGACATTTGTACGGGCGCGCTCACAAGACAGCGTGGTTTGCAGAAGAATTTACGCTGCAACTGGGACCACATGCATCCCCCTATCGGGGGTCACGATTATCACCATCGAGCGTAAAGACGCACGCCTTTCGGGTGTTGACGAAGGGGGAGAGTGGCAGTACGTTCTCAGCTACGGTTTACAACACCATGCGCCGGGTCCCCGCTCTCGTCGTCCTCTTCCTCATTTCCTATTTCCCTGTCCTTCGCGCCCAATCCACAAATGCCTCCCTCACGGGCCGCATCACCGATCCCTCCAAAGGCCTGATCGCCGATGCGAAAGTCGCCGCCATCAGCACTGGCACGAATGTCCGGTATGAGACCACGACCAACACGTCCGGCGAATACTACCTGACCAATCTTCCCCCTGGCCTCTATCAAATCGAAATCGAAAAGCCCGGCTTCAAAAAGTTGATCAAGCCACATGTGATTCTGCATGTTCAGGATGCTCTCGCAATCGACTTCGAGATGACCGTTGGCTCCGCGTCGGAGAGCATCACGGTGGAAGGTGGCGTCCCCCCGGTGGATACCGCGTCGACGGTCAGCACGGTGGTTGACCGGACGTTTGTCGAGAGTCTTCCTCTCAATGGCCGGAGTTTCCAGACCTTGATCCTGCTCACGCCCGGCGTGGTCGTGACTGCCACGGCCTTTGACGACCAGGGACAGTTCAGCGTGAATGGTCAACGTGCGGATGCTAATTATTTCACTGTGGACGGGGTCAGCGGGAATTTCGGTGTCACCGGCTTCTTTCCCTTAGTGCAGACCGCCGGCGGAGCATTGCCTGCACTCAGCGCTTCAGGCGGGACCAACAGCCTGGTGTCCGTGGATGCCATGCAGGAGTTTCGCATCCAAACCTCTTCGTTTGCTCCAGAGTTCGGACGCACCCCCGGTGGGCAGATTTCCATTGTGACGCGTTCAGGAACGAATCGTTTTCACGGCACGCTGTTCGAATACTTCCGGAACGATGTGCTGGACGCCAGAGACTGGTTCGTGAACTTCAATCGTCTCGCGAAACCTGCCGAACGGCAGAATGATTTCGGCGGTGTATTCGGCGGCCCGGTCGTCAAAGACAAGACCTTTTTCTTCTTCTCGTACGAGGGTCTACGGTTGCGCCAACCGGCGACTCAACAGACCGTGGTTCCCGATGACGCGTCTCGGCAGCAAGCTCAAGGGACTATCCCGACTATCCTGCCATACTTGAATGCCTACCCGGTTGCCAACGGCGCTGCCGTCGGCCCGGGGTTGGCCCTGTTTGACGCTGGCTATTCAAATCCTTCCTCGCTTGACGCGTACAGCGTCCGGGTGGATCAGGTGATCAACTCCAAGCTCAGTTTGTTTGGCCGCTATAACTACTCGCCGTCCAACATAGACCAACGAGGTCCCTCATTTGGCACCGGGGTGGTCCTGAGCGACACCGAGTCGGCTTCATTTTCCGTACAAACCGTCACAGTTGGACTCACAGAAATTGTCACGCCAAAAATCAGCAACGAAGTTCGGGCGAACTATAGCAACGACAGAGTTGGCACTAAATTCACTCTGGATCATTTCGGCGGAGCTGTACCGCTTCCCGAGTCACTCTTATTCCCCTCAGGATTCTCGTTCACCAATGCCATCTTCACCATGGATATCGGAGGCATCGGAGAGTTTGGCACGGGAAAACAAGCCACGGATGAGCAGCGCCAAGTCAATCTTGTCGACAATTTATCAGTGACCGCGGGTGGTCATCAGTTGAAGTTTGGCCTGGACTATCGATGGCTTTCCCCTTTCAGCAGTCCGGTCGCGTACGAACAGTTTGCGGAATTCTCCGGAATGACCACGAGCCCCGGAGGAGCTCTTTCGGGAACGGCTTCCCTCGCTCAAACAGTGGCGAAGCAGAGTAACGCGCTCCTGTCGCACAACCTCTCGTTTTATGGTCAGGACACTTGGAAAATCACAACCAGATTGACGCTGACGTACGGCTTAAGGTGGGATATCAATCCGCCGCTCAAGGGTAAGAATGTAGCGAACGATCCATTCACCGTCGTGGGTTTGAACGATCCAGCGACAATGACTTTGGCGCCTCGCGGTACCCCGCTTTACAGGACAACTTATGGAAATGTCGCGCCCAGATTGGGACTTGCCTATCAACTACTGAGAGGGGCGAATTGGGGAACGGTTCTTCGCGGAGGTTTCGGGACTTTTTACGACCTGGGGTCAGGCTCCCTCGGAGGGGGCTCCAGCTTCTTTCCATATAGCGCCAACAAGATTGTTTCACCCGCACCGTTTCCGCTAAGCCCGCAGGACGCTGCTCCTCCTGTCCTCACCACCAATCCGCCCGTTTCCACAATTCTTGTCGCAGACCCCCATTTGAAGCTTCCGCGAACATATCAGTGGAACGTCGCGCTGGATCAGGCTCTCGGAAGCAACCAAAGTCTATCTTTGACCTACATCGGGGCGGTTGGGCGCGACTTGTTGCGAGTAACGAGTTTAGTTGGCGTGAATCCGAATTTTCCATTCGTCGTGCTGACGGACAATACTGCGACATCGGACTACCATGCTCTGCAACTAAAGTTCCAGCGGCGTCTATCGCAGGGGCTGCAAGCCTTGGGATCGTATTCGTTCTCTCATTCAATTGATACGGCCTCAACCGATGCATTTGCAACCTTCCTGAGCACGCCGACTTCGATTGCCAATCTGAGTGTAGACCGCGGAAATTCTGACTTTGACATCCGGCATTCCTTCACCGCCGGCGTGACCTACGATCTGCCCTCTCCGGGATCGCAAAAGGTCGTCCGTACCATATTGGGCGCTTGGTCGCTGGACACTTTCGTTATCGCCAGATCGGCTCCACCTGTTGGCGTAGTTGGTGGAATTTTCTTCGCTGCAGGCATAGCGCTGCACCCCCGCCCGAACTTAAACCCGGGAGTGCCTCTTGAACTCCGTGGGTCGCAATATCCTGGGGGAAGAATCTTTAATAGCGCGGCTTTCACTGCACCGCCCGTGGGGCAGCAGGGTGATTTTGGACGCAACGTGCTGCGGGGTTTCGGAGCTTCCCAAATTGACCTTGGGCTGCAACGGCAATTTCACATCAGCGAAAGCGTGGGGCTTCGTTTCCGCGCGGAGTTCTTCAACATCCTTAACCACCCAAACTTCGGCAATCCCAACAACGACTTGAGCAGCCCCTTGTTTGGCACATCGACCCAAACGTTGGCGAACAGCCTAGGCTCCGGCGGCGCCAACGGCGGTTTCAACCCCCTCTACCAAATCGGCGGCCCTCGCTCGATCCAACTAGCCCTCAAGCTCCAATTCTGAGCAAGGATATTGCGAATCCCGGTTTTGCGGCAAGCATCCCACAAAATAAATCATCAGCGCCGCGCAAACAAGTTGGTCGATCTCAAACATTTAACTCCACATCATATGGAAATACTAACAAGAATCCACTCCAAAGTGGGCGGTTCGTAGCGCGCCGCCTGTGAAGCAATTCTGGACGGGGGGCGAGCTCTAGCTGGCATTGTTGCGCCGATTGAAATCGGGCGCAGAAGACGCAAGCCCGCCCAGTCCTATTCCTGACACAACAAGTTAATCCTGCTCGAATTCGAAATCCGGCGCAGTTAGCTGAGCAAGGTCATTGCCGCAACAACCGGAGCCCATGACAACTTCATCTGCTTGCCCGATCAACGTCAGTTCAGGAGCTGCGTAGTTTTTCTGCATTCGATTCACCTCCTTTCTGTTTTCGTTTTACCAAGTTGTTTAGGCCGCACGGAGCGCTTGCCCCGACAGCCGGCCATCCGCACGATTCCGTAACCACAATTCGAGCAGGATGATCTGCCGCAACTGGCTCTCGTTGCAGTCGAGTCCACTGGAAAGCCGCTGCAGCCGCGAGAACACGCTGGTGCGGTCCACAAATCCGCTCTCCACTAAATACAATTGGCTGGCCTTAAGAAGAATGTGGGCCAGTGGCCTCAGCGCTTTCTGCCACGGAGCGTTAAACAAACCCTTGGATCGCCGCGCCCGCAACTTGAGAGGCCACAGATCAGACAGCGCTGAGCGCATTAATCTTCGCGGCTCGCCTGGCCGGCAAAGAACGTCTGGAGGCACGGCCATGAGAAACTCAACCATCGGACGGTGGGCGAACGGGTGGGTGTAGTCCAGGTGCTGCAGCGGTTCAGGAGGTTGCAGGGCGCGCAGTTCGAGCATCGTCGTTAGAGACCGGAAATGCTTCCGGCGCTCCGGCCGGGCCTGCATCCAAGCATCCGAGAAGAGGCTCTCCGCCTCGGAATGGGCGGTCCGGTCACCAAAGGCAGGAACAAGAGAGGTCTCAGTGCTTTTCGGCATGCACGAACCGTCGGGGGCAGCGTAGATCGCGGCTGGCGCCAGCGATGGTGGAAGAGCCGCGCGAATCGCCCTCCGAAGAACCGAGTAGACTGGAAGCCGGAGAATTTTGCTCCAGGCGAGTGCCTCTTCAAACGCTCGGCCAATGCGAAATTGGCGCAGGGATGCCGTGACTTGAAGACTGTCATCGAACCAGTTCCCCATCATGAGGTCACCGTTCATCCCCGTTAGGATTGTCTTCGCGCCGAGCGTGTTTGCTATTGACGCAATGGACGTGCGCAGGGGCTGAAACGCTTCCGGGGTCGCATTGCCTACTTGTGCTTCGGTGATAATCGGCTGATCGTCCGCCGAAATATGGACTCCCTCAACCCCGCAGAACGATTCGACCTCACGAATAAACGGCTCGTCGAGCGAATTCCGCCAGACGTAGCTAACGGTTGTAAGACGCGTGGTGCAAGAGGCGCCTCTTCGTATCACATGCTTTGCCATCGAAACGACCGAGGACGAATCGAGTCCACCGCTGAGCTCAGCGAGGACGGGCGACCCTGTTTGCAGCCGGACCGACACCGCCTCCCGAAACAGCGCGCGCAGGTGCTCCTCGTACTGGCGTTCCGTCCGGTAGCGAATCTCATCGCCGTTCGGCAGCGCCCAGAATCGGTGAACCTTCGTCGCCTCAGAGGAGACGCAAACCGCGTGACCGGAAGGAACGGAGTAAATACCTCTATAAGGGGTCCGGTTTGGGCATCCGCCGAACAACAAGAATCCACGGACGTACTGTTCATCCAGCTCGCAGATTCCCGTCGCGTCGACAATCGACTGCAAGCGGCTCGACCAGAGGACTCGTTCCGGCTGCACGTGATAATAAAGCGGCCGGACGCCCGCGAAGTCGCTCGCGAGGACGATGGTATGGTTGGCGTGGTCGCGAATGACGACGCTCCAATCTCCTATCAAATGGACAAACCCGCTGGGTCCCCAACGCTCGTAAGCGGCACGCGCAAGCGCCGCGTTGCTGGTGTTTCCCCGCAGCGAGTCCGTCAACAACACAACCAAATCGGCTCGATTATCGAGCCGTCCATCCCAGGCGAGAACTTCGGTCCTTTCAAGGCGGTCGTGCTGGCTGTCTAACCAGTTTAGTTCGGTTTGTGTTTTCATGAGCTTTCCCTCCCCGGGCTATGCAACGTGGAGCAGTCGCAGCCGCTTCTGGTACGCTGGCGAACCGTATACAACGCGGCCGTCTACCTCCACCCACGCGTGAGAAAAGAACGGCGCGGGACGATAACCGATCACCAGGCGCGCATCCGCCCCATGGTTTCGGAGCAACCGGGCCGTGCAGACCGATTGTTGGAGGCACAGCACCGGCTTCCAGTAGAGACACGTCGCGAGCAGGACCGCATCGCAAACGACCATTTCTAATTCATTGCTGGCGGGCTTCGCCGCAATGGATTGCCGACCCACCTGCCGCAAAATGCGCCCCGAGCCGCGCAACCAGAGAATCGCGTCGTAGCGCGCGATCTCATAAAGTGCTCGGAACACAAGCCACGCGCGCTTTGCCCTTTTCATAGCGCGGCCTCCCGTCGGACCAGCTTGTGCCGCTCCAGTTCAGCTAGAAAGCTGACGATGTCTTCGCGAGCGGTAGTCAAGGCGATTTTATAGGCGCAGCTGATTTCTTCGACGATGGCTTCCAATGGCAGATGCCGCTCGACCCCGCGCCAGATGCGCGCACCTGTGCAGTTGGAGGTGTAGAAGCTGCCGTTGTCAATATGTAGGATCACTATTCCGTCGTCGTGAATAGAAACGGCGGCCTCGGGATTGACGGTAAAACTGAAATCGCTAGGTTGGTTCGTCATACTGTGCATTTCCTTTGTTGTGAAGTCCTCTAGCATCTGCGCTGATTGTTGAACGGATTCTCTTTGCGGGGAAACCCTAGATGGAGTCCTGTGTGAACTATATCGTGACTCGGGAGGACTCATTTTGGGTGCGGAAGACTCCCTCTTTAAGGTAGGACTCAGCGGAATCGAAGAATTGGTTTAGGGAGAATCCGCGCGGTCATGCGGAAAAACTTCTAGAGCTTCCGATCTGGAATGCGGATACGCTTCCATCCAAAAAGGCGGGCATCAACCGACCAAGCGCCGGGGCCGAGCAGTGCCAGGGCGGCACCCAGGGTTCCCAGCATGATCCAACTCCACAGATCTCCAGTGTGAGAGAAGGCGTGCCACACCGCAATGACCGACGCAATTGTCCCCGCGATGGGCGTCCATAAACCTACGAGTAGAAGTATCCCGACACCCGTCGTGGCCATGTTTGGTATGGCTAATCCGAGCGGAGGGCCACCCAGCAGTGCCGCGATCCCATGAAGCACGACAAAGTCGAGATTACGAGATTCCCTACAGGACCTGGAAGCCTCAAAAGGACCGCGCAAACCACTCTTTTGAGGAAACTAAAGCTCGATGATTCCGCGTTTTACGCCAATCATGGCCGCGCGGGTTCGGTGGTTAGCTCCCAATTTGGAGAGGATGTTCCGGACTTGGCCCTTGCTGGTTTCTTCGCTAACCGAAAGCTGCTCGGCAATCTCCTTATTGGCATTCCCTTCGGCAATCAGGCGTAAAACACCGCGCAAGCCGCGAGTAAATCACAGCGGTTCCAAAACGAATCGGAAAGGACCTTTCTTAAATCTCGTAGCGGGCATTTCGGGTTTCAGAAAGCCATATGTCCGGGGCAAAAACCCTAGCGCCGATGTGTTGTACAAATGGGCCGAGAAGGGCAATTTTGTCTGGTTTGTGACGGAAGACATTCTGGATGAGTACAAGGAGGTCTTGAAGCGGCTTTAGAGTGCGTTCAACTCTAATCGGCGCCGTGATCAATCTTATCCACGAGCGAGCCGAACCGGTGAACGTTCACGCCTCCTTTGAAATCTCGCCCGATCCCAAGGACGATCCGTTCTGTCTCTGCAGCGAAGAAGGGAATGCAGATTTCATTGTCACCTAAACCCCAAGAACTTTCCGCAAGAACGGCTCAGGGCAAAGGTCATTTCACCCGAAGCCATGGCGTAGTAGGCGGCGCTGCCGCTTCCTGATGAACGCGTCGGTGGTGCGATTCAGAACTCGACGATTAAGAACACAAATTGAGAGACGTTGCGAATCGCGGGCTGGCCCCACGTGCGTGATCACCGGATTTGCATTTTCGAAGATTGATGGGATCAGAAATGCACAGGGTCCCCTGAATTTTCCCCATACTTGCCAGATGGTGTGCGCTCAACTTGTTGCCGTTCAACGGTTTCTGAACAGCACGCCTGCCTCCCCGTGTTTTTGCAAATTCGTCATGCGGCGAACCCTTTGGAATTAAACGACTTGTGAATTGAGAACTCCTGCCAGCGGGAATTCCACAGGTCAGTTTTAGGTGAAGTTGGCTTTCGATAAACTACAGAAAACACGCGAGATATTTTGGTCGGGGCGCCGAGATTTGAACTCGGGACCTCCTGCGCCCAAGGCAGGCGTAATATCTCCTGGAAGTCCTTCCTTTTCAATCTCGGTTTTGAAAATAAACGAGTTAGAAAAATATTTGATAGTGGCACGATGTATGGCCATGTAGCTCCGCATGCCTGGAGTCCCCCGAATTTTCCCCATAGCGAAATAACAGCGAAAGTGCTCCGATCGTTCCCGCCCCTTACAAAAACCATCTGGCAACACGGCGTCTTGCAGTTCGTTCTCGTCCGTCCGTTGCCGGGCGGCGAGGTTCAATTTGGTAGCGAACCTCTACGGTTTCGCAGATGTCAGCACGAAAGTTAATTCATCGGGTATCTTGTTGGCCGCAGATTCCGCTGGGTGGCTGTAGTAAGTACCAGTTCGCTTCCCTTTGTCATCATCAACGGACTGCCAGGCAAACACGCGCACTCGCGAGTTGCCGTACACATGAATGACAGCGACGCCATTCCGATCGGTGTCTTTGATGCCGTTGGCATTTTCTAGAGCCCCATACGTCTTAGTGTTGTCGTACAGGACGCAGACATGGGTGTCCGGTGCCGCGTTTCCATTCGGCCATGTAACCCGCACCCGAACGGTCCGCTCGGTGAGGCGAGGGACGATGAAGTCGATTCCCTTGATCTGCTGACCCGCAGCCAGCTCCAGAGCTTGAGCATCTTGAGCACGCAAGGCGGAACGATAATACTGGACGTCATAAGGCCATTCGTCGTACGGACCATCGGGATTGACCATCACGATGTACCGGCCTGGTGGGGTTTTCTTCACTTGGTAAAAGCCATCGGGGTTGGTTTGCAAGGAAAAATTTACGTTGCCGGGCAGACTGCTTCCGTCTGTGCTCACCAGCATCACCCAGACATGGGCAGGCTTTCCCGAATCATCCTTGACGCGGCCCTCGATGCGGCCATTCCAGAACAGGTCAAAGTTATGTTCTACCAGTCCACCGCTGTTTAGGTGCACCTTCGCCGGTGACCCTTCACCATCGAAGAAACCTGCCACCTGGTTTTGCGGGATAGCTAACTGCAACGTGTAGTCACCGGGTGGCAGGCCGTCCAACTGATAGATGCCGATCTCATCCGTCGAAATCGTTTTTGTGCCATTTGTTCCTGTCACATCGATTCTCGCGCCTGCGAGAAAACTACGCGGGGCCGGTGGAGCAAGTCCTCCTCGAAAAACCTCGGGTGGGCGTACATAACCGATGAGTCGTGTACCGCCTGCGGGCGGAGCTTCACGCAAAACGCGCAGGTCAATGAGGGCATCTTGAACGGGCCGGGACCGACTGCAACTAATTCCTGCTCCGACAATCGGAAGTGCCCATGTCAGGAGTCCATTCTCGTGCGAGCCGTCGATGAAATAGGTTTCCCCTTTCCAGTAAATGAAATTCGTGAGAAGGACGAGATGTGGTCCCCATGAAGGCAGTCCCCAAAACCTTTCTTGAACCACACCGATGGCCCAATCTCCCACGCGTGGATCATGAAATCCGGGGAGATTCATCCCGGAATCATGCGTCAGAGCGTAAAAGGAGCGGCCCACGAAAATGACACGGGCCGTAAATACAACGTGCCTCGCAGACAAAGGATGAGTAAATGGCGGTCTTCCTCTGCAGTCTCCGCTGAAGAGCGATGAAGTCAGCGCGGAGAGGCCTAGCGTGACCGCAACATCGAGGCATAAAACAACCAGACACGTAACGACAAGCGCCGCAATTCGTCGGGCCATGGTTCGTGGACGATGCCGAAGCAAAGTGGGCCAAGCAAGCTTATGTGTTCCCAGCCAGAACAATCCAAACAGCAGAAACGGAGCTGAGTAAGCCAAAAGGTGCGGTACGAGCACAGAGGTCCACCGAGAGTGGATAAAGACCGGCACGGCCACCAAAGCCGTGATTGCAAACACGATGGCAGCACGCTTCTTGTGACTCAGTGTGAATAGTGGAGCCACGAACGGAAGAAAAAAGAGCGCCGTCAACCCAATGGCCGTCAACGGAAGTGGGGTCTCAAACCAACTGCCGCCGTCTTCGTGCCACACCAGAAAGCCGGATTCCGGATACGCGAGACAGAACGCAGTGATGGGCAGAAAGGCCAGGAAGATCATTCCAGCGCGCCGCGGGTGGCGACGTGCAGTTATGGAACCAACCAGAAAGCCCACTCCAAACAGACCGACGCCCGCAAAGGTAATCCAACGCAAGAACCACCCTGAGTCGCGGTCGCCAAGAGGAAGCCACCACGCCCCAAATCCGGCCAGCGCAAAAAGCCCCACGAAACAACCAAGCATCACCACAAGCCAACTCAACACGGTTTTTGGAATTGGCCGCATATCCGCCTAACAGGTCCTGAGCGCCTGGCAACTACGCAATTTTCCCAGCACTACTATTGTAGACACCGATACGCCCTGCCGAGTTCCTGAACTATGGCGAATGTAGTCTATGGACTAGTGGCAGGTTCTTGACACTTCTCCTAATACAATCTAATATTTAGATGTTAATGGAGGAGTCATGCAGAAGCAAAGGTTAAAGCTGAAGCAGGCAAGCGCTGTCCTGCAGATTGAACCGAAGGAATTACAAAACATGGTCCAATTCGGCGTTGTGAAGCCCAAGCGGTTTGAGGGAACGTATTTCTTCGACACGAACACCCTGATGGTAGCCAAGGTGGCGTTTTGTCTGAAGGAGTCGTTGGGTACGCGCACGAGTGTTTTGTCCAAGCTGATGGACGTATTTCTTGCATCGGAAAAGGAGTTCAAGTCAGACAATCCGAAGTATATCGTCTTTAAATGCCGGCTTTCGGCCGAGGAGGACCCCATAAAGGTCGGCGTGCCGTTCCGCGCACTCGGGGAACAGCTTCAAGAGCAAATGATACGGGCTGAGCTGTACCGGGATCTGCCTCGCGGCCGCAAACGCCGGGGCTGGAAGAAGGAGTTTCTGGAGTCGCTGACCGAGGCGGCTAAAGAGATCGGCGAAGTCTCGGACCAGGAAATCTTGCAGACAGTTCGCGCCTACCGTAAGGAAAGACGAGCGCCGGAGATTACCGTTGTCGCGGAAAGCTAAGAAGCAAAAGTCTCGCGGCGTCGTTGACACTAACGTGCTCGTAGCGGGCATTGCGGGTTTCAGAAAGCCATATGTCCGGGGCAAAAACCCTAGCGCCGATGTGTTGTACAAATGGGCCGAGAAGGGCAATTTTGTCTGGCTTGTGACGGAAGACATTCTGGATGA
>WNGI01002048.1_pt1 | contig 17577 bp, 5 predicted proteins | sample 5400621 | NCBI WGS metagenome assembly WNGI01 (sample SAMN13153374, study PRJNA577476) | soil metagenome | isolation source: 20 cm soil or saprolite under Garry oak tree replicate 1 | place: USA:California | collected 2016-06-15 | reverse complement strand
CTACGCCGGTCGCGAAGCCGAAGCACATCCTCGTGCAGTTCCCGGCCGGCACGGGCTGGGACGCGTCGGCGCTGTTCGGCGGGAAACCTGGCGCGGACGCGGTGGTGGCTGCGGTCACCGGCTACACGCCGGTGGTCGTCCCGGATTGGGCGCTGGGCGTGCCGCTGGTGGGGCTCGAGTGGTCCGGCGGCGAGGGCGGCGGGCTGCCGCCGGTGCCGCCGGCGGCGGCCGGGTTGGACTGCGTGCCGTTGGCGGCGGAGGCGTTCCGGGCCAGGTATGGCCGGTGGGGGAACCGGGCCGGGGTGGACGACCGGGCGGCCGGGGGTGGCCGGGTGGTGGCGAGGCTGGACTGGCCGGGTCTGGTGGAGTTGCTCCGGGTGGTGGCGAGGCTGGACTGGCCGGGTCTGGTGGAGTTGCTCGGCGGGGTGCCGGAGCGGGTCGAGAGTGTGGATGCGGTGCTGGCGGCTCTGCGGGCCACACCGGGGTCGATGGCGGTGGTGCGGGTGTCGCCGCCGGGGCGGCGGCAGCACGTTCTGATGGTGACCGCCGACGAGAGCGGCGGCGGGGTGGTGCTGCGGGCCTTCGACGGCTCACGGCGGGGGCCGGACGTCAGCCGGTTGTGGCTGCCGGGCAGCGTGGTGATGGCTTTCGACGGTGGGGGCCGGCCGATGTCGTTGCCGGTGAGGGGTGTTCGTGCCGACCCTGGGCTGGACCCGCCGACCGGCCGTCCCGGCGCGATCGGCCCAGAGGTGGAGAGCCCGGTCGATCTCCTGGTCGCGCCCGGCTTCTTCACTCCCGAGGTCTGGGCCGTCATCAAGGCCGACGGCTTTGCGCTGGTCACGCCGCCGCCGGTGCCGACGGCGGCGGGTGAGCCGAGACCGGCGTACAAGCTGGTCCTGGAAATGGCGTACCCCGACAAGCCGCTGGTCGAGCTCGTCGGGATGCCGATCGCGTCGGTCCCGTTCGAGGTGGGCTGGCACGACCCGGAACAGGCGTTCGCCGCGCACCTCGACCTGTGGGACCGGCTGCTGCGGGTTACGGGCGACCCGGCGGGCACGCCGCTCGCAGAGGTGTTCCCTGCCGAGGAGGGGTTCACCGTCCACCCGCGGTTCAGCGGCTTGTCGGTCCGCCGCGGCGTGGACTCGGAGTTCTACCTGCAGTGGACCCCGGGCGTCCCCTCCGCTGGTGTCCTCGAGATGCTCCGGTTCGTCCTGCGGCACCGCCCGGGATTCTTCAGTCACCCGACCGCCATGGCCCTCCTGCACCTGCGGGACGGGCTGGACTTCGGGATTCTGGTGGCGAGACGGTTCCAGCTGACGCCGAAGGCGGCCGGGTACCTGGCGCTGGCCTATGCCAACACCGCCGCGATCATCCATCTGCACGCGACGGACCTGGACGCCGCCAAGTTCTACCTGCTCGCGGCGCTGCGGGACGACTGGGCCGGGGTGCGCGGGGAGCTGCCTGCGGAGGATCGGGCGTTCCTCGATCTGGCCTTCCCGTGGCTGCAGCAGATGTTCCTGGCCATGCTGGTCGCCCGCAACCCCGAGTTCGTGGCGGCAGCGCAGGCGGCGGTGGAGGGCGAGACACTCGACCTGCTGGGCGCCCGCCCGCAGGATATGCGCTTCTCGCCGCTGGAGTATCTCGAGTGGACACTGCGCAGTCACCCGAGAAGGGCGATCGACCCCGGCCAGGCGTTGCGCATCGGCACCTGGTTCGCCGGGCCGGACACCCACGGTGGGCGCCTGCTGGTGGCGCTGCTGCGGCTGGAGCTGCGGCACTTCGGCGTGGAGGGGACCGCCGACCCGGAGCAGATGCGCCGCATGTTCGACGTCCTCCAGGAGAAGATCCTGGAGATCTACCACGACGTGACCTCGCGGGCCGGGCCGGCCAGAGACCCGTATGCGCCGACGGAGATCGGCCCGGGGCCATTGCACGCAGGCGATGCGGGCGTCCTGCCGGCGGAGCACCGGCTGGAGTTCCTGCGGCGTTTCGACCTGGCCGGGACTACCGCCGGGACGGTCGCGCTGACCGAGGGTCCGACGGGAACGGTGCCGCGGCTGTGGCACCTGGTGCTGTTCCACCACCTCGACGACCCGGCCGAACAAGCCGCTGTCGCCCGGCAGGCGACCGAAGCGCCCGTGCACGGCTTCCAGGTGATCATCTGGGTGACCGGGACCGAGAGCCCCTTCCCCGACGCGCCGGATGACTACCGCAGGTGGGTGAACGATTCGCTGTTGCCGTCGGCGCGGCAGTACGGCGTCATCGTGGCCGACTACCGGGCGGTGTCCGAGGAGCTGTTCGGTGCCGCGCGAGAGGACCCGTTCGGGCGGCTCGTCAGACACGAGGACGTCAGGACCGATGCCTACCGCGAACACCGCCGGGAGGGTTCGCGGACCGCGGAGACGCTGGTGGCGGCCGAAGTCGTGCACCTGTTCGGCGGCCTCGCCCTTGCGCCGGACGCGCGGCTGGTCGGCGATCCGGCCGATGCGCTCACCGCGGTGGTTTCGGAGGGCAGCCGTGGGCTGCAGGTGGCTGGCGACGGTGATGGGCGGTCGTTGGGGGTGCTGGTGGGGGTTGCCGGGTCGGAGGCGACCGGGGCGCTGCTGGATGCGCTGGTGCGGGCGTATTCGGCGCCGCACCTGGCTGCGGCTGAGATCGACCGGGTCAACCGGGCGCTGGACGTGGCGGCGAGCCCGGAGCAGCGGCAGGCGGCGCTGCGCCGCGGGCGGGTGCGGTCGGCGTTGGACCGGCTGGCCCGGCAGTTGCAGGGGCCGCAGGCCGACCGCAGCCACCTTACCCCGGTTCCGGCCGGGGTGTTCGAGGTCGCCGGGCGGCCGGCGGATCCGCCGGCCGGCGACACCGCCGGACAGGTGCTGGCCGCGTCCGGGCTTCGCGGCCCGGCGGACCTCGCGCAGGTCTGGGCGGCGGTCACTCATTCGGTACCGCGGTTGCGGGAGATGGTGGCCGGCGGCGTGGAGGCGGCCGGGTTCGGCGAGGCCGGGTTGTTCGACGAGCTGCCGCACGCGCAGCGGCAGGCGGCGTGGCGGGCGGCGTTCACAGTGCTGGACGGCCGGCTCGGGCGGGCCGGCCGGGTCCGGCTGCGGGAGCTGGCGCATCAGGCTGGTCCGTGGGGGGGCCCGTTCCGGGTGACCGCGTCGCGGCGGGCGCCGTTGACCGTCACGGCCGAGCCGGCCGGCGGCCCGGCGGTGACGACGGTGTCGGTCGTCGGCCGGTACGACTGGGAGCTGGAGCCGGACTCGACGCTGCCGGCCGACGTGCTGGCCACAGCCGCCGCCGACGCGGCCGGCGCCCGCGCGGTGTTCGTGCTGGAAGCGCCGCCATCCGACGGCGGCGGCCTGAGAGGGCTGTTCGACGACCCGGACGACCCGGACGTCGAGGACGGCCGGTGGACGCCGCAGTACCGGCAGGTGCGCGGGGCGGCGCTGCGGGCGGAGCTGGAGGCGTTGGGGTGGGTGGCGGGCCAGCCGGTGCTGCTGCTGGTCGACCGGGCCGGGGAGTACCGGCCGGACGGGACCAGGCTGATCGACGAGGTGGCCGACCTGCTCGAGGTGCCGGTCACCGGGCCCAACGGCGAGGCGCGCAACCAGGCGGGCAGCACGCGGATCGAGGCCGCCGGCGGCTGGTCGCAGTCGTGGCCGCGGCCGGCCGGCGCCGCACAGCCGCGGCAGGTGCGGGCGGGGGTGTGGCACCTGCCTTCGCCGGCCGACACCGGCGACCACGTCCGGGCGGTCGACGGCTTCCCGACTGTCCCCTGGTTCGACGTGGGTCTCGGGCACGGCCCGTGGATTCGCGCCGCGGACCTGGACGGGCTGATGCCCGGCACCTCGGCCGCGGTGCTGCCCGGCTGCTACACCGGCGAGCTGGCCCGCTGGCTGGCCGACCACCGGTATCGGCACGCGCTCGGCGCCGAGGGCGTCGTGGTCGCCGGCGCGGACGGGACGTGGCTGGTCCGCAAGTTGGGGTTCACCGCCGACGGCACGCCGACCCCGGGCACAGCAGGGGCGGTCGTCCTGCACCGGGCCAGGGACGTCGACGGTGAGCGGGCCGCCGACGGCATGCGCGGCGGCGGTGACCGCCCGCCGCGGCATCCCACCCTCGCGCAGTACGACTACATGGCTGACCACGGCCTGCAGCGCGGTGGGCGGCTGTACACCGGCGCGGGCAGCGCGTTCCTGTCCGTGCTCGCCCGCGAGGCACCCGACCAGATCCGAGCCGCGCCGGGCCGCCAGCCGAGCTGGCAGGACATCCGCCGGCACCTCGCCGCGCACATCCAGACCGCCCTGCTGACGCCCGTCTCGGCGTACGAGCAACTGGCCGCCGGCCGCGACCCGCAGTCGGTGCTGGCCGACCTGCTGGCCCGCCGGCGGTGGGGGCCGCAGGTGCGGGCGTTCGCCGCGCAGGCCGCCGCCGAGGCGTTCGGCCTGACCCTCACCGTCATCGGCGAGCAGCCCGACGCCGACGGCGAACTGGCCACCACCTATGGCACACCCACGCCCGGCGTGCCACACGTCCACATCCTGGAGATAGCCCACCCCGGCCGCGCGTTCCACGCCGCGCACCCCCGCACCCAGCGCCTCGGCGACGACATCCTGAGGGTGCTGACCACCGAGCTCCCACCCGACCTGCGCGTCGACACTGAACTGGCCACCACCGGCCAGCCCGGCCGCGACGTCACGTTCGGCACCGGGTGGTCCCAGCAGAGCAGAGGCTACCGGGTCGCGGACGTCCAATCTGGACGGTGGCTGCGCCGGGAGCCATTGACACCGGGTGGGCAGGCACTCGCGGCCGCGGTGGAGGCGCTGCCGGCCGGCGGGCGGGATCTGGTGGTGGTCGGCGCGCCCGGGCCGCTGCCCGCGCATGGGATCGCGCGGCGGCTTCGCAAGCTGGTGCACCAGTCAGCTGATCCGGCGAACATGCTGCTGCTCTTCCTCGGCCGGCTGAGGTCCGAGCAGCGGAGGTGGGCACCGCGCCGCGTGGTCAAGTCCGGGCTGCGGATCGTGTACACCGACGGCGAGGTCCGTCCCGGACCTGCCGGGATGGTGTACTCGACCCGGCCATGGCAAGAGGTCGCCAGAGCGCCCGGGAAGCCTCGGCAACTGGGGCTGGTCTACCCGTCGCCTGCGTGGGATCAGGCGCTGGCAGGCTGGCAGGTGCTGGCCGGCGTGCGGCGGATCCCGTGCGGGTTGTGGCTGTTGCCGTCCAATGTGGACTACGACGCGGAGTTGGCTGACGCGCTGCGTGCGTTGCCGCCCGACCCCGATCGGCTGACCATCGTCGCGTCCGGGTTCGCCGATGCTACAGCGCTGCGGCAGCGGCTGGACGCGGTGTTCGACCGGATGCCACCGGCCGCGCTGGCCGGCCTCCGGCTTGCCGCGCCCGACGTCGCGGGGAGTGCCGACCTGGCGGTCGAGGTGATGCGGCAGCGGCAGATACCGGTCGTGGCACCGGCCCCGGACTGGTCACCGGCCCCGGCCGCGGATGGCCGGCTCCGGCTGCCAGGGCCGAGCGGGCCGGTATGGACCGAGGACGGCTGGCAGAGCCACCAGCCCCCCGCCTACCGGCGGCTGGCTGCGGCGCTGAACCTGGAGTGGGTCAGCGAGGCAGACCTGACCCGGTTGGTGGGCGATTTCCTCGGCGGCGCCCGGCCCGTCGCCGCGGCCGATCGTCGCACCCTGGTCCGGTTGGCCGCGCGGTTGGGCGGGGACGGCGGGCCGGATCTGGCTGTGGACCGGCTGCGCGAGGTCTTCCTGGAGTTGGAGCAGGCCGCGAGCACGGTGGATCCGCTGTTCGATCCCGTCGTCGGCGTGGCCGGCCTGGCCGTGCCGTCCGCGGGTCTGCGGGCAGCGGTTGCGTCGGCTTCGCTGGCCGGATGGCTCCTTGGCGGCGCTGCGCACCTGTTCGTGTTAGGCGACCAGCCGCCGGCCCACGAGGACCCGGGCGGCGGTGATCCGCAGGCGGTGTTTCTGGCGAGTCGGATCATCCGCTCCGGACGGTGGACGTCCGGCCAGCCGGTGGTGTTGCTCGCCGACAACGCCGGCCGATCCGTCGAGGGGCGGCCCCCGCTGGCCTCGCGGGTGGCTCGGCTGCTGAAGTCGGCCACCGTATTCGGCGCCCGCGGGCGGGCGGCGCCGGACCCAGGCGACGGAAGCCTCGCCGTGTGGCCTGCCCGCGACCTGCGCAGCGACCCGGACTGGTCCGCGTTCGCGCCGGATACCGACCCGTGGCCACCGAGCCCGCCGGCATCACCGACCACCGGGACCGCATCGGCGGCGGTGCCGCGTCCGCGAATCTCCGACGACAGCCAGCCGGCGGACTGGCGGGACGATCCGGCGAAGGTCGACAACGCGAGGCTGGTCGCGCCGGTTTACCGGCGGCTGGCCGCGGCGCTGGACGTGGAGCAGGTCAGCGAGGCCGACCTGAGCCGGTTGGTGGACGGATACCTCGCCGGCGCCTGTCCCGTCGCCGCCGCCGACCGCCGCACCCTGGTCAGGCTGGCGGCCCAGCTGGGCTGGGATCGTGGGCCCGATCTGACCGAGGCATGGCTGGCTGAGACTTTTCATGAGCTGGAGCGCCTCGCGGGCACCGTTGCGCTCCCGCTCGGCAATGTCGTGGGGGTGGCCGGTCGGGTCGTGCCATCGATGGGGCTGCGGGGCGCGGTCGCATTGGCGGGGCTGGCCGGCGGCCACCCTCGCGGCCTGCTGGTGGTGGGCGACCAACCGCCGTCTGAGGACGGCGGCGTCGACAGCGATGATCCGCAGGTGCAATTCCTGGTAAACCGAATCCTCGACTCCGACCGGTGGACGCCGGGCCAGCCGGTGGTGCTGCTGGCCGACAACGCCGGCCGTTCCGTCGACGGGCTGCCCCCGCTCGCCTGGCGGTTGGCGCAGCGGCTGAATTCGGCGCCGACCCCATTCACCACCACCACCACTGTCTTCGGCGCCGGTGGGCGGCCGGTTCCGGACCCCGGCGACGGAAGTCTCGCCGTGTGGCCGACCCGCGATCCGCGCAGCGACGCCGAATGGTCCTGGTTCGCCCGCGACGGGGGCCCGACCGCGCACCGGCTCGACCACTTCCTCGACCTCGTCTGGCTGCACCGTTCGCTGATCCAGGGCCGCACCATCGGCGCGTACGAGCTGTACAGTCACGTGACCGGGGCCCACCCGCTCACCGTGAGCAGCGACGACCATCTCCGTCGGGTTGCCGCCGCACAGGGGAACCGACCCGGGGCCGCGGAGGCGCTGGTCCAGATCCGGCCCGACGAGGACCTGGACGACCTGATCCAGGCAGGGCGGCTGTACACGGAGGCGGCAAGGCCCTTCGTCTGGTTCAAGCGAGCCGGCGCGAGCGACATCCCGATCCGGCGCCGGCTCTACCTCAGCCCTCGCCCGGACGCCGCGGCCGCGCTCATGCACGCGCTGGTGCGCCACGTCGTGGACGACCCCGGCAACTACCCAGGAGTGCACTCGGCGAAGATAGCCGGGCCGGCTGGCATCGCCAGCCGTAGCGACCGCATCGTGGTCTACACCGACAGCGCCGAGACCGTTGACCTGGTGGTGGACTGGCTGCGCGCCTATGCGGCGGCATACCCCGGCACGTTCGAGGACATCACCCCTCCTATGACGAGGGAGATCATGACCGGGGTCGCGGCTGGTGACCACCCGAGGAGCCGTGGCTCGAGCTCGAGCTTCGGGCTGCTGCGGTCATCCGCGGTCGGCGAAGCCCTCCGCGAGACGGTCACCGGGGGTGGTGGGCGGGCCGCGTTCGCCGACGCGGCTCGGCGGCGCCTGCGCGCCGCGCGCGTAGACCCGGATTTCCCGCACGCCAACCTGCGACCTGAGCCTCGACGACAGTTGACCGCGACCGCGCCTGCTGACACTGTGCGCCGGCACCCTCTGCCGGTCAGGCTCCACACGACACTCGGAGGCGAACGCGGCGCCACGCCAGCGATCCCGGCAGCCGTTGAGTCGACCGTGGAGCGTCCAGGTCAGGCGGAGACGACCGAGCAGCAGATTGCCGCGGGGAACCTGCCCGGCAGGGAGTTGGAGCAGGCGCGGTTGGCCGCGGGGCCGCTTGCGGTGCCTGCGGGCAGGTATCTCGCGGCGGCGGCCGACACCACCGAGCACGTCCGGGCGGCCCGCAGCCTTCCCCGGGTCGAGGGTGTCGACGTGCTGGTCGGGCATGGCGACCCGTCGGGGTCGGGGTTGCGGGTCGACGACCGGCCGGCCTCGGACGAGCAGGTGGCCCGCCTGCTGGCTTCGGGTGGCAGGACTGGGCTCCTGGCCGGCTGCGACACCGACGCGCAAGCTCGCAGGCTCGCCGCGCTGCTGAACCGGGACATGCTGGGTGTCGAGGGGCTGCTGTGGTTCACCGACGACGGGCGGGCGCTGGTCCGGCGGCCGGCCTACAGCGCCGGTGGGAGGCCGTTGATCTCGACCCAGCCAGGCAACGTGGTGCTGCACCGCGCTCCAGACGCGGTAGGGGACGCGCGCAGCGCGCCGCTGGGCGACGACCTGATCGCCGCCCTCAACGCACTCCCATCTGGACGATCCAGCGCTCCGGTCACCCTCGACCCCGCCAGCCGACCCCGCCAGCCGGTCGCGTTCACCAACCCGCCGCCGCCAGCCCGCACGCTGCGGCCCACATCGGCTCGGGCTCCCGAGCGGGCGGCGCCGTTCATCGTCGACGCCTACCAGCTGAGCAGCAGACCAGGGCCTGAGAGCAGTAGCGCGGAGCCGCCGTTCCATCGGCACGAACCGCTGCACGCCGAGGAGGCGCCGCCGGCGGGGGACATCGGAACGGAGGCGGCTCAGTTCCCAGCGGCCCGGCCAAGGCAGATGGCGGTCCTGGACCCGAACCTGCGGCTACGCGTGTCTGGCGACGGCACGCCGGCGACATTCGGCGCGCGCGGCCGACCCCTGGTCAGCAGCATCCCGCCCGCGGTGGCGCGGACCAGGCTGCCCGGCGAGCTCCGGCCGCCGCACGGGGCGGGCCGCCCGGTCGTCCCAGGCCAGCCGCTCACCGATGCCGACCGGCTGAACGCGCGGCTGGCCATGCCGCCGGGCGAGCACGACGACCTGGTGCAGGAGATGCGCGAGGACGGGGTGTCGGCGGCATTGCTCGCCGACCACCCGACGGAGATGGCCGCGCTGCGCTACTACCTCACCGCGGCCAGGGCGTTCGATGCCCGGGCGGCCGCGGGGGACACCGAGGCCCTGTCGATCGTCCACTGCGCCTACGCCGCACTTGCCTGGCTCCCGACGGTCGACGCGCCGTCGTACCGGCCGCTGCGTGCCGCCGCCGGCCAGGACGCAGAGTCGTTCGTGCGTGAGCTGCTCGCCACCCGGCACCTGCTGATCGGATATCTCAGACCGGGGTGGGGGCACGGCGAAGCCGTCATCGAGTTCCCCGGCACCGGGTGGGACATCTCCATGCTGATCGGAGAGCCGGGCGCTGTGCTGGTCGACGCGACGAGGCAGCACGAGTTGCTGGTGCTGCCCGACGGAATGGCGCCCGGTGTGCCGCTGATCAGCCTGCAGGCGGCATAGCGGATGCGCATGGCGAGACGCGCCGGACGTCGCCGTCATGCGGTCCGACGTCGCCGACTTCATGGCTTCGGAGCAAAGTCCGGACCGCCGTAGCCTGGACCGGTGAGCGATGCGGACGACCGGATCGTGGTCGGTCGGGACGAGGAGGTCGCCGTGCTGGCGGAGGCGGTGCGGGCAGTGGCCGCCGGCCGGGGTGGACAGGTGTGGGTCGAGGGGGAGCCGGGGATCGGCAAGTCGGCGCTGCTGGCGGCCGGGCTGGCGGATGTCGGGGCGTCGGGCTGCCAGGTCTTCTGGGCCGCGGCCGACGAGCGGGGTCGGCGGTTTCCGCTCCGGGCGATGTTGGACTGCCTTCGGGTGACGCCATACTCCGACGATCCGGAGCGGCGGGAGATAGTGGAGTTTCTCGGCGGTGGCGGTGGCGGTGGCGGCGTGGCGTCGGTGGATCTGGTCCCCGCCGCGGTCGAGCGGTTGTTGGCGCTGGTCGACCGGCTGGCGGTGAGCCCGGCCGTGCTCGTGCTGGATGATCTGCACTGGGCCGACGACGCCAGCCTCGTGGTGTGGCAGGAGCTGAGTCGTACGGTCCGGCAGTCGCCGTTGCTGCTGGTCGCGGCCTGCCGGTTCACGCCGCCGCGCGCCGAGGTGGCCGCTCTTGGGCGGCACGCGGTGGCGCAGGGCGCGGTCATGGTGGGCCTGGCGCCGTTGCCGCCGCGGTCGGTCGCCGAGTTGGTCCGTCGCCTGCTGGGCGCCGAGGCGGTGGGTCCGCGGCTGGTGGAGGCGGTGGCCGAGGCCGGCGGCAACCCGCTGTACGTACGGGAGCTGATCGCCGCGCTGGCCCGGGAGCGGAGGCTGGGTCGGGACGCGGGCGCGATGGAGCTGTCGGCCGCCGCGGCGGCGGGTGTGCCGGCGTCGCTGGCCGGGTTGATCTCCGACCGGCTGGGCGTCGTCTCGGCGGGTAGCCGGGAGGTGTTGCGGGCGGCGGCGATGTTCGGCGCTGAGGTGTCGGCCGCCGATCTTACGGTGGTGCTGGGTCGTCCGGTGATCGAGTTGTGGCCGGCGGTCGTCGAGGCGCTGGCGGCGGGGGTGCTGGTCGAGTCGGGGCCGCGGCTGGCGTTCCGGCACCCGCTGATCGGTCAGGTGCTGTACGAGAGCACCCCGGTCGGGGTGCGGGCGGCGCTGCACCGGCAGGCCGCCGAGGCGCTGGCGGGTGCCGGCGCGGCCGTGGACCGGGTCGCGGCGCAGCTGCTGGCGGCGGTGCCCGGGCCTGGTGTGGTGGGGGCGGTGGACCGGTGGGTGCTGGACTGGCTGGCCGGACCGGGCCTCGCCTTGTCCTACCGCAGCCCGCAGGTCGCCGCCGAGCTGTTCGGCCGGGCGGTCGCGCACGCCGCGGCGGACGATCCGCGGCGGGAGGAGCTGCAGGCCGCTCGGGTGTCGGTGCTCGTGGCTGTCGGCCGGCGGGAGGAGGCCGTGGAGTTGGCCGGGCAGGTGCTGGCGGCCACGCGCGACCCGGCGCGGGCGGCGGAGATGAGCTTCTGGCTGGCGCAGGCGCTGCAGCCGCTGATGCGGTACGAGCGGGCGCGCACGGTGCTCGTCGAGGCGCTGCGTACCGGCGGCGAGCACGGGGTGTGGGCGGCGCGGATGCGCGCGCTGCTGTCGATGGTCACGCTCCAGGGCGGCGGTGGCTTCGACCAGGAGGCCATGGCGCGGGAGGCGCTCGCCGCCGCGGAACGTGCCGGGGACCGGTATGCCGCCGGCATCGCATCGGCCGTGATCGCGTTGTCGCTGTACTTCCGTGGCGACCTCGCCGGAGCGCTGGAGGTCCTCGAGCGGACCGTGGCGATGCCGGGCGACGATCCGGAGATCGCCGACATGAGGCTGCTCGCGATGGCGAACCGGGTCGGCACGCTAGAATCGCTCGACCGGCTCACGGAGGCGAACGAGGCCACCCAGGCGTGCCTCGCGGCCGCCGAGCGGTACGCCAGGCCGAGCCGGTTGGCCGGTTTGCGCTGCCATGCCGCGCAGTACTACTACGCGGCCGGGCTTTGGGACGAGGCACTGGTCGAGTCCGACGCCGTCGCGAACAGCGGCTTCCCACTCGCCCCGGACAGGCGGCTGCAGTTGCACGGGGTGCTGGCGTTGGTCGCCGCACACCGCGACGACGAGGCGACCGCCTCCGCCCACCTCGCGGCGCTCGACGACGAGCAGGAGCCGGCCGGCCTGACGGCTGTGTGGGGGCATAGCCGCACCCTCGCCCGGGCCGTGCTCGCCGAGCGCGCCGGGCAGCCCGAGCGGGCCCTGGCGCTGCTGGGCCGGCGGGAGCCAACTGCCACGGAGCACTACGGGGACTACCGGGAGACGCTGCCCAGCCTGACCCGGCTGGCGCTGGCCGCCGGCGACACCGACACCGCGTCGTGGGCCGCCGACCGGGCCGCCGCGGAGACGGCTGCCCGCCCGACCGGAAGTTGGGTCGCGTTGGCGGGCCACTGCCGGGGGCTGGTCGAGGCCGATCCCGTTCCCCTGCTCGGCGCCGCCGAGACCTACCGCCGCGTCGGCCGCCGCGTCGACCTGGGCATGGTGCTCGAGGACGCCGCCGTGCTGCTGGCCGGACGGGGCGACCCCACCGCCGCCCGCGCCGCCGTCGCCGAGGCGGCCGAGCAGTACCTGGCGCTCGGAGCCCACTGGGATCTCCGGCGGGCCGACGCGCGGCTGCGGCCGCACGGCATCCGCCGCGGCCGGCGCCGTGCGCAGCACGCCGCCACCGGCTGGGACGCGCTGAGCGCGACCGAGCGGAAGGTCGCCGCCCTGGTCGCGGAGGGCCTGGCCAACCCCGACATCGCCGGACGCCTGTTCCTGTCCCGCCGTACCGTCGAGGCGCACGTCTCGCGCATCCTGGGCAAGCTCGAGGCCCGGTCCCGGGTCGAGATCGTACGGGCCGCCGCCGCGGCCCACGCGCCGACCAAGTAGGCCGATCCGGCCTCCGCCTCCGCCGCGGTCTCCGCCGAACCTTGACCCGGCGCGCCCGACCAGCGGATCGGTCTACGGTCGCGTGATGAGACTCGCGCGGCCAGCCAGAGCGGCCACGTCGTCGTAGTAACGGCGTCCCGATCGCCGCGGATCGCCGCCGGCTGGTCCACGACGGGCCTCTGCGGGCGATCACGCTTGCCTGGGTCGTGCTCGTGGCTGTCGGCAGCCAAGTGAGATTGCACGCTGGCTCCACCGGCCCGGCGTCATCGACTCGCCGACGTGGTCGCGCGATCGGCGGTGGCGGGAGGTTGGGCCCCCAGGCCCTTCACCGGCCGCGGATCCGAGGCGATATTGCAGGTCTCAGCCGCCTACCCGAAAGGTCGACGCCCACAGAGGAGGCGCATGAAATGGCAGGAGAGAATGGGCACCACCGTTGACACGGCCGGGCGGCGGGTACGCGGACCGGATGCGGATCCGGTCTCGAGAAATGGGCGCCGACGGTTCGCTGCCACCGTATCCGTGATCTCCCGGCTCCTTGAAAACGGCAGCGAGCCGCGGAGGGCCGGGAGAGAGCGACACCGCAGACCTTGCTGAAACACCACTCTTCCATCGCGCGGAAGTCGATCTTGACTTGGCCGTGGTCATGACGTTACTTTTGGCGTTCGAAGAGGCGCCAATGACGTCGGCAGGAGAGATCCGGTCGGCGTCGTTGACGAAATGCCCCCATGCCGGAGCGAAGACCACCAGTCGATGTCGACCACGCTGTCGCTGCGGCACGCCCGACCACCCACATGCCTTCTGCTCAGGCGGCTCCACGGCCGAGGAACGTGCAGCATGGGCCCGGCCAGACCGTATGTACGCACGGACCCTTACACGGGGATCGGTAAGAGGAGCCTGAAGAGAAAAGAGTTTGTCGATGATGCAGAGAGCTCTGGTTACAGGATCGTCCGGACTCGTCGGTAGCGGGAGCGTCCGCTTCCTGTGCGAGAAGGGGTTCAAGGTCTTCGGGATCGACCGCGATCTACGGCAGCGCTTCGCCGGCCCGGACGCATCCACCGATGGTGAGCGGCACAAGCTGGATGAGCAGCTGCCGAGCTTCTTCCCGCTCAGTGCCGACATCCGCGACCTCGGCCGCATGCAGGAGATCTTTCGCTACTACGGACCCTTTGACCTGGTAATCCATGCCGCAGGACAGCCGGTTCACGACTGGGCGACCGAACACACCGTCGAAGACTTCCACATCAACGCCGTCGGCACCTTGAACGTCCTCGAGACGTGTCGCTCCCTCTCCCCGGACGCCGTAATCATCCATCTGTCCACCAGCAAGGTGTACGGCAGCAAGCTGGAGTCACTGCCGCTCGTGGAGCTGGAGACTCGTTACGACCTACCTGCGCACCATCCCCTCTACGCGGGCATCGATGAGAGCCTCGGTATCGACCGGTGCACACGGTCGATGTTCGGCGCCTCGAAGGCCGCCGCCGACGTCATCGCCCAGGAGTACGGACGGTACCTGGGTCTGAAGATAGCGGTCTTCAGGCCGGTGACGATCACGGGCAGCAGTCACCGCGGAACCGCGGCTCATGGCTTTCTGTCCCACCTCGTGAACTGCCTGCGGAGCGGCAATGAATACGTCATCAACGGCTTCAAGGGCAAGCAACTACGCGACAACATCCATGTCGACGACCTCGTGGCTGCGTTCTGGCAGGTGTACCTCGACCCCGAGCATACGTATGGCGAGGTGTACAACATCGGTGCAGGACGGCAGTCCTGTAGTTCGATAGTCGAGGCGATCGCCTTTGTCGAGCGATGGGTGCAGCGGTCCGCAACGGTCCGGTACACCGAGCAGGCACGGCAGGCCGATTGGCGCTGGTGTCTCTTCGATGCCCGCCTCTTCCAGAGCCGGTACCCGGCGTGGATTCCGACCTACGATAGCGACCGGCTGCTCAAGGAACTTTGCGCCCAGTGGGCACCCAGAACATGATCGCGTGGCTGACGCGGGGCTCGTGCCTGTAGTCGTATGGAGGTTGGCATGCAGGATCTACCCATCTTTCCTGCCGGAGCAGGGCTGACATATGTCGACGTGTACGGGAGCAAGACCCCTGATGGTCAGTGCGGTGGGTGCCCACACATGCATTTGGCCTGCACCGAGATGTACTACGTCGTTCACGGCGAGGGTGCAGTTGAATTCCTCACCTATCGCGAGGGCCCTCGGCGGATCCTGCTGGCTCCGGGCAAGGTCGTCTACTTCTCTCCTGGCGTGATCCACCGCCTCGTGAATGTCTCAGGAGACCTGGCCGTCCTGGTGCTCATGGAGAACAGCGGCCTACCCGAGCTAGGCGACGCAGTGATGACCTTCCCCCGCCAACACCTCGCGAACTCCTCGGCATACGCCTTGGCCCTCGCGGTCGTGGACCAGCACGCGTACCAGGCGACCAGGACGACCATCAGTACGGTCGCGGAGGCCGAAGCGATGCGGGACCTCGCGGTGCTCGGGTACGTCGACCTGCTGAATGCGTTCACCGCCTCGCCTGAAGAGGGCCGGTCCAGCCTGGACGCATTCCATCAGGCGGCCACCGAGCTCGCCCGACCGCTGGTGGACGAGTGGAGCGACGTGGTTGCCGTGGGCGCGGCCCAGGCGCTCGGCAGGACCACGCAGATGCTCCAGGAGATCTCGGCCGGCAGGTCGGACTACCTTCGCGGCGGTGCAGTGGTCGATGTACCCGAGGTCGACGGCAGCCGGCTCAACCTTTCAATGTGCGGTTTCATGTGGCCGTACCTGCCCGAAGGCGTCACATTCGACACACTCAGCGGGAAGGACTTCTTCGGTGCCTGCTCTTGACCCGGACCGCTCCGGCAGGCAGCGACGCAGGCGACGTCGCGACGGCGGGCACCATGGCTGATCGGGCGGGTGCGGTTATCGTTGGCGCTGGCCCGGCCGGGGCGGTGGCCGCCAAGCGGCTTGCCGAGGCGGGCCTCTCCGTGGTGTGCTTCGAGCAAGGCGGATGGCCGGATTACCAGCGGGCACGGACTCGTGAACGGGACTTTGAGGTCCAACCAGGGAGAGAATGGGGCTGGAACCCGAATACGCGAGGCAACGCCGGCGACTATCCAGTCGAAGAGTCGGAGTCGGACATCGCGCCGCTGATGTACAATGCCGTGGGCGGTGGCACGGTCGTCTATGCGGCACACTGGCAGCGCAATATGCCGTCGGACTTTCGGGTTCACGCGATGGACGGCGTCGCCGACGACTGGCCCCTCAGCTACGCAGACCTTCAGCCATACTATGAGGCCGTGGAAGCGGACTTCGGCGTGTCCGGACTGGCGGGCGACCCGGCCTTTCCTCCGGGCCAAGGACCGCCGCTGCCGCCGGTCCCGCTGGGGCGGATGGGCCGGAGGGTGGCCGCCGCGCACAACAAGCTTGGCTGGCATTGGTGGCCGGCGCCGAACGCCATCGCGACCCGTGCTCGTGGCCCGCTACGTGCCTGCGTGCAACGCGCAACCTGCCTGTGGGGCTGCGTGGACGGAGCGAAGGGATCCGTAGACCGGACGCACTGGCCGATAAACCGCCGGCTCGGCGTGCAGCTGGTCACCGGAGCACGAGTGCGCAGGATCTTGCTCGATTCGCGCGGACGTGCTGACGGGGTCGTCTGGCTCGACAACTCCGGCCGCGAGCACCGCCAACGGGCCGGCGTCGTAATCCTCTGCGCCAACGGCATCGGCACGCCACGGCTACTGTTGTTATCGGCGACACGCGGCCATCCGGATGGACTTGCCAACTCCTCGGGTCTGGTCGGGAAGCGGCTGATGATGCATCCATTCGGCACCGTAACAGGGCTGTTCGACGAGGACCTGGACAGTTCGCAGGGCCCGTGGGGTCAGCGCCTGCACTGCTTGCAGTTCTACGAGTCCGATCCGGCCCGCGGTTTCGTGCGAGGAGCCAAATGGGGCCTGCAGCCAACCGGAGGTCTCCTGGCGACGACGAGGACTTGGCCCTGGGGCGACAACCCCATCTGGGGGCAGGGATTCCAGTCGAACGTGCGGAAGCGGTTTGGACGGTCCGCCATGTGGGGCATCATAGCCGAGGACCTTCCCGAGGAGGCCAACCAGGTCACTCTGGACCGGGAGCTGACCGACGACGACGGCATCCCCGCGCCCCGGATCAGATATCGCACGAGTGAGAACTCCAAGAGGCTGATGGCATTCCATCTTGCCCGCGCAGCGGAGTCGCTGGAGGCCGCTGGCGCCTACGAGGTCGTCGTTGCGCCGCAGATCCGCGAGACAGGGTGGCACCTGCTGGGCACCTGCAGGATGGGTGCCGATCCCGCCACATCGGTGGTCGATTCCTGGGGCCGCTGCCACGATGTGCCGAACTTGTTCGTGTTCGACGGCAGCATATGGCCGACGTCCTCCGGCATGAACCCGACGGCGACGACCGCGGCTATGTCCCTGCGCTGCGCGGACCGACTCGCCGCCGAACGCCGCTGGCAGGAGATCCCACTATGACCGACCATCGCAGGGCGATCGCATCCGCCCGAGGAGCAACAGCGTCACTGAACGAGCGGGCCAGGGCGACGCTGCGAGCGCTGGCTGACGTGCTCGTTCCCGCGGGCGACGGCTTTCCTTCCGCCAGCGACGCCGGTGTTGCTGGCGCCTGGCTCGATGCGATGCTCGTTGCGCGCCCCGATCTCCTGCAACCATTGCTCGACTTGCTGGACGAGGCGGCGGGGTACGATCCCGGCGTCGCGGTGGACCGACTGCGGTCGCTGCAGCCGGAGGCTTTCGCCGTGTTGGCGGTCGTCGTGGCAGGCGGATACTTCCTCAACCCAGACATCAGCCTGGCGTTCGGCTATGATGGACAGCGCGCTATCGCCATCGATGCCGCTCAACCGCCCGATTATCTTGTCGAGGGTCTGCTGGACGATGTCATCGCCCGTGGCCCCATCTACCGGTAATCGGACATGAGGCGCCGCGCGGGCGACACCGGCACCTCCTTCCCGGACGATTGGCCAGCCCGGCGGCCGCCGGGCCGGGGGTCTGGCCGCCGCTGGTT
>WNGI01001957.1_pt1 | contig 17581 bp, 27 predicted proteins | sample 5400621 | NCBI WGS metagenome assembly WNGI01 (sample SAMN13153374, study PRJNA577476) | soil metagenome | isolation source: 20 cm soil or saprolite under Garry oak tree replicate 1 | place: USA:California | collected 2016-06-15 | reverse complement strand
TGGACGCGAATCATCGCGGCATAGAGCCAGTCGCGGGCCTTCGCGATCGTCGTCGGCGCAAAACTCGCCCGGCCGCCGAAGAGCATGCGGTTGTCGCTGCTCAGCCGCCAGTAATAGAGGAAGTTCTTCGAGTCGAACAACATTCGGCGGTTGGGAATGGCCGTCGTGGCTCGGTCGGCGGATAGCGGCTCGGTGGCGATGATGTAGCTGCCGATCGGGATGATGCGGCGCCGGATCGAGGGAACGAGTCCATCGCTGTAGCCATTGGTCGCGAGCAGCACATCGCGGGCGGCGATGGATCCCCGGGGTGTCTTGACGGTGAAACCGCCGGGGTGCCGGCCCTCGATGGCGGTCGCCGGCGTTTGGTCGTAGAGATGAGCACCGCGGTCGCCGGCGAGGCGTGCGAGTCCGGCGAAATACTTCGCGGGATGGAGGCCGCCGCTCCGTTCGTAGAGCAGACCGCCGTGATATACCGGGGACCCGATCTCAGCGGCTAGTGCGTCCCGGTCGAGGACGCGAGCGCTTATTCCCCACTCCTCTTCCAGGACGCGCGCTTCGGCTTCGAGATGCTGCAGATCGCCCGGCTTGTAGGCGAGGTGCAGGTGGCCGCTCCGGGCGTAATCGCATTCGATCAAATCGGTCGTGATCGTTTCCTCGACGAGGGCGAAGGCGTCCAGGCTGGCCTGGTAGAGTTGGCGGCCCCGGTGACCGTAACGCTCGAGCAAGCCGACGGGACCGACCTTGAAACCAGGATGGACCATGCCGCCGTTGCGGCTGCTGGCACCCCAGCCGAGCTCGTGTTGCTCCAGGAGCGCGACCGAGCGTCCGCGCGCGGCCAGCCGCGCTGCGGCCATCGTCCCGGTGTAGCCGCCGCCCACGATTACGACGTCGACGTCTGTTGGAAGTGGGGCTGGGGATAGTGGCGCCGGTGCGGCTTCCCGCCACCAGTAGGGCTCCTCGCGATAGTCAGGAGCGAGGAGGGTTACGCCTGGACCTTGACGCCGCGCCAGAAGGCGACGTAGTCCTTGATCTCCGCGGCTTCCGGTTTGGGTGACGGGTAGAACCAGGCCGCGTCTTTGTTCGTCTTACCGTCGACCGCGACCGTAAAGTAGCTCGCTTCGCCTTTCCACGAGCAGATGGTGTGCTTCTCGCTGGGCTGAAAATGCTCGCGCTTGACTGCATCGGGTGGGAAGTAATGGTTCCCTTCAACGACGATCGTCCGGTCGCTCTCCGCAAGGGTGACGCCGTTCCAGATTGCCTTCATTGCGCCTCTAAAAACCCGGTCGGGCGGCTAGCTTATTCCGCCGGCAGCCGCCTGTAAGGTCTGGCGACCCGCATCCAGTGTATACACGTTGTAGGCGTGGCGGATGACCGGCTGCGCCACGTTGCGCACCGGGATGCCGGCTGGTGTACGCCCCTTTTCGGCCCCATGATGCGCGTGACCATGAAGGACCAGGTCGGCTCCCGCGTTGTCTACCGCTTCGGCCAGCAGATAGCTGCCGAGGAAGGGGTAAATCTCCAGCCGCTCGCCTTCCAGTGTCGCCTCGATGGGCGAGTAATGGAGGAGGGCGATGCGAAGGTCGGCGTCCAGGCCTGCGAGGGCCCGCTCCAGCCGGTCGGACAGCATCTTCGTGTGCGCGACGAACGCCTTCATCTCGGGCTCGCCGAAATCGCTGCCATGGGCACCCCGAAAACCACCGCCGAAGCCCTTGGTGCCGGCGATGCCGACCCGAACGCCGTCGACATCGATGGCCGCCGCCTCACCCTCGAGGACCCGAACGCCCGCGTCTTCGAGGACGCGACGGACCTCCTCCTCACGGTCGGCGTGGTAGTCGTGGTTGCCGAGCACGGCCACCACAGGCACCGGCAGACCGCGCAGCTCGTCGGCGAGGATCTTGACCTCCTCCGGACCACCGCATCGCGTCAGGTCACCGGCCAGAAGTAGGACGTCGGCGCGGTCTTGAAGATGCCGCAGGCTGGGGCGGAGGATTTCTCTTGAGCCCTCGCCGTAGTGAAGGTCGCCGACGGCGGCGATCCGAATCACGACACGGGCTCCTCGCCGTCTGGCTCGGCGGCCGGCACGACGGTCGTCTCGTTGACGACCTCGTAGTCGGGCAACAGTTCTTTCGCGACCTCGGTGATCCGTTGCTTCAGTTGCGGGCTCGACACGTTGCCGCCCAGCATCACTCGATGCGCGCGGACTTCCACTCTCAGATCCTGCTCGGCGACCCGGGGGTCGTGAATCAGCTTCTCGCGGATCGCCTCAGGTAGGTAGTCGGGGCGCGGCTCGCTCACTGGGCGTAGATCTCCTCGTACAGGCGGCGGATCACCCACGTCGGCACCAGGATATCGGCGGATTGCGCATAGATGAGCAAGGCCAGCAGCCGCCGGGCGCCGACTCGCCCCCGCCGGATCAAGTAGCTCCAGTCGAGTTGAGCGCGCCCGAGGATCGCCAGGGCGTCGAACCAGTGGCGTGAGGTCTCCTCACGATGGACGATCGCTTTGATCACGATCTGGTCTTCGGGGCTAGGAAGCCTGAGGCGCAGGTCCTGATAGTCGCGCTCGACCGATCGGGACTGCATCTCGTCATCGAGGTAGATTCCACCCATCACCATGAAGATGACGTCGACCATGACGTCGTCCTTGAATGCCTTGTAGATCCAGACAGGGTCGGTCTCCTCGGTGGTGAAGCCGGCGCCGCGAAGCGCCTCCAGGACGTCGCGCGCGTCATCGGGACGAACGAGAAAGTCGATGTCGTGGGTCCAGCGCGGGCGTCCCACCAGTGACGAGGCCAAGCCGCCGAGGACCAGGAACGGGTACCCTGCCCGGTCGACGGTCTCGACGGCCTCGCGCAGAACCCGCCCGAAGGTCTCGTCGGCTCTCGCCCGCTCTACCTTGAGGATGTCACTTTTCGCGATAGTCAAATTGTAGACGTCGGGCGCCGGATCAGCCCTGGTCGGAATTGCTCGCCCATAGGTAGGCGGCCGACTGCCCGCCGATATAGAGGAATGCGACCACGGCGAGGAACAGTCGCATGTACCAGGCAACATGTGGGGTGCCGATCACGATCAAGAAGGCCGCGAGTACCCCGCCGCCGATCGGGACCAGCCAGCGGGAGAGCTCGCGCTGCTGAGCTCCAGCTGCCACTCGGATCAGGGTGGGGCGCGACGCGGCGCCGATCAATGTATTCTCCATATCGCTATTAGCAAACCGGCCGCGCCACCTCCGTTATTCCGGCTATCAGCCCACTGAGCGACGTCCAGTTCAGCCGCTTCACGGAGACCGAGGTCGCCAAGCTGCTCACCTTCGGCCGGCCTCGCGGGGCGCTCGAGGTGATGGTGCCGATGTCCGACGATGAGCGGCGGGACCTCGAAACCCACCTGAAGGAGCACTTCCGCCTCAGCCTCGCGATGCAGGTGAAGGCCACTCATGTTCTCTACCAACACGGTAGGATCAGCCGGCTGCAGAAACGCTTCTCCGTAAAGCCAGAGCGACTGATCGACGACCTCTTCTTCTGGTACTTCTTCGGGTTCATGGACCTGGCGACGGCGGCCTTCCGCGCCCCAGTTTTCCTGGTGCCATCGCATGTCGTGCACACCGAGGCGGTCCATGAGGTTCACGGCAACATCGTCGAGTTCGACTTCGTGGCCAGCATGAACCCATGGTCGAAAGATCGCTGGCGTCCCTACGCCTGCGATCCGGCTGAGGTCGCAGGCCGTGTCGTAAAGTTCCTGCAAGCTCATGAAGGCCGCCGGCGGGCGGCCATGGGAAGGGCTGCGGGGTCGATCATCGTCGAGCCGGGGACCATCCTGGTGGCTCGAGCGGCCTAAATTGGAGCAGCTCGGGATCACCGTTACCTAGCCGATTCGAACTCGCGCTTGACCCGGTGCCCGGCGGGCCTCTACACTGGCGATCTCTGATTGTTGAGTTTGTCGATCGATTGAATCAACTATGTCAGCTGCCAGCACCGAGTCGCCCCTCTACGATCGAACGGCGCGCAAGGCGCACCAATGGACCATGGTCGCGCTGGTTGCGGCGGGCCTGATCCTGCAAGGAATCCCGGGCACCCTCCTGCTGACCGTCGCCGGGCTGATCATGCTGGCCGGCCGGTTCTGGTGGCCGGCCGACGTGGTCCGCCAACTGGTGTGGCGCGTGCTCGAGCCCGCCGGGATTCTCAGGCGCGACGAGGTCCACGAGGATCACGAGACCCGACGGATCGCGCGGGTCCTGGGCGGCGCGATCTGGCTGCTCGCCGCCGCGTCACTGCTGGCCGGCTACCCGATCGTGGCCTGGGTGCTCACGCTTCCCATCGCGGTGATGGTGGCGCTGGATGCGAGCCTCGACTTCTGCGCGCTGTGTTTCATCGTGGCGCAGCTGAATCGGCGCGGCATCCTGCGCGGTGCCTGAGATGGTCGAGCGCGCGCTCATCCTGGCAATCGTCGTGGTCGCCGTTTCCGCGACCGCGATCCTCGCCCGCTGGTGGCTGGGCCGCGGGTTGGCAGGCTTGAGGACCATGCAGGCAGAGGGTCTGTGGACGGCTCTTGGCACCCTGCCCGATGGCCGTCCGTCACTGGTCGTCTTTTCGACTCCGAGTTGCACGGTCTGCCGGACCGCGCAGTATCCGGCGGTCGAGACCGTCGAAGCGACCTACGGCTCGGCGCTTCGCGTCCTGCGGGTCGATCTCTCGCGCCAGCCGGCGGCCGCGACCGCGTTCAGGGTGCTGACCGCGCCATCCACGGCCCTCTTGACCAGTGACGGTCGGGTCGATACCTTCAACCACGGCTTCGCCCCGGCCGAGCAACTGACCGCGCAGCTCAGCGCGCTCGGCGCTTCGCCAGTGTCGCCTCGGTAACACCGGCCGCCAGTTCCACCAGCTCGTGGGGTGCGGCCGTCGGGCGGCCATCGCTCAGTCGCACCCAGACCCACTCGGTCAGAACCTCGGCCAGAAGCAGGCCATCGGCGGCGCGGCGGATGAATGTCCGTCTCACGCCGCGCGCGCCCTTGACGAGCTCGACCTTGACGGTCAGCTCCACCTCATCCCCATACACCGCGGGTTGGTGATAGGTGATGTCGGTGTGCCGGATGACCCAGCCACCGCCTCGACTGGCCGACCAATCCCTACCATAGCCTGCGGCCTCGGCGTGCGCGGTGGCGACTTCCTCGGCCCAGCTGAGATAGACCACGTTGTTCACGTGCCCGCGGCTGTCCAGCTCGTAGCCGCGCACGGGCCAGCGGACGCTGAATACGAGCGGGTCAACCACCCGACTATTCTGAAGATCTTCACTCGACCTCGCCCGCTTCGGCCTTGGTTCGGGGCGCAAGCTCGCGCCGGAAGAACCGTTTCAGTCTTTATGCCCCGCTCTCAGCGCGATCAGATGGAGGCGATGCTGCGCCAGGCTGACGCCAGCCTGGAAAAATGGTTTCGGGGCGCCAAGACGCGCGGTGCGGGCATCCTCCGGCAGCGGGTTGACGATCTCCAGGCTGGACTGAAGACGCTCAGGACGGGACTCGAGCAGCTCGAGCGCGGGCGCACGGCCGCACCCGCCGAAAAGGTCGATCGCATGCCGAAGGCTACGGCGCGCAAGCGGCGGGCTCGTCCGACGGTTGCCCGCAAGCCCTCCTCGGGCCGCAAGCGCAAGAAAGCCGCCTAAACGTCACACGAGGTGATGCTCGATCGCATACCGGGTCGCGGCGCTTCGTGACTTGACGCCCAACTTGGCATAGACGGACCGAAGGTGCGCGTCGATGGTCCGGGTGCTGACCCCGAGCTCTTCGGCTAACTGCCGGTTGGTCAGGCCGCTCGTCACGCGCCGCAGGATCTCGACCTCACGGCCGGTCAGGCCATCGGTCCTTGACCGCCTAGGCACTATTGCGCACCGCCGGATAATGTGAGATTGTGTGTGACACCACGACAGTTATTGCTCATCATAGCAGTCACATAGAGCGCATTGAGCGATAAATTGCTCACCACGCGCGAGGCGGCCCGCTTCCTTCGGGCGAGCGAGGCGTCGTTACGCCGGTGGGCCGATGCCGGACTACTGCCGGCAAGCCGGGTGGGGCGGCGGCGAGCACGCCGCTTCAAGGAGGAGGACCTGCTGCTCTTCATGGGGCCGGAGCAGGGCTCATCGCGGGCGACGACCAGCCTGCCGCGCGCGATCTCGCTGGAAAATATGTTCGTCGGCCTCGGGAGTCACCTGGCCAGCTTCTACAGCACCGACGCCGGCCGTCTTCGCCTGGGTCTTCCGTTTCTGCGCGACGGCATTCAATCCAGCCAGGCTTGCATCCTATTTGCGCTACCGGACGCACGAGAACAGTACCTCCAGGGCCTCCGACGCGAGGGCGTCGACATTGCGGCGGCTGAGCGGGCCGGTCTGCTGACCATGCTGTTGGTTCCGCCACTCTCGCCCGAACAATTCATCTCCCTCCTCGAAGGCATTTTCATCGATATCACCCGGCAGCGGCCCGGGCCGTTCCGCCTCCTTGGCGAGCCTGTCGCAGGATTGGCGGCCGTGCAATCGGTTCCGGCCTTTTTGAGCTTCGAGCACCAATGCGGTGCACTGGCCAAGCGGTTTCCGCTGGTGATGCTCTGCGCCTACGACGTGCGGGAGTTCGACGGGCAGACCATCATCGAGTGCCTCAAGCTTCACCACGATACGTTCGCCTACGAACTCGGTTACTTCCTGAGCTGATCAGAGCAATCCGTGCTGGACGGCGTAGCGAGTCGCGGCGCTTCGGTGCCCGACGCCGAGCTTGTGAAAAATCGAGCGCAAATGCGCGTGGACGGTTCGGCGGCTGAGAAAGAGCGTCTCGGCGATCTCGTTGTTGGTCATTCCCCTCGCCACCAGCCGCAAGACCTCGATCTGTCGCGCCGTCAGGTGCTCGAGGCCGGCCGCTACCGACGCATCCGGTTCCGCCATGTCGACGCCTGGCGGCGACGGCGCGCCGTCGTGCCCCGTGGTCAAGAATGGCACCCCCTGTACCTCCGGTCCGATACGTACGGAGACCGTATTATTCCGTTCCTCACACAGCGTCGCAGTCGCCCGTCGTCGCTGCATCGGCAGGAATACCTATTGTGCGGGCGCAAATAGCTCTGTGAGGTGAGGCCTTCTCGGGGCATCGCGTACGCCCTTGGGGCGATCGCGTCGGTCCAGGTGGGGGCGACCGTCGCCCGGCACCTGTTCGCCTTTCTTGGCCCGGCCGGCACGGTGTTTTTGCGTGTCGCCTTCGGTGCCGGGATCCTGCTGGCGATCGCGCGACCGCGATGGCCGCGATTCGACGCCCGGCAGTGGCGCGCGATCGTCCTTTTTGGCCTGATCGTCGCGGGAATGAACCTGTGCTTCTACGAGGCGATCGCGCGCATCCCGCTCGGGGTCGCGGTCACGATCGAGTTCGTCGGCCCCCTGGGCGTCGCGATCGCGGGTTCGCGCCGGCCACTCGACCTCGTCTGGGCAGCGATGGCCGCCGCCGGCGTGGCGCTGCTGTCGTTCATCGGCGGTACCGTGACGACGATTGGTCTGCTCTTCGCACTGGGAGCAGCCGCGGGCTGGGCCTCCTACATCGTCATCAGCCAACGGGTGGGGCGCATGGTACCCGGTGGAGACGGCCTGGGGTTCGCGCTCGCCGTCGGCGCATTGGCGCTGTTGCCGTTCGGCATCGCAGGCGCGGGAGGCGAGCTCCTCAACGTTCGCAACCTCGGCATTGGCCTGGTTGTCGCGATCCTGTCATCAGCGGTCCCGTTCTCCCTCGAGTTCGCGGCGCTGCGCCGCCTGCCGAGACAGCTCTTCGGCATCCTGATGAGCTTGGAGCCGGCTATGGGAGCGGCGGCGGGCTTTTTCTTCCTCGGCCAGCAGCTTTCGCTCCGGGATGTCGTTGCCATCGGACTCGTGATCGTGGCCAGTGCCGGCGCAACGCGGACCGCGGCGTCGCCTGCCGCCATGGATGTCCCCTGAGTCAAGCGTTTGGGATGGGTCGAGGACGGGTACAATTGGTGGAGTTGCCAGCGAAGTTCGCTTCCCCCTTCAATCCCGGTGAGCTTGTGCTCCACACCACGCACGGCCTTAGCCGTTACGTGGGAACCCGGTTGCTCGAGGCAACTGATGGGACAAGCGCCCAGTATTTTCAACTCGACTATGCCGACGGCCACCGAGTCTTCGTGCCGGTTGAGCACGTGGAGCGCCTGAGCAAGTATCTCGGTGAGGAGTCGGCGCTGGCGCGGCTGACCACGAGTGAGCAGCGCTCGCCCTACAGTCGCAGCCAGAAGCCGCAGTAAGCGGCCGTCTCAGGTCCCTCCGCGCTCCGCCGGTTCCTCCTCGCCCGACGACGCCACCTCCCGCTGAATCTCGGCGTCGTCCCGCTGCATGGTGGCGCGCGATCGCTGCAGCGATGCCTCCGCCCGCACTAAGCGCTGCTCAGCGCGCTTCAGGACCTCCCGGCTGCGATCGATCGCCTCTTGCTGACGCCTGACCATGTCGGGAACGGCTTCACGCAGGGCTCGCCCACGCTCGTCGAGCATCAGCTCGAGGTTCGACAGTTGCCGTTCCTTCTCATCGAGATCGAGGTCGCGGGCGTCGCTTGCTGCCTCCCTCTGATCCGCGACGCTGTCCCGCTCATCGGCAACTCGATCTCGCTCGTTGGCGATGCGCTCGCGCTCGCTGGCGATGCGCTCCCGCTCGTCGTGAATCGAGTCTGAGGCTTCCATTCAGGCGTTAACCAGGGACCATTCCGTCCCGGCCGGCGTGTCCTGTACCTCCACGCCGCAGTCGGCGAGAATGGCACGGAGGCGGTCGGCCTCGCGGAAGCGTTGCTCACGCCTTGCCTCGCCTCGCATCGACAGGAGGACGTCGACCAATGGGGCGACGCACTCGCGCACCTCCTGTCGTCCGCCGTCGCGCGCGAGTTCTCCAAGGCGGACGACGAGCTGACGCATCTCGGCGCGCACCCGATCCCGTTCGCCCCTGCCGCCCAGGTCCGCGATCCGTTCCTGCAACACGCTCTCCATCTCCAGGATCGCCGCCACCAGCCCGTCGACATTGAATCGATCGAGGGCGCCGCTGGCGGCGGGAGGCGGGACGGGCCGCCTGGTTGTCGTGGCAGACGCCTGCGACGGGTCCTGCAGCATGCTGAGCGGAAAGGTTGTCCGTGTCCACACGCGTTGCGAACCGTGCCGCCGGGCGGTGACCTCTCCGCGCCCTCGGACGCTCACCGATTGCGCCTCGACATCGATGATGCACGCCGTGTATTCGTCGATGCCGAGAATGAGGCGATCGTCGGGCAGCATCGCTTCGAGCCGGCGCAGCCGTTCCTCGCCCATGTAGCAGAATCGGGTATCGTACGTGCCGCCCTCATGGTTGTTGTAGTGGGGGATGACGGCGCATCGTACGCCGATCTGCCCCAGCAGGTCCAGGCCCGCGGTCCACGACGGGTCTTCGCCAACCTTGTAGATCTCATAGACCGGTAGCGCGTAAGCACCGAGGCCGATCGCCGCCGCGCTCGCGAAGGCGACGCAACCACCCTGATCGACCTTCTCGGCCAGCCGGTCACGCATCCCCGTGTTGCGCCAATGGCGCAGGGCGTAGGTTGGGCTGCCCGGTCCCGCGAAGATATAGTTTGCCTCGCTCAGGCGGGCGAGGAATCGCTCCGTCTCAAGCGGCGTGGCTTGCCCGCCGTGCCGGAAGGACGCGAGGCCGATCTCGCAGCCGACGTGCAGCCGGAAGTAGGTGATGGTCCGGGCGACGATCTCATCCGCATTCGGCTGGAAGCCGAAGGGGGTGTCAAGGAAGATGGCGTCGAGTCGCGGGTGGCCGACACGCCCCGTCAGCTCTTTGTGGACCGCCGTCATGGTCGGACTGGTCTCGCCGGAGCCGAAAATCGCTATCAGGCGCGGCGGACGAGTCTCCTGACCCTCCACACCAGAAATGCTACGCAGATCGTATGCTCGGCTGCGCGGCCATGATCAAGTTGGCTTACTGCATCACCCGCCGTCGAGGGAGAGCCGCGAGGAGTTCTCCCGCTACTGGCGCGATGTCCGTTCAGAGCCATCCGGCGCCCCATCCGACGGACCTGTCGCCGCCGTTCGACGGCATGGCCGAGCTCTGGTTCGATGACCTCGCCGCCCTCGAGGCGGCCCGGCGCTCGCCCGAGTGGCGGGCGTCGAGCGCGGACGAGGCGCATTTCATCGACGCGACCCGGACCGCCCTGTTCCTCACCGAAGAGCACGAAATTCTCCCCCAAACGTAGGGCCGTCCGGTGGCCATCGCGCGCATGGTGCCGCCCGCGAATCGGCGTGAACGGGTTAAGACTTGGGGGCGGCCTTCGCGGCAGCCTGCTCGGCGGTCCGTACCAGCGCGTGGGCGATCGCTTCCACGACCGACTCCTCGTGAGGCCGGATCGAGGTACGCGCTTCCCGTTGAAGTCGCCTCGGCACCATGTCGTGAATGACCTGCTCGACGGCCCTCGCCCACTCGTCGGTCAGGATATGCGTCAACTCGTGAACGATGACGACATCGCCGCGTTCCACGAGCACGTCCTGACGAAATTGGAGCTCCGCCTCGAGGAATGTGGGGCTGACCTCCGCGTAGCCTTCGGCTCCGCGTAGCTTCGGCTTATAGGACGTGCGAACGGTCCAGGCATTAAGACCCATCCGTTGCACCCAGGCGGCGAGCCGTTCCTCGAACCATTCCGGTGGTTTGAGCTCGCGATGCCCGGGTGCTCGTTCCGGTGTTTTCGCCTGCCCAGAGTCGACGGCGACCGGTCGCTCCGGCTCGCTCATCACCGCATCCTAGTCGACCAGGCAACGCCGGCTATTGCGGGCGCGGTTGTCTCGAGGCGCGGAGTGCTCACGATGGCCTCTCCTTTTCAGCATCGTATGCCAGCGTCCCTGGTCCGCACCTAGAGAAAGACAGGCTAGTAGCCTGGTGGTCGCTGGTAGCCGCCGCTCACCTCCGCGATCGCCCCGGCCACCGCAAGAAGGCGCGACTCATGCCAGCGTTTCCCCACCAGCTGAATCCCAATCGGTAAGCCGTCGCGGTCCCGGGTGAAGGGCAGCACGATGGCGGGGTGGCCGGTGTAGTTGAACGGCGCGCCGTATGCACTGACCGTCCAGTACGCGACCTCCTGGCCGTCGACCCGTAAGGGTGTCCCTGGGTCGCAGTGCGGGAACGCCGTCACCGGTGCGGGTGGGCAAAGGAGCACATCCCACTGTTCGAAGAATTGCTCCCAGGCGACGATCGACTGGTCGCGCCGGTCCAGCGCGTCAAGGTACTGTGTCAGGGCTACCGGCGTTTCCTGGCCGCCGGGCTGGACGGCCCCGATCGCCATGCCGACCAGCGCTCCCGCCCTCGCCAGTTCCTGGTTGAAATCGAGCGCCGGGAGCGCCGCCTCATCGACGGCACGACAGACCGGAGCAAGCCGCTGGGCCAGTTGTGAAACCGCGGCCCGGATTTCCGCCGCAACCGGGATCGGTGGAAAGCCAGGCATGACGGCGACGCGCAGGTCTCGCAGGTCGATGCGGGCCGGCTCTTCCACCGGTACGGGTGGGACCTCCGTGTCGCGTCCGTCCGGTCCGGCGATGATCGCGTAGAGCAGCGCCAGGTCCTCGACCGAGCGCGCCATGGGTCCAATCGAGGACATGATCCGAAGCGGCCGGGGCCCGGGAAGGCCGGGGATCAGGCCGGTGAGGGGGACGCGCCGTTCGGTTGGCTTCAGCCCCAAGACTCCGCAAAAGTGGGCGGGCAGACGAATCGAGGCCGACAGGTCGGTGCCGATCTCAAAGGGTGTCATGCCCGAGGCCAGCGCGGCCGCCGCGCCGCCGCTGGAACCGCCGGCCGTTCGCGCGGTGTCCCAGGGGTTGTTGGTGCGACCGAAGATGGGATTACTGCTTTGAAAGTCGGCGAGCATCACCGGGACGTTCGTCTTGCCGATGAGAATGCCGCCTGCGGCCTTGAGCCGGGCCGCCACCGTGCCGTCCTCTTTGGGGACGTAATCGGCCAGGGGCGGGAACCCGGTCGTCGTGCGCACGCCCGCGGTGGCGTGCGCGTCCTTCAATGTGAAGGGCACCCCGTGCAGCGGTCCCCACGTTTCGCCTCGGGCCAGGGCCTCATCCGACGCGCGCGCCCGTTCCGATGCGTGCTCGGCGTCGAGCGTGACGACGGCGTTCAGGGCGGGGTTGTGCGTGGCAATCTGCGCGAGGTGCGCGTCCAAGACCTCACGCGCTGAGAGGTGACCGCTCCGAATCGCATAGGCCAGCTGGGTTGTACTGGAGAATACGCCGCTATCTGTGGCCGTTCGGGACGTTGCGTCCATCTGCGAGGCTACTTCCCAACCCGGAAGGTCAGGTGGGTGACACCCGGCGCGTCGACGACCTGGACGAGGTCTAGCTGGACGGGGTCGAGGCCATCCAGGAGGCGCACGCCACGTCCGAGGACCACGGGCACGAGGTGGAGGGTGAGGATATCGAGCAGGCCCGCCCGTAGGGCTTGCTGCACTGGCGTCGCCCCCATCAAGCTGACGTCTTTTCCGCCTGCGGCGCTTCGAGCTTTCTCGACGGCGCGTTCGATGCCGTCCGTGACAAACGTGTAGGGCGCACTACCCGTTGGCACCGTTTTCGGTATGCGGTGCGTCATGATGAACAGCGGAACGCCCGGTAGCGGCCCATTACCGTCCCAGGCGTTCGCGATGTCGTAGGTCCGGCGTCCCGTGATAACCGCGCCATTCCGGCCCGCGAACGCATCGAAAAACTTCGCGCTGGCGGCGGACATCCGAAACGAGGGATAAAAGCGACTCGGCGTGTCACCGTCCTCGAACCACTTGAAGAGCCGCTCGCCGCCAATGCCCAACGGCCGCTCCGGATCGTCGTCGGGGCCGGCGATGAACCCGTCGAGCGATGTCGAAAGACCCGTGGTGATCACCGCAGCGCCGTCTTCACGATCTGGCTGAGCTCGGTCGCGGTGTTGAAATCCTGGCTGATCCGGTTTTTGGTGACGGCAAAGGCGATCCCGCTGGCGGTGTCGCCGCACGCAAAACCGCCCCCGACGCCTCCCACGCCGAACGTCGTCTTGGAGTCTTGCGCCGGACCCAGACCGCCGATTGAGTAGCCCAACCCCCAGGTCGTCGGCATTCCGAAAACCTGGTCAATTCCACTCGATGAGACCGCGGTCGCTTCACGCAGCCGCTCGGGCGAGATGAGGCGGACGCCATCCACTCCGGTGAGCAATGCGGCATACATTCGGGCGATGGCCCTGGCAGAGACCTTCCCACCGGCCGGGATGTCGGCGCTGAGTACGTCGGTGCGGTTACCCATCGCCGCATTGGGAAATGCCGACATCGGCGCCGCCTTGAACATCGGCAAGTCGGGCGGCATCTCGGGCATCGGCCCGGTCATCGGCGCATCCTCGAGGCGAGCCAGCCGGTGGTGTTCTGACTCCGGCATGCCGAAGTAGATCTCATCGGCGACGCCCAGGGGACCCGCCACGTCCTCTCGCAGGACTTCGGAGATCTTCTTGCCGGTGGCGCGCCGTACGATCTCGCCGGCGATGTATCCGAAGGTATAGGCGTGGTACCCAACTTTCGTTCCCGGCTCCCACCAGAGCTCTTCGTCGGCGATCGCCGCGCACATCTTGTCCCAGTTGCACAGATCTTCAATCGTCGTGCTCAGCGGGATGCCAGGCACGCCGGCCGTGTGGTTCAGGACATGGCGCATGGTGACCGACTGCTTGCCATGGGCGCCGAACTCGGGCCAGAGCTCGACGATCCGCGTGTCGTAGCCAAACAGGCCGCGTTCAACCAGGACATGGACAACGGTCGCGGCCGCGGCCTTGACCACCGAGAAGTTGTAGAAGGGCGTGTCCGGTGTCACGGGACGTCCGCTTTGCGGGTCGGCGATGCCCGCCACGGCGTCGACCACGAGGTCCGGGCCGCGATAGACGGCCACCTGCAGGCCGCGCTCGGCGCCGGCATCGACCAGCTGGTCGATGGCCTTTTGCACTTGCTTCTGCGCGTCGCTTGCGATCTTTCCGTGGTCGAAGACGAGGGCGGTGTCGGGCGTCGATTTGCTCTTGCTCATGATCCTTCCTTTATAGAACTTCGACGGTTGACCGTCGTGATGGCGTCGATGAGTTGTCGCCCATTAAGACGACCGGTCTCAGAAAAAGTCATCGCTCGGCAGGCACCCGATGAGTTCTCGACGTGCCGGCCGTCTAACGGATTGGACATACGATGCCGACGCCAGAGCGCGGCTCGATCACGATCCTGATCGGCGGGCCGATCGCACCCACCGACCTGCCAGGTCTATACCGGCGCGTCTGTGCGCTACTCGAAGGGTGTGACGCCGCCGTTGCGGTCTGTGACGTCGACGGGATCACCGCCGACGGGGTGACCGTTGACGCCCTGGCCCGGCTACAGCTCGCCGCGGGCCGCCATCAGTGCCGGATGAGGCTGCGAGGCGCGTCGCCCGAGCTCCGTGAGCTCGTGACCTTCATGGGATTGAGGGACGTGCTGCCGGCCTGACGGCAGTCAGTCGACGTGCGGGGGCAGGCCGAACAGTGGAAACAGCCTGGCGGTGTCGAGGAAGAACGTGAACTCGCGGATGCGGTCGCCCTCGGTCTCGACGACCAGGAGCGACCACGGATCCCGGCCGCTGCCGGACTGACTCGGTTTGTACTGCCCGAAAGCCACGCAACCGTTCGCCCCCATCGTTGGCAGGAGCCGCGAGCCGCGACAGCCGATGCCGGGGCCGAACCACCAGGCGAGGATGTCGTCCCGGCCGCGCAGCCACAGGTCGTATGGCGGCATCGACTGCCGCGCGTCCTCCTGGATCAGCGAGGTCAGGGCATTCAGGTCGTAGCGTTCGAAGGCCTGCACGTAGCGGGCGAGGAGCTGCTTCCGAGCATCGTCCATTGGCGGCACCGGGTCGCTCGCGCTGACCCCGCTCGCCTCGAGCGTCTCCCGCGCGCGCTGCAGCGCGCTGTTGACCGACGGCACGCTGGTCTTGAGCAGCTCGGCAACTTCCTTCGCCTTCCAGCGGAGGACCTCGCAGAGGATCAATACGGCGCGCTGGCGGGGAGGAAGATGCTGGAGCGTCGCGACGAACGCGAGCCGGATCGATTCCCGCGTCACCGCCAGCTCTGCGGGATCACCCTCCTCGGCAAGGAGGCTGTCCGGAATGGGCTCCAGCCAGGCGACTTCCGGCATCCAATGGGCGTTCGTCTCAACCGGAGCCCGCGCCGGCCCCAGATCCATCGGACGAGCCCGGCGGTTGCGGCCTTCCACCATGTCGAGGCAGACATTGGTCGCGATCCGGTAGATCCACGAGCGCACGGCGGCGCGGCCCTCGAAGCGCTCGAAGCCACGCCAGGCGCGCAGCATCGTTTCCTGCACCGCATCCTCCGCCTCGAACGGGGAGCCGAGCATGCGGTAGCAGTAGCCGATCAGCTCATGCCGGTACTGCTCCAGCTCGCTCTCCAGCTCGGCGGGGGCCGCGGTGCGATTCGCCTGCACAAGGCTCATCGTACGGTTTAGACCGGAAGGAGCCCCTAAACTCATCTGCGGTGCTGGTCGTTTGCCCGGGATGCGGCCTGCAACGCCCGAGCCTTGACCTGGAACCGGATCCAAAGGCGAACGCTTCCGGGGAGTGTCGCGCGCTCATGCATCAGCTCTCCTACTACACGCTCGCCCACGGCGATCCCCGGTTCATCCACCAGCACCTGGTCGATGCCTATGGCGCCCAGCATGTTCGTCAATCTCGGTCCACGATCGGGGCGGCTTTCGCGCTTGCCGGCCTCTTCCTGGCCGTTGAACGCGGGTTCACCGGCCGCCAGGTTCAGCAGGCGCACATCCGGATGGCCCGAACCTCCAAGCCGTGGCCCCGATTCGAGCCACCACCGGATGTCGGGCCGTTGACCGTGGCCGACGTCCTGGCGGTCGAGTCGGGGCCGCCCCGTGACGAGAAGCTGATGGCATGGTGTGCCAGGGTCTGGAGCGCCTGGTCATCGGAGCATCGCCGCGTAAGAGAGATGGTTGGGATGACCGATGATTCTGGTAGGCGGGGGACGTCTTAAGGGCATGAGCTCCGTCACGTGCCAGATTTCCATCTCACTCGACGGTTTCGTCGCTGGGCCAAACCAGAGCCTGGAGAACCCGATCGGGGAAGGCGGCATGCGCTTGCACCAGTGGGTGTTCGAGACGGCGAGCTGGCGCGAGCAACATGGTGAGGAAGGCGGCCCCGACACAAAAGACTCGACAGTGGTCCGCGGTCTCTTCACGAATGTCGGCGCCTACATCATGGGCCGCAAGATGTTCGGGGGCGGCGACGGCCCGTGGAACGAGAGCTGGACCGGCTGGTGGGGCGACGATCCTCCCTACCACGTTCCGGTCTTTGTCCTCACCCATCACGCGCGCAAACCCCTCGTGATGCAAGGTGGCACGACGTTCAACTTTGTGACCGATGGATTCGAATCGGCGCTGCGGCAGGCGCGGTCGGCCGCCGGCGACAGGGATATCGATATCGCGGGCGGCGCTCATACGGTGCAGCAATACCTTCGCGCCGGCCTTCTCGACGAGCTCTATCTGCATATCGTGCCGGTCGTGCTGGGAGCCGGCGAGCGACTGCTGGACCACGTCGGAGATCCCCGCCTCGAACCCATCGAGGTGATCGCGTCACCAGCGGTGACGCACGTCAGGTACCGTGTCGTTCGGTAGGGCAATGCGAATCGAGTCCGTGCGCCCCGTTGCTAAGCTGCCGCTGTGAGGCGGTTCATCGAGCTGAGCCACCCGGTGGTCGAGGGGATGGAAACCTACCGGCCGTTGCCGACGCCGCGCGTCGAGGTCCTCAACAACTATGACGCCTCGCGCTACGAGGGCAAGTCGGAGTTCTTGATCGCCTCGCTGCATCTTTGTGGCAACACCGGGACCTATGTCGACTCGCCTCGGCATCGGTTCCGGGCGGGCACCGACCTTGCTGGACTTCCGCTCGAGCGCCTCGCCGACCTGCCCGTCGTGGTCGCCGACGTCACTGGCATCGGTCGCCCGATCGACCCCGGTGCCTTGCCAGACACGGACCTGCGCGGCACGGCCGTCCTGCTGCGCACGGACTTCTCGCGTCACTGGGGCACCGACCGCTACTTCAGTGCCAACCCGTATTTGACCGCCGCCGCATCCAGAAGGCTCGTTGAAGCTGGGCCGGCCCTGGTCGGGATCGACTCGTTGAACATCGATGACATCGCCGACCTGTCGCGACCCGCACACACGTCCTTGCTCGGAGCCGGCATCCCGATCTGCGAGCACATGACCAACCTGGCGTCCCTTTCCTCTCGTGCCGGACGTTTGCACGCCGTCCCCATCGCCTGGGTCGGCGGCGCGACGTTTCCGGTTCGTGCGTACGTGATCGCACAGGATTAGGCTTGAGGTAATCCGTCAGCGCGCTCAGGTGAGGAGGGTCGGCGATGGCTGGTTTGATCTCGCGCGGATTCCTTGGACGCAAACGACCGGCGGAGGTTGAAAATCGCCTACCGCCTGGGCAGTACCTGGTCACCGATTTCCCGGTGCTCTCGGCGGGACCGACGCCCCATACCCCGCTCGACCGATGGTC
>WNGI01001955.1_pt1 | contig 17587 bp, 12 predicted proteins | sample 5400621 | NCBI WGS metagenome assembly WNGI01 (sample SAMN13153374, study PRJNA577476) | soil metagenome | isolation source: 20 cm soil or saprolite under Garry oak tree replicate 1 | place: USA:California | collected 2016-06-15 | reverse complement strand
TCCGAACAGCTCGATCGGCACCATGCCTTTCCAGTGCGCGAGGTCCAGCTCGACGACCTGCAGGAACCGCGACAGGTTGGCCACGCACAGGATCTGCTCGGACTCGTAGCGGCGCACGAAGGCGAGCACCTTGCGGTTCTCGGGTCGCAGAAGCTCCAGGGTTCCGCGCCCGAACGCGCGGTGCCGCTTGCGCAGGGCGATGACCCGCTTCATCCATGAAAGCAGTGAGTGCGGGTTGCCGGCCTGCGTCTCGACGTTGATCGCCTCGTAGTGGTACTCGGGGTCGGTGACCACCGGCAGGTAGAGGCGCTGGCGGTTCGCTCCTGAGAATCCGGCGTTGCGGTCTGCGCTCCACTGCATCGGGGTGCGGACTCCGTTGCGGTCGCCGAGGAAGATGTTGTCGCCCATGCCGATCTCGTCGCCGTAGTAGATGACGGGAGTTCCGGGCAGCGAGAGCAAGAGCCCGTTCATGAGCTCGATGCGCTTGCGGTCGTTGCCGAGAAGGGGCGCGAGCCGCCGCCGGATGCCGAGGTTGATTCGCGCGGCCCGGTCCTGCGTGTACGAGCGGTACATGTAGTCCCGCTCCTCGTCGGTGACCATCTCGAGCGTCAGTTCGTCGTGGTTGCGCAGGAACAGCGCCCACTGGCTGTTGTCGGGGATCGGCGGGGTCTGGGCCAGGATGTCCACGATGGGGAAGCGGTCCTCCATGCGGATCGACATGAACAGGCGCGGCATGAGCGGGAAGTGGAAGTTCATGTGGCATTCGTCGCCGTTGCCGAAGTAGGCGACCGCGTCCTCGGGCCACTGGTTGGCCTCGGCCAGCAGCATGCGATTCGGGTAGTTGTCGTCGATGTGCTTGCGCATCTCGCGCAGGAACTCGTGAGTCTCGGGCAGGTTCTCGCAATTGGTGCCTTCGCGCTCGAACAGGTAGGGCACGGCGTCGAGCCGCACGCCGTCGACGCCCATGTCGAGCCAGAAGTCGCACGCCCGGAAGATGGCTTCCTTGACGCGAGGGTTCTCGAAGTTCAGGTCGGGCTGGTGCGAGTAGAAGCGGTGCCAGTAGTAGGCGCCCGCGACCTGGTCCCACGTCCAGTTGGAGACCTCGAAGTCCTTGAAGATGATGCGCGCGTCCTGGTAGCGCTGGTTGGTGCTGCTCCAGACGTAGAAGTCGCGATAGACGCTGCCCGGCCGCGCGCGGCGCGCGCGCTGGAACCAGGGGTGCTGGTCGGACGTGTGGTTGCAGACCAGCTCGGTGACGACGCGGATGCCGCGGCGATGCGCTTCCTTGATGAACTGATGCACGTCGCCGAGGTCGCCGAACATCGGGTTGACGCTCGCGTAGTCGGCGATGTCGTAGCCGTCGTCGCGGAGCGGTGATGGATAGAACGGCAGCAGCCAGATGGCGTTGACGCCGAGGTCTTGCAGGTAAGGCAGCTTGCTTATGAGCCCCTTGAAATCGCCGCTGCCGTCCTCGCTGGTGTCGCTGAACGCGCGCACGTGGAGCTCGTAGATGACCGCGTCCTTGAACCAGAGGGGGTCGGAGTCGAGGCGGTAGGGTTCGCTGAACTTCTTTCGCCTGGGTGAGTGGTTGGTGGCCGCGGCCTTGGTCAGCGGCCCGTTCTCGGGCGCCGTGGCCGGGGCGGCGACTTTGTCCTTTTCCTGCTCGGGCTTCTGGATCACAGGAAGTACTCGAAATCGTGCTCGCTGCGCACGCGCCGGCGGAACCTGAAGATCTGGCCCGGCACCGAGCTCGGGTTGATCTCGACGTAGTTGCGCGGCCCGTTCCACAGGTAGCGCGCGCCGCTCAGCAGCTCGTGCGCCTGGTAGCTGCGGCCCTGCTCGATGCCCAGCTCTTCGAGCGGCAGGGTGACCATGCCGACCTGCGTGTGGTGCGGGTCGACGTTGACGACCGTCAGCACCACCTCGCTGAGGTCCTCGGTCGCCTTGGTGTACGCGACGAGCTGGTCGTTCTCGGTCGGGTGGAACCTGAGGCCGCGGTCCTGCTGCAGCGCCGGGTTCTCGCGCCGCACCCTGTTGACGAGGGTAATGAGCTCGCGCAGGCTCTCCGGGCTGGCCAGGTTCCAGCCGCGCAGCTGGTACTTCTCAGAGTCGAGGTATTCCTCGGAGCCGGCCTCGCGCGCGCGGTTCTCGCACAACTCGAAGGCCGGACCGTACACGCCGTAGCTCGCTCCGAGCGTCGCGGCCAGGAGGAAGCGCGCGGCGAACGCGTTGCGGCCGCCGTTCTGCAGGTACTCGGTGAGGATGTCCGGCGTGTTCGGCCACAGGTTCGCGCGCATGAACTCGATGACCGGAGGGCGGGTGATCTCGCTCAGGTACTGCGCGAGCTCCCACGCGGTGTTGCGCCACGCGAAGTAGGTGTACGACTGGCTGAAGCCCGCCTTGGCGAGGCGGTACATCACCTTCGGCCGTGTGAACGCCTCCGAAAGGAAGATGACCTCGGGGTGCTTGCGCTTGACCTCGGCGATGAGCCAGTCCCAGAACGGGAACGGCTTGGTGTGCGGGTTGTCGATACGCAGGATCTTCACGCCCTGCGCCACCCAGAACTCGACGACTGACAGGAGCTCGGCCCACAGCTCGCGCCACGACGCGGTCTCGAAGTCGAACGGCACGATGTCCTCGTACTTTTTGGGCGGGTTCTCGGCGTACTGGATGGTGCCGTCGGGCCGGTGCTGGAACCATTCGGGGTGCTCGCGCACGTACGGGTGATCGGGTGAGCACTGGAACGCGATGTCGAGCGCGATCGAGAGGCCGTGCTCACCGGCGACGCTGACGAGGCGCTTGAAGTCGTCGAGCGTTCCAAGCTGCGGATTGATCGCCTTGTGGCCTCCCTCCTCGGAGCCGATCGCCCACGGGCTGCCTGGCTCGCCCGGCTCCGCGCGGGTCGAGTTGTTGCGTCCTTTCCTGTGCGTCTTGCCGACGGGGTGGATGGGCGGCAGGTAGAGGATGTCGAAGCCCATGTCCGAGATGTAGGGCAGGCGGTTCTCGAGGTCGCGGAACGTGCCGTGCACACCCGCCTTTCCCGCCGAGCGCGGGAATGTCTCGTACCAGGCGCCGAACCTCGCGCGCTCCGGCTCGACCACGACCTCCAGCTCGCGCTGGTATCTGGTGCCGAGCGAGCGGTCGGCGTGCCGGTCCATGAGGGCGTCAAGGTCTTCTTTCTGCTTGGCGTCGGGTGCTTTCGCCTGCTTGCGGATCGCGGTCGCCAGCGCGGTCAGCCTGGCGGCGTCCTGACCGCTCGCGCGGGCTGCCGCCTCGTCGATGAGGCGCGCACCGATCTCGATCTCGATCTTGATGTCCTGTCCCGCGGCGATTCTCTTGGCCAGGCGCGCCGACCACGTTCGGTAGTGGTCGACCCAGCCCTCGATCGTGTAGGCGTAGCGGCCGAGCTTGGTGACGTTGAAGCGGCCGCGCCAGCGGTCGTTGACGAGCGGCGTCATCGGCACCTCGGTCCAATCCGGCGTCGACTCGTGGCGGTGCTTGAGCACGGCGGCGAGCGTGTCGTGGCCGTCCGCGAAGATGTCGGCTTCGACGATCACGCCCTCGCCGACGGCCCGTTTGACCGGAAATCGGCCGGCGTCCACCTCTGGCGAGACGGCCTCGATCACCGCCCTCCGGCGGGCATCGGGCAACTCACGTGGCGACGTCGCCGCGGAGGGGGTCGAGGGTGATGGGGCGGAGGCTGTCAGCCGACGCCTCGCGGGTGCACGGGCCACTGCCTCAATCGTGCCACGCTGCACGCCGACAATGTGCCGCCCTAAACGAACGTTCGGTTTAGGCGGCGGAGGCTTTGCGGATCTGGTAGAGCGCGCTGATCACGGCCGTGCACTGATCTTCGACGTAGTCCATTCCGGCGGCCTCGGCGATGCGGCGCGCCTGTTCGGACCGGATGTCCAGCTGGAGCCAAAGCGCTTTGGCCCCAATTGCCGCCGCCTGGCGCGCGACCTCGGGGGCGTCGGCCGCGGGTCGAAAGACGTCGACCAGGTCGACAGGCTCCGGCACATCGAGCAGCGTTCGATACACGCGCTCGCCGAATAGCTCATCGGCGAACGGGTTGATGGGGATGATGCGGAAGCCTCGTTGCTGCAGCCCCGCCGGCACCGAGCCTCCGGCCTTGCGCGGGTCGCGCGACGCGCCGACCACGGCGATGGTGCGCGCAGCGCGAAGTACCTCCTCAGGCGATTTCATGCTTTTGAGCACAATCGCGTGTTATCAGCGCGAAATTCCCTGTATTTGTGCACAAAAGCGGTTTTTACGCCGCTTCCGTTTTGCTCTGCTTTTCGGGCTCGAGCGCGACCTTGAGCACGTCCTCGACCTTGCTCGCCAGGTGGAACGTCATCGCGTTGCGCACGCTCTCGGGCACGTCGTCCAGGTCCTTCTCGTTGCGCTTCGGGAGGATGACCTCCTTCAGGCCCATGCGGTGGGCGGCCAGCACCTTCTGCTTGACGCCGCCGATGGGCAGGACGAGGCCCTGCAGGGTGACCTCGCCGGTCATGCCGACAGTGCTCCGCACAGCCCGCCCGGTGAGAAGCGACACGATCGCGGTCGTCATCGTCACGCCCGCGGACGGACCGTCCTTGGGCACGGCGCCTTCCGGCACGTGGATGTGGAAGACCTTCTCGATCGCTTCGGGCGCGATGGCGAGCTCCTCCGCGTGCGACCGCACGTAGGACAGCGCGATCTGCGCGGACTCCTTCATGACGTCGCCCAGCTGGCCGGTCAGCGTCAGGCTGCCGCCGTGTCCGTTGGACATCGGCGTCGCGGTGGCCTCGACGAACAGCACGTCGCCACCGACTCCTGTCACAGCGAGACCGGTCGCCACTCCAGGCACCGCGGTGCGGGCCGCGACCTCGTTGTCGAACTTCGGCTTGCCGAGGTACTCACGCACGCGTTCGGGCGTCACCTCGACGGGCACTGCCAGCGCTGAGCCCGCGACCTTCGTCGCGACCTTGCGCGTGATCTTGCCCAGCTCGCGCTCCAGGTTGCGGACGCCAGCCTCGCGCGTGTGGTCGGTGATCACCTTGAGGATCGCCTCGTCGGTGACGGACACCTCTTCGGACTTGAGCCCGGCCTGCTTGATCTGCCGCGTCAGCAGGTGATCGCGCGCGATGGCGACCTTCTCCTCCTCGGTGTAACCGTCGAGGCGGATGAGCTCCATGCGGTCGAGCAGCGGCGCGGGAATCGTCTCCGAGACGTTGGCCGTCGGGATGAACAGCACCTCGCTCAGGTCGAGGTCGACCTCGAGGTAGTGGTCGCGGAACGTGTTGTTCTGCGCCGGGTCGAGCACCTCGAGCAGCGCTGAAGACGGGTCGCCGCGCCAGTCGCTGCCGACCTTGTCGATCTCGTCCAGCATGATCACCGGGTTCTTCGTGCCGGCTTCTTTGAGCGCGCGCACGATGCGACCCGGCATTGCACCGACGTAGGTGCGGCGGTGGCCGCGGATGTCGGCCTCATCGCGGATGCCGCCCAGCGAGACGCGGGCGAACTTGCGACCCAGCGCGCGTGCGACCGACTCGCCCAGCGAGGTCTTGCCCACGCCGGGAGGTCCGACGAGCGTGATGATCGCGCCGGAGCCGCGGCCGCCCAGCACCTCGAGCCCGCGCTCCTTGCGAAGCTTGCGCACGGCGAGGAACTCGATGATGCGGTCCTTCACGTCGGACAGGCCGGTGTGGTCCTCGTCGAGGATCCGGCGCGCCTCGGTCAGGTCGAAGTTGTCGTCCGACCGCACGTTCCAGGGGATGTCCAGCATCCAGTCCAGGTAGGTGCGGATCCAGCCGTACTCGGGGTTCTGCTCGCTCGTCCGCTCCAGGCGGTCGAGTTCGCGCTCCACCTCGGTGCGCACGCCGTCCGGCATGCTGGCCTTGACGACGCGCTCGCGGTAGGTCGAGACGACGTCCGTGGAGCCCTCGTTGAGCTGCTTCTTGATGGCTTCGAGCTGCTGGCGCAGCAGGAACTCGCGCTGCGTCTTCTCCATGCCCTCGGCGACGTCGCTGCGGATCTTCTCCTTCAGCGAAGCGTCGGCCAGGACCTGCTTGGTCCAGCCGATGAGCAGAGCGAGCCGCTCCTCCAGGTCGACTGTCTCGAGGACCTGCATCTTCTGCTCAGTGGTCAGGTCCGGTGAGTAGCCGGCGAGGTCGGCCAGGTGGCCCGGCGTTCGCGCCGCGCGCAGGAACTGCACGACCTGCGGGACGCCGCGCGACTCGACCAGGTTCTCGAGCATGGCTCGGTACTCGCGCGCCAGCTCCTGCGCCCGCTCGGTCGGGGGCTCGGGCTCGTTTATGGGGTCGGCCTTGACCCACAGGGCGCCGCCGATGTCGGCCTGGCCGCTGCCCAGCCGGGCACGGTACTCGCCGCGGATCGTGAACGCCTCGGCGCCGGTCGGGAGCTCGGCGGAGTCGCCCAGCCGGGAGACGGTGCCGATGCTGCCGAACTTGCCTTCGACTCGCGGGACCAGCAGGATCAGCCGGCCGCCCTGGCGGGCAGCCTCGATCGCGGCCCGCTGGCTGTCGCCGTCCACGGCCAGGGTGACGGTCATGTGCGGGAGGACGACCACGTCGTCCATGGGGAGGACTGGGAGTAGCTCGGATCGTGGGGTGTTTGCCATGTGTTCAGAGGAACTTTTACCCGCGGCGGGCAATTCCTAACCGAAGCAGAAACAGCCCCCGGCTAGCGGCGCCCTCCGGGAAAGTTGACCTTGCCGCGGCGCGACAGGGCGTCGATCGACACCGCGGCCAGGAGCACCAGGCCGGTGACGATGAAGATCCTCTGCACGTCAAGGCTCTGCAGGTACATGCCGTTGTAGATGCCGCCGATCACCAGGCCGCCCAGCACCCCGTGCATGGCCTTGCCCCGGCCGCCGAAGAGGCTAGTCCCCCCGATAACCGCCGCGGCCACGGCGAACAGGACGAGCTGGCCACCCTGGACGTTGTTCGACATGCCGCCGATGTAAGACGCGTAGAGGATGACGCCGATACCCGCCGTCATCGAGCAGAGGGCAAAGGCGATGGTGACGATGAGGGAGACGTTGATGCCGGCGCGGCGTGCCGCCTCCGGGTTGCCGCCGATGGCGTAGACGTAGCGGCCGTATTTCGTCCTCTCCAGGAGGATGGTCCACGCCGCAAGGACCGCCAGCACAATCGGCACGACCCAGGGCACGCCGGCCAGGACGCCGATGTTTGCCCGGTTGATGTTGCAGATGGCCACCACGACGATGCCCGCGGCGGCGATGAGCCCGATCTTGAGCAGGGTCAGGCTGGGTGGCGGTGCGACCAGGCCGGCGCGTCGCCGGCGCGCGTCGCCAAACCACATCAGCCCGCCGATGCCGACCACCACGACCCCCATTCCGATCCAGCTGATGGTCGGGTCGATCGTCCCCGCCATCAGGTTGTAGAGCACCTGCACGTTGGTGTCAGCCGACGCGAGGTTCGGATAGCCGGAGAACGGGCCAAGAAGCAGAAGGATGAGCATCACGCCGTTGAAGATCAGGTAGCCGGCCAGCGTGACGATGAAGGACGGGATGCCGAGCCTGGTGATGATCGTTCCCTGGATGGCACCGGCGAGCGCGCACGCAGCCAGCGCCGCCACGATCGCTGCCCACCACGGCCAGTTAGTGGTCACGGGCTGCACGAGCTGCACCGCGATGACCGCGCCGCACGCGCCCAGATAACCGATCGAAAGGTCGATCTCGCCGAGGATGAGAGCGAACGTCTCGGCCATCGCGAGGACCATGAAAACGGCGCTCTGCTCGAAGAGGTTGACGAGGTTGTCGGCGTGAAGAAAGACGTGGTTGGGGCTGATGATCTCGAACACGACCATGATCGCGACCAGTCCGACCACCACTGGCAGCACGCCGATGTCGCCTCCGCGCATGCGCCCGATCCAGGCGCGCGCGTACTCGCCGAGTGTCTGCGCTATGAGCGCCGGCGGGACCTCCGCCTCCGCTGCCTGAACCGCCGCGGTAGGGTCGGGCGGGATCTCGACCGGCTGCGCCATCAGTTGCCGGCTGCCTTCATGCCCTTGCCGCCCGTCGTCATGTACTCGACGACGCGCTGGCGATCGAAGTTCGAGATGTCGTCCTGGATGACCATGCGGCCCAGGTAAAGGATCGCGACGCGGTCGGCGACCTCGAACACATCATTCAGGTTGTGGGAGATGACCATCACTGCGAGACCCCGGTCGCGCAGCCGCTTGAGAAGGCCGAGCACCATCCCGGTCTGGACGACGCCGAGCGCGGCGGTGGGCTCGTCCATGATCACCAGCTTGGAGTTCCACATCACCGCTTTGGAGATGGCCACCGACTGGCGCTGGCCTCCCGAAAGTGAGGCCACCGGCTGCCGGATGGACCGCACAGTTGTGACCTTGAGGCTCGCGAGGGTCTGCGCCGCGGCGCGCTCCATGTCGTCCTCGTCGAGCAGGTAGCGGCTGAGTCGCTCGCGTCCCAGGAACATGTTCTGGACGATGTCGAGGTTGTCGCACAGGGCAAGGTCTTGATAGACGGTCTCGATGCCGAGACGCGAAGCGTCGCGGGTGTTGTGGATGTGGACCGGCTGGCCTTCCCAGAAGACCTCGCCGTGGTCGGGCTGGTAGACACCCGAGATGCACTTGGTGAAGACGGATTTGCCGGCGCCGTTGTCGCCGCACAGGGCCGTGATCTTGCCGGCGGGGAGGTCGAGGTCGACGCCGTACAGCGCCTGCACGGCTCCGAAGTGCTTGTCGACGCCGCGGACCTTGAGGAGAGGCTCGGCCACCTGCGCCATCTTCGTCATTCTGCTCCCCAGAAAGAAGATGCCGCCGCGCACGTCGCGCGGCGGCATCAGGAGATTTCGACTAGGTGATTCCGTTGTCCGTGCAGACCTTCTGCGTGACGGCCTGGCAGAGAGCGCTCTTGTCGACGAAATTGTCCTTGATGACCGTCGAGGCGACCTTCGACTTGTCGACCCACAGCGGAGTCAAGAGGACGGCGGGCTGGGTGTTGCCGGGCTTGCCCGAGGCCGGCGCGGTCGTTCCGTTGACGAGCGCGGACGGCGGCTCGAGGCCGGCGCGAAGGATGGTGGCCAGCGCGACTGCCGCCTGAGCCTCCAGGTAGACGGCCTTGTAGACGGAGCCGCACTGGTAGCCCTGGAGGACGTTCTCGATGCCCTGCAGGGTGGCGTCCTGACCCACGGTCGGGATCTTGTTGGGGCCAACGCCCTTCTGCTTCAGGACCGTGACCACGGCATTGGCGAGCCCGTCGTTCGCCTCGATCGTGGCGTTGATCTTGTTGTTGGCCGTGTACTTCTGCTGGAAGATGGTCTGGCCCTTGGTGTTGTCCCAGCCGGGGGCAACCTCGTCACCGACCAGCGTGAGCCCGTTGGCGCTCTTGCCGACGGTCTCCTGAGGTACCGCCTCGCCCCAGACCACCTGGTTGTAGCCCTTGGCGAAGTCGATTGCGTTCGGGTCGGTGTCCTCACCGCCGTTGAGCGTGAAGACCTGCGGGCTGGAGACGTTCCAGGCCTTTACGCAGTCCAGGAAGCCCTGGCCGATCAGCTTGCCGACGTTCACGTTGTTGAAGCTCACGTAGTAGGTCTTGGTACCCGTGAAGGTGGCACGGTCGTAGCTGATGACCTTCACGCCCTTGGCCGCGGCGGCCTGCTGGATCTGGGTTCCGACGGTGCTGTCCAGCGGGTCCATGATCAGGACCTTGGCGCCCTGGGTGATGTCCGCCTGCGCCTGTGCGAGCTCGGTCGCGTCGTTGCCCTGGGCGTTGTCGATCTTGAACTCCGAGTCGCTGAACCCGGCCGCCTCGAAGGCCTTCTTCAAGTACGGGGCGTCGAAGTTCACGTAGCGGACTGACGACGTCGTGTCCGGCAGGATTACGCCCACCAGCCCAGAGCCCGCGGAGTGCAGGTCCTTGAGGGTGGCCATCACCGTGAAGTTGACGTCGAACGAGTTGACGGTGAGCCCTGACGGAACCGTCGCCGCCGGGCCTGACGTGCTGCTGCTTCCGCATGCGGCCGTGATGACGGCAATTGCGCCTACACATGCGGAAAACGAAAGGCGCCTGAACTTTCGCAAGTGCATATGGACCTCCTGATCCACGCGGCGCGTTCCTGCTGCCTTCTTCCCGGGCGGGCCGGGGCGAGAGTGCGCCGGCAACAGGTCTACTCAGGTCCGCGGCGACCACCGGCCCCATCCGGTTCGCCGGGGACAGGATTACGCAGGGTGCCAAGTTTGTCAAGAGACCGATATGGTCGAACGCCTGATTTGTTCAAAGTCTTGACAAACCGCCACCGTGAGCGAACCATTCGGGTGCGATGTCCAAGAAGGGGGAGGGATCGCTGTCTTGGCTTCGCGACCGCAATCGCCGCCGCGTCCTTGACGTGCTGCGCATCAGCGGACGCACGAGCCAGGCGGACATAGCGAGGGCGACGGGCCTCTCCCGGACGACCATTCACACGCTGATCGGCGAGCTCAAGGAAGAGGGGATGGTCCTCGAGGTCGACGGCAGGCCGGCGGGTGCAGGCAGCGGTCGCCCCGCGGCGCAGCTCGTGCTCCACACGACCTCGCGGGCGGTGCTCGGAATCGACTTCGGCCACAGCCACGTGCAGGTGGCGGTCGCGGACCTCGCGCACAACGTGCTGGCCGAGCGCCACCGTGACCTGGACGTCAACCACCGGGCCAACGAGGCGCTGGACTTCTCGGCGGAGATGGCCGCGGAGGTGCTGGGCGAGGCGGGCATCGACCGGTCGCGGGTAATCGGCGCCGGCATCGGCATTCCCGGCCCTGTCGATCGCGAGCGCGGGACGGCAGGGTCGGCGACGATCCTGCCCGGCTGGGTCGGCCTGCGCATCGCCGACGCGATGCAGAAGCGGCTCGGCCTACCGGTGGACATTGAGAACGATGCCAACCTCGGCGCGCTCGCCGAGCTTACATGGGGCGCGGGCCGAGACTGCACGAACTTCGCGTACATCAAGGCGGCGACGGGCATCGGCGCGGGACTCGTGATCGACGGCGCCCTGCTGCGCGGCGCCACCGGAACCGCGGGCGAGATCGGCCACACGACGCTCGACGAGCGCGGCGCGCTGTGCTACTGCGGCAACCGCGGCTGCCTCGAGACGGTGGCGTCCGGTCCGGCGATCACGCGGCTCGTCGCGGAGGGAAACGGCGACGCGCCGAGCCTGGCGGAGGTGATCGAGCGGGCGTCGGCGGGCGACGTGCGCTGTCGGCGCGCCATCTCCGACGCGGGCCGCGAGATCGGCGTCGCGGTCGCCGGTCTGTGCAACCTGATCAACCCCGAGCGCGTGATCATCGGCGGCCTGCTGAGCCGCGCCGGCGACATCCTGCTGCAGCCTCTGCGCGAATCCATCCGCCGGCACGCCGTGCAGGCGGCCGCAGAGAGGGTGGACGTTCGCGCGGCCAGCTTTGTTGAGCGAGCTGAGCTGCTTGGAGCCCTGGCTCTGGCGCTGCGCGGGCAGCGCGCTCACGAAGCTCTCAGCTAAAACTAGGACTCAGTGAGTCGGAACCGGGCTGCGGTCGTGGCCGGTGTGCTTGTCGTTTTCGCGGTCGTCGCGGCGTACCTCATCTACACGAACCAGGGTGGCGGCGGCAAGCCCGTCAGGTTCGACGTTACGGTCACCCATGGCGACACCATGAAGCCCAGCGAGCTCGACGTCCACCAGAACGACATCGTCACCATCAACATCACCTGCGACTCAGACGGTGAGGTCCACCTGCATGGATACGACCACGCATTCGATTGCAAGGTGGGGCAGGTGACCGCCTACTCGTTCCGGGCTGACAAGTCCGGCACGTTCGAGATCGAGTGGGAGAGCACGAGCAGGCACCTTGGTGACCTGGTCGTGGCGCCATGAGCCTGCAGCTGATCGGGATCCTTCTTCACGGGTTCGGGCCGCGATACGACCTGCCCATCTCGCGTTGGCTCTACTTCCTCGCGGCGGGTTTCGTGGTCGTCATCTCGTTCGTGCTCGTCGTGATCTTCGCGGGCGAGCAGGTCGGCGCCAAAGCGATCCAGTATCCGCGCAGGGCGTCGGCGTGGCTGACCTCGGCCGCGCGGTCGCCGTGGCCACGTGGCGTCGGCGGCACGATCGGTGTGCTGGCGCTGGTGGCGGTCGTCGTCTGCGGCTTCTTCGGCAACCAGAAGCGCCCCGACCTCAACCCGGCCGAGTACATCGTCTGGATCTACTTCTGGGCCGCGACGGTGATCCTGTCCGGGCTCGTCGGCAACCTCTGGTACCTCCTCAATCCGTGGGCGGCGATCTACGACGCTGTGAGCCGCCTCGTTCGGATCCGGCCGGCGCTGAGGCTGCCGAATGTCGGAGTGTGGCCGGCCGTATTTCTGTATCTGGCCTTCGCCTGCCTCGAGCTGACCTCCGGCATGTCGAACCAGCCGTGGTTCGTCGCCGTCGCGGTGCTCGCGTACACGTTTCTCACCCTCGCCGGCATGGTGCTGTTCGGGCGCGACGAGTGGCTCGGGCACTGCGAGGCGTTCACTGTGCTGTTCGACATCGTCGGCCGGTTCGGTCCTGTCGAGGCCGAACGCGACGAGGGGGGCCGCATCGCTGCGGTGTACCTGCGGTCGTGGGGCGTCGGATTGCTCAAGCCCGGGCCCGCGGGCTGGGACCGCGTGATCTTCGTGATCCTGATGCTGAGCACGCTCGCGTTTGACGGCGTGCTGTCCACTCCGGCATGGCAGGACTTCAACATCGCCCTCGAGCCCATCTGGCTTCCTCTGGGTGCGTCGGGCTTCTTCTTCGTGCGGACGCTGGGGCTGCTGCTGATGACGGCGACGTTCCTGCTCGTCTTCGTGGCCTTCATGCAGCTCGTCATGTATTTGGGCTCGCGCAAGGTAGACCTGACCGCGACCGTCTCGGCGTTCGCCCTGACGCTCGTGCCCATCGCGCTGGTCTACAACGCCGCACACAACTACGGCTACGTCACCGTGCAGTCGCAGCTTTTGATCCCGCTGCTCAACGACCCGCTGAGCAGGGGATGGAACCTGCTGCCGGCGGTGGCGCACTACCAGCCCAGCTTTGTCCTGGCGCAGGCGGCGATCGTCTGGTACGCGCAGGTGATCCTGATCGTGCTGGGCCATGTGATGGCCGTGTACCTGTCCCACCTGCGCGCCGGCGAGCGATTCCGCACCGCGGAGCGGGCCTTGCTCAGCCAGTACCCGATGCTGGTGCTGATGGTGGCGTACACCGTGGTGAGCCTGTCCATCCTCGCCGCGCCCACCACTGCGGGCGGATGATCATGCCGTCATAGACGTCACCTGGCCGTTCGATCTGTCCGTCTACGCGGGGCTGGTCGCGCTGTTCCTTGGCCACGCCTGGCTGGCGCGGGCCAGCGAAGACGCCACCCCCAGGCACACCTTCTACTTCCTTTCCGGGCTGGCCGTGCTGTGGGTGGCGCTGGAAACGCCAATCGACACGGTCAGTGACCGCTACCTCGACTCGGTGCACATGCTGCAGCACGTGCTGCTGGGTTTCGTGGCGCCGCCACTGCTCCTGCTCGGCCTTTCACCGCGCATGGCGGGGCGGCTGATGCGGGTGCCACTGTTGCGCGCGATCACCGAGCCGGTGCCGGCCCAGGTGATCGGCGGCGCGGTGATGATCCTGTGGCACATCCCCGCCCTTTACGACGCGACGCTGCGGTCGGAAGAGCTGCACATCGTCGAGCACATCACGTTCATCGGCGCGGGCGTGGCCCTGTTCTGGCCGGTGCTGAAGGACACGTCAGCGCACTCGCGGTGGGAGATGTCGCCGGGGGCGAAGCTGCTCTATCTGCTGGTGGCGACCATCCCCCAGGACGGCGTCGCCCTGGCGCTCCTTTTCTCGCGCGAACCCTTCTACGAGTTCTACGCCCGCGTGCCGCGGCTGATCGATTCGCTCACGCCGGTGGTCGACCAGACCCTCGCCGGCGCCGTGCTGATGGTGCTCGGCAAGGCCACCATGCTGGTCTGCGGGCTCGCCATCTTCTTCCGCTGGTTCGGCCGCGAGCACCGGGCCGACCAGGCCGGCCTGGTCGCTCCATAGCGCCCGTCGCGCATAGAATCCGAGGCAGTCAAGTGGAGTTCTCCGAGAGCATCCTCGACCTCGTCGGACACACCCCGATGGTGCGGCTGCAGAAGGTCGCCCGAGGCGTGAAGCCGGCGATCCTCGCCAAGCTCGAGCAGCTGAACCCGGGCGGCAGCGTGAAGGATCGGATAGCCCTGACGATGATCGAAGACGCCGAGCGGTCAGGGCTGCTGCGGCCGGGCGGGACCATCATCGAGCCGACTTCCGGCAACACCGGCCACGGCCTGGCGATGGTGGCCGCGATCAAGGGCTACAACATGGTCTTCGTGATGCCCGACAAGATGTCGGCCGAGAAGATCAGCTTGCTGCGTGCGTACGGCGCGGACGTGGTCGTCTGCCCGACCAACGTCGAGCGGGAGTCGCCGCAGTCGTACTACTCGGTCGCTGAGCGCCTGTCGCACGAGATTCCCGGCGCGTTCCAGCCCAACCAGTACTTCAACCAGCGCAACCCCGAGGCCCACTACCGCACGACGGGGCCGGAGATCTGGGAGCAGACCGAAGGTCGCGTCGACGTTTTCGTCGCCGGCATGGGCACGGGCGGCACGATCAGCGGGGTCGCGCGATATCTGAAGGAAAAGAAGCCATCGGTCCAGATCGTCGGCGCCGATCCCGAGGGCTCGATCTACTCGGGGCCTGTCCACCCCTACAAGGTCGAGGGAGTGGGCGAGGACTTCATGCCCGGAACGATGGACATCAAGCTCATCGACCAGGTGGTGCAGGTCAACGACAAGCAGTCGTTCGTGGCCGCGCGCAGGCTCGCGCGCGAGGAGGGCATCCTCGTCGGCGGCTCGTCGGGCATGGCCCTGCACGCGGCTCTCGAGGTGGCGCGCGATCGCGGTCCTGACGACGTGATAGTGGTGCTGTTCCCCGACACCGGCCGCAACTACCTGAGCAAGTTCTTCAACGACGAATGGATGCGGCAGAACGGATTCCTGGCGCGCCTTGGCGCGGTGCGAATCCGCGAGGTGATGGCCGAGCACGCGCAGGGCATGCCGCCGCTGGTCACCGTCGAGGCCAGCCGCACGGTCGGCGATGCGATCGACCTGATGCATCAATACGGCATCTCGCAGCTGCCTGTGACACAGGACGCCAACGGCCACCTCGTCGTGGGCACACTGCAGGAGCGCACGCTCCTCGACCGCGTCTATCACGATCCGTCGGTGGTGACGACCGCGGTGTCCACGGCCATGGATGCGCCGCTCAGCCAGGTGGGCGTGGACTCGTCGATCGACGACGCCTTCGAGCCGCTGCTGCGCGGCGAGCAGGCGGTGCTGGTGGTCGAGTCCGGCGAGCCCGTGGCCGTGATCACGCGCTCCGACCTGCTCGAGTTTGTCGCGCATCGCGGGCAGCGCTGATTTCCCTCTCCCTCTGGGAGAGGGTAGGGTGAGGACGTGAGCGCTCGGAAAAACGGGTGGGGCTTCGCCACCCGCGCCGTCCACGTGGGCCAGGGGCCCGACCCGGCGACGGGCGCAGTCGTGCAGCCTATCCACCTTGCCACCACCTTCGCGCAGCAGGGCGTGGGCAAGCACCTGGGCTTCGAGTACTCGCGCAGCGGCAACCCGACCAGATCGGCGCTCGAGGAAAATCTCGCCGCGCTCGAGGAGGCGAAGCACTGCCTGGCATTCGCGTCGGGTCTTGGCGCCGAGTCGACGATGATGCTGCTCCTCAAGCCGGACGACCACGTCGTCTATATGGAGGACGTGTACGGCGGCACCTTCCGGCTCTTCGACAAGGTGATGAAGCGGTTTGGGCTGACCTTCACCGCGGTCGACGCCACGAACCTGGATGCGGTTGAGAATGCGATCACGCCGTCGACGCGACTGGTGTGGCTGGAGTCGCCGACCAACCCGCTGCTGCGAGTGGTCGACATCGACGCGGTGAGCGAGGTCGCGCACAGCCATGGCGCGATGGTGTGTGTCGACAACACGTTCGCGACCCCATACCTGCAGCAGCCGCTGCACCTTGGCGCGGACGCGGTCGTGCACAGCGCGACCAAGTACATCGGAGGTCACAGCGACGTCGTCGGCGGCGCGATCATGACCTCCGATGACGCACTGGAGGAGCGGCTACGCTTCCACCAGAATGCGATCGGCGCGGTCCCGTCGCCTTTCGACTGCTGGCTCCTCCTGCGCGGCATCAAGACGCTTGCGCTGCGCGTCGAACGCCAGAGCGAGAACGCGATGGCCGTCGCCTCTGCGCTCGAGTCGAACCGCGCGGTGCAGCGGGTCCACTACCCGGGCCTGGAGTCGCACGCCGGGCGCGCCGTGGCGCAGCGGCAGATGAGGCTGTTCGGCGGAATGGTGAGCTTCGAGGTCAAGGACGAGCCGACGGCGTTTCGCGTGCTCGAGAAGCTCGAGATCTTCGCGCTGGCGGAATCGCTGGGCGCGGTGGAGTCGCTGGCCGAGCACCCGGCGCGCATGACGCACGCGTCCATCCCCGAGGCTGAGCGCAAGCGCTCAGGCGTAGGTGATGGGCTGATCCGTCTTTCGATCGGGGTCGAGGACGCGGCCGACCTGGTGGCCGACCTCGAGCACGCGCTGGCGGCCGCGAATGCCTGACAGGATCAGCCGGGCGCTGTATCAAGGACGCGATCGCGCGCCCGCGCGCGCGTTCCTGCACGCGATCGGCCTCAAGACCGAGGACATCGACAAGCCGTTTGTCGGCGTCTCCAACGTGTGGACGGAAACCATGCCGTGCAACTTCGGCCTTCGCGAGCTGGCGGCGCCGGTGAAGGCGGGAATCCGCGCAGCGGGCGCCAACCCGATGGAGTTCAACTCCATCGCCATATCCGACGGGATCACGATGGGCACCGAGGGCATGAAGGCCCCGCTGATCAGCCGCGAGGTGATCGCCGACTCGATCGAGCTCATTGGCAGGGCGCACATGTTCGACGCGCTCGTCTGCCTGTGCGCGTGCGACAAGACCATCCCCGCCTCGGCCATCGCCATGGCCCGGCTGGACCGCCCTTCCGTCCTTCTCTATTGCGGCTCGATCATGCCCGGCGTTTTCCGCGGCCGGCAGGTCGCCGTCGGCGAGGTGTACGAGATGCTCGGGGCGGTGGTCGCCGGCAAGGCGACCGAGGCCGACCTCGCGGAGCTGGAGCAGGTCGCGTGTCCCGGCGCCGGGGCGTGCGGCGGCCAGTACACGGCCAACACCATGTCGATGGTGATGGAGGTCATCGGCCTTTCGCCGGTCGGCTTCAACTCCATCCCGCAGGTCGACCCGGCCAAGGTCCCGGCCGCGGAAGCCGCCGGACGGCTGGCCCTGCAGGTGTTCGAGAAGGACATTCGGCCGTCGCAGATCCTCACCCGGCGCGCATTCGACAACGCCATCGCGGCAGTGGCCGCGAGCGGCGGCTCGACCAACGCGGTCCTGCACCTGCTGGCGATGGCGCGCACGATCGGAGTGGAGCTGAACATCGACGACATCGACCGCATCAGCCGGCGCACACCGCTGCTGTGCGACTTGAAGCCGGGCGGGCGATTCGCGGCGGTCGA
>WNGI01002253.1_pt1 | contig 17588 bp, 10 predicted proteins | sample 5400621 | NCBI WGS metagenome assembly WNGI01 (sample SAMN13153374, study PRJNA577476) | soil metagenome | isolation source: 20 cm soil or saprolite under Garry oak tree replicate 1 | place: USA:California | collected 2016-06-15 | reverse complement strand
CAATCGCGCCGCCGCGACCGCCGCGCCGCCGCGACATGACCTGGGCTGCGCGCCGGGTGCAGAGCACGACGCCGAGCAGGTTCACGTCGATCACCAGCCTGATGATCTCGACCGGCGTATCGGCCAGGTTGCCGATGTGGCCGGTCAGGCCTGCACTGTTGACCAGGCCGGTCACGGTGCCGAGCTGCTCAGCCGCCGTTGCGAACAGGGTGTGCACGTCGTCCTGGCGGGTGACGTCGGCGCGGATCGCGATACACCGAACGCCTTCGGCCGTGGCCGTCGAGACAACGCGCATCGCGGCGGCGTGATCGTCTCGATAGCCGACCACGAGGTCGTGCCCGGCACGAGCCAGGTGTGCGGCGCTTGCCGCCCCGATGCCACGGCTGCCGCCCGTGACGATGGTGACCGGTCGCTGATCGTCCGTCATCTGTCAATCATCAACTCTGGCCGAATGACCGACACCGACCACCCTGCCCTGAGTGGCAGAGTCGAGATGCCAATCGGGGTCGAGAACGGAGGGTGCCGTGACGGACTCCGAGCAGCCGTCGTCCGGTCAGGGGTATTGGGCGGCGCCGGCCGCGGCCACCGCGTACCCGACGCGAGCGCAGCCCTCCGCCGCTCAACCGGCGGCGCCCGCGGCCCCATCGCCGACCGGTCCGCCGCGGTCGCGGCGACGCCTGCTGCAGACCTGGCCGATTGCGGCCGCGATCCTGATCGGGGCGGCTGCCGTCACGACAGCGGTCGTCGTCACCTCGGGCGGCAACGGATCTTCGCCGGCCACACCGGCTGCGCAGAGCCCCGCGCCGGCGGCACCGCTGACGACTGCGGACACGCGGTACCTCGGCGTGCTGCACCAGGCCGACAAGACCGGCGCGCTCGCCGGCGATGCCGACGGCAAGCTGGTCGCACTGGGTCGAGCGGCGTGCCGGGACTTCGACGACGGGCACGACGCGGTCGACCGGGACTTCGACGACGGGCACGACGCGGTCGACGTCCTCGCCGCGACGTCTCGTGCCGGGTCGGGCCAGGCGGCCAACGACCTGGTCAGCGCGGCCGTCGGCACCTACTGCGACCAGTACCGCTACCTGCTCGGCTAGGGCAGGCCCCAGACGTTTCCGGTGCCCAGACCGGCGACCGGATCGATGCGCAGCCGCGGTGACGTGCCGCGCGTCGTGATCACGACGTCGTCGCCTGCTTCGAGGTCGAGCACGAGGGTGCCGTCGCCGAGGTCGCGCCACGGCGGGGCAGGCACGCCGACCGAGAGGCGCCGCACCTCGTACGGACCGGCCAGGCCCGGGGCCACCCGGCACGGTTCGCCGGCCAGACTCTTGATCCGCACGAACTGGGTCGTCCCGCGGCGGCGCACCGCGCTGAGCAGGAAGGCACCCTCGGCAGCGACGTCGTGCACGGTCACGTCCGGCCACGACGACGGCACGCCGGGAAAGACGCGGATCACGCCACCCCATCCGGTGAACAGCATGTCGTGCAGCGACTGCGCGCCCGACAGCGGCGTCTCGATGACCGGCCCGCTCGACTCGCGGTACATCGTGTTGGGCTGGACGAACTGGTCGAGCAGCGTGTTCAGGTAAGTCAGCGCCTGGTCGCCGTTGCCGAGCATCGCGCTCATCGACGCCGCGCCGGTGAACGTGTAGCCCTGCAGTGCGCCGGTGAAGCCGACCCAGTGCGCCAGCGACCGCTCCAGCAGATCCCGGTTGGCGGCGTCATCGACGTCGAGCACGTGCAGCGGGTAGAACCACAGCAGATGGGAGTAGTGCCGATGCGACGAAGTGAGTGGGACGCCGGCCCCGATCCACAGTCCGTCAGTGCCTTGCGGCGGATCGACGAGCCGCTCGAGAACGTCCGTCCACTGTGGACGCAACGGGTCGTCGATGCCGAGCCGGGCGGTGGCGTCGAGCAGGGTGTGGCACCCCCACGTGAGCAGCGCGAGGTCGTAGTTGCAGTCCGGAGCGAGGGCGTATTCGGGCGAGAACGTCGTCGGCAGGTGCAGCCGCCCGTCAGCGCCCTCGGTCAGGAAGTGCAGGTAGAAGTTGACCGCCCGGCGCAGCAGCGGATAGATCACGTCGCGCAACTGGGCGTCGTCCATCGTGTGGCGATAGGCCAGCCACGCGTCGTGCAGGACCCAGGTGAGGTTGCCGGTCTCGGGCAGCGCGGCCTTGCTGATCGTCCCCGGCACGGCGACGACGGGGCTGCGCAGATCCTCCTGCGTGGTGCGGCCGATCGCCGCCGAGTCCGCCTGGTACGCGGCCGGGACGTTCAGCGTCAGGTTGTCGCGGTAGAGATCCAGCGAGCGCGACACCGAGTCCAGCTCGGGGTGCCTCGTGGCGTGGATCAGCCAGTACTCGAGCTGGACGTTCAGGTTCCACCAGGTGGCCGGCCACGAAGTGGGCTCGAGCCACTCGGCGCACGTGCCGATGACCGGCCGTCCGGCCCGGGTGGCGCTGGCCATCTTGTACAGCTGGATCCAGTAGAAGCTCTGCAGCCGCGCGTCGGCGAACGAGACGAAGCTGCGCGGGTAGAACTCGTGCCACCAGTGCTGATGCGCTGCGACCAGCGACGGCAGCGGCGCGCCGATGCCGTTCTCGACGGTGCGCCCGGCCTGTGCCTGCGCGGTCGCGTCGGGGTAGCTGTGCGCCACGGTCGCGAGGAGCGTGCTCGTGCCGTCGCCATCTGACCGCACACGCCATGCCGTGGTCGTCTGCCCGCCGGCGACCAGATCCTGGACGCACGCGCCGCCGCCGTCGTCGACCGTAAGCACGGGGTCCGGGTTGAGCTGGTACCCGGCCGGCGGCGTGTTCGTCCGGGCTCGCGGGCTGATCGCCGGGTACGGCGCGAACGACCAGGTGACGGACTGCTCCCCCGCATCCGGGTCGAGCACCACCACGAGCAGGTCGTCGGTGCCGTGCACGAACGCCCGCAGCCCGACCGAGCCGGCGGTGGTCGTGATAGTCCCGGTGAGCTCGGCGTCCCACAGCGACAGGCGCAGCGCCACGCCGGTCACGTCGCCCGCGGTCTCGAGGGTGAGATAGCCGATCGGCAGCCGGGCATGCCCCCAGACGGCGGTGCTCAGCTCCGCGGTCTGGCCCAGGTTGGTGACCGGACCGGCCACGTCCTGGTGGTCATGCACGCGGCTGTCGCCGAGGGTGAGCTGCACGCGCTGCCGGTCCGGGTGCTTGTAGAGCGACGCGCCCAGCCCGCCGTTGCCGAGGAACGGGGCCTCGCCGAACGCCGCAGGCAGGCGGGTCCACGTCATGTCCTGGCCGGCGAGGAAGTCCCGCCAGGCACCTGGTGACGCCATCCGGTCTTCGAGCTCCGGCGGCGCGTCGGCCGAGGCCGTGGCGGCCGACACCGGCAACGACGCGACCAGCGCGCCCGCTGTCGCGCCGCCGAGAAAGGTGCGTCGCGACAGGGTCATGACGCGCTTCGCTGGACCGTGGCAGACAGCGGCAGGTCGCGCGATGACGTCCCGACCGAAACGGTGTACGAGCCGGCCGCCACCTGCCAGGACTGCGACGCCGCGTCCCAGTGCGCGAACGCGCGTGCGTCGAGCGCGACGACCACCCGCCGGTGCTCGCCGGGGCGCAGCGTCACCTTGGCGAAGCCCTGCAGCCGCCGCGGTGGCGCGAGCTGCCCGGGGCTGATCACCCCGGAGCCGTCCGCTCCGCCGACGTACACCTGCACGACCTGCGTGCCGGTGCGCGCACCTGTGTTCGTGACATCGACAGCGACGGTCGAGCCACCGGGTGTCACCGACAGCTTGTCGAGCCCGAACGTCGTGTACGACAGGCCGTACCCGAACGGGAACAGCGGCTCGACGCCGCTCGCGTCGTAGTGCCGGTAGCCGATGTCGAGTCCCTCGGAGTAAGTCGCGATCCCGTTGACGCCGGGGTACTGCGCCGGCGTACTGGCCGGGGTGTCGGCGAGGCTCTTCGGGAACGTGATCGGCAGCCGCCCGGACGGGTCGGTGTCGCCGAACAGCACCGCAGCGGCCGCGTTGCCGTCCTCCTCGCCGGGGTACCACGCCTCGAGCACGCCGGCGACCTCGTCCACCCACGGCATGAGCACCGGGCTGCCCGTGTCGAGCACGACGACCGTGCGCGGGTTGGCCGCGGCCACCGCGGAGATCAGCTCGTCCTGGTAGCCGGGCAGGCCGAGGTCGGGGCGGTCGATGCCTTCGGTGTCCTTGTTGCTGGCGAAGACCACCGCCACGTCGGACTGTCGCGCCGCCTGCACCGCCTGCTGGATCTCGACGTTCGGAGTGCCGGCGGGCGGCGTCCAGGCAAGCTCGATCATCGCCTGACCGTCCGGCTTGGCCCAGTCGACCCGGATGGCATGCTGCGTGCCCGCGTCGAGGTGAACCGTGGTCGAGGCGGTCACGCCCGGGAATCCGCCGCCGTTGTTGATGATTCGCGTGCCGTCCAGGTACAGCCCCGCGCGGGCGTGGTTGGTGAGGTGGAACGCGTAGTCGCCGGTGGCGGGCGCGGTGAACGTGCCGGTCCAGCGGATCGACCAGCCGTTGGGCGGCAGGCCGGGCGCCGGGACACCGCCGCTCGGGTCCATGTCGACGTTCGGCTCGGTGCGGGTGAGCGCCGGGTCACCGGCCCACGTCGTGTTGGCGTAGTACCGGGCGGTCCAGCCGTGGCTACCGTCCTCAGCGGTCACGGCCGACGGGGGCAGTGCCGGCTGGGGACCGAGGTCGACCGGGCCCATGCCCTGCGCGTAGTTCACCGGGACGCCGCGCCGGCTGATCGCGTCCAGCGGGCTGACCGAGTACAGCGGGGCGACACCCGGACTGCCCCCGCCGCCCGTCACGGCCCGACCCGCGCCGGGCCCGATCAGCGCGACGGAATGGCCGTCAGCCAGCGGCAGGACGCCGCCGGCGTTCTTCAGCAGCACCGTGCCCGCCTCCGCCGCCGTGCGGGCAGTGGCCCCGTCGCGCGCCGCGTCGATCGGCGACGTGGTTTGCGGACGATCGAACAGCCCGAACCGGAACATGGTCGCCAGGACGCGGTGCACGTGGTCGTCGAGGCTGGCCATGCTGACCTCGCCGGACTGCACCGCGGCCGCCAGCGCGTCGCCGTAGAACGTGCCGGAAGGCAACTCGAGATCCATGCCGCCGCTGGCGCAGCGCACCGTGTTGTGGCAGGACGAGAAGTCCGAGACGACGAACCCGCCGAATCCCCAGTCGTCCTTGAGCACGCCCTGCGTCAGCGCCTGGTGCTCGCAGGAGAACGAGTCGTTGACCTGGTTCTTGGCGCACATCACCGACCCGGCGTGGCCCTGCTTCACCGCGGCCTCGAACGCCGGCAGGTAGATCTCGTGGATGGTCCGGTCGTCGATGATCTCGTCGATGGTGGTGCGGTCGGTCTCCTGGCTATTCGCGAGGTAGTGCTTCGGCGTGGCGATCACGCCCTGCGACTGGATGCCCGCGACGTTGCCCGCCGCGATCTGCCCGGCCAGGTACGGGTCCTCGCCGTAGGCCTCGAACGTCCGGCCGTTGAGCGGCGTCCGGGCGATGTTGATGTCCGGGCCCTCCATGTCGTTGCGGCCGACAGCGCGCGTCTCGCGGCCCTCGACCGTCCCGTACGCGCGAGCGATGCTCGGGTCGAACGACGCGGCCAGACCCAACGGCGCCGGCAGCGCGGTCGAGTTCGGCTGCACGACGCCGCCGGAACCGACGCCCGCCGAGCCGTTGTTCAGCAGCAGGGCCGGTATGCACAGCCGCGGGATCGCGGGCACCTCGCGCATGTGCGCGCTGTTGGAGACCGCGTGCGTCATGGCGACCTTCTCGTCCAGCGTCATCTGCGCCAGGACGAGGCCCGCCCGGTCATCCGGTGCGCGGCTCGGGTCCATCCAGGCGCCACAGTCAGTCGGCGCCGCCGCGGCGGTCGCAACCGGAGTGATCGCCGACGCGGCGAGCACCAGGCAGGCGAGCAAGTGACGTTTCATGATCAGCTCACCTCCATCGCGAAGACGTGCATGCCCGGGCCGGGCGACACACCCGTGGTGGGCAGGCCGACCGCCTGGACCGTCTTGCCCGCCTGTAGCGGCACCGACGCGAAGTAGACGCTGCCGGTGTGGTCGAAGCGGCCGGTCGGCTGGTTGATGTAGGCCGCCGTCGCGACGACCTGGTCGTCGGCGTCGGGCACCCACCAGTCGGAGAACGACAGCGTGAACGGCTGACTGCTGCCGTCGGTGTAGTAGATCGTGCCTGCGCCGCCCTGCGTGCCGTTCGTGGACGCGCCCAGGAAGGCGAGCTTGCTACCCGATCCGCCGGCGCCGACGACCTGCCCGTTCGCCTCGACGTTGTCGGGATGACCCACGGTCGGCCAGGTGAACGACGTCCCGCCGTAGCTCAGCGCGCCCGGGGCGACGCCGACTGCGGCGAGCGCCTGCGCCGAGTACGTCTTGCCGCTGCTGGCGAACGCGCCTGCGGCCGGGTTGGCGTCGTCGGTGACTCCGGTGCTGTCGAACGCCGCGGCCAGCGACGCGAACGGCACGTTGACTTCGGCAGTGCCCTTCGCCGTGGCCGAGCCGGCGCTGTTGTGGTACGCGGCGGTGGCGTTCAGGGCGAAGCGTCCCGGCGTCGCGGACGCGGGCACGCCGACCTGCCACGTCGTGCGCACCGACGAGCGCGGGGCGACGGTGCCGAACGACGCCGGGCTCGTCGCCTGCGTGGTCCAGCCCGACGGAGCACGCAGCGAGACCGCGACGTTGCCGATCGCGAAGTCGCCGGTGTTGGTGAACGTCGTCGTGACCGGGACCGTCGAGCCGCTCACCGCGATGTGCGGTGCGCTGACGCCGAGGGACTGGGTGCCGAACGTCTGGCCGATCGTGACGGTGCCGTGCAGCGGCAGGCTGCGCGACGAGTCGCCGACGTAGACGCCATACGTGCCGTCTGCGGTACCCCACTGCTGCGCGGCGGAATCCCACGTCGAGAACGCCCGCTGGCCCAGCGTGAAGGTGACGTGCTTCGTCTGCCCCGGTGCCAGCTCGACCTTCTGGAACCCGACGAGCTGTCTCGGGGGCTCACCGGTCGAGGCGGGCTGCGCGATGTACACCTGCGCGACGTCCGCTCCGGCGCGCGAGCCCGTGTTCGTGACGTCGACGCCGGCGCTGACGTCGCCGCCCGGGGCCAGTACCGGCGACACGGTCAGGTGGCTGAACGCGAAAGTCGTATACGACAGGCCGTACCCGAACGGGAACAGCGGGGCGATGCCCTGCGCGTCATACCACCGGTAGCCGATCTGCAGGCCCTCGGAGTACGTGGCCGTCCCGTTGACTCCGGGGTACTGCTCGGGTGTGCGCGCCGGGACGTCGCCGTTCGCCGCCGGGAACGAGATCGGCAGCTTGCCGGACGGGTTGGCGTCGCCGAACAGCACGGCGGCCACGGCGTTCCCGTCCTCCTGGCCCGGGTACCACGCCTCGACGATCGCCGGGACGTGCCCGGCCCACGGCATCAGGATCGGCCCGCCGCTCTTGGCCACCACGATCGTGTGCGGGTTGGCCGCAGCGACTGACTCGACGAGCTGGTCCTGGTTGCCGGACAGGGCAAGGCTCGGCCGGTCGCTGCCCTCGGTCTCGTTGTCGCCGACCATGACGATCGCGACGTCGGCCGACTGCGCGACCGCGGCCGCCGCGGCGGCATCGCTGCCGTCGTTGTAGGACACGGTCACGTCCGGACCGACCCGGCTCTTGATGCCGTCGACCGGGCTCACCGTGTACTCGGGCACGACGTGCGAGCTGCCCCCGCCGCCCGTCTTCGCCGCACCCGCGAACGGCCCGATCACCGCGACCGAATGCAGCGCGGACGCGTCGAGCGGCAGCTGTCCGGAGTCGTTCTTCAGCAGCACCGTGCCGTCCTCGGCGGCGGATCGAGCGAAGGCGCCGTCGGCCTCGACCGGGATCGGCGACGTGGTGAGCGGGCGGTCGAACAGGCCGAACCGCATCATGACGGTGAACCGGCGGATCAGCAGTGTGTCGATGGTCTGCATGCTCACCTGCCCGGCGAGCACGGCCTGCTTCATCGCGTCGCCGTAGAAGGGGCCGGTCGGCATCTCCAGGTCCATGCCCGCCTCGGCTGACGCCACTGTGCTGTGTGCCGCGCCGAAGTCGGACTGCACGAAGCCGTCGAAGCCCCACTGCCCGCGCAGCACGTCGACGAGCAACGGGTCGTTCTCGCACGAGAATGCGCCGTTGACCTTGGGGTACGCGCACATCACCGTGCCGGCGTGGCCGTCCTTGACCGACGCCTCGAAGTGCGGCAGGTAGATCTCGTGCAGGGTCCGGTCGTCGATGACCTCGTTGACGGCGAACCGGTTCGCCTCCTGGTTGTTCGCCGCGTAGTGCTTGACCTCGGCGATGATGCCCTGGCTCTGGATGCCGTCGATGTTCGCCACCGACAACTGCCCGGCCAGGTACGGATCCTCGCCGTAGCCCTCGAACGTGCGGCCGTTGACCGGGACGCGGGCCATGTTGATGTCGGGCCCCTCGAGCAGGCTCGCTGCCAGGTCACGGGTCTCGGCGCCGGTGATCACTCCGTACTGCTCGGCGAGCGAGCGGTCGAACGACGCCGCCAGCGAGATCGGCGCGGGCAAGGCAGTCGCGGCCTGCTGCTGCGGATCGTCGCCCGGGCCGACACCGGCCGGGCCGTTGGTGATGACCAGCGGCGGGATGGACAGGCGGTCGATCCCCGGGACGAAGCGGCGGTGCTCGGAGTTCTGGATGCCGTGCAACTCGGTGATCTTCTCGTCGAGCGTCATCTGCGCTACCAGCTCGGCGGCGCGCTTGGCCGGCGCCTGCGATGCGTCCAGCCACGGTTGCGTCGGCGTCGCGGTTGCCGGCGTCGGCGCCACGCCCAGGCACAGCAGCGTGCCGATGGCGAGGATCGCTGCGTAGCGACTGCGTCTCATCCAGATCACCCCAGTGCGATTCCGAAGATGTGCATTGACGGGACGCCGCTGACGGGTGGCCCGCTCACGTTCGGGAGCGTGAGACCGCTCGGCGTCTTGCCCGGCTGCAGCGCGACTTTCACCAGGAACACGTTGATCGCGTGCACCTGCTGCGTGTTGCCCGACCGGTTGCGGTAGGTCATGGTGATCGCCGGATCGCTGCCGCTTGGCGGGTTGGCGAACCAGTCGGGCACCGACAGCGTGAACTGCTGCGTGCTGCTGTCGGTGTAGGTCACCGTGCCGGTCCCGCTGGCCGGTCCGTAGGTGGCGGTCGCGAGGAAGCCCACGCTGGTGCCCGGGCCGGACAGCTTGACCGACTGCCCGCTCGCCACGACGTTGTCCTGCTGACCGGCGGCCACGCTCGGCCAGGCGAACTGCATGCCGCCGTGGCTGACCGGCGAGCCCGGGCTGACACTCACCGCGGCCAGCGCCTGCGCCGACAGACTCGATCCGGCGCCGTCGATGTTGCCGACGCTCGTGTTGGTGTCGTCGGTGATACCGACGTTGTTGTACGCCGAGCCGAGGTCGGCAGACGGCACCACCGCGGTCACGGCCGCCGTGCTGGTGGCGGCGTGCCCGGCGTCCTGGTAGGTGGCCGTGATGGTGAGTGGAACGGGGCCGGCCGGCGCATCGGCCGGTGCGGTGACCTGCCACGACGCCGGCGCGCCGTCACCCGCGCCGACGTCTCCGAGGTCGATCGGCGTGGCGGGCGTGACCGTCCAGCCGGCGGGTACCGAGAGCGTCGCGGACGCGGCGGTGATGCCCGTGCCACCGTGGTCGTACAGCGTCGCGGCGACGACGGCGGCCTGGCCGGGCAGCGTGACCACCGACCGCGGCGCGTCCACCGATCCGCTCGGCGGACCGACTGCGAAGTTCGCGAAGTCAGCCTCGCCGACGGTCGTGCTGTGCGCCGTGGTGAACACGCCGGCGTCCTGGTTGGTCGCGGCGGACGCGACATCAGCGCTGCCGATCTGCGTCCAGGTCGAGCCGTCCGTGGAGTAGGAGCCGGTGAACGTGGTGCCGGTACGGGTCAGACGCAGCCAGCTCGGGTACACGGTCGTCCCGGTGCCCTCGCCCGTCGGGGCGCTGTTGCTGTCCAGTTGGCCGTCGCCGTTCGAGTCCCACTGCAGCACGTAGCCGTGCCCGGGGCTGGCCGCGAGGATCACGAAGCCAGGCGAGGATCCGGACTGGCCGATGTCGTTGCGCACCATGATCCCGGACTTCGCCCACTCGCTCGTGGCCGCCTGCGCGGTCAGTTCGACCGTTTCGGTGGTGCCGTCCTGCTCGGCGTTGCGCAGGTAGATCGAGCCGTACTGGTTGGTCGCGCCGAACACGTCCGAACCGGCGGCGCGGATGCCGAGGCTGTCGCCACCCTGACCGAACTGGGCGGTGCTGGTGGACGCGAACGTGCGGTACGGGGCTTGCACCGGCGACGGTCTGGTGACCGTCTGCGCGGCAGTGGCGGTGGCCGCCGTCGACGACGGTCCCCAGACGTAGCTCGCCTTCGCCGACAGCGTCCAGGCCGGGAACGGCTGGTCCGGCTCGGGTTCGGTCGCCTGCCAGGTGGCCGTGACGGTGCGCCCGGTCAGCACGGTCGCGAACGTGTTGGTCGAGGTGGCGCGGACGGTCCAGTCGCTGGGCGCGGCAAGGGTCAGCTGGACGTTCTCGGCAGGGATCCGCCCGTCGTTCGTGAACGTCTCGGTCACGGTCGCCGGCTGCCCGGGCTGCGCGGAGTCCGGCCCGGTCAGGCTGAACGCGGTGTGTGGCGGCACGGTGTCCGGGTCGGCGCCGAGCGAGATCCGGTACATCTGGGTCGCGTGCGGCGCGACGACCGCGGTGATGTTCCCGGCGGTCTCAGTTGTGGTGTGCTGCCACAGGTCGCGCACCGCGTACGCCGGCGAGTGGCCGAGCCTGGCTGCACCCGCCGTCGTGGCAATCGTGGCGGGCGTGTCGGTCTCGTTGAACAAGGCGACGGCGACGTCGCCGTTGGCGAGCGGCTTGGTGAGCACCCAGTGCCCGTTGCTGCTGCTGACGATCGTGGCCTGCTTGCCGAGCGGGTCCTGGTCGACGGCGATGACTTCCTTGTTGTTGTAGATCGCCAGCGTGGCGGGGCTGGCGCTTCGCAGGTCGGTGCCGGCGATGAGCGGCGCGGCCATCTCCGACCAGAGGCTGAACTCGCTGCGGTACTCGGCATCGGTCTGCCCGCCGTTGCCGATCTCGAGCATGTCCGGGTCGTTCCACGCGCCCGGCCCGGCCAGCGAGGCGAGCTGGACGTTGGTGTGGAAGAGCGACACCATCCGGCTGTACTGGTCGTGGATGTCGCCGGTCGTCCGCCACAGGTTGCCGATCGTCGGCCACGCCGAGTTCGGCACGCCGAAGTCGGTCTTCTCGCAGATGCTGAACACGATCGGCTGGCCGGTCTGCGCCGTCGCGGCGGCAAGCGCGTCCCGCATCGCGGTGTAGCGCGCGATCGTCGCCGGGATGTTCTGCTGGTCGGCCGGCTGGTTGCAGTCGTCGTACTTGAGGTAGTCCACGCCCCACTGGGCGAACTCCAGGGCGTCGGCGTTCTCGTGCCCGAGACTGCCGGAGAAGCCGCCGCTGCTCGAACACGTCTTGGTGCCCGAGTCCTCGTAGATGCCGAGCTTGAGCCCGAGCCCGTGGACGAAGTCGGCCACCGCCTTGACGCCGTCAGGGAACTTCGTCGGGTTGGGTACCAGGTTCCCGTTCGCGTCCCGGTTCGGCAGTGCCCAGCAGTCGTCGATGTTGACGTAGCTGTACCCGGCATCGCGCAGCCCCGAGCTGACGATCGCCTGCGCAGTCTGCTCGACCAGCGCCGCGCTGACGTTGCAGCCGAACGCGTTCCAGTCGTTCCAGCCCATCGGTGGCGTCTTCGCCAGCCCGTTGTCCAGAGCCGACGCGGGCGCGGCCGAGGACAGCTGCACGGTGGCCGCACCGGCCACTGTCAGCAGCGCGGCGGCGAGTGTGACACGCAGGTTCGTTCGCATGGAGGCTCCTCTACGCCGTGCACGGCGCCGCTGCCCCCGAACCGAGCCGGCACCGGCCCCGACGACCGATAGCGGCTCCGCCTCCAGCGAGCGTGTCGCGGTCAGACAAGCACTAGAGATCGGATGAGTCAAGACATCGGGCCGATTCCGGACGTGGTGATTCCTGTTTGGTCCTGATTGCTCGTGTGCCAAGTCGCCTGCCCACGCTCTCAGGACTTCGTATACGTTGTCCGGGCGTCATCGGCTGATTTCACACCGAACTCGATTTGCCTCGATGCTCCGACCTGTTGAGACGTGAGTGGGAGTCTTATCGCACGGTTCGATGACGAGACATCCGATGTATCTAGGAGCTGCGCGCGCCGTCTCGGAGAGCGGCAACGGCGGCAGCGATCTCGCCGCGCAGGGCGTCGTCGTGGATCAGCCCGTCCTCGCCGACCGCATGCCGCGCGACCGGGATCTGCGCGCACGCGGCGTCGATGATCCGCGTGCCGGCGTAGCCGAGCACCGTCCGAAGGGACGCGTGCGCGCTGGCGGCTCCGGTCGGCATGGTCGACACGTTGATCCAGGCCACCGGCTTCTGGTAGATCTCCCCGCCGCCGATCGTCCAGTCGAGCAGGTTCTTGAACGAGCCGGGCAACGCGCCGGCGTACTCGGGGGTGCAGAACAGGACGGCGTCCGCGGCGGCGATTCGCGCCCGCAGGTCCGCGACTGCGGCGGGCAGCGGCGCGGCGTCGTCGTCCGGATTGAAATGCGGCAGCAGCGCCAAGCCGTCGAACACGGTTGCGGCCACACCGGCAACGGGCGCGGCCACGATGGTCCGCAACGCGGCCGCATTCGTCGAAGCCTCGCGCAGGCTGCCGCAGACGAGCAGGATCTGGCAGGGCACACTCACGGTGGACGAGCGTAGACGGACGGACCGCGCCAACGGCATTAGGTTCGAGTCCGTGTCGAACCCTCTCGAAGTCGGTCTGATCAAGCTGCTCGGCCTCAATGTCAGCGAGGCGTCCGCGGACGTGGTCCGGCTCTCGTGGCAGGTCAGCCCCGATCACTTGCAGCCGGACGCGATCGTGCACGGCGGCGTGTACTGCGCCGCGGCCGAGACGGCGGCCAGCATCGGCGCGTCGCTCTGGTTCGCCGACCGCGGCCGCGTCGTCGGCGTCTCCAACCAGACGGACTTTCTGCGCGCCGTCCGTGAGGGGACGCTGAACGCTACGGCGACGCCGATCCACCGCGGTCGCAGCCAGCAACTGTGGCTGGTCGAGATCGTCGACGAGCAGTCGCGGCTCGTCGCCCGCGCCCAGGTCCGGCTGCAGAACCTCACACCTCGCGCGAACGACGGCTAGGGCGACATTTCGCGAAGTACTGTCGGAGGCACCGCCGAAAGAGAGGGGCCACCGATGACGGACACAGCCGTCCAGATGCCCGAATCCGTAGCCCTGCGCCATCCCGGCAGGGACGATCTCGAACTGCGCCTCGTGCCTGCCACCGAGGGTGCGCCCGGCGCCGACATCTCCTCGCTGCTCGCCAAGACGGGCCTGGTCACCTACGACCCCGGCTTCGCAAACACGGCCGCATGCACGTCCGCGATCACCTACATCGACGGCGACGCGGGCATCCTGCGCTACCGCGGCTACCCGATCGACCAGCTCGCGGCGGGCTCGTCGTTCATCGAGGTCAGCTACCTGCTGATCTACGACGAGCTGCCGACTGCCGACCAGCTCAACGCATTCACCGACCGCATCCGGCGGCACACCTTGCTGCATGAAGATCTCACGCGCTTCTTCGACGGCTTCCCTCGCGACGCGCACCCGATGCCGGTGCTGTCCTCGGCGGTCTCGGCCCTGTCGACCTTCTACCAGGACGCGCTCAACCCGTTCGACGACGACCAGGTCGAGCTGTCCATCGTCCGGTTGCTGGCCAAGTTGCCGACGATTGCCGCCTACGCGTACAAGAAGTCGGTCGGCCAGCCGTTCCTCTACCCGGACAACTCGCTCGGCCTGGTCGAGAACTTCCTGCGGATGACGTTCGGTTTCCCGGCCGAGCCGTACGACGTCGATCCGGTGATCGTGCGCGCGCTGGACCTGCTCTTCATCCTGCACGCCGACCACGAGCAGAACTGCTCGACGTCGACGGTCCGCCTGGTCGGCTCGTCGCATGCCAACCTGTTCGCCTCGGTCTCGGCCGGCATCAACGCCCTGTTCGGGCCGCTGCACGGCGGCGCCAACCAGGCCGTGCTCGAGATGCTCGTGGCGATCAAGCGCGACCACGGCGACGTGGCCAGCTTCGTGCAGCGGGTGAAGAACAAGGAACCGGGTGTTCGGCTGATGGGCTTCGGGCACCGCGTCTACAAGAACTACGACCCGCGCGCGACGATCATCAAGCAAGCAGCCGACGATGTTCTGTCAGCGCTCGGCAAGCGCGACGACCTGCTCGACATCGCCGTCGAGCTCGAAGGCGTGGCGCTGTCAGACGACTACTTCATCTCGCGCAAGCTGTACCCGAACGTCGACTTCTACACGGGCCTGCTGTACCGGGCGATGGGCTTCCCGACCAAGATGTTCACGGTGCTGTTCGCGATCGGCCGGCTTCCCGGCTGGATCGCCCAGTGGCACGAGATGATCAATGACCCGGACACGAAGATCGGCCGCCCCCGTCAGCTCTACACCGGCCCCACCGAGCGCGCGTTCGTGCCGATCGGTGAGCGCAGCTAGGGCGCCCGCAGGCGCTTGGTCTCGTCGCTGATCCACATGCCGACCAGTCCGCGGAAGTGGTCCAGGAACCGATCCTGCTCGTGCGCGGGGTAGGTGGCACGGACGGTGTCGAGCAGGACGCGGAAGAAGTGCGGGCCGCTCATCCAGTCGAGCACCTGTTCGTCGAGCCCGGCGAGGTGCCGGTCGCAGAAGTCCCGGTACCGCTCGGTATCGAAATAGGCGTCGGACAGCCGGCGGTACGCGGCGAGCTTGTGCTCGTAGTCGAGGTCGTCGCGGTCGGCTATCTCGAAGTACGCCCGGGTGTCGAGGTCGAGCCGGGGGCGGCGGCCGGTGACCAGGCAGAACACCGTCCACTTCACCAGCGCCCGGATCGCCCACGGGAAGTAGTAGTGCAGTGACGTGACTGCCACGTCCGGGCAGGCGTTGGCATAGTCGATCGGGTAGACCTCGCCGTCCTTGACGAGTACCTCGCACGAGTTGAACTCCCACCGGAAGAACGCGTTGACCGTCCGCGAGATCGTCACGACCTCGTCGCCGGCGGCCGCGTCGAGGAACTCGTGCTCGACCCGGTACCGCTCGTGCATCGGCGCGTCCGGGTCGAAGCGCATCACCATCGTCTCGGCACCGATCGACAGCGCCCGCGCGAAGACGTCGAAGCCGTCGATCGCGGCCTGCAGGTGCATGAGCATCTCGCCGGACTCGTCGTACGCGCGGTGCAGCTCGGCCACGTCGCGGATTCGCGAGACCCCCCGCCACGCACCGCCGTCGTACGGCTTCATGTACAGCGGGTACCCGATCTCGGCGGCGATCGCGTCCAAGTCGAAGGGACGGTTGTACTGCGCCGACGTGTACGCGTACCGCGCGTTGTCGAGCGGGTTCTTGTAGGGGACAAGGACGGTCTCGGGCACCTTCAGGCCGAGTCGCATCATCGCGCAGTACGCGGCGTGCTTCTCCATCGACTGGAACGTGAAGGGCGAGTTGAGCAGGTACACGTCGTCCATCAACGCGACCTTCTTGAGCCACTCGCGCGGGTGGTAGTACCAGTACGCGAGGCGGTCGATGATCAGCCCGGTCCGGGGCTTGGCGCGCAGCGAGAACGGCTCGATGGTCAGCCGCTCGGCGGCGAAGACGTGGTCGCGTCCGGCGGCGTCGCGCACCGGGCCGACCTTGCCCAGCAGCGAGTCGTAGACCCTGGGCCAGTCGTCCTCGGTACCCAGTAGCAGGCCCACCAGGTGCTCGATCGCTTGCTGCTCCCCCGCCATGATTCGGACGCTAGCCGGGTCGACCGCGGCCTGTCGAGGCTCAGCAGAACCTGGGCAGGTGATGGGCCAGCTGGCGTTGCCACCAGGGCCAGTCGTGCGCGACGTCATGCCCCCACAGGTCGAGCTCGCAGCGAATGCCCTTGTCCTGCAGCTGCCCCGCGAACTGACGGGTCGACGGCAGCGCACCGGTCGGATGCGTCTCCCACGCGCCCTGCCCGACGACGAGCACGATCGACAGCCGCGAGCGCAGCCAGTCCAGGTGATCGCCGCCGAGGTGCTCGACGTAGTCGACCGGGTTGTTGAAGTAGGTCGCGTCACCACGCTCGCCCCACGCGTTCCAGGCCGCGGCGTCGTAGTTGCCGGACAGCCCGATCGCCACCGGGAACAGGTCGGCACGCTTCAGGGCGAAGTTGACGGCGTGGAACGCGCCGAGGCTGCAGCCGGTCGTCGCGATGTCGGTCGGACCGCCGCAGTCGGCGTGCACGAACGGCACGACCTGGTCGACGATCCACGATTCGTATGCCCCGTGCCGGCGCGCGCGCTCCTCCAGCGGGAGGTCGGCGCGCGACCAGGTCTGCGCGTCGAACGAGTCGACGCAATACAGCTTCACCCGCCCGGCATCGATCAGGTCGCTGACCGCACCGACCATCCCGTTGTTCTCGTAGTCGTAGGCCCGGCCCTGCTCGGACGGGAACACCAGCACGGGACGCCCCCAGTGGCCGTAGCTGATCACCGCGCCGCCGCCAATGTCTGACGCCTCCCGTCTCATCGGCGCCATGTCTCGGCCAGGACGTCGACGAGGTGCGGGTCGAGCGCGTCTCGCCAGCCGACGTAGGTGTGCGCGTCAGGCACCTCGGTGAACGTCACGTCGTGGCCCAGCCGGGCCAGAGTGCGCGCCATCGCCCGGTTGTTGGCCAGGTTCTCCTCGGCGGCGCCGCACGTCATGCCGATGCGCAGGGCGGTTGCCGCCTCGTCGGCTGCCTCGACGCTCTCGACGAATTCCGTCACAGCGCCGAAGCCGCCGAACGAGCGCTCCTGCGCGTCGAGGTCGGGACGGAAGAAGCTGCCTGACTGCAGGAACAGGGCGCCCGCGGTGTCCGGCTGCGTGAGCGTCGCGTGCAAGGCCGCCAACGCTCCGAGGCTCGCGCCGGCAAGCACGAGCGCACCGTCGACCCCGACAGCGCCGCGGATCGCAGGCAGGGCCAGGCGGTTCAGGGCTCGCGCGTAGCTCGGCGACGCCGCGTACCACCGGTTGCGGTCGCCCGGGCCGAGCAGCGCCACGCGGTGTGCTGGCAGCCGGCCGGTGGCGATCATCGCTGCGCTGAATTGGGTGATCGAGGCGAGCCGGTCGAACTCCGGGCCGTCATGGACGAGCAGCAGCGGCAGGCGCGCGCCGTCGTGGCACCCGTCAGGCGACCAGACGGTGATCGTCATCGGCCGGCGCAGGTGCAGCGCGCGCACGGCGAGCGAGGTGGTCCGGCCGGGCTCGGCGGCGACGGTGAGCCACGCCGGCGCGACGTAGTCCGGGAACTCGACGACCGAGTGCTCCCCGAACGCCGTCATGACCCGCTTCGGGTTCGTCGGGTCGCACACCATGACCTGCGAGCCATCGGCGAGGATCAGCGCGTACAGGTACTCGAC
>WNGI01009801.1_pt1 | contig 17590 bp, 27 predicted proteins | sample 5400621 | NCBI WGS metagenome assembly WNGI01 (sample SAMN13153374, study PRJNA577476) | soil metagenome | isolation source: 20 cm soil or saprolite under Garry oak tree replicate 1 | place: USA:California | collected 2016-06-15 | reverse complement strand
CTATGCGCTTCCTTGGCTACTCTCTTTTTCTCCTTTTTGCGTTCATTGCGCCTTCTCAGCTTCTCTTGACGGCTAGGGCTTGTAGGGTAGATGCGATCCACTTCTATGTGGCAAGGTTCACAGAGCACTTGTAAGTTTTCGAGCCTCAAGTCATGCTTGTCACGTGAGTCCCCTGGTCTGCCATCGGGATATGGTATGCCTTTGTGGTGCACAGTGAGGCGCTCTTTGCATCCACAGAGCTCACAACGGCCTATAGCACGGCGTAGGACAGCAGAGACGCGTTTCCAGCCCGTTGGGTAGCGTATGATCTTCCATCCCATAGCTACACTCCCATGACAGCGCGAATATAGCGGTTGGTCTCCGCAGGTACACACGTCCGCCAACTCACACCACAACGCGCTATAGCAGAGTCAGTGCTTGCGGTCCCAGCATTGTAGGCAGAGAGCGCCTTAGCATAACTCTGATAGCGAACTTGGTATTGTGCCATGGCAGACGCTGCAGACGCGAGACTAGCAACCGGATCGTGTGGGTCAACGTTCCAACCGGCAGCTGTACTCGGCATGATTTGGGCTATGCCTATAGCTCCTGCAGGTGAAATGGCGTTAGGGTTGTATCCTGACTCAACTTGAATTTGGGTAACAAACCAATCAGGGTTGATCTGGTTATCGATAGCGTCTTGCCTGGCCAGCTTGCGGTAGTCGAGCGAGGTTTGTCCTGACTTGAGATAGTTGATACCTGTTGCAAGCTTGCCATTGTTGCCTACAAATTGCACGCTTAGCCCTAAGATGACAATGATAGCGACCAGGCCGATGATAGAACCTAGGGACATGGTTGATTTCGTTTCCACGTGGGGTACTCCTTTGCAATGAGAAGAGCCCTAGCCACCTGATGTAAAATCATGGTAGCTAGGACTCGTGTGACTATGGGTTTTAGTGAAGGTGAGTTAGCTGGTAGAAGTTTGGTAGCAGATACCAGCTAACGAGCAAAACGACTATCTGCAATAACAGATCTAGGACAATGATGACGTTCGTAAGCGTCAACTAAGTCGTTACAAGTAGGGCAGAGCACTTGGACAATATCAGGATTAGCAAGTCTCCATAGCCTTTTAAAGCATCTAAGTAGCTTTTTCACTTTGTCTCCTTTTTGCGCTTCGATAGCTTCCCGCCAACGCGACCAGCTGCACGGGCCTCTTCACTGCTGAATTTGTGGGCTGTACCCAAAGCATGAGCAGCTTTCCCACCCTTACTAGCAATTTCACGCTTTTTCTCTGCACTCATTGAAGCGAATCCCTTTGTGTTATTCGCCATAGGGTTTCTCCTTTCCTTAGTGCCATGATCCATCATCATACGAGCCCTTCTTGTTGACTCGTACGCCTGTTTTTCGTGTGCCGAGACGCTTTTTCCATTCCTCATCCCAAATAGGCATGATGTGAAGTGTGAACATCTCCCGTAGGATAAGCCTGTAAGACATCTCGACGAACAACACTCTAAAATCTTCATCGTCTAATTCAAGTTGCATTTCATCGGCTATATCCATCAAACATGCATTCATGGTATGCCACGCTTCATCTAGCAACGTATCAGGGATAAGTGTAGGTGGCGTGTCAACATGACTGGTTAGTCGAGAAAGATCAAGATGCAAAGTAAAACGCGGTTTCTCTGTCATAATTCTCCTTTAATACATTAAAGCTAATACTTGTGCATCCTTGCGAAACGAGCGTTTTAGGCTTGCTCGCATGTGCTCTTGCCGACGTCCGTATGTGACTTTGCGAGACGTGCGAGGTAACACTGGGTCATAGGAGCCAAGCTTGTAGAAGTCCCTGGTGTGGAGCTGAACCTCGAGAGAGAGGTTATGGAGTGCACTATGAACAGTCCTGGTAACCTCTTCAGATCGCTTCGAGTCCTGCTCTACAAAAGCCTCTAGCATGTCTGCAAAGGTCTCTGTGCTGTCCGATGCTATGGGCGTATCTAGACTGAGTGTCTCTTGCCCACGACTACGCAAACGTTGGTACAGCTCACGCTTGACGGCTCCACATAAATAAGCGTTGACGTTGCAGTTGCTGGGAATACGCGAGTAGACTTCCAGCATGATCAAGGCCGAGTCTTGTAGGCAGTCGTCAAACTCGAGGTTGAACTTGCGGGCAAAGTTGTAGACCATGCCTCGTATCCCATCGAACATTTCAAGGATTGTCTCGTTGCGGGTTTCAACGGACATAAGAGGTAGCTCCTTTCTGAATTTGGGCATAATAAAAGGCTAGCCGAGTGAGGACTAGCCATTGACGCTAGGATGCTTTACGCTTTGTCTGTAGCCGCTTGTTGAGATCGGCTATCATGGTAGCCATGTCACCGAAGCACATTACCATCAAAATCGCTCTCAGGTAGCCCTAGCTGCTTCTGTAGGCGGTTTGCGGTATCACACTGCTGTGGTGAGCAAGGCTTGTCAGGATCGTAACTAGGTTTGCGCTCAACAGGTGCGTCTGCAATCCTTTCTCCCTCGTCTAACTCGTCACCAGTGAACTGGGTGCCAAAACCTAGACCAGCTAGTGCTCTACCGATTGCGCCGGTTTCTGCTTTCTCCAAGTAGTCAGCGAAGGATGCCGCGTTCTCAGTTTTCGTGCCTGTTGCGCTTCCGCCTTTCCCATCGGTGACAGTTGCACGAAACACTGCCACGCCACGCGCCCGCTTGATAGCCTTCTCATACTTGCGGATAGCATCATTCCAGACTGAAACCTCAGTCTCGCACTCCTCAGAGCGATTAAGGTCAAGCATCTCAGTCGTGATAGTTCCCTCTGGACAAAGCTCACGAAACCAAACCAAGCGCCATTGAACGGGAAGATAGTCTTTAGGTCCTTGTTGCGATTTGAGCTGAATAATATGGCTGTTCGGATTAAACATAATTGCGAGTCCTTTCTTTAATGAGAGATGATTTGATGTGTATTTAGTGCCTTGCCGGGGCTGTAACGGCTCATTGCTACTACTACCCACCGGGGGCATGAGCCGCTTTGTCGCGTGAGGCTTTATCTCAATAGGCGAAAACCTTGGTTTGTAGTGAGAGCTGCTTTCATCATGTCCTTGTTAGGAGTAGGGACAACTGCCTCAACTGCTTGCTCAATGACCTTAGCAACTGGTGTCTTCTTAGCAGGCGCCTTGACCAGGACTAGACCACCATTGCGAACTTTGCGAACAAGAGGACTTTTCTTTGCAACTGGAGCCGCTTTTCTAGCAACAAACTTGGAAGTGTTGGCCTTTGTGTTGTTCTTGTAAATGCGGTTCCAATAGGCTTGTACCAGTGAAACATGCTTGCATCTTTTGTAGTAGTAGAAGCCTTTGCAGTTACAGGAATGAACAACGACTTCGTGAGCATGTTCAGCACATCGAACAGTGTAAAATCTCTCTTTGTCCATTTCAGATTGGATAGAGCAGTAAAGCCCTAATCCGTCTTCTGAGATTTCCATGTCCCTGACTGCTTCTGCTTCGTAGTTGTTCATTTTTTGTGTCCTCCGTTTGTGTTTTTTGATCTAATAGGATTATGCCATATTCGGTGTCGATTTGTCAAGGCATTTTAAAGCGTTTTCGTCCAATTTTTGTGAATTGCAGGGAAATTGATTGACCCAAGTCAAAGTATTTTGAACCAATTTATTGACAATTTGGCCTAAATTGCTGTATTCTTCTTTCTATGGACAAACGTTCAAAAAAAGGAGTGGACAAAGATGAAACAGAAGGACATGTACACTCTAGAGGAGCTTTATGACAACTTAAAAATATCGTTGTCTAAGCTTAGCAAGATAGCAGATATTAACGAGGGGACTCTTATAAGAATAAGAAAAGGAAAGTATTCTGTAAGAAAGACTACTGTTAATAAGTTGCTTGACGCTTTTTCAGAAGTTTATGGACTCGACTTCTCGCTCGACAATGTAACCGGTATAACTTTGGAGGACAAAAAAGCCCTTCATAGTCAGAAGGATAGCGATGAGAAGGTCATAGAGCCACCTGTACCTCTAGCAGTGAAACCTGCTAGGGCTATTCCTGAGAAAGCCCCTAAACGCGTCTACAAAGCAAAGGACACGGCGTTACCAGAGGGATGTATCCTTGCTTCGAAGTTTGCAGAGGCGCATGGCATAGCGCGTCCTACCTTCATAGACCACATGAACAAGGGGAAAGGTCCTGGTCTTATACACGGGCCTGATGTCCCTGAAGATGGGAGTGTCCTGGTAAGGGACTACGTTCGCTATGAGGAACGGCCTAAGCGTGTCCGCAAAGATGGGACCATAGAAACAGAACGCTATCTCACGCCAGAACAACAGGCTGCCGCTCTCAAGTTTTGGGATAGACATGGCGTTCCCTACCAGCCGGTGGACTCAAAGGAGAATAATTAATTGGAGCAAGAGACACTTACAGGTTTTCGAAACACGAAGTCCTACTACACCACGCGTGAGCTAGCCGAGCTCTACCACGTCACACCGACCACGATATGCAACTGGCTACGTCGTGGCTGGCTAGCTGGCGACAAAACAACTGACAAGGGCAAGGATGCAAAGCATGAGCGCCGTCGCTGGCATATCTGGCCCGGGCAGATTGAAGAAATGGAGACGCGACGGGATGAGCTGATAGAGGCGAGTCGCCGTTACTGGGTGAAAGCGTACGTCAAGATGAGAGCATGAGCGCGTGTGTACCTAGATTACAGCAAAGCATCCTACTGATAGGGTGCTTTTTTGTGCCGTCAATTCATAACGCTATGGAATGAGTCTACAAGCCAGTCGAGCGTAGGTGGTTATGATATAACTGGATATTATTGCAACTAAAGCATCTTAGTGGAAATTAGCGCTATCTACACCATAAAGTCAGGTACTATACGAAATACTTCTATAGCACAATAGCCGCCCACACTTGGAACGGCTATTCTTGTCTTCAACCTGCTATGGAGTCAGTGGTATCCCCTTCAAGGACTTACAAGCATTATAGCAGTATTGCCAGTCGCAAGGATAGTAGTTAGAATACTATCCTATCAGTATCGATCATCGCGAATAAGACGGAAAAACACAAAAGCACCAGGACAGCTCTTTGAGGAGTTGCATCGAACCGCCTGGTGCTTTTGTATTGCCAGTTAGCTTGCAATACGGCTGCCCCCACATTGCTCGACTCGTTCGATAACTCGCGTGATCTTCTCTTCCAAGTAGGCTCTCTCAGTTGTAGGGAGTTTGGGGAGCTGCCTCTTCCATTTTGTCTTGCCGGGGCCGATGCTTGGTGTGTCTATCCAGTACCAATCGTGAACGGTATAAAGCCGACAATAATTAAGTGTGCTTGCAATCTCTAAGATCCGTTTATTCGTTAGTCTCATACCAACCTTGCTTCTTGAGTCTGAGGAGGACAATGCTCAACACAATACATAAAGCCGTCCTGCTCATAAGGTGCTACTGTTTCCTTACCTATATCTAGGCAAGTACCACATAAGCAATTATCATCAGATACTATAATATTATTATAGTTCTTTCCATTATCTCTAATGCGGTCAATAGCTGGTAGTATCCAATCATTGAGCAAGTCTATCTTATCCTGTAACATCTTATTCGCATCTTCCCACCAGGGGCGCAAGCGATGCGCATTCTCTAGCCGATCTAACCACCATTGAGCCGCTATATCGCCTTTCTCTTCAGCGTCAAAAGCAACGAGTACTAGGTCCTTGCGTGCAAGAGCTGCTAGCCACCTAGCCGTGTGGGCTCCCTCAGTTGATCCGGTTGCTACTACCGATACATGGTGTCCTGCCTCCTGAGCAATGGATAGCGCGTCAAATTCACCCTCAGTGATGATTACAGGCCGATCATAGTGAAGAGAGAAGCCCATGTACAGGCCATTGCTTCCCCCAACGACTTGCTTATACCTATTCGAGCCCTCTGCTACTTTCTCATCACGAATGGTTATTCGCCAGAGGTCCTCACCGATAAACCAGGGGATGATAATGCCTTGCCAGAGCTTGACAGGTTTCTCACGTTCCCACTTAACGCCAGGGCGCAGTAACTCAGCAGGATTGTAGCCGAGCTCTGCAGCTTTAATCGTCTCATCCTTTAGCCCACGTGACCGCAGATAGTCGAGCGGTCCCTGGCCTTGCTCACTCCATAGGATATCAGTACAGTACTTCACAAATGCTTTTGCCGATGACTGCCATGCTTGGCAAGGTGCCTCATGAGTCGGATTCACCTTGCCAAGGAGGACATGTCGTGGGATGATGAATTTAGGCTCACTTCCATCCCTTGGTTTCCATCCAACATACTTGAGAGCTTCTTGTTTGCCATAGCCTCTCTTGATCATGAGGTAGTCTATGCCAGTGCCCTTGGTTTCACAGACACTGCAGGCAAACCAACCATAGTCACCATAGTTCGGTTGTACTCGTAGCCTATCCCTACCTAGACCTCCGCAAGAGAATATGCAGTGTCCGTTATACTGCCCACTTCTGCTAGTGGATTTACGAGAGGTAGAAAACCCGTCTCTTTCCATCTCGGCAAGAAGGTCAAAGGTCATAGTTAGCTTCCCTTTCCTTGGCAATAAATTGCGATGCATCCAGAGGTGCAAAGAATCGGTGCAATTGGTGCAGTCTTATAGACTGCTGCACCGATTTGCACCGATTTATTCTCAGTGCAAAAGTGCAAATTGCACCGATTTGCACCGATTTGCACTTCACTATTTCATAATTCACTGCTATCCTCACTTATTGATGCACTACTCTCTGCTATAGGTATATAATATAATTTTCCTTCTGTTCTGTACCGAACCTTGCCATTATCACATAGCTCCTTCTTTGCTTCCTTTGCTGATCTTTCACCTATTCCTTTACTTACTGCTTCCCTTACCCAATCCATATATGTTAACTCCTTGCCTAGCAATGCGTTATAGGTGACTTGCACAGATTTTTTAGTGGATACCAGAGAATTATTAGTTTCTGCTATCCCTTCTGCCTTAATGAGTACAATTGATGCATCTTCTGTTAATTCTCCATACTGCACACGATGGAGAACCATGCGGATTGGTTCGAACTTCTCAGCATCCTTTTGCTTGAAACAGCCAATTTGGATTCCCTCTAGGGCATCAGAGAAATGGTCAATGCTGATAATGGTTTCCATGTTGCCGATCAGTGATGAAGCTCCACGAGGCCCCTTGCTTTTGTCTTTTCCATCGTGATGGATAATGAGCACAGTACAGCCTATTTCTTGTTGAATAATATCTGCTGCAGCGATGATTTTCGCCATCTCAGTATTACTGTTTTCGTCTGCACCCCCACTACATCTGCTGAGCGTATCAATGATGAGTAGCACCGGAGGAATAGGAAAGTCTTCTTTGAGGGCTATGAGAAGCTCATTGACATATGAAGGATCTTGTAGAAGGATAGCCTGATCATACCAACGCACGCCACTATTTCCTTGGACTTGATGATAGCCTTTCCACGCTTTTATACGTGCTGAAAGGCCAAACGAGCCTTCAGCAGCAATATAGGCGACTGATCCTTGCTTTGTAGCGCGTCCTGCCCAACCTCTACCATATCCAATAGTTAAGGCCCAATCTATTGCAAGAAAAGATTTATAAGTACCCGGAGCTCCAAATAACATTGCTATGCCACTTTTAGGAAGAATACCTGGTATAACCCATTCGCGAGCCGGGCGATTCTCAATATCAGAATCCTCTACAAACTGGATACGTCGCTTGGGTGTCTGCTCTTCAGTTTGCTCCCCTTCAATCCCTGGTCGAATAGGAAGTGGCATGCTTGCGAGATCTCTTAGCCATTTATGTTCATCCAGGCTACTGATAACTATGAATGACTTCTGCATGATCTCTTCTGCTTCTTTGCCTCTTATATCATCCGGCAGTGCCCTTCTAAGTTCCTGCAAAGCTTCTCCTGGGCGGATTGCACTCCAAAGTTCTGGAGGTGGTTCTTGACCCTTGAGGAGATATTCCAATATCCATCGTTGGGCAAATTGAATATCGATAGTCGTTAGTGTTGCATTGAGGCTACTTTTGCCAGCCATGCTGACGCCGAAAATTCCAGAGGGCATATACATGCCTATCTTTCTAACTAGGCAACGTACCCCTTGACACAAGCATTAAATAATTTTATAATACATTTGCGTACAAGAGTGAAGTCCTGGTACGTCGCGGTCCAATACGTTGGGGTTCTCTAGCAGGAACCCCTGAGCCATTTTTGGGTCCTTTTACTCCTCCGATTATACTCCTTTTGCCTTATCTTGTCTATAATTATGTCATCCTATAGCCTAGGGCTACTTATCTGACTTGGGTGGCAACCGATCAAGGATCTGTTTTTGCACCTCTGCAATTGCGTTGAGACGCTTTTCCATAGTCGTTTCAATGCGTTCTACTGCTTGCTTAAGTGTGCCGATATCAGTTGCTTGACGCCCGGCCATGTCCATGATTGTTTGAAGTGTGTTGGCTTCAGGAATGGAGAGTCGGCGCTCGAGTCTGATAGGTTCCGTCTCTTGCTCGAGCCGTCTGACTTGCTCTTTCAATTGCCTCTGCTCTTCTTCAAGCCGCTTAAGTCGTTCTTCTGCTGGTTGATTCATGATGTGGGTCCTTTCTGAGTCTCGAGTTGAAATAGTAGATCTCTTCGATCATACAGCCATGATAGCAGATCGTTGGCTTGTGACAGCTACGGTCTGCTTCGCGTTCGTTGGGTCAAAGGTGACCACAAGTGGCTCTTTGTGATAGGGCTCGTTCATAGTGGTGTCTCCTTTCTGATAGCCAAGGGCTATGAAATATAGCTCCTGCTAGGCGCATGACTCAATCCATTCAACTACACAAGTATAGGCCTTGTTCACTTTGATGAATTGCTCTTGACTTCCTCCAGCATCAGGATGATAGCGCTTTGCTAGAAGGCGATACTGCTGCCTGACTTCTTCAAAGGATGCATCCTTTGGGAGTCCGAGAACTAGCAATGCCTCAATGACCTTTAACGGAACATAAGCCAACTTCAAGTCTTTGCGCATATCCTCAAGCATTGCTTCGTGGATTCTCTTCATCCTCTCGAACTCTTCTTGGTGTAACCTTGTCTGCTCCTGATAAATGCGGTTTGCTTCATTTATTTGGAATGCAGCATCCTCAGCCATCTTGCGAATCTTTTCATCAGTCTCTGCTCGCATTCTCTTGATTTCTGGATAGACGCGACGTGCCTGTTCCAGTTCGTATCTGTCAAAGGAGCGCGGGCCATAGACAATATACTTGCGCCTATACTCAACCATTCGCTCTTTGATGAGTTCTTGTAAATCGGCTTCAGAGCATCCTGAGAGCTGAATTGCTTGCTCAAAAGTCCACCTAGACCTATTGCGTAGATAGACCACGAATGGTACTCCAGCGCCAAATATGATGCTGGGTAAAATAATGTTTAGCAACATGATGCCTCCTTTCTTAGCTTGCCCATGGTCTCCCAACTTTGGGCTGTAAGTACTGCTCTCGTAGTGCTATATACCGTTTCCTTGTCCGTTCGGGCATTGCTGCTAGCTCTTGATAGGCTCGCTCTGTCCCTGTAATCAGCTCACTCAAAAAGAGATGCATCTCATCCTTGTTCCGCCGCTGTATCTGATCAGGTGGTCTTGCAATGCCCACTGGTATGCTTGCTGGCGCAAACATCATACCGCTATCCAGTTCTAAGCACCAGAGAGGAATACATGCGTCGTGTCGCTGGACAATGGCAAGCTCGATACCATATCGCTGGAGATTCATGCGTAATTCATAGAATGAAAAGCTGGAAAGCAGACATATGGCAAGCAATTCCACATTGCGCTTCTCATCAAACATTTTATAGCGATAGTTTGTTAGTCGCTCACGAATGGATAGCGGATATTTGGGCATTTGAATTTCGAATTGACGGGCGACGACTTGACGGCGTTGACGTTCACTTTGCATGGATGATTCTCTCCTTTCTTGCTGGGAGGAAATGGGATCATTGTACCCATTTCCTCCCAAAATCTATCAGCTTCTACCAACCACCATAGCGGCCTTTGCCCCCTGAGTCACCTCCTAGCGTATCATCATTGCGCCTTTTCGTTAGCTCACGCAGCAACTCATTGTCCATCCGTTTTCGCTCCTGTTCAACCTGGGCATTTTCACGGTCAATCACTGCTTGATCAAAGGCTTGCTCCACTTTAATCTCAGAACGCGCTACAGAGTTAATAGCCTCCTCTTTCTCTTGCATATCCTTGATAAATTTCTTCTGACTTTTGACAGTGACGACGGTCAAGAAGATGGTTGCTATTGCGTCAATGATAAGCGGTCCAAAGCTACGAAAGTACATAGAAGCTTGCCCTTTAAAATCGTTTGCAGCAATCTTTATGTGACCTTCGATCATAAACATTTGGGCAAAGCTATTGCCTATTGCCAGTCCTAGAAAACACAGCGTTAAAACGATTGGAACCCATAGCATTGAGCGGTCTTTTACTGCTCTATGGAAATTGCGGCTAAAAACCTTTAGTTGCAGTGTATTACGGGAATTATTATATTTCCCATGTAGTACACGAGCCTTTTCTGCTCTTTCTACCGCTATTCCCTAAACCACTTTCCTGTTCCATTGCACCGTGGACCCCTATCCCGTAACTATAGAGACTGTAAGGGTTGCTCCAATCGAACTTTCCTGCCCATACTTGGCCTATCGCACTGCCAACAATCCAAGCGATGAAAGGTGGCAAGAGATAGGCCAGAACAGTAAAGAACTTGACGACTAACCACTCAAGTGGACTTTGCCTATCTTCATTAAAACTTTCAACCGTTTTGCGGATACGTTCGGTATGCTGGCGTGCATCGGTACTTGTCGTAATCTGGATATCAGGCATAAAGGTACCAGAAACAACCTCAGCATCCTTTGCTGTCTCTGGTACAACTGCTACTTGCTCATTGGTAGCTGGTGCTAAGGCAGTCGAGACGGTATCCAATTTGGTAGCAATCCAAGTCCTTGGGTCAAGCTTCTGTATCAATCCCATCTTCGTTTTTCCTTTTACCATTAACTTTGAAATCGAAATGTTTTCGTCAATCAATTCTTCGAAATCGAAGCTAATTCTTGAAACTCGCCGTTCGCTATGCCACTGCTATCACTTGGTAGCTCTTAGCGGACATAGCCGAACGTCGTAAAAATTAGCCGACATTTTGTTAATGTCTAACTAATGTCGGCCTCAGATGGCATTACAGGTCCGATAGGTCAGGACTGGCTTCAGAAGAATTCTCTCTCTCTGCTTCCTTCGCGGCAGCCGCCTCTTTGCGGAGTGCTGCGTGAGCTTTGTTGATCTTGGCTCTTTGCTCCCTGTGTTGCCTTGCAATCGCTTTGGTCACGATGGGAGAAGCGACGGCTATCAAGTCCGTTAGTATGCCCATTAAGAATACGTCTTTTGCTTCATGAGCTTTTTTTGCTTCTGCTTTGAGGTTTTGAAGGATAGTTTCTGCTTTTTCAACTGAGTCTGCCATGATGGTAATTCTCCAATCTGTAATCTTTACTTTTGGTTCCCATCTGGCTATCATAGGGGATAGGACAGATGGGAACATCTTTCTCAACAATGCCGTGCTCAATTCTTGTCGGAGTGTGCACGGCTATAATTTTGCACTACAAATTTACATTCAATCCTTCGATTTCACGGACTAAAACTTTGCGATCTAGCTCTTTACTAATGGCACGGGCTAGTTTGTTGGCTGTACCAGCAGAAACTATTTCTCCATCTAAAGCTCTGTTCAGAGTGTTGATATCGATCCTTGCCTGGCGTGCCATTTCCGCTTTGCTCCATCCGCACTCGATTCTGTATCCATCTAGAGTCATGAAACACCTCTGTGCTTTAACTCAATGATACATGGAATTGACTATGAATGTCAATACCATAGCCTAGGCGCTTACTATGAATAGCTCCTCAGCATCGGTAAGCTATTGAGACGTATGACAGTGAATTCGGGGTGAATACGGTGAATTGTTGGGAGAAAGCAGAAACGTGGGGAAGCAACAACAAAACATATCCTTCAAAAAATGTTTGGGAATACGGGGTCGAGTAGCAATGGAACAGAAACTGCATTTAGGGGAAAGAAGCATAGAGAGTATTTCATATAGGGCAAGACTTACGTCAAAAGCTGGATTCTGCGGTCAACAACGGTAGTGGGTTGATCCAGGATGATGAGACAGGTCAAGAGGCCACACAGCGTTCCTGCTCTGATCAGGGTTCACATGCTCATGCGAACCTGCATCATCCTCCCAGTCGAACCCACTACCCACAGAGGCCAACCATCTTCGCATTGTCCGTTCACTGAGAAAGGTTTTGAGTGCAAAGAGAATGTGGACTATTGCTGGAGGGCAAGAGTGGTTGAACGTTTTAACAAGAACCACGTTAAAAAGAAGTAAACGCATGAGAGAATAAAGAATCCCAGAGATCCAACTGCACTAACAAATAATGCAGCAGCAGGTATGTTAGGATCATTGCTGTAAACAAATGTAAGGATGAAAAGTATCTCGACGGTATAGAAGGGGATGCCACTGAGAAAAACGACAAACCTTTGAACTGGGAGTTCTTTCTGTCCAAAATGTTTGCGTAGAAATCTGGCTTCAAAGAAGATAAAGGCCACTTCTAAGACTATAAAGAGGATGAGGAACCCCAAACAGTATGTGCTGATGGTAACAGGTGGCTTTTGACTGTCTGGTATAAGCTGTAAACAGGTGAGAAACGCGACGAAAATGCCTGTGCACAGGATGATAAATACGGTGGCCGGCAAAAAAATGCGTAAGAGCGAGCGAGTTGCCGAATATATCTGTTCAAGGGTTATGTTCATGGTAGAGAATCCTTTCTTACAAAGTTTTAGGGAAGCATCAATCATCAAAAGTTCCTCTGTTTTTCTCTTTGCTCAGTTTACCCCAGGAGAACATCTTTTCCGAGTGGAAAAGAGGGACAAATCTCCCAGTCGTGTTGCCAAAACGGACGTTTATACCTCTACATTTTGGCATGTCATATATGGCATATCACCCATACAAACTGTATATGTTTTGTGGGAATACAGAGGTTAAGAGGACACGAACTTTGCTTAGCGTGGTTTTTCGTTCCATTAGTACTCGACCCCCGAATACCTAACGTTAGAAAAAGCACAGACGTTCGGGGGAACCGTTCCAACAGAAAACCCCGTGCTTGGGAAGTTAAGCACGGGGCTGGTATACAACTAAATCGGCATTAGTTTTACCTCGCCAAGGGATCTCTACGATTTTGACACAGATTGCCGTTCACGGAATTCCCAAATTTACAGAACGGGTCGCACTGTTCCTGTCTCATGTAAATCCCATTTTGGTGCATATTTGACCTAACTTACTGATCACCCTGATTTCGCTTATAGTAATCTAGCTTTCTTCTAGCTATCTTTGCAGCATCAATATCTTCCTGAGTTACTTGATAATGCTCACTTAGATTCTCATAGTTACTACTCTCACCAGCTTTAAGGGCTCGGTTTCTCGCAGCATGAACCTTCCTAAACGCGACTTGTTCAGTAGACGACACTCCAGCGGCATCCATTTGAGTTTGTCCCTGATGGTCCTTTCGTTGCTCAGTGGGAAGGGAATGCATATCGAGTTGTTGCTGTGTCTCCTCGTGAGGTTCTATAGGATTTTCAGCTCGTTGTCTATACCACGCATCAAGGGACTCTCTTCTTTGTTTGGCATCTGCATTTAAATCCCTATTAGCTATAGAGGCATCTCTTGCTGCTAATAACATCCTATTTTCTCTGTAGCGTTCATAATCAGATTGTTCACCCCTTGCTATTCTTTGTTCTGCAGCGTATATCCCTGCAGCTACCATCTGTTCCCCTTGTTTACTTCCTGATCTTCCCCTTTGTTGTGCTGGTGAATCGGAAGTTGATGTATTATCCGTCTCCTTTTTTGGCCTAAATCCTCCTGAAAACGGTCCTGCCATAATAAATTTCTCCTTATTATATAGATCATATTGACACATATCTTATAAAACATACAAAACGAGTACCACTCTCAACTGTACCTAATCTGTGTCATTCTGTCGAGTCGGCAAGAGGGACAGTTTCTTGCACGCCTGCACGCCCGTACGCCCATGTTGCACGCCTCACATACTCGAGGTATAGTATCGGTGTGGGAAAGCAGAGACACATATCCTTCAAAATCTCGCTTTCCAGACGGTGGAGCAAGTAAACCCCACCGTTCAAACTACATCTGAGATAGTGTCTCATTATCCTCTTCTCTCTTTCCTCTGCAGTTTCGTAGATTTCTTGGTACACAGCATAGTAAAAAGAGACGATCGAGTGACCGTCTCTCTTCTTTTGGATATAGTATCTAGACGTTGCCATATCCCTTGTAGATCCCTTCGATGATCAATAGAAGCTCTTTCTCTGGCTCCTATTCTAACTTATCGGGTACGGGTCGGCTTATCCATGACTCAGTTGCATCTTTCTGTTCCTGAGTCATCTGATTCCATGGCGTCACTTCTTGCTCCATGTTCTTCATATGATCATAATGTGCCTTTGACATCACTTGCTTCTGTTGTTGCATATATGATGTAATGTAATTTTGTTCCTGTTGATACTTTTCAATATTTTGTTGACGTATTTGACTCTCATGCGCTGAATGTGCTTGAAATGGGTCAAAGACTCTGTCTCTAGATTGAGAATCTTCACCTACATTATTCGCTTTTTTCCCCTGAATCATCTGATTCCATCTACTCTGCTCTTCATCCTTTTTCCGCATCTGCTGTTCTATTTGTTGTTGTACTCTTCGCGATAGTGCTTCTACAGTGGGAGAAGTGATATTGCCGCTGTATTGAGAACCACCACCAGTCTCAGGTTGACCTCCTCCTTGTGTGAATAGCCTTGACCTTTGTTGATGCTGCGCTGCATTCCATCCAGGTCCTTGTTCCCTATTCGGTGGTCTATTCCTGTCACCCTGATTACTCTGATCAGTTTCTCTTTGCATAATATATCTCCTTTTCATTTTTCATAAATCTTTAGAACATTTTTCATAGGACACTCAAACGAGTGACTACTGCAAGCATACCCAACACGAACGGCTTTTCCCAGGACAACTAGTGAACAACTTCTAGGACATGTGGGAACAACTTCACGTTGCTAATGGGTATCTTATTATCGCTGGCGACACTGGCAAAATCCTTATGTTCGTTTGGAGGGGAGTTTCGATAATAAGGATTGCCAGAATATGCTATACTATCCATAGGTAAGTCTCAATTGCCATAGCACGCGTAAAGAGTGTTATGCTACAATTGAAGTAAAACTTGCATATGCAAGGGAGAGTATCGCTAGCTCCAATGCTCTGCACTCTCCCATCATTCATTCAAAGGAGCTTTTCATGCAGAACAAGAATGCATATCGACCACCATCTTGGGATAGTGTTTGGAGCACATCCCCAACACAAGCCGATCTTATCAAACATTATCAGCTCGAGCAGACACCCGAGTCCTGGACGCGCTTAAACGCATGGCAAAACAGCACGGAAGCGCGTCAAGCATTCGTCGCTTGGGAACAACAACAACAACAGAATGCCGCGGCTCAAGCTAAGAGTGCTGAAGCAACAAACAAGGGGTAGGGATATGATCAACGCTAATATGGTATCCGCAACACCAGTGACAGAAGCACCCACGAATACAGAGTGGCTCGAATTGTGGATGAAACCCGACTTCTACAATCCTATCCGGTACGGCGTGCAGACTAAGCTCACTGATGGCAAGAAGCTCTATAGAGCATTTTGCAACTATCCGGCTGATATGGGAGGTAAGAAGCTTACATCGCCTGAATACGTAGCGTGCGATGAAGCTGACTTCACTCAAGAGGCTGGGAGCTACATTCGGCCTCACGTCAGGGAATTGATGGTGAAGGATGCGACGCTTGCACGGGCTCGCATGACTGAGAACGAGCGTTCAGCGAACGATATGGCTACCATAGCCGATGAAATGAGACAACAGGCCGTCAACGAGTACAGCCAGTTCCTACGTGATGAAGAGGTACGCCAAAAACAGCACGTTGAAGACCAGGACGCACTCAAAGCTTTTCGGTACTGGCTGCGCGGTGCCGAGCTGCTTCTAGACCAGGGTACTGATCAAGAGAAAGCCACACTCAAGACGCTACTCGGCAAGAAATAGGGCTTGCTATGGCTGCAGATCGACTACAATCAACACTAGCATCTCTGGAAAGAGCCGTAGCACGTGCGAAAGAGATGCTAGCCGAGGAGTATGCTAAAGCTGATGCACTCTTCGATTCTCCAGAGTGGACTATAATGACACCACAAGAGTGTGCATCGGCTGTACGTGAGCGTGAGCAAGCCATTCGACACGCACAAAAGAACCTTGCACAAGCGGAAAAGTCACAGCGTCTCATTAGAAAGCGAGCTAAGGAGTACGGCCGATGAACAATCCCTCAATTTTTGAGTCAAAAACGGGCCATGATGAGAAGATTTCTCAAGATTTTGAGCCAAAACCGGATGAAAAGCCATGGGAACGCAAGAAAAATGAACCTGCTCTCTGGTTTATGCGGTTTCAAATCTACTTGAAGCTAGGTAAGAAACGCTCTCTACAAGCGGCTTTGTCATCTGAAGTACACGATGAAAAGGCCCCAAAGGGTACCAAAAGGCCCCAAAAAGAAAAAAATGGGCTGTCAGAAGTGTCGAATTCCGTCCCTGGTTCCTGGAAACGGGCGAGCAAGTTGTGGAGCTGGAAAGAACGAGCTGATGCCCACGATCTGCATATCCTACAGAGTGAAGCCGTGATCATGCGCCGCGTAGCTGCCGGCTGCCGATATTCGAGCCGTGCCAAGAGATTGATAGAGCTGAGTAATCTGGCTGAAAGACTTCTCATTACGCTCAAATCATGCGGATTGAATTACCACACGGCTATCATCACACGAATTCAGAGCATTTTTCAAGACATTGATGGCCTTATGAGTGAGATGGATTTGCATGATGATGCAGACGCAGGGGTATTCCACGCATACATTAAAGAGATTGCAGCATCAGGGGATAAAGATCTTATAGCAAAGCTTAGGAGCTAGACACACTGTCTTGACCCAAAACCCACAAAAACCCACAACGTTTCGAGTCCTACCCAAGTAAAACCAAGCAAAACCAAGAACTTTTTGAGCTCGAAAACAAGGAAAAACAAGGACAATTCTAGCTCTAAATGAGGATGTTACTCCCTTTTTCTCCCTTTTTTGGGACAGTTTCGAGCTCCAAGAACACCACAACGACACCATAACGCGCGATAGAGTGGACCATGGACCGGGTGGCGATAAACGCGGCTAGAGCGTGCCTTAAGGTAGATTGATATATTCCTGTGTAAGTTACACAAGATCAAGAGCAAATAAAAAGACTAGGGCTACCACGTGGGTAACACCTAGTCTTTATTGTCAACTCATTGCAGTTTGTACGATCATACAAGGCGTTTGATAGAGCACCAGGCCAGTGCCAACATTTAGGGCTCTATGCGCTTCCTTGGCTACTCTCTTTTTCTCCTTTTTGCGTTCATTGCGCCTTCTCAGCTTCTCTTGACGGCTAGGGCTTGTAGGGTAGATGCGATCCACTTCTATGTGGCAAGGTTCACAGAGCACTTGTAAGTTTT
>WNGI01001953.1_pt1 | contig 17591 bp, 15 predicted proteins | sample 5400621 | NCBI WGS metagenome assembly WNGI01 (sample SAMN13153374, study PRJNA577476) | soil metagenome | isolation source: 20 cm soil or saprolite under Garry oak tree replicate 1 | place: USA:California | collected 2016-06-15 | reverse complement strand
TGCTGGGCCTGGGGCGCGCGCTGGGTGAGACCATGGCGGTCACCTTCGTCATCGGCAACGCGCACCGCATCGGCTCATCGCTGCTCGCGCCCGGCACCACCATCCCGGCGTCCATCGCCAACGAATTCACCGAGGCGGTCGGGGACCTGTACAGCTCCTCCCTGGTCGCACTTGGTGCGTTGTTGTTCTTCATCACCTTCACGGTAATCGCCGCCGCGCGCTTCATGCTGCTGCGCCTGGAGCGCCGGGCGCTGTCATCCGTATGAACCGCCGCACGATCCGCAAGCTCACCAACATCCTGGCACTCGGCCTCTCCGGCCTCGCGACCGCCATCGGGCTGTTCTTTCTCGGCGCCATTCTCTGGACGCTCATCCGCAACGGCCTGGCGGGCGTGTCGCTTAAGCTGTTCACCGCCATGACGCCGCCCCCCGGCGGCAGCGGCGGACTGCTGAACGCGATCTACGGCAGCGTGGTCATGACCGTGATCGGCATTCTCATCGGCGGTCCGGTCGGCATGCTCGCCGGCACCTATCTTGCGGAGTACGCCCGCACCTCGCGCCTGAGCACCGTGATCCGCTTCGTGAACGACGTGCTGCTGTCCGCCCCGTCGATCATCATCGGCCTGTTCGTGTACCAGCTGCTGGTGATCCGCATGGGACATTTCTCGGCGATCGCGGGTGCGGTGGCGCTCGCGATCATCGCCATGCCGGTGACCGTGCGCACCACCGAGGATATGCTGACTCTGGTGCCCCAGGGGATGAAGGACGCCTCCACCGCCATGGGCGCCTATCCCTGGCGCACGATCACCAGCGTCATCTACCCCGCCGCCCGCAGCGGCATCCTCACGGGGCTCCTGCTGGCGGTGGCCCGTATCAGTGGCGAGACCGCGCCACTGCTGTTCACGGCGCTCAACAACCAGTTCTGGAGCAGCAATCTTGCAGCTCCCATGGCCAACCTGCCGGTGGTGATTTTCCAGTTTGCGCTCAGCCCCTATCCGAACTGGCAGCAGCTCGCGTGGTCCGGCGCCCTGATCATCACGCTGAGCATTCTCGTCCTGAGCATCAGCGCGCGCCTGGTGCTGTTCTCGCTCAACTCCGGCGGCAGGCACTGATGAGCGCATCCGAAGTCCGGTTCGGCGCACGGCCGGCGGCGGTGAGTGAGGCAACCGCGGTCAAGTTCGAGGTGCGGCATCTCGATTTCTACTACGGCAGCGTGCAGGCGCTCAAGGACATCAACCTCACGCTGCCCGACCGGCGGATCACCGCCTTCATCGGTCCCTCCGGCTGCGGCAAGTCGACGCTCCTGCGTGTGTTCAACCGCATGTACGCGCTGTATCCGGGTCACCGCGCCACCGGGGATGTGCGGCTCGATGGCGAGGACATTCTCGCCCCCACGGTCGACGTGGCGACCTTGCGGTTCAAAGTGGGCATGGTGTTCCAGAAGGCCACGCCCTTTCCCATGTCGGTCTTCGACAACGTGGCCTTCGGACTGCGCCTGTCGCGGCGCATTTCCCGCAGCGAGCTCACCGACCGGGTGGAGGAGGCGCTGCGCGACGCCGCCATGTGGGAAGAGGTCAAGGACAAACTGCACGAGGACGGGCGCAGCCTCTCGGGCGGCCAGCAGCAGCGTCTGTGCATCGCGCGTACCCTGGCGCTGCGCCCCGAGGTGCTGCTGTTCGATGAGCCCACGGCGGCGCTGGATCCGATCTCCACGCTGCGCATAGAAGAGACGTTGCAGAGTCTGCGCGAGAGCTATTGCATTGCCATCGTGACTCACAATCTGCAGCAGGCGGCGCGCGTCTCGAACGTCACCGCCTTCATGTACCTGGGCGAGCTGGTGGAGATCGGCCCGACGGGGCAGATGTTCACGGCCCCCAAGAGCCGCCGCACCGACGACTATGTCACCGGAAGATTCGGCTGAGGATCCGCAGGCGCCGGAGCCGCAACGGCCCGCGCCCGCGCGCGCCGCGGCTGCGGGAAGCGGCAACGGCGTCGCCACCCCGGAGAGCCTCGCGCGCCAGCGTGTCGGGGAGGGTGGGCTGAATCTCAAGCCCAGCGGCCGGATGCATGCCCCCGCGTCGGCTGACGCGGCGGCGGGCCAGGCGGAAGCCGCGATCGAGAATCCGGTGTTCGCATGCCGCGACGTGAGCGTGTTTTACGGCACCAAGCAGGCGCTGAAGAATGTCACGCTCGACGTCGCACGCCGCCAGGTGCTGGCGATGATCGGCCCTTCCGGGTGCGGCAAGTCGACATTCCTGCGCTGCCTCAATCGCATGAACGATACGATCCCGGGCGCGCGCGTCACCGGCTCGATCAGGCTCGACGGCCGCGACATTTACGATGAGCGCCAGGACGCGGCGCAGCTGCGTGCGCGCATCGGCATGGTGTTCCAGAAGCCGAACCCGTTTCCGAAATCGATCTACGACAACGTCGCTTACGGTCCGCACATCCATGGCCTGGCACGCAGCCGCGCCCAGCTCGATGACATCGTGTGCACCAGCCTGACGCGCGCGGGGCTCTGGGATGAGGTGAAGGAGCGCCTGAGCAGCCCCGGCACCGGGCTCTCGGGCGGACAGCAGCAGCGCCTGTGCATCGCGCGCGCGATCGCCGTACAGCCCGAAGTGATTCTCATGGACGAGCCCTGCTCCGCGCTCGATCCCGTTGCCACCGCGCGCATCGAGGATCTGATCGATGAGCTGCGCGAACAGTATGCGATCGTGATCGTCACGCACTCGATGCAGCAGGCGGCGCGCGTGTCGCAGCGCACCGCGTACTTCCATCTCGGGGAGCTCATCGAGGTGGGCGACACGGACCGGGTGTTCACCAACCCGCGTCACCGTCTCACGGAAGACTACATCACCGGGCGATTCGGCTGAAAAAACGCACGGACCGTTCAGGGCCGCGCGCGAACCCGCGCGCTCCGCGGCCTATTCGGCACCGCGCAGCAGCTCGTTGATGGAGGTTTTCGCGCGCGTCTGCGCGTCGACGCGCTTGACGATGACCGCGCAGTAGAGGCTGTAGCGGCCGTCCGCCGACGGCAGCGTGCCCGACACCACCACCGAGCCGGCCGGCACGCGCCCCTGCAGGATCGTGCCGGTGGTGCGGTCGTAGATGCGGGTGCTCTGCCCGAGAAAGACGCCCATGGAAATCACCGAGCCCGCTTCGACCACGACGCCTTCGACGACTTCGGAGCGTGCGCCGATGAAGCAATCATCCTCGATGATAGTTGGACTTGCCTGCAGCGGCTCGAGCACCCCGCCGATACCGACCCCGCCCGACAGGTGCACGTTGCGACCGATCTGCGCGCACGACCCCACCGTCGCCCAGGTGTCGACCATGGTCCCGGAGCCGACCCAGGCGCCGATGTTGACGTAGCTCGGCATCAGCACGACGTTCGGCGCGATGTAGGCGCCGCGGCGTACCAGCGCATGCGGCACGATGCGTGCGCCGCCGGCGCGCAACTGCTCGTCGGTGGCGGTGGCGTACTTCAGCGGCACCTTGTCGTAGAAGCGGGTGAACCCGGCATCCGTCGGGGCGTTCTCGCGGGTGCGGAAGGACAGCAGCACCGCCTTCTTCAGCCATTCGTTGACCGCCCAGCCGCCGGCGCGCGGCTCGGCCACCCGCGCCCGCCCGCTGTCGAGCAGCGCGATGCACTCCTCCAGCGCCGCGCCCAGGTCCGGCGGCACATTCGTCGCGCTGAGCTCGGCACGACGCTCGTACGCGGCGTCGATGACGGACTTGAGGCCGGCCGGATCGCTCATGCGGGAGTTCCCGCGCCTGGCGCCATCCAGTGCGCCGGCAGGAATTCGCACAGGCGCTGCGCCGCTTCCAGGCACTGCGCCACGTCCGGCACGAGCGAGATGCGCACGCGCCCCGCGCCCGGATTGCCCGCTGCACCCGCGCGGCCGAGGTAGCTGCCGGGCAGCACGGTGAGGTTGGCGCGCGCGAACAGCTCGCGCGTGAAGCGCTCGTCATCGCCCCCCACATGCGGCCACAGATAGAACGCGCCTGCGGGCCGCGCGAGCTTCATCAGCGGGGCGAGGAGCGGCAGCACGCGCGCGAACTTCTCCTGGTAGATGCGGCGGTTGGCCGCGGCATGAGCGTCGTCTTCCCAGGCCGCGACGCTGGCGAGCTGCGTCGGCACCGGCATGGCGCTGCCGTGGTAGGTCCGGTACAGCAGCAGGCGTGCCATGATCGCAGGATCCCCGGCCACGAACCCGGAGCGCAGGCCCGGGACACTCGAGCGCTTGGAAAGACTGTGGAACACCACGCAGCGCTCGAAGCGCTCGCGGCCGGCGGCCTGGCAAGCCTGCAGGAGTCCGGCGGGCGGGTCGCGCTCATCCAGGTAAATGTCCGCGTAGCACTCATCGGAGGCGATCAGGAAGTCGTAGCGGTCGGCGAGGCTGAGCGCCTGCTGCAGCAGCGACAGCGGCAGCACGGCGCCGGTGGGATTTCCGGGACTGCACAGGAACAACACCTGGCAGCGCTTCCACGCATCCCCGGGCACCGCGGCGAGGTCGGGGAGGTAATCGTTGCTCTCGGTGGTATCCAGCAGAAAGGGGCGCGCGCCGGCCAGGAGCGCCGCGCCCTCGTAGATCTGGTAGAAGGGATTGGGCATGGCGACGAGCGGTGCACGAGCGCTATCCACCGCCGCCTGCACGAACGCGAACAGCGCCTCGCGCGTGCCGTTCACCGGCAGCACCATGGTGTCGGCATTCACGCTGCCGGCGGCAAGCCGGTAGCGCCGCGTGAGCCAGCCGGCGCAGGCGGCGCGCAGTTGCGGCAGGCCCGCGGTCGCCGGATAGCTGCCCAGCCGATCGAGATGTCGGCGCAGCACCTCCAGCACGAACGCCGGCGGGCTGTGCTGTGGCTCGCCGATCGACATGGCGATGTGAGTGAGCCGGGCCGGTGGGGTGATGCCCGCCTTGAGCCGTGCCAGGCGCTCGAAGGGATACGCATGCAGGGCCTCGAGGTGTGGGTTCATGTGCGCATCGCGCCGGCAGCCGGCTCGCGCAGCGCCGCCTGGCGCTCATCGAGCGCCTGCACCAGGCGTTCCCGCAGCCGCTCGGCAGCGGCCGGCTCGAGCGGGCGGTTGTCGAAATCAGTGAGGTAGAACACGTCCTCGGCGCGCTCGCCGACGGTCATGATCTTGGCCGCGTGCAGCTCGACGCGCTCCGCCATCAGCACCTTGCCGACCTCGCACAACAGGCCCGGGCGGTCGCCTGCGGTCAGCTCCAGCACCGAGCGGCGGTTGCGCTCATCGACGCTGAGCGCGATCTGGGTGGGCGTGTTGAACATGCGCGCCTGGCGCGGCGCGCGCCGCGACACCGCAAACGGCGCATCCGCCGGTCCCCGCAGCGAACCCCACAGTGCCTGCTCGATCTCCACCTGCCGGTCGTTGTCGGTGATCGGTGCGCCGTCGTCCTCCAGCAGGTGATAGAGGTCGAGACTGAAGCCATCGCCCGTCGGGGTGATGCGCGCATCGACGATGTTGAGGCCGAGCTGATCGAGCGCCGCCGTGGTGCGCGCGAACCCATGCCGCCGTGGGCGCGTGAAAATCAGCGCCGCAGTGGTGCCGCGCACGCTGCGCGGCTCGAGCGCGACCAGCGGCTCGTCGGAGGCCGCGTCACGCTCGGCGAGCAGGCGCGCGTGCCACGCGATCTCCTCGGGGGAGTGCTGCAGGAAATAGCCGGCCGAGAACCGCGTCCACGCGCCCGCGATGTCGCGCTCGCTGACGCCCCGCTCCAGCAGCAGGCGCCGCGCGGCGTCCTGGGTCTCGCGCACCAGATGCTCCGGATCGATGGGGCTCTCGAGGCCGCGCCGCAGGGCGCGTTTCACGCGCTGGTAGAAGTCCCGGAACAGCGATGCCTTCCATGAGTTCCACAGCTTCGGATTGGTGGCGCGAACGTCCGCGCAGGTGAGCACGTACAGGTAATCGAGGTGCGTCTCGTCGCCGACCTTGCGCGCGAACGCGTTGATGACCTGCGGGTCGCCGATGTCCTGCTTCTGCGAGGTGATCGACAGCTGCAGGTGATTGCGCACCAGCCAGGCGACCAGGCGCGCATCGTACGGGGACAGGCCCTGCTCCAGACAGAACGCCTCCGCGTCCACCGCGCCGAGCTCGGAATGATCGCCGCCGCGCCCCTTGGCAATGTCGTGGAACAGCGCGGCGAGGTAGGCGACTTCGCTCCTCGGCAGCTGCTGCATGACGCGCGAGGCTTCCGGCACCTCATGGTCGTAACGCGGGATCGCGAAGCGGCGCAGGTTGCTCACCACGAACAGCGTATGCGCATCGACCGTGTAGGCATGGAACAGGTCGTACTGCATGCGCCCGACGATGCGCCCGAATGCCGGGATGTAGCGTCCCAGCACGCCGTAGGTATTCATGCGCCGCAGCTCGTGCGTGACGCCCACCGGCGAGCGCAGGATCTCGAGGAACAGACGGTGATGGCGCGGGTTCTGGCGGAACTCCTCATCGATGAGCCACAGGTTGCGAGCCACCGCGCGCATGGTCGAGGCGCGCACGCCGCGGAGTCCCTCGTTCTGCTGCAGCAGGATAAACAGCTCCAGGAGCGAGGCCGGCGTGCGCGCGAACACCTCCTCGCCCACCGCCTCGAGCGAGCCGTTGCGCACCTGGAAGCGCGCATTCAGCGGCCGCGGCGGCTCGCTCTCGGTGAGGATCGCGTCACGAAACAGCTGCAACAGCAGCTCGTTCAGCAGGCTCACGTCCATGACCGTGCGGTAGTAGCGCTGCATGAACTGCTCGACCGCGAGCGTGTAGGAGGCGTCCTCGTAATCGAAGCTCTGGGCGAGGCGGATCTGGTAGTCGAACAGCAACCGGTCCTCGCGCCGCGCGGTGAGGGTGTGCAGGCCGAAGCGCACCTTCCACAGAAACGCCTGCGCCTGCTGCAGGCGGCGCAGCTCCTCGAGCGTGAGGAACCCATGCGTCACCAGGGCATCGAGGGTGTCGGCGCCGCCGAAATGGCGCTTCGCGACCCAGGCGATGGTCTGGATGTCGCGCAGGCCTCCGGGGCCGGTCTTGACGTTGGGTTCGAGGTTGTAGGCGGTGTCGTTGGCTTTCAGGTGCCGCTCGGCCTGCTCGCGCGCTTTCGCCTCGAAGAACTGCTTCACCGGCCAGATCCGCTCGGGCGCGAGCGCGCTGCGCATGGCGGCGAGCAGCTGCGCATCTCCGGCGAGCAGGCGCGCCTCGAGGAGCGTGGTCATGACGCCGACGTCGCCGACGCATTCCTCGGCGCACTGCGCCACGGTGCGCACACTGTGGCCGACCTCGAGACCGATGTCCCACAGGAACGCCACCAGGGTCCCGATGGCCGCGCTCCCCGCGGCGTCCGGCGGCTGCGGCACGAGCAGCAGGATGTCGATGTCGGAGCACGGGTGCAGCTCGCCGCGTCCGTAACCCCCGACCGCAACCAGGGCCCCTGCCTGCGCGGCGCAATGCCGGCGCCATGCCTCGCGCAGCGCCGCGTCGATGAGTGCCGCGCGGGCGTGCACCAGGTCCTCGACCGGCTCTTCCGCGACAAAGCGCGCCTTCAGCTCCTCGTGCGCCTGGCGCAGCAGCTCACGCCAGGCGGCCGGCTCGAGCGCGGCGGCGAGTTGGGCCGGCAGTCGCGCCAGCAGCGGCCAGGAGGCTGCGGGGGACGTGGCGGGGCGCGTCTCCTCGAGCACGGACTAATGCTGCGCCCCGTTCGCGCCCAGAGTCAGCACGTCGAACCCCGTGTCGGTGACCAGCACGGTGTGCTCCCACTGCGCGGACAGGGAATGATCCTTGGTGATGACAGTCCAGCCGTCGGGCAGCAGGCGCACGTGGCGCTTGCCCGCGTTCACCATCGGCTCGATGGTGAAGGTCATACCCGCCTTGAGCTCGAGCCCGGTGCCGGGCTCGCCGTAGTGCAGCACCTGCGGGTCCTCGTGGTACACACGCCCGATGCCATGACCGCAGTACTCGCGCACCACCGAGTAGTCGTTTTCCTCGACGAAGCTCTGGATGGCGTGACCGATGTCGCCCAGGCGCGCGCCCGGACGCACCGTCTCGATGCCGCGCCACATGGCGGCGAAGCAGGTCTCGGAGAGGCGTTGCGCGTGCGCCGGCGCCTTGCCCACCAGGTACATGCGGCTGGTGTCGCCGTGAAATCCGTCGCGGATCACGGTGACGTCGATATTGACGATGTCGCCGGCCTTCAGGCGCTTGTCATTCGGGATGCCGTGGCAGACCACGTGGTTCACCGAGGTGCAGATGGTCTTGGGAAAGCCGCGGTAGTTGAGGTTCGCAGGCACCGAGCGTTGTACGTTCACGATATGGTCGTGGCAGAGGCGGTCGAGCTCCTCGGTCGTCACCCCCGGCACCACGTGCTCCGCGATCATGTCGAGCACCTCCGCGGCGAGGCGCCCGGCGACGCGCATCTTCTCCTGTTCCTCGGGGGTCTTGATCGTGACGTGCATGGGGTGCGAAATGGGGTCGCGGCGCCTTAAGCCAAGGGGGTGTCAGGGGTAGCGTAAGACATTGTTCCGACGAGGTCTTCATGGTATAAAGCGCGGCCTTTTTTGGCAACGCAACCCACACGCGCGTCGTTAACCTTGGTGACTGGGTGTCCTCGGGACTCGCCTCACGGCGTTCCAGGATGGTCACGGGGATGCGCGGAGGCTCAACCCACATGAGGAGTCTTTCATGCCCGGCGTGTCCATGCGACAGATGCTGGAAGCGGGAGTCCACTTCGGACATCAGACCCGCTTCTGGAACCCGAAGATGGCTCCCTTCATCTTCGGCGAGCGAAACAAGATCCACATCATCAACCTCGAGAAGACGCAGCCGATGTACGCGGAGGCGGCGCACTTCATCAAGGGGGTGATTGCCGACGGCGGGACGGTGCTGTTCGTCGGCACCAAGCGCTCGGCGCGCGAGTCGATCCAGAAGGAAGCCGAGCGCGCGACGCAGCCGTTCGTGAACCAGCGCTGGCTCGGCGGCATGCTCACGAACTTCAAGACCATCCGCCAGTCCATCAAGCGACTCGGGGAAATCACCGAGCTCGCCGCCTCCGGTGCGCTGGAGAAGCGCGGCAAGAAAGAGGCCACCCAGCTGCGGCGCGAGATGGACAAGCTCGAGAGGAGTCTCGGCGGCATCAAGCACATGGACTCGCTCCCGGATGCACTGTTCGTGGTCGACGTCGGGCACGAGAACATCGCGCTTCACGAAGCCAAGAAGCTCGGCATTCCGGTGGTGGCCATCGTCGACACCAACTGCTCGCCCGATGGCATCGACTACGTGATCCCGGGCAACGACGATGCCATGCGCGCCATCCAGCTGTATGCCGCCGGCATCGCCGACGCGGTGCTCGAGGGCAAGGAGTCGGTGCCCCAGGTCGCGGTCGGCGAGGACGAGTTCGTCGAGCTCGATGAGGCGGGCAACCCGCGCAAGAAGGCCGCGCGCGGCCGGCAGCGCCCACAGGCGACGGTGCGCAAGAAGGCCCCGGCCCGGCGCAAGCTCCCGCCCGTCAAGGCTCCGGCCGTTGCGGCCGAGGAGCTGCTCGGCGCCGAGGAAGAGGATCTCGAGGCGGAGGAGGCGGTCGAGCCCGTGGCGGCCGCCGGCACGGTCCCGGCACCCGAGAGCGTGGCGCGCCGGCCCGCCGCCGCGCCGGGCCGCCGCAAGGGTCGCGGCACCGCAGGCGCCGAGAGTTAGCCCATGAACATCACAGCAGACGCGGTCAGGCAGCTCCGCGAGCGCACCGGCGCGGGCATGATGGAGTGCAAGAAGGCGCTCGTCGAAGCCAAGGGTGACCTGGACGCCGCGGCCGAGCTCATGCGCAAGCAGGGGCACGCCAAGGCCGACAAGAAAGCGGCGCGGCTGGCCACCGAGGGGGTGGTGGTCGTCGCCAGGTCCGCCGATGAGCGCACCGCCGCCATGGTCGAGATCAACTGCGAGACCGACTTCGTCGCCCGCGAGCAGGGCTTCCGCGCCTTTGCGCAGGCCGTGGCCGACTGCGCTCTGAGGGCGCAGCCGGCGAGCCTGGCGGCGCTGGGGGAGACGAAGCTCCCCGCCGGCGAGAGCATCGAGGAGCGCCGGCGCGCGCTGGTGGCGAAGATCGGCGAGAACATCAGCGTGCGGCGCTTTACGGTGCTCGCCTCGCCGGAGCACCTGGGGGCCTACGTGCACGGCACGCGCATCGGGGCGTTGGTGGCGATGAGGGGTGGCGCGGCGAGCCTCGCCTACGATCTGGCGATGCACGTTGCCGCCAGCAACCCCCGCTACCTGACTCAGGCCCAGGTGCCGGCGGACGTCATGGCGAAGGAGCGCGAGATTCTCACCCAGCAGGCGCAGGGCGAGGGCAAGCCGCCGGAGATCGTCGCCAGAATGGTCGAGGGGAGGCTGCGCAAGGCCCTGGGGGAGATCACCCTCGCCGGACAGCCGTTCGTCAAGGACCTGGACGTGACGATCGAGAAGTTGTTAAAGGGTGCCAAGGCGGAGGTCGTGGCGTTCGAGCGCTTCGAGGTCGGCGCCGGCATCGAGAAGAGGCAGGACGGCACGGACGCCACGGTCAGGCACTGAAGGCGCGGGCACTGCTCAAGGACTCAAACCCCGCCGCGCGCGGGGTTTTTTCCATCGGCGGAGGTGTTGAGATGACGCAAGCCAAGGCGCACTACTCGAGAATCCTGGTGAAACTCTCGGGTGAGGCCCTGATGGGAAATGGGGACTACGGCATCGATCCGGCGGTCATCCGGCGCATCGCCGGGGAGCTGCAGGACATCACCCAGATGAATGTACAGATCGCGGTGGTGATCGGCGGCGGCAATATCTTCCGCGGCGCGGGGCTGGCGCGCGCCGGTATGGACCGGGTCGCAGCCGACCACATGGGCATGCTCGCCACGGTGATGAATGCACTCGCCATGCAGGACGCGCTCGAGAGCTTGGGCGTGCACGCCCGGGTGATGTCCGCGATCCGCATCAACGAGGTGTGCGAGGACTACATCCGCCGCCGCGCGATGCGGCACCTGGAAAAGGGCCGCGTGGCGATCTTCGCCGCCGGCACCGGCAACCCGTTCTTCACCACCGACACCGCCGCCGCGCTGCGCGCCATCGAGATCAACGCCGACGTGCTCCTCAAGGCCACCAAGGTGAACGGCGTGTATTCGGAGGATCCGCTGCGCAATCCGGCTGCGGTGCGCTACCCGCGCCTGACCTTCGACAAGGTGCTCACCGACAAGCTCAACGTCATGGATGCCACCGCCATCGTCATGTGCCGCGACAACCGCTTGCCTTTGCGGGTGTTCAATCTCAACAATCCGGGGGATCTCACCCGCATCGTGCGCGGCGAGGACGTGGGCACGGCCGTGACGCTCGAGTGAGCCGCGCCGCAGCGAGGAGAACGACCCATGCTCGAGGATCTCAAGAAAGACGCTGCTACGCGCATGGCGAAGTGCGTGCAGAACTTCCAGGCGGATCTGAAGAAGCTGCGCACCGGCCGGGCGCACCCGAGTCTCATCGAGCACCTGAAGGTGGATTACTACGGCTCGGAGGTGCCGCTGCAGCAGGTGGCGAGCATCGCGGTCGAGGAGGCCCGCACGCTGGTCATCTCACCGTGGGAGAAAACCAGCGTGCAGGCGATCGAGAAGGCGATCTTCAAGTCCGATCTCGGGCTCACGCCCATGACGGCCGGTACCGTGATCCGCATCCCCATGCCGCCGCTCACCGAGGAGCGGCGCCGCGAGATCACCAGGGTGCTGCGGCACGACGCGGAGAACGCCCGCGTCGCGGTGCGCAACGTACGCCGCGACGTCATGAACGACATCAAGGAGATGCTGAAGGAGAAACTGGTTTCGCAGGACGATGAGCGGCGCGCCGAGCTCGAGGTGCAGAAGCTCACCGACAAGCACATCGCCGACATCGAGGCGCTGCTCGCCGCCAAGGAGAAGGAGGTCATGCAGGTCTGATGGTCGACCCCACCCTCAAGCTCACACCCAGGCACATCGCGATCACCATGGACGGCAACGGCCGCTGGGCGGCTGCGCGCGGCCTGCCGCGCTCGGCCGGACACCGCGCCGGGCTCGCGCCGGTGCGCATGTGTATCGAGGAGTGCGCGCGTCGCGGCGTGCAGGCCCTCACGCTGTTCGCTTTCTCGAGCGAGAACTGGGGGCGGCCGGCGCAGGAGGTCGGCAGTCTCATGGGGCTGTTCCTCGAGGCGCTCGAGCGCGAGATCGCGGAGCTGCACGCGAGGGGCGTGCAGCTGCGCTTCATCGGGGAACGCCGCGCTCTGCCGGCGCGGCTGCAGGCGCGCTTCGCGGCCGCCGAGGAGCGCACCGCCGGCAACGGCGGCCTCAAGCTCCAGGTGGCCGTGAGTTATGGTGGTCGCTGGGATATTATTCAGGCGACTCAAAGGCTTGTGAAAGAATGCTCGAGCGGTGCGCTACGGCCGGAAGACATCACCGAGGGCCGTTTTGGCGCCGAGCTCGCGCTCGCGGGACTGCCGCAGGCGGATCTGCTGATCCGCACCGGCGGTGAATACCGAGTCAGCAACTTCCTGCTGTGGGATCTCGCCTACGCGGAGCTGTATTTCAGTCCGCGGCTGTGGCCGGATTTCGCGGTGGCGGATCTGGAGGACGCACTCGCGTTCTTCACCAGCCGCGAGCGGCGCTTCGGCCACACCGTGGCGCGACACTCCGCGGCGAAGGCCTGACCGCGTCGTGGCCGAGACGCTGCGCACTCGAGTGTTCACCGCGGTGGTGCTGGCCGCGGTGCTGCTGGCGATCCTGCTGTGGCTGCCGCCCTGGGCCACCGTGGCCGTGATGGCGCTGCTGGTGCTCGCCGGGGCCTGGGAGTGGTCCGCGTTCCTGCAGTTGCCGGGTGTGGCGCTGCGCGCGGGGTACGTGCTGCTGGTGGCGGCGCTGCTGCTTGTGGCGTGGCGCATCGCCGCCAGTGCCGAGTGGCGCAGGCTGCTGCTCGGCGGGGCGGTGCTGTGGTGGCTGATCGCGCTGCTGTGGATCGCCTTCGCACCGCGGTGTGTGGCGCCCTGGTCGGCGGCGCTCGCCGGCGTGCTGGCGCTGGTGCCCGCGTGGCTGGCGATGGCGTGGCTGCGCGTGGCGCCGCCGCGGGGTGCAGAATGGGTGCTGTTCGCGTTCGTGCTCGTATGGGTTGCGGACATCGGCGCTTTCTTTTTCGGACGCCGTTTCGGGCGCGTGCGCCTCGCGCCCGAGGTGTCGCCGGGCAAGACCTGGGAGGGAGTGTTGGGAGGGATTGCGCTGAGCGCGCTGGTCGCCATCGCGGGGAGCCTGTGGTTCCACGTGCCGCTGGCGGAGTTCCTGCCGCTGTGTCTCACCGCGGTCGGGTTTTCGATTATCGGCGACCTCACCGAGAGCCTGCTGAAGCGCTTCGCCGGCGTGAAGGACAGCGGCCGCGTGTTTCCGGGACATGGCGGAGTCATGGACCGCATCGACAGTCTGACCGGTGCGGCCCCGGTGCTGCTGCTCGGGCTCACGCTGCTCGGAGTCGTGCGGTGATCGGCGTCGCCGTGCTCGGCTCCACCGGCTCCGTGGGCGAGAGCACGCTCGATGTGCTCGCGCGTCATCCGGATCGCTTCCGGCTGGTGGCGATCGCGGCCAATAGCAACGCCGCGAAGCTCGCGCAGCAGGTGCTCGCCTGGCACCCGGCTTACGCGGCTCTGGCGGACGAGCGCGCCGCGCGCGAGTTGCGCCAGCTGCTGGGCCGCGCGGCTCCGCAGACGCGCGTGCTCGCGGGAGCCGAAGCGCTCGAGGAGATCGCGCAGGCCGCCGAGGTGCAGTGTGTCATGGCCGCGATCGTCGGCGCGGCCGGCCTGCGCTCGACGCTGGCGGCGGCACGCGCCGGCAAGCGCCTGCTGCTCGCCAACAAGGAGGCGCTGGTGATGGCGGGCCCGCTGCTGATTGCGGCGGTGAAGCGCTCCGGCGCCACGCTGTTGCCGATCGACAGCGAGCACAATGCCATCTTCCAGTGCCTGCCCCCGGGAGTGACCCCGGGGGTGGCGCCACCGGGTCTGAAGCGCGTGCTGCTCACCGCCTCCGGCGGGCCGTTCCGCGACCTGCCGGGCGAGGCGCTCGCCGCGGTGACTCCGGAGGCCGCACTCGCGCATCCGAACTGGGTCATGGGCCGCAAGATCTCGGTGGACAGCGCCACGCTCATGAACAAGGGGCTGGAGTTCATCGAGGCGTGCCTGCTGTTCGGCGTGACGCCCGCACAGGTGCAGATCCTCGTGCACCCGCAGAGCATCGTGCATTCCCTGGTCGAGTACCTCGACGGCTCGGTGCTCGCGCAGCTGTCGGCGCCCGACATGCGCACGCCGATCGCTCATGCGCTCGCGTGGCCCGAGCGAATCAGCTCCGGTGTAGAATTCCTCGACCTGCTCAAGGCCGGGCGGCTCGACTTCCGGGCCCCCGATACCACCCGGTTTCCGTGCCTCGCGCTGGCGCAGGCCGCGGCGCGCGCCGGTGGGCTCGACCCGGTGGTGCTGAATGCGGCCAACGAGGTCGCGGTCCAGGCATTCCTCGAGCGGCGATTGAACTTTCCCGGCATCGCCGCGGTCATTGAAGCCGTAGTGCAGCGCGGCAGCGGGGGGGCGATCGGCGCTCTGGAGGACGTGCTGGCCGCCGACGCGGAAAGCAGAGTGCGCGCACGTGAGCGGATCGACGGCATCACGAGAAGTGCAGCGGTGAGGGACGCTCACGCATGAGTGTGGTTTGGTATGCGCTGTGGTTCGTGATTGCCGTGGGCCTTCTGGTCACGGTGCATGAATTCGGCCATTTCTGGGTCGCGCGACGGCTCGGCTTCAAGGTGCTCAGGTTCTCGGTCGGCTTCGGCCGCCCGCTGCTGAAGCGCGTGGCGGGCGTGGATCGCATTGAATACGTCGTGGCCGCCATCCCGCTCGGCGGCTACGTGAAGCTGCTCGATGAGCGCGAAGGCCCGGTGGAGCCGCACGAGCTGGCGCGCTCCTTCACGCGCCGTCCGCCCTGGCAGCGCATCGTGGTGCTGCTGGCAGGCCCCGCCTTCAACATCCTGTTCGCGGTGCTGGTGCTGTGGGGCATGTTGTGGGTGAACGGTGTCACCGAGGTGCGGCCGGTCGTCGGCGACGTGACCGCGGGCTCGGTGGCCGCCGCCGCCGGCCTGCGCAGCGGGGACGAGATTCGCACGATCAACGACGTCGCGGTCAGCGGCCAGCGCGATGTGGTGTTCGGCCTGCTGGACGCCATGAGCTCGCGCGGCGAGGCCGCCTTGAGCGTACGCGGCAGCGGCGGCGAGCTGCGCACCGCGAAACTCGCCGTGCCGGATGCCGAGCAGCGCCGCCGCCTCACCGAACCGGCGGAGTTGTTCCGCGGACTCGGATTTCAGTTCTGGACGCCGCCGCTGCCGGCGGTGCTGGGACAGGTGATGCCCGATGGGCCCGCAGCGCGCGCCGGTCTCCTGGCGGGCGATGACATCGTCGCGATCGACGGCCAGGCGGTGCACGACTTCCGCGAAATCGTCGCGCTCATCAGCGCACACCCCGGGGAGCGCGTGACCATCGACTATCGCCGCGGTGGCAGCGCGCACCGCGTGCAGCTGCAGGTACTGAGCGAGCAGGTCGCGGGTAAGCGCGTCGGGCGCATCCACGTCACCCAGCCACCGGGCAAGGGCTACCCCGAGAGCATGCTGCAGCACACCGAGCTCGGCGCCGCGGTGGCGCTGGTGCGCGCCGGCGGGGAAGCCTGGACCATGACCCTGCTGCAGGCGCGCCTGTTCTGGCGCATGGTGCTCGGGCGCGTGTCACTGAAGAACCTGAGCGGCCCGCTGTCGATCGCCGAGTTCGCCGGCGACTCCGCCGAGGCGGGCGTGGCGGCGTTCCTGGGCTTCCTGGTGCTCATCTCCCTGTCGCTGGGGTTCCTCAACCTGTTGCCGATTCCGATCCTGGATGGCGGGCAGATCGTCTTCCAGCTGGTGGAGTGGCTGAAGGGCAGTCCGTTGTCGGAGCGCGCCCAGGCGCTGGGACAGCAGGTTGGCATCGCTCTGCTCATCGTCCTGATGGGTGTCGCGCTCTACAACGATATTGCGCGCCAGTTCGGCTGACCGTGCCGCGAGCGGGCGCAACTGCGGCCCGGAGTTTTCACACTGGCGGCGCGAGTCTCCAGTGCTCGAACAGTGCAAGGCAGGAGTTTCGGGCGCACCGCTTAAGGCGCGCTTAAGGGGGATATCGGTGGCTGGAGAATGAAAACACGCAGTGCTCTTGCCGCCCTGGCGCTGGCGGTGCGATGCGCGCCGGCGCTCGCGCAGACGGCGCTGAGCCCGGCGGACTTCACCGTCGGCGACATCCGCGTCGAAGGTCTGCAGCGCGTCTCCGAGGGCACGGTCTACAACTACCTGCCGGTGAACATCGGCGATCACCTCACCGCGCAGCGCGTGCGCGAGGCGGTCCGCGCCCTGTACGCCACCGGTTTCTTCCGCGACGTGCAGCTGCGGCGCGACGGCAGCACGCTCATTGTCGTGTTGCTGGAGCGCCCCTCCATCGAGAGCTTCGAGATCACCGGCAACAAGGACATCAAGACCGAGGACCTGCAGAAGTCGCTGCGCAACGTCGGGCTCGCGACCGGCAAGACCTTCGACCGCTCGGTGCTCGAGGATGTCACCCAGTACCTCACCGACCAGTATTTCGCCCGCGGCAAGTACGGCGTGAAGATCGACTCGCATGTGGAGGAGGAGGCGGGCAACCGGGTGAAGATCAAGATCGAGATCAAGGAGGGCGCGCGCGCCAAGATCCGCGAGATCAACATCGTGGGCGCCACCAGGTTTGCGCAGAAGGAGATCCTGCAGACGCTCGAGCTGAAGACGCCCAACTGGCTGTCCTGGTACCGCCAGGACGACCGCTACTCGCGCGAGTCGCTGCAGGGTGACCTGGAGAAGGTGCGCAACTTCTACATGGATCGCGGTTACGCGAACTTCCAGCTCGATTCGACCCAGGTGGCGATCGCTCCGGAGAAGGAGGACATCTTCATCACCGTGAACATCGACGAGGGCCAGGTCTACAAGGTGTCGCAGATCAAGCTGGCGGGCACGTTCGTCGTGCCGCAGCCGGAACTCGAGCAGCTGCTGCTGATACACCCGGGCGCGACCTTCAACCGCAAGCTGATCACCTCCTCGCAGGAGCTGATGCAGAACCGCATGGGGCGCGACGGCTATGCCTTCGCCAAGGTCGAGCCGGTGCCCACCGCCGACAACGCCAATCACACTGTGTCGCTCACTTTCTTCGTCGATCCGGGCAACCGCGTGTACGTACGCAACATCAGCTTCAGCGGCGCCAACCGCATCAACGACGAGGTGCTGCGCCGTGAGATGCGCCAGCTCGAGGGCGGCTGGCTGTCGAATACCTCGCTCGAGCGTTCCAAGCAGCGCATCCAGCGCCTGCCGTACGTCAAGAGCGTGGATTTCGAGACCACACCGGTGGCGGGATCCCCGGACCTGGTGGACGTGAACTACAAGATCGAGGAGGGCCCGGCGTCGCAGCTCTCCGGCGGCATCGGTTACTCCGAGACTTACAAGTTCATGCTGAACGGCAGCTACGCGGACGCCGACTTCCTCGGCAC
>WNGI01002106.1_pt1 | contig 17593 bp, 21 predicted proteins | sample 5400621 | NCBI WGS metagenome assembly WNGI01 (sample SAMN13153374, study PRJNA577476) | soil metagenome | isolation source: 20 cm soil or saprolite under Garry oak tree replicate 1 | place: USA:California | collected 2016-06-15 | reverse complement strand
GTTCGCAGTTTCAGGCGGCATGACTATCGATCTGGCTCTGGACCAGATGGTGCAAGATGGCAACGCACGAGCTAAGGTGGTGGACCAAGCCAGAGAAATCGCATACAAAGAACTGCCTTCGGTGTTGAAGGCAATCAGAGACGACGCTAGATTAGTAATCCACGGCTAGCTTCTACACCTGCTCACGGCCTCAGATTTGCAAGAATCCAACGTGGCGAACGTGGTTGACGGCAAGGTGACTCTGTACGGCAGGCGAGCGGGGACGGGTCGATGACTGGACCTGTAGTTGGACGGGGCGGCTTTCGTGGAAAAACAGGTCAAGCCGATTCATCAACAAACAAATCTACTCGGTCGAAGGAGCCGACGCCGTCATCTGATCAGGCGGTCGAGAAACTTGCACTCTTCCAAAGGAGTATCCAGTAAGCCTGTGTTTCGTATAGAGGTCCACGAACAATTGCGAAACGTAGACAGCTGGATAAAACTCCTTGAGTCGGACGATGTGAAACTCGCGCAGTGCATCTTCGTTTAGCACAGCTCTAATTAGACTCGAGATTTGGCCGATTTCGTATCCTTCTCCATCTTCCTCGGTGAGCGAATTGGCAGATATTGGATTCCGGCAACGCCTCCGCCCTCTAATGCCGACCGCATTCTTGAAGAAAAGATCAGCAACCCAAAGTGGTTTGCGAGCCCATCGTCTGGGGGTCCGTCTTCGGCAGGGGAGGTGGACTGAATCCACCCTTGGCACTTCCAGTCCTTGATCGGCTTGCCTTCGTCGAAATGCCATCGCTTGAACCCCTCGAGATTACCCTTGCTAGAGACGTAGTACGGCGGTGCATCGTCTTCACACGCGCTGATCAGGTCGTACCAATTCATGAAGTGCCTTTCACATAAGGTAAGCGGGGATTGTCTTCTAGCTGCCTTCGAAGTGACCTTAGTGCGCGAAGTAGACCTTGCTTAAATGCCTCGCCGCCTTTGCCATCAGTATATCTTCTAATTGTTCTCAAGACGTGTTTGTGATACTCGATCGTATGGCGCCCCCTATGACCCTTGTGGTCAAGAATCTCAAACGCATTGAAAAGGCTTGGTTTCCGGTCTCGCAATTTTCTCGCACAGCTGGTTTTTGAAACCTCAAGATCATGTACAATCCGGGTTCGACGATCAAGTTTTGGGAGGCTCTGGAATGCTTTGGGCGCGCCTGGTCGCCTATGTCACCGGAACAGTCGATCAAGAACTCCTGTTACGAAACGAATATCTGACCGCGGAGAACCGGATCCTGAGAGGGCAGATCAAGGATCGGCTGGTGCTTTCGGAAGGAGAAAAAGCAACACTGGCGGAGATCGCTCACCGCCTGCCTCGAAAGGCGCTGGAGGACGTGGCGGCCACGGCCAAGCCCGAAACGATTCTGGGTTGGTATCGGAAGCTCATCGCGAACAAATTTGATGGGTCGAAATCCCGTCGAAGTGTAGGGCGCCCCAAGGTAGATCAGGAGACAGAACGCTTGGTGGTGCAGATGGCGAGGGAAAATCCGAGCTGGGGCTACGATCGGATCGTAGGTGCCTTGGCAAATGTAGGCCATCGTCTATCGGATCAGACGGTGGGCAACATCCTCCGTCGCCGCGGCATTTCTCCAGCGCCGAAGCGAAAACAATCGATCTCATGGAAGAACTTTATCCGCTCACACCAGGACGTTTTGGTGGGAATGGACTTCTTCACGACGGAAGTCCTAACGCTCAAAGGGTTGACGACCTACTATGTGCTGTTCTTCATCCACTTGGAGACTCGGCGGGTGAATCTGGCAGGATTCACGCCGCACCCGGATCAGGAGTGGATGGAGCAGCAGGCGCGAAACGTGACGATGGAGGAGTGGGGATGCCTGAGAGGCTGTCGCTATCTGCTGCATGACCGAGATGCGAAGTTCTGCCAATCATTTCGAGAACTGATCAAGACGGGAAGCGTGAATCCGCTTCGATTGCCAGCTAGAAGCCCGAATCTGAACTCGTACGCGGAACGCTGGGTGAGGTCGGTCAAAGAAGAATGTCTGTCGAGGCTGATCCTGTTTGGAGAATCGTCGCTGCGGCGAGCGTTGCAGCAATATATCGTACATTACCACGAGGAGCGCAACCATCAGGGCAAAGGCAATCGGATCTTGTTTCCTTCGCAGACGGAGGCAAGAAGGAACATGGGAGCAGTGCGGTGTCGAGAACGACTGGGCGGCCTGCTGAAGTATTACGAGAGGGAAGCGGCATAAAAGTTGACGAGACAGCGGGCCGTGGCTCCCAATCAGCACATATTAAGGATGCCGGGGAACTCTTCTGGCAAAAGACCTCCCGGGCCTGATTTATCAGCAACGTGCACAGAGCAATGATTTCTGGCTCATGGCAGCGACCAGGACGAGTTTTTTGACCAAACGGGAGCACGCCCCCGAGATGCACCGGCTACGGACAAAGGACATCCCGACGCGGAAACGGACATAAGTTCTTGCCATCTTTTTCGCCGGACCGGTGTACGCGCCCCTCCATTTCTGCATCCCACCAGAGGTTATGGGCCACAATGAGCCGGGTAAGATGGGAGCTGCGGGAGAAACTTGCAATCCTTTTCTTTCAGGAGTAAATTCCCCTGAGTCCAGGGACTCGAGAGGGAGTTCGGTCCTGCTTTTCTTGGTGAAAGGAAGGGCGGGGTCTCCAATGGACGTGTTGCGTCTTTTTCATCGCCGATTTCCGCGTGGTTCTTAAGCCACCCGAGGACCAGAAGTTTGGTCTGTGCCCGCGACTCGAGAGCATTCCTCACGGTCGCGAACTCTTCGACAAAATGCAATGTTGGGAGTGCTACGGGACGGAAGGACGCGAAGACGGTCCGTCAACCCAGACCCTCACGGACAGCAGAGGCAATCCGATACGCCCTATGGCTTTACTACCGGCGAGCGCTTTAGGTGCGGCGTCTCGAGCCGTACCCGATTTCATGACTTGGCCTGAATGGGACGCCATGCCTTCCTTAGCCGACAACATCAAGCCAAGCCAAGGGCGGGGTTTTACGGCGCGAAGGATAAGGGAGAGCTCAAGCCCATCGAGCAGCCGCCGGATTGACTTTTACTGATTGCTTAAGGAGTTTGCGTCATGCGGTTGAAATACGTTGTACTTCCGGTCGTCGTTGTTCTTGCGGTCTCGGTATTGGCTAGTCTGGCCGGGCCGCCCGCGGACACCGGCACCATCGAAGGGAAAGTGACCTATACAGGTACGCCCCCGAAGATGAAGCCGATTGACATGTCTAAGGAGCCCATCTGTGCTAAGGAGCACAACCCGCCCGAGCTGGCCCAAAATGTCGTCACTGGTCCAGGCAACGCGCTTCAAGATGTGGTTGTCTACATCTCAGCTGGCGAGCCGCCTTCTCCGGCTCCCAGCCAAGCCGTCCGATATGATCAAAAAGGATGTATGTATATCCCGCATGTCCTTCCCATGCAGGTCGATCAGCCTCTTCAGATCTATACCGATGATCCGTTCTCACATAATATCCACCCGGTTCCGAAACTGAATCCGGAGTGGAATAAATCGCAGCTGCCGGGGAGTCCGCCGATCCAGACCAAGTGGAGCGAGGCGGAGTTCATCCAGGTAAAGTGCAACATCCATCCGTGGATGCACGGGTACTTCGCCGTCCTCAAGACTTCTCACTACGCGGTGACAGACAACAACGGCTCGTTTAGCTTAAAGGACCTCACGCCGGGCAAATACACGGTGACCAGTTGGCAAGAACAGTATGGCACGAAGAGTCAGGAGGTTACCCTCGCGGCGGGCGAGACGAAATCGATCACTTTCACCTACAAGGCTACTCCTTATCTGTATTAAACGGCCAATCACTGCACGTATCGGGACGAAGCACAAAGGCCAAGGGTCATGGGCAAATTATTCGCAGTGGTTCTGACGATCATTACCCTGGTATCGGCCGGGCTTATTGCCGCGCACGTCTGGTGGCTGCCGGTCGATATCTCTACCATCGGACCGAGGATCGACCGCCAGATGGATGAGACCATGGTCGCCACCGGCGTCCTTTTCCTCTCTTCACAGTTGATTCTGGCCTGCTTTGTCTGGAAATTCGGCGACAAGCGGGACGGAGGAAAGATCAAATACTTCCCGGGAGGCTCCGGCCCTCTGATCGGGTTCGCCATCGCTTTAGTGGGAATCGAAATCCTAGTTCTTTCCTTTGGGGGCTCCAAGGTCTGGGCGGCAGTCTATATGACGCCCCCCGAGCCGGACGCCCTGCATGTTGATGTAGCCGCTGAACAATTTGCCTTCTATTTCCGTTATGCAGGCCCAGATGGTCGGTTCGGTGTCATCCATCCGGAAAGGGTCAGGGACGGAAACGGGAACTACTTTGGCCTTGACCCTGCGAATGACGTCGCGGCGCGGGATGATGTCATCGTGGGCACCTTGACCGTGCCGGTCGATCGGCCCATCCTCCTCACCATGCACAGCAAGGACATGATTCACTCGTTTTATGTTCCTGAATTGCGCATGCAGCAGGACATCCTGCCAGGCCTGACCATTCCGCTCCATTTCACGGCAACACAAGCGGGCAAGTACGAGATCGTTTGTACTCAGTTGTGTGGTCTCGGCCACTACAGCATGAGGTCCTTTCTTGAGGTGCTGCCGCCAGATCAGTTCGATCAGTGGCTGAAAAGCCAGTCCGGCGATTAGGGGATCGGCTTAAGCCCTGGAGCCAGACACAAGTTGGTTTTCGAGGTACGCACATGGATAGTTCATCGCAAGCAGTGGTTCGTCACCATGCGCCACCGCAGGGGTTCATTCGAAAATATCTATTCAGCGTGGACCACAAGGTTATCGGAAAACAGTATTACGGCTTGGCTCTTTTGGCTGCTTGCATAGGGATGGTTTTGTCCTGGCTGATGCGCATCCACCTGGGCTGGGCCACGGCGCACATTCCGCTGCTTGAAAAACTCTCGCCGGCCGGAGCGCCGGGAAACGTCGTGACTCCGGAATATTACCTGTCTTTGATGACCATGCATGCCACCCTCATGGTCTTTTTTGTCTTGACTACCGCGCCCTTTGCAGGTTTCGGAAACTATTTTCTGCCTATTCAGGTGGGCGCCGAAGACATGGCCTTCCCGCGAATCAACATGATGTCGTTTTGGGTCACTTTTGCAGCGTTCGTCGTGCTGATTCTGTCCTTCTTTATCGGGGACGGTCCGGCGCTTGCCGGGTGGACGTCTTACGCGCCGCTTAGCTCCGTAGGCGCTGTGGCTGGGCCCGGACAAGGAACCGGTCAGACCCTTTGGGCGCTATCCATCGCTATTTTTTGTGTTGGCCAGTTGCTGGGCTCGCTGAACTTCATCACCACAACCCTAGACCTGCGCACGAGAGGGATGTCCTTGGCACGGATGCCGCTTTCCACCTGGGCCTGGTTTGTGACCTCGGTCATCGGTTTGCTGGCGTTTGCGGTTTTGTTGCCGGCTTGCGGGTTGCTGGTCCTGGATCGGGTAGCAGGAACGAGCTTCTTCAATCCCGCCGGTCTGGTGGTGAATGATCAGGCGCTGCCGCATTCCGGTGGGTCGCCCCTTCTATGGCAACACCTGTTTTGGTTCTTCGGACATCCCGAGGTATACATCGCCATCCTTCCGGGCTTCGGCATTATTTCCACGATTCTTCCCGTTTTCGCACGCAAGCGTCTTCTTGGCTCGCGCGCGGTCATCGGCTGTATGGTCGCCATCGGGTTCCTCAGTTATATGGTATGGGGACATCACATGTTTGTGAGCGGGATGAACCCGTTTTCGGCGCTGCTGTTCTCCGTGCCCACCTTGATCATCACCATTCCTGCGACGATTGTGGTGCTGCTCTGGCTCGGAACCCTCTATGGCGCTCGCATGCGCCTGTCCACGCCCGCGCTTTTCTGCGTCGGGTTCATTTCCGTCTTCATCACCGGTGGGCTTAGCGGGTTCTTTCTTGCCCAGCCGTCGCTGGACACGTATTTGCACGCCACCTATTTCGTTGTGGCGCACTTCCACTTCGTGATGGCGGTTGCAGCCATGTTCGGAATTTTCGCCGGCACCTATTTTTGGTTTCCCAAAATGTTCGGCCGCATGATGAATGAGACCCTGGGCAAGTGGCACTTCTGGCTGACCTTCGTGGGTGTTTATGCCATCTTCATGCCCATGCATTATTTGGGCCTGGCCGGAAACGTGCGCCGCTATGCCGCATTTACGGACAATTACTTGGCTCCGCTGATTCCCGTGCATAAGTTCATCACCATTGCCGCCCTGTTTACAGGGGCCGCCCAGCTCCTCTTTCTCTGCAATGTGATTTGGAGCCGCTTCCGCGGCCCGAAAGCCACTGACAATCCCTGGGAAGCGACCACGCTAGAGTGGTCTACGAGTTCGCCGCCTCCATTTGACAATTTCGGCGGGAGACATCTTGTGGTCCATCATGGCCCGGAGGAATACGGTGTGGAAAGTTCCAGCGGCGATTACGTAATGCAGGTCTCGCCCGAAAAAGTTGCGGCAAGCTGAACGGTTAGAGCGAGGGGGTGAAACTATGGCATCAACGACCTCGGCCCCGCCACCTGGCACCGAAAGCGATTGGGGTGCCACCGGAGGAGGAGGCGGGGGTCTCCAGCATGGCCGGCCGGCGCCCGTTTCCACTTTTCCCGCCGCTGTTAGACCTTCACAAACCGGTATTGGGGTGGCGCTCGCGGCCATTTCGATGATGTTTGCCGCCCTTACGAGCGCCATGGTTGTTCGCCAGGGTGCAGCCAGAGATTGGGGACATTTCGAGCTGCCTGGAATTCTGTACTTCAACACGCTGATTCTGCTGCTTAGCAGTTTCTCGCTCGAACTGGCGCGCCGCCGGTTCGCCCAAGACCCCGGCCTCGGGCGAGAAGAGTCGCACGGGAATGCGGGACAATCGGCTCAGGTCTTGTACTGGCTCTATGCCACGATGGGGCTTGGACTCCTCTTCGTCTTCGGGCAGTTAGTCGCGTGGCGCGAACTCGCGGCGCAAGGGCTGTTTCTTGCCACCACTCCCAGCACTTCGTTCTTTTATGTTTTAACCGCGGTCCACGGCTTGCATTTGCTCGGTGGCATCACCGGTCTAGCTTATGCCCTCCACCGGATGAGCAGGAGCACTGGTTCACGGCCAAATACGGCACTTGGAGTCGCCGTGGTGTACTGGCACTTTATGGACGGGCTGTGGGTGTATTTGCTTCTCTTGATGATCACGCGGATGAACGTGACCTAGGAGGTGCCGTGAGCGAATCCGAGATGGAGATGGCGGGCCACGAGGCTGTAAGAGAGGAGTCCCCCTACGGAATTCAGCACAAAAAGCTGGGGATTTGGCTGTTCATTCTATCTGACGCCGTCACCTTCGCCTCCGTTCTTTTCGCTTACGGATACGTGCGCGTCGGAAGCCCGGATTGGACTAGGCCATTTGAGTTCTCACCCACCATCGCTAACGGAATGGTTATGACGCTGGCGCTCCTCACCAGCAGTCTCACGATGCTCGGAGCGCTCGAAGCTGCCAAACACGACAACAAGTCGCGATGCCTTGCTTGGCTGGGCGCGACCATGCTGCTTGGAACGCTCTTCGCGGCCTTGCACATTCGCGAGTGGCTCAAAATGATGGAGGACGGCTGGCGGCTCTTCCAGAATCCTGTGGGAGGGCCGGCCCTGTTTGGAGCCACCTTCTTTAGCATCACTGGTCTGCACCTGACGCATGTTGTTGCCGGTGTCGTGGCCCTCGCTGCCGTGGCCGGCAAATTCCATCGGAGTCGCATGAATGCTGGCCATGTGGAGACCGTTGGTCTTTACTGGCATTTCGTGGATATCGTTTGGATGTTCGTCTTTCCGCTTGTGTATCTAATGAACGCAAAATAGGACGACGCAGCAGAGAGGGGAGGCGAGATGGGCGCTCTAAAGACAAAAGACGGCATGAGCATGGGATCCTTCGTGGCCATCTGGGCCGGTTTGCTGTGCATCGTAGGCATCGAGGTCTTCCTGACCTACCGGCATTTCTCCTCGCAGAAGCTACTCTTGTTCCTGCTCATTTTCGCGTGCATCGAAGCGAGCATCGCCGTGATGTTCTTCATGCACTTGAAGTACGAACGCCCTAGCCTTTTTTGGAGCCTAGTCCCGGCGCTGCTTTTCGTGCTGTTCATGATGGATCATTTCTGGCCAGATGCGCTCCGGCTCGAGCATCTGCGGGTTGTGCATTGGTGACCGGTAGTTGTTATCTAGCAGTCACCTGCTAAGCGGCAGCGGAATGCGATATACTCCTTTCCGCAACGAATCGGCTCGGATCGAGCCGTTGGGTCAAGAGTCCCGCCAGCGTGCGTATCGTTGCGCAACACGCTTCGGTGGCAGTCCCAAGAAGCCGCCCGCATTTATGTGGCGGAGTCGTCACTGTAATTTCCTAAGGCATGCGAAAGCGGCAGTCCCCTGCGGTAAGAAATTATGGAAATGGAGCAATCAAGATGCATCGCGGGTCAAAAGCTAGACATCCGCTTCTGAAGCGCGGCCTGACTGCGCTCGCCATGCTTGCAAGTCCATCGGCCCTGTACGCGCAGAGCTGCGCATTGTGCTATCAGAGCGCTGCCCATTCAGGTGCGCATTTTATTCAGGCTCTCAAGCACGGCATCCTGATCCTGCTCTTCCCTCCGTTGTGCATCGGCACAGGCATCGCCATCATGGCCTATCGCAAGCGCAACCAGCATGCCGAAGGTTGGCGATATGAGGACGCAGCACACGAGATTTTGTGCCCTACGGCAGTTAACGTTTCGGTGGACCCTCCGCAAACCTTGAACGGATTTTCAGCCAGTTCTACACGCGTTTCCGTGTTTCCTCGAAGCTCCCGAGAATCCAGCGTTTCGCAGTAGCCGGAGGAGCGGATGAGGAGCTACGGTTCGTGGTTGCCTAACTCGTCTCTCTTTTCGTTTTCCTCCTCGGCCAGGCTCCGCAGGAACGTCCGGACCGCAAAGTGGGACGCGACAAAAACCATCAGAACCAAAAGAGTCGCCAGCCAGGAGCGGCGTTCGGGTACCTGAACAACAATAAAATGAGGAAGGAGACAGATATTCGCGCAAGGAGAGCCTTTTCTATCCAGCCTGCGTCGGGCTCTTACCGCCGCTCGGCATTACGCGAGGCCACGGCTTCCCTGTAGCCGTTTTCGTAACCGGCGCGGAAAGAAGCGCGATCCTTGTCGGAATTCCAGCGGCCAACGGCTGGCTGCATCTCTCTTCCTTGCCGGCCATCCAGCTTGCCCAAAAAAAGCCCATCGCGGTAGGCAGCGTCTGCCTGCTGTTCCGCGCTGACGCCATTTGTTGCGCGGGGTGCCCTTGCGCGCGTAGCCAATCCGACAGCAGTGGCGATTCCCAAGGGCATGGCAACGGTAGCGAAGTACACTGACAACAGCTTTCTGACTTTCCTAGTCATATAAACCTCCGTAGACCGGTACCCGGCGAATGGGTTTGTGAATTCTTGCCTGCAGGGGAAAGAATCGTCGAACGGAACGGCCTGCTTTAGACACCGCGGCCCGCAGGTCAACAGTGAAGGGAGTTATGATCACTACAGGGCTCCTCGTTGGGCTCAATGGCGCGCAGAAAGCTGCGTGCCATCCCTCGGAGGAGAAGGCTGGGGTAAGCGCTCTCTGCAAAGTGCGCCTTGCTTCCTATCCGGCGCGTAGCGCGACTACGCCACGGATCACTCTTCGTCTTCCACAGGACCTATGTCAGCTTCACTTCAATGTCTGACAAGTTCCTTCCTGTATTCGGGAACACTCGGAGGCAATAAACGCTTACGCCAGCGAGTGTATCGGGACCAAAACCGAACAATCTATGCTCTCGAGCAAAGAGGCCGTGGTTAAAACGCGAATTTACAAGGACTTTACAATTAGGCAGAGAGGCTTGTCTGAAACACCGGGCAGAGGCGATCTGCGGATATCAACTACTCGATTTCAGGAACTGCTTGCCAGCCCAGTCCCAGGCTGGCATTTAACGATGGTCCCTTTTCTGGGAACCGAAGTAAGGCTCCTCGAAGAAGGCCAGGGGATGACGCTTTTCGCCGGCCCGCTCGCCCGAATCTTTGAAGAAAGGGATACTCCCGGTGACGGTTATGCTCGTTTTTTTACAACCCGGCCGGACAAGCTTTGAATGACAGATCATTTGTGCTCACCTGACGGGTAGCCGTCAGGATATACTCTGTCCACATGATCTGTTCACGAACTCAGGCTGTATTTGTTGTCGTGATTTTGCTTTTCTTTTGTGTTTCCGCCCGCGCTGAAGACTTCAAAGACATCGTCTACAGAGAGGTTCAAGGAATTGCACTCCTAATGGACGCGCACCTTCCCGATGGGGCAGGGCCCTTTCCGGCTGCCGTTCTTGTGCACGGCGGAGGATGGATTGCGGGCGATAAACAGCAATACATAACCTACCTTTTTCAGCCGCTGGCGGAGGCTGGATTTGCGTGGTTCAGCATCAACTACCGCTTGGCGCCAAAGTTTACGTTTCCTGCCGCGGCGGAAGACGTCGAGGCCGCCATCGACTACGTGCAAAAGAACCCGAGCAGATACAGGGTGGATCCGCGGCGTATCGTTTTGATCGGTGAGTCCGCCGGAGGGCAGTTGGTTTCCTACATTGGCGCCCGCAACCAGACGAAATCAAGGATCGCTGCCGTTGTTTCGCTGTATGGAATTCACGATTTTGTCTCGGCGTGTGCGGCGTGGAAGCCGGTCCCCAAGGAAGTCTTCGAGTTGTTCGGAATTCGCTCCATTGATGCCGATACGGTCTCCCTGCTGATCACAGCCTCGCCGGTAATCTACGTGAATCGGGACATGCCACCGTTTTTGTTAATACATGGCACAAAAGATGAAGATGTTCCCTACGAGCAATCAGTGGAGATGTGCGAAAAGGCGAGGACCGCGGGCGGCCACTGTGACTTGATCCCCGTCGATGGCGCGCCGCACGGCATGGACCGTTGGGAAGCGCACGCGGAGTTTCTCTGGTACAAGAAAGCGCTAACCGATTGGCTGAGGAAAACGGTCAAGTAGCGCCTTTTACCTTTTACTGTGGAAGGCCGTTGCCGGCCACGTCGACCCGCAGGGTAACCGTTCCTATCTTCCGGCCGTCCGTTGTGGCCTCCCAAGCAAGCGTCTGCCAACTGTTCTTGTGGGACTCCGACGGCGTAACGGTTAATTGAACCGGATAGGAATCGTGCGGCTCAACCGAGTACACCTCGGTGCCGGGCCTCTCGCTCCAGCCCGCCGGCAGCACAGCGCGTAGCCTAACTTTTTTTGCCGCATCGGTGTCATTGCGGATAAACAGGGGTACCCACAGCGAATCGCCAGGCGCAACTTGTGCCTCCGGCGCGTACAGATCAGCAAGATGCTCGATGTTGTGCGCTCGCCAAAAGTCCTGATAGAAGGCCCAGGGTCCGCCCAGCTCGAGGGTCACTTGTGCCGAGGGTGGCTCATAACCACGAGCCCGGACATACCCAATGGGAGGCGGCGCGATACCTTCGAAGATGTCACTCATGGGCGTTCCGCCAACCAGAGACTTTCCGAAGATAAAACGGACGGGCGCCTCGGTGAATTCTTTGAGCTGGGCGTCGGTAAAATCGTTCTGCGTCTGGTAGTAACTCCAAGCCTCCGCTGCCACTTGCGAATAGGGAATCTTTCGAGAAGGCGAAATCTCGTTGGTGCGATATTCCGGACCTTTGCCCTTGAAGAAATCGAAGTGAATGGTGTCCGAAAAGTAGTAGATCTTCTTTGGTTGCCAGACGCGGAGGCCCTCGCCATAGTTACTGATGTTGAGCCGGTTGCGCGGCGCAGTGACCTGCTCGGGAAAAGCGAGGGGATTGGCGGCAAGATCGAAAGCCTCAGTTGCGAGAACTCCCGCGCCCTGGTGATCTTCGTGGTTTTCGCCAACGACGTAATTGGGAAGCAGGTCAGAATGACTTCGGGGCGCGTGAGTCGTACAAGACGGACGACTTCTTCCAGGGCTTGGCCGTGGCCCCAAGCTTCGAGAGAGTGAAGCACGTCAGCGCCCGGCGTGTCGGAACCATGTAAGAACCAGGCGTGGTTGACGCCGTATGTGGCGAGCGAGCGCCGTGCCTCCATCTCGCGCACATCAGCCAGAACCGTAGATTGTTCATAGCCGATGGCATTGCCGCCTGAATTCCCTCTTGTGGTGTAAACGACCGCGAAGCGTTTGCGTTCCTGCTCGATCATCTTTGCGAGGTAGGCGGCGACCTCGATGTCGTCATCGGGGTGGCCGACTATAACGAGCCCATCCACTTTATAGCGGGCATCAGGTCCGGGGTTTCGAGAGGCTTCTTGCTGTGCGTAAATTCCAGGGTAAAAAAACCAGAGCAGAATGCACCAACCGAGCAGCTTTCGCGTTCTCATCGAGAGTGCTCCTCCGAATCTAGGAGATCGAACCAGCAAGGATGTACACAAAAACTGGCCACAACTCAGATCTTTGCCGCGCGTCTCTGGAATCAACCTAACTCAAAAACGGAAATGCAAGCCGAATTGCATTTGCCGCATGTCGGCGGCCGAGGTGATCTGCCTTGGAACTACCAGAGCTGTCTCCACCGACATTCTGCACTTTCGCGCGCGAGTTCTCGGCGTTTACGGCCAGGGGCTGTTCCATGGGCAGCCTCTGACCCCGGAGACGGTTTCGGCCGTGCCGTCGAGCGACCGCGTGGTCCGGTTCTCCCGGCCGTCGCCTCCAAGACACACGGGCCCGCGGGGCCTGCGTCGCAGGGGACGGTCAGCAGTCGGTGGTCACGCGACTGTGTCGAGTGATGGACACGTCTCGCAGGCCGCCGATCTGTTGGCCTCAGCGCGGGCCCGTCGTGCGGCGGCCGCGCCTGACGTCAGGTCCGCGGGGACCGTATCTCCCGAGCCGAAGTACATCTCGTCCGGCGTCTGCCCGCGAAACGCCGAATGCGGAAGCACGCGGTTGTGTTCGTCGACGTAGAACTCCACGAGTCGACGGACGGTAGTGACGCTGTCGAGCGAGTGGAGGAACAGCCACTGATGTTTGAGCGACCGCCACCACGCCTCGATCATGGAGTTCGAGAACCGCAGCTCCGTAAAGGCCAGCACACGGCGCAGAACACCGGTGATGATCAATTCGTCGACTTGGGCGTTCACGTTCTCAACCCCAGCATCCGCCAATACGACTGGGGCGGTGACGGAGGGGGATGCGGCCCGACCGGCGTCGAGCAGCACGGCCACGCTGTTCACGGGCGCGAACGTCTCGGCGACTCGCCACGCCAAGATCCGTCGCGAGAAGTTGTCGATCACAGCGTGCATATAGGCGCGGGTCCCGTCCAGCAGGCGAATGACGGTGGTGTCGATATGCCACATCTCGTTGGGTCGCGTGGTTCGAAGCCCGATCTTGGGTTTCACGGGGTGCACGCGGAGCCGGGGCCGTCGCCAGGCGAATCTCCGCACGAGGCGGTACCAGGTCGAGGCGGAAGCCCAGACCGTGCCGAGCCGCTGGGCCAGGACCGCCAGCGTCCCGGTGGGCACGTGACGGTACTCGGGCGACGTCACCATGTCCTCGATCCCCCGGACCTCCGATGGCGTCAATCGATGCGGGGAGGTGCGCGGACAGGACGACTGATCGTCGAGTGCACACGCGATGCGCCGGCGTCGCCACGCGTGGAACCGACTCGGCGATAGACGTAGGAGCCGCAGGAGTGCCCGCAACGGGATGCCTGCGCGGGCCTGATCGATGGCACGTAGGATCCGCAGCTTATCGCTACCATCGAGCAGTCGCTCGCCTGACAAGGTGAAGCCCGAGACGCGCAGCAGGACCAGTGCGAGCCGGAGCAGCGCCGCGAGTTTCTGGACGCGTCGTCGGAGTGTGAGGACCTCTTGTCGGAGTTCCAGCTCGGTCAGGTCCGCCACTTCCAGACTGACCACCACGGTCGGCGCGGTGCCGAGCCACCCCCGCGCCGTCGACGGAGGAACGCCGAGATCAGTCGCGATGGTCAGGTCCCCGGTGCGGTGGACAAGCTCGCGCAGCCGGTGGTCGTAGCATTGCTGAGGACGGGCCGTGGTCATAGGACTGATCATCGGCCTTCGGATCACCGCCGATCAACAGCGCCCGGAGCAAACGGGAGGGCCGCCGCTGTGAGACGATCCGGACAGGTGAAAACGACAACTCGCGCGAAAAAATGCAGAATGTTCGTGGAGACAGCTCGGTTGTAAATCGGGAAGTAGGGCACGCCAGCGTTCTTCAGAGTCGTCGGCCACGCGTGCTTGACGCTGCGTATTGGTTTGCCCGGCGAGCGTGGGCTCGGAAATACAAACGGACTCTCCGAACCTCGCTCCTTCTTCCACTCCTTGAGAACGTCGCCAGCCAATCGGCTCAAAGGCAGCGGCTGAGCTGAGCAGCTGAGTCAGCCGTCTTGACACTGCCGCCGAGATGTATGACCCCGTGGGCAAGATCCACTTGGTCCCCTTATAGTCAAGAAAGTCGTGCGTAGGGCTGAACTCCTCAAAGGTCACCGTCAAGGTTGTCGGATGTTCTTGTTTGCTGCTCATGCCGCCTCACGCTCATAGTATTTCAGCAGGCCGCCCAGCCGCTCCCGACACCGCACCTTTTCCTGTTCTCCACGGACTGCTTCTCGGGGACGACCCGAGGATTTGCGAAACTTCGATCCGTCGAACTTGTTGGCGATGAGCTTTCGGTACCAGGCCAGCAGCGTATCCGGTTTCGCGACAGCCGCCAATTCTTCCAAGGCCTTCCGTTGCAGCCGGTGGGCGATTTCGGCCAGCGTAGCTTTTTCGGCATCGGATAACACTTAAATTCGGCGCATTCAGGCACTGTTGAAAGTTAAAAAAGCCTCTATTTATGCGGGCGCGTGACATATATTCGTTGTTGAGGAATTCCTACCGTTTCGTTAGCATTTCCTCGAAATGAAATATATCCCTAGAAATGTAAGACTAGCCTATAAACATAGGGGCTTGACACACTTCGGCGGCACATACTTCCTTCACGAATTTATACGAGTGCTGCAATTGCGTGATTACCTTAGTTGGCGCTTGGCCTACCACCGGCGCAACAGCGATTACAGCGTATCCCAGATGCTGCTGGCGTTGATCTATCCCATCATCTTGGGACTGGACCGTATCGAGACCGCGTCACTCTTGAATTCAAACGGAAGCTTTCAATACCTGACGGGCTTGCAGAGTTTTCCCAACCCACAGACTTTGCGGCGATTCTTGTTGAACGCCCCGGATCATCTCCGCAAGCAATTGCATTTTGCCAATGACCGACTTTTGCAAAGATTTATTCACTTGCCGGAGCATCGCTCGCGACTCATCTTCGATCTAGACAGCAGCGTACTTACCGTGTTTGGTCATCAAGAAGGCGCTGAGGTTGGCTACAATCCGCGCTATCGCGGCAAGCGATCCTATGACCCACTGCTCTGTGTGGAAGAGAATTCTTCGTTCCTCTGGGATGTCGAACTGCGGTGCGGCGATGCGGGAACCTGGGCGGGCAGCGAAGGACTCTTGGCCTGTTGTTTTCATTCCACTCCTTCCGACATTCGGGAGATACGAGTACGGGCCGATGCCGGCTTCGGCTACGGGCCCGTCTTGGATATGCTGGAAGCGCGTTTAGCCCAGTATTCCGTGGTTGCGCGCATGGTCCCCTCCCTGAAGCGTGCGCTCAGAGGTTTGCGCTATGAGCCGATGAATCCCCGTTGGGAGATCGCGGAGTTTGAGCACCGTACCCACGGTTGGTCTCACGCGCGGCGTTGCATTGTGGCGCGGAAGTTGATCCAAGAGAGCGATCCGGAGCCGAGCCTGTTTACGATGGGACGTTATGTGTATCGAGCTTGGCACACAGACCTGCCGCTGACACCGGCCGGAGTGTGGCACTTCTACGATGGCCGCGCCGGAATGGAGCGACGCATCCGAGAAATTCGTGCGGACTATGCGCTCACGAAGATTCCGACGCGAGCTTTTGCGGCCAATGCTCTGTATCTGGAAGTGATTCGGCTCGCCTATAACCTAGTCACGGCTTTTCAGCGAACGTGTCTCCCCGAGGAGTGGCAAAGCTTGACACTGAGCAAACTGCGCCAGAGGTTATTCTGGTTGCCTGGTCAACTTACTCGCCCAGAAAACCGGCCTACTCTACGGTTAGCGAATTCGCGCCTGGTCGAAAACTGGGGCGATAAGATACTGCATCGAGTCCACAAGATAAAACCGCTACCCTAATGGGGCAGGAGGGGCAGGGTTTACGCAAATCGATCGATTGCTGCAAGATTTTTGAGAGAAGTTCACAGTTTTCGGCCAAATTTGAGGAAAAACGACCAGATTCACGCCGGATTTAAGTACAACAGTGTTCGATCTGAGCCTGTGGCTGGCGAATTGTTATTTCGCCCGTGATTCCCCGCCCTGCTAGCATTTTGCGATGCGCCATCCGACCCAACGACCCAACTTCTGAACGTCCATCACTTCCGATAACGTTGCATGAAGGCACCGCCAGACACACCTATTCCCCTTATTATTCAAATCGCCTTTGTTTTATTTGCTAGAAGTGGTGCGCCCGGGGAGATTCGAACTCCCGATCCCTGCTTAGAAGGTACGCAGTACAAAACTCTAAGTGCCGCTTCTGGTGTCGCTTTTACAGCGGAACGCGCGATTTATCTCGCTCTTGAGTTGGACCGAACTTGGACTCCATTGCTGGTTCTAGAGCTCGTCTGATAAATGGCTCAGCAGAATCTGTCAGGGTCACGCTGCGACCCGTAGCCTGCGCGTGCTCCTGTTCTTGCTCGATCAGTTCGAATTGCCGACGCCGGCATTGTGGCCGTGTTGATGCCAGTCGGCAGTAACCTCTCCAACCTTCACGGTCGCCGAGGCCGTGACGGTGTTGATGCCCGTAAGAGCTGACGAGCCGCCATTCAGCACAACGATGTCGGTTACAGTGTTCGGCACTCCGGCGTGCCCAGCGTTTATGGTCATGTGAAAGACGCACTGACCCTGCGTGGTGGTGATGCCGGTGTTCGTGGTCTTGTCCATTACGGACACCAGCGCTACACCTGCTTGTCCAACCAGGATTTTGATATTGTCAGGGGCAGCAGCTGCGGCATGGCAGTCGCTCGTGGAATCAGTAATGGCGATGTGGGCCTGGGCAATGCCATGTGGAGTAGTGTCAATAAACGGGAACGCAGCGCCCGGCGCCAGACCAGCAAGAAGCGAGCTTGCCGCGATAAACTGACCTTCGTCACCATGTGCCGACGCCTTTTTTGCCGGAAGGGCGGCGGCGAGGCCAACGATCACCAGACCAGCCAAAACAACGAGGTAAGACTTTCGGGCTTTCATTGGACACCTCCTGTGCACTTTTTTCGTGCGGCTCTGAAATTAAAGCTAAGTCGGGCAGTACGAAACAGGCAAGAGCGGGCTGCCCGCTAATGTCCGCTCGTGCGCGTCGCTTTCGTTGCGGGGCCTTTGGCGTTTGAGTACAATCCGTGCAAATTCGGCAGGATTTCCCCCTATCTCCCGAATCGGCCTGTCGCGCGTTCCGGATCATTTGTTTAGCGCCCCGGATCTACCTGGAGACGACACGATACGCGCAC
>WNGI01026460.1_pt1 | contig 17596 bp, 14 predicted proteins | sample 5400621 | NCBI WGS metagenome assembly WNGI01 (sample SAMN13153374, study PRJNA577476) | soil metagenome | isolation source: 20 cm soil or saprolite under Garry oak tree replicate 1 | place: USA:California | collected 2016-06-15 | reverse complement strand
GATCGCCGCCCGGATCGACGACCTCCGTTCTGCCAGCGGCCGCGGATTCTCCGGCGAGCACGTGCGCGCGCAGACGATCCGCGGGAAGGAGCGGGTCCGCGAGGTTCGCCGGGTCGTGGTCGATCCCGTACTTCTGTTTGATCAATCGCCGCGTCTCGACCCATCGCAGGATCGCATCGCGATCCGGCTCGGATAGAGCCGCGTACGCGGCGACGTCGTTAAGGGCAGCTCGGTAGGGAAGGAGCCTCCGGCGTTCCGTTCCGCGCGGATGCTCGCGCGCCAGCGCGATCTCTTTCGCGTCGATCACCTGTCCATCGTAGGGAGCGGGATCAGGTCCGGACCACGTTCGCCAAGAGGCCATGAACCGCCGGAATCGGCTGTTACCGTGGTTTCGTGGCAGTCATGGCGGCTGGTGTCTTCCTCGCCTTCGATGGCGGGCCAGATGCGTCGTCCGGTCGCGCCGGTATCGGTCCGTACGACGAGATCGTCCTCCGCGGCGCACGCGCGGTCGGCGAGCGTGGCGGCTTCGGCAAGGTCATCGCCCTGCGCAGTGCCGCCGGCAGCTGGCGCGATGCGGAGTCGTCTTCGAGTCAGTCGGACCAGGTCGAGAGTGGACGGGGCGACCTTCGTATCAGCGCGGGAGACAGCAAGGTCCTGGTGCGCTTCTCCGATGACGAGGTCGCCGGTCAGACATCCGTTCCCGACCTCGGGCCGTTCGCCGCGGTCGTCGTCGGAACACACGAGGTGCATGGCGACGAGGAGACGCTCGCCGTCCGCGTCTCGCGCATCTCGCCGTGGCAGCTCACCGACCGGGCCGGCGCGGCGTTCCAAGGCGCGTTGAAGGAAGCGCTCGTTTTCGTCGCCGGCGGACGCTCCGTTTCGAGCGGACCCTGGGAAGTCGCCGCGACACCGGCGCCGCTTCCAACGAAGCCCGCACCCACGCCCGCCCCGGATGATGCGGAGCCTTCCGTCTGGGTCGATCGGGCGAAGATCGCACCGAATATCTACATCTCGAGGCCCGACAAGAAACGCTAGGCGCGCCTCACGGCGCGATGTTGAAGATCCCCGTCAATTTTGGTACAGCCGGGCCGAGGATCACGACAAAGAGCGCTGGGAAGATCAGCAAGACCATCGGGAACATCATCTTGACCGGCGCGATCCGGGCCAACTCCTCGGCTCGTTGCCGCCGCTTGGTGCGGAGCTCGAGGGCCTGATCCGTGAGCACTTTCGCAAGACCGACGCCGAGCGTGTCCGCCTGAATCACCGCGTTCACAAACTTCAGGAGATCGGGAAGACCCGTGCGGCGGGCGAGCCCCCGTAGCGCCTGTTTCCTATCGCGTCCCATCTGGAACTCCAAGAGAAGACGGCGTAGCTCGTCGGAGAGCGGATTTTTCCAGCGGAGCACGACTTGGGCGATCGCGCCGTCGAAGGCGAGACCGGCCTCGGCCGAAAGAGACAGCATGTCCAGCGAAGGGATGAGCGCCCGCTGCATCGCGCTCCTTCGACGGCGGGTGATCATCGTCAGTGCGATCCCAGGGCCGACGAAGCCGGCCGCAGCTCCGATGGCGATCCCGATCGCGGTCGCCAACACGCCACGGTCCGTCAGAATGACAAAGGCCGCCACAAGTGCGCAGATGATCAGAGTGGACGCCAGACGAAGGCCGACGAATTCGTGCGCGCCCATGGGATCGCCGGCACGCTCGAGCCGCTCCCGCGTCTCCTCCAACGATTTCGCCGGTAGGACGCGGAGCACCACCCGGCCGATCGATCGGAGCGGTCCGGCGAGATGGCCGATGAGACGATGGCCCCCCGGAGTTCGGGCGGCGGGTTGGGTCCCGCTGATGAGGGCGTGTAGTCGCCGGCGAGAGTGCGACCCCATGTGCAAACTCAACTCGTTCAGCCACAACACGAAGACCAGCGCCGTCATGGCACCCAGGAGGCCGACGATCCAGGTGTTCTGCGCCGGCGGCGGTATTGGTGAAAGAACGACGGCCGTCGGGGCGGTAGTCGCCACAGGCGCGTTGGCGTTTCCGCCGACCGGGACGGTGAAGCTCCCTGTGGTACGCGCCAAGACGGCACCGGCACGGGCGACCGTCACGTCGAACATAGCCGTGCTGCCCTGAGCCAATCCCGTGGCTCCCGACCGGTATTCCACGGAATACTCGGTCAGGAGCTGCTCGCTGAGTTTCGCGTAGATCGCAGCGAGGTCGCCGGAGCCAGGAGCGAGATACGTCGCGCCCGGTCGATAGCGCTACCCAGACCGATCGCGTAAACCGGGAAGCCGCCGCTGCCGAGCCGCGCTACGGCCGACAGGCGGGAGCTGCGACTCGCGGTGTCGAGACCGTCGGTCAGCAGGATGATGGCCCGTCGCGCCTTGGGATCGATCCCTTCGAGCAGAGCTACTGCGCTCTCGGCCGCATCGTAGATCGCGGTGTCGCCTCCCGCGATTATCGAGCTGACACCGGCGAGCGCACGTCCCTTGTCGGAGCTGAGCGGCTCGACCACACGGACCGAGCTGTTGAACGACAGGATCGCGACCTCGTCGATCGCTCCGAGCGACCCGACCATCGCGCTGATCGCTGCCTTCGCGTCGGCCAGAGGCTTGCCGGCCATGCTGCCGCTCGAGTCAATGACGAGCACGACCGCCACCGGCGACACCATCGAAGCGAGTGTGACCGTCGCCTGCGGCGCGACACCGCCCTCACGAATCTCGAGATCCTGGGGCCGTAGTCCCGCGACGGCCTTGCCACTGCCGTCGACGACGGAAGCGACGAGATGCACCGTGGGGAATCCGCTCGCGTCGACGCGGCTCAGCACGATGCGATAGGGATCGTCCGCCAGTGCGACGCCGCTCCCAAGTAGCACAACCAGCAGCGTGGCGACGAGGATCGATGCGGTCTTAAACATCGATCTTTGTCATCGCGCGCATCACCAGGAAACCGAGCACCACGAGCGAGATCGCTGAAAACAGCGCATAGCGGAGAGGGCCCGGCTGGAACAACGGGCCGACGTAGTCCGGGCCGATGAGCAGGAGGCCGAGGGTGACGAAGATTGGCAGCCCGCAAAGCACGTACGCGCTCACCCGCTGCGGCGCAGTGAGCGCCTTGATGTCCCCCTCGATCCGAATTCGCTCGCGGATCGTCTCGGAGATGCTATCGAGGATCTTGGCGAGGCTGCCGCCGATCTGATGCTGCACGTTGATCGCGGCGACGATGAGCTTGAGATCGTCGGATGGATAACGTGCGGCGAGCCGCTCCAGCGCGTCTTCCTGGGATGCGCCGAGAGCGATCTCGCGGCCGACCAGAAGGAATGCGCTCATCGTCGGCTCCGGTGCGTCCGCGGCCACGTGCTCGAGCGCCTGCGGGAGGCTGTGCCCCGACCGAACCGAGCTGGCCAGAAGACCCACCGTGTCTGGAAGCTGTTTCTTGAAACGCGCGAGCTTTCCTTTGTGCCCGCGCCGGATCCACCAGATCGGGAGGAACGATCCGAGGAGTCCCGCGGGTGCTGCCAGGAAGACCTCGCGGAGAAAGAACATCGTCGCCGCGAGGGCTACGAGGCCGAGGATGCCCATCGCGACGAGAAGCTCTCTCGGTGACATCGTGCTCTCGGCCTCGGAAAGAATTCGCTGGATCATGCGCAGAGGCGTCGAGTGACGCGCGGTGGTATGGGGCATCGGCTCGGCGGGCCGGATCAGGCCGAGCTGGGGGTCAACGGCTGCCATCGGGGCTTGTACGAAACCGCGGAGCCTCCGTTTGATTCGGCGCTCGACCTCGATCAAGGGAAGCCAGAGGCCGAGCACGAAGCACACGACGGCCGCCGCGCCGAGGACGCTCACGATGAGGGGCTGGGGGAGCATCACCCGCGCTCGCCTTCGAAGGTGCCGTCGCCTTCGTAGCCGAACCAGTTCAGCGGGAGCTCGAGGCCTCGGGACGTAAGTTGTTCGCTGAACGCGGGTCGGATCCCCGTCGGCCGCAGGGAGCCGAGCACTTTCTGTCCGTCGAATCCCTCGCGTTGGAACATGAAGAGGTCCTGCATCGTGATGAGATCCCCTTCGTAGCCACGGACCTCGCTGATCTGCGTGATCTTCCGCGTCCCGTCCTGCATACGCTCGACGTAAACCACCAGGTCGATGGCGGCCGCGACCTGCTCGCGGATGGCCCGGAGCGGCAGGTCGGCCCCCGACATGAGCACCATCGTCTCGATGCGGGCGAGCGCGTCGCGGGGTCCGTTGGAGTGGATCGTGGTGAGGGAGCCGTCGTGGCCGGTATTCATCGCTTGCAGCATGTCCAGCGCTTCCGGGCCGCGGCACTCGCCGACGACGATCCGATCGGGCCGCATCCGTAACGCGTTGCGCAGAAGATCGCGGATGCTGACCTCGCCGTGCCCCTCGACGTTCGCCGGACGAGCCTCCAGCGTGATGACGTGCATCTGCTGTAACCGGAGCTCCGCTGCGTCCTCGATGGTGACGATCCTCTCCCGGGTCGAGATGTACGAGGACAGGGCGTTCATCAGGGTCGTCTTCCCCGCGCCGCTGCCGCCGGCGACGATGACGTTCAGGCGACCGCGCACGCAGGCCCGCAGGAACTGCAGAGCCTCCGGGCTGACGGACGAATGCCGCAGAAGCTCGTCCGGGGACAGGGGTTCACGGCGGAATTTCCGTACCGTGAGCACCGGTCCGACGAGAGAGAGCGGCGGAATGATGGCGTTGACCCGCGATCCATCCGGGAGCCGTGCGTCGACCATGGGCGACGCTTCGTCACAACGACGGCCGAGCGGAGCGATGATCCGCTGGATGATCCTGATCACGTGTTCGTTGTCGGCGAACGTGATGTCGGTGAGGTAGAGCTTTCCTTCGCGCTCGATCCAGACCTGATGCGCGCCGTTCACCATGATCTCGGAGATGCCGTCGTCGTGGAGGAGATCCTGGATCGGTCCGTAGCCGACGATCTCGAGGAAAACGGCATCCTGCAGGCGCAGGCGGTCGGTGCGGTTCACGGCGACGCGCTCGTCGTCCAGCGCGGTAGAAAAGTGATCGGCCACCATCGAGCGCATCTGTTCGGTGCTCGCAGCCTCGACGTTGCGGCCGAGCAACGCTGCAACGCGAGCATGGATGCGGTTGACCAGCTGGACTTCCGCATCGTCGCGGAATCGGCTGAGCTTGAGAATGTCAGGGCGCCAGTCGGCCTCGGATGTCACGGACGGCGCGACCTGTTTGACCATCATCAGGTCTGGCCGTTGGAGCCGGGCGATCGCGGGTCGGAGGATGGTCACGCTAGCTCGTCGCCGCGATCGGTCGCCGAGCCCGGCTGACGGTGGCAGGCTCGAGGCCCACCGCGATCAGGTCCGCCAGCTTCTTGTAGCTGCCGCCGGCCTTTGCGCGGGCGCGCTCGTCGAGGATCGACATCCCGCGGTTGATGGCCTCGGTGATCCCGATGCCTTCGCTCGGAATGGTCGCCGAGATGGACCGGCCCAAGCCCTTCTCCATTTCGCTCAGGCTGATGCCCGCTTTGCCCGGAACGCGATTCGCGACGAGGATCGTGCGCTCGTCCTGCAGAAGCAGACCCGTGGCGCTCATGACGCGCCGAAGGTTGCGGAGCGCGGGCAGCTCCGGCGTTGTCGCGAGGATGATGCGGTCGGCCATGCGGAGGGTCGCGAGCGTGAGGTCCTCGAGGCTGGACCACAGATCGCAGACGATGTACTGGAAATGTGGCCGGAGCTGATCGACCACGCGAGCGACCCTGTCCGGATCGATGCTCGGAACGCTCGCAAGGTTATCGGGCGCAAGCAGCACCCGGACGCCTGAGGAGTGCTTCACGAAGACCTCGTCGACGAGCTGTTGGTCGATGGAATCGACGTGCGCCAAAAGGTCGGCGATGCTGTTGGCGCTCTTGAGATCGAGGGCGATACCGACATCGCCGAACTGGAGATCCAGATCGACCAGGGCGACGGTCGACTTGCCGCCGCGGCGGGCGAGGGCGACAGCGAGGTTCGTAGCGATCGTCGTGCAGCCCACGCCCCCCTTCGGGCTGTACACCGCGATCACGGCACCGGGTCGTGACGTCGTTCCCGGCGTTCGCTCGACCCGCTGGAGCCGCCGGAGCTCCTGAAAGTTGACGTAGGCGTCGCGGATCGTGTTGACGAAATCGTCGGGCTGGTATGGCTTGAGGAGGAAGCCGCGAGCTCCCGCGGTGACCGCACGAGAGACGACGCCCGGTGCCACGTTTGAGCCGGTCACGATCACACAGCACTCCGGAGCCTGAGCGAGGATGTCATGGACCGCCGGACCGACATCGCCGCGCAACCCGGCGATATCGATCACCGTGACATGCGCGTAGGTGCTGCCGAGCTTGTCGAGAAGGGAGGCGTGGTCAGTCACTGCGCCGACCAGCACCATCCGTGTATTGCCTTCGAGTGCGGCTTTGGCGCTCGCGACGAATTGCGGCTCTGGCTCCAGGATCAGGACGCGGATCGGGCCGATCGAATCAATCATCGAGCGATCCCAAAGGACTGCACGAGGTAGGTGATATCGACGCTGCGGGTGGTCACGTCCTGGCTTTCGCTCCGCGAGCGGACGACGACATCGATGGTTGCCTGACTATCGCGGAGGTACTTGAGCACGAGCGCGGTCTGATGTTCCACGACGAAGGTGAGAGATGAAGGCCGTTGCGGCTGTTGTTGGGTCGGTCCGATCACCTGTAGCACCTCGAGGTTCTGGATCGTGGTCTGTGTGCGCTTCGGGCTTTCGCCCGCGCCACTCGAGATCGTGGCGAGGATGTCTACGTGGTCGCCGACCTCGACAAAGCCACCCGCAGTTAGGGGATCGTTGGTCGGGAAGGACACGAGCACCTTTCCCGGATCGATGACCACCGACGAGCCGGTCTTGCCGTTCGCGGCGACGATCTGCCCGCGGAGGACGGCCGCCCCATTGGGGATCATCGCGAGCGTCGTCTTGCCGACCGCGTCGGCCTCGTCGGCGAGGGCGCCGCTCGGGATGAGCTCTTTGGGATATTCGCGACGCGACAGCATCGCCGCAGTGATGACGGCCCGAGCCGGGACATCTCCTTTCGCGACGACGACGCTGACCGTCTCAGGAGGTGCCGCGGCGGCGACTCGGTTCGCGTTCTGTTGTGCGACGCCGTTCAAGGCGACCCCCGTGATGATCGCTAGGACGAGTCCAAGCGAGAGAAAGAACCACGAACGTAGTCGCATATCAATGCCTCCTAGTTGTCCGGGACCATCACCGCGGTGTTCGCGAGGGCATTCAGGGCACACGTTGGGCATGAGTCGGGGCTGCCGAAGAGGCCGCCCCAGTAGCCCTTAACGGATCCGCTCGAGATCGTTCCCTCGTAGATCGTGAACGGGGCGACTGTGAAGAGATGTACGCGGTCGGGGGCCGCTTGGCCGCCTGGATTGATGAGATCCCAACGATCACCGGCCGCGTGGTTCTTGCTGAACTTCTCGCCGCAGTCCCACAGGAACACGAGAACCACCAGACCTTTTCCGAACAGGGTGTTCGTTCCTGGGACGAGCTTGTTCGAGTACGGCAGGTTCGTGGTTCCGCGGGGGCTGTTGGAGACCGCATCGCGGACGACGTCGGTCAGACTCGCGACCGTCCCACCAGCGGTCTCGACCCAGTCGCCGACGGTCGGGTCGTCGCACGATGGCGCCGGGTCGGGCTTGGGATTGCAGATGGAACGCGGGGTCAGCGATGTCGGCGTTTCTTGTCCAGCTGGAAGTGCGGCCCCACTCCACCGGGTATCCAAAGTGAGAGTCCCGCGATAGCCGTAGTAGACCCAGTTCGGAATGCTGCAGTGCGTGTCCTTTGTTGAGTCGGCTTCGCCCCATGAGTCCCAGAGCTTGTCTCCATTGGCGTTCTGGCCCCAGGGGCACTGGTTCTGACCGCTGTGGTCGATCTGAAGTGGGTTCGGAGCGTGGGCGAACGTGTCGCCGACCGCTATGAGTTGCTGTGTTTGGACCGCGAGCTGCGTGTTCAAGCTGGGCGAGTAATGAGAGAAGTCGATGAGCCCTTTGAACGACCCGAACGCGACGTCGGCCGCGTTCGCGTCCCAGAACAGCTTCGGCTGCACCTGGTTGGGATCCGTTGGATCGCAGGGATTGGATGTGCACGTGTTGTTGAAATCGGCCGGGTTGTAGTGCCGGACCATCGCCCACATCGGGCCGCCGGTGAGCGGGACAGGCGTCCCCGACAGCCGTACCCGAGCCGACGCGCTCACGGTGTTCGAGGTCGAGCCGATCGTCCCGGCGGCGAATGATTGAATGGAGGCTCCGACGACCGCCCGAACGTAGATCGTGCCGGCGGGAATGGCGGTGTTGCCAGCACACGTCGCCGCGCTCGTCGTCCAAGCAGTCGGGTTGGCGGCGTTGCCGTAGAGGAGCTGAAGATCATTCGAGGTGCTCGTCGGGGCGAAGGACTTTTTCAAGTCCGCTGGGTTCGCGTATGCATTCGCCGTGCACCAGGTTTGTTCCTGCGTCACGCTGAAGGCGATAGTCCCGTTGATCTTGATCACCGCGGTCGCGAGGCGTTTGCCCGCGGCCAGCGCGCTTGCGTCTGCGACGTTCTGCATCACACGGCGCTGCGCCATCGCATAGCCCCAATCAACAGCCAGGGCGAGGCCGCCGATGAGGACGGCAACGCAGAGCGCGACGACGATCAGCGCCTGCCCTTCTTCGGATGAACGGTCAACCATCCTCATCGACGCGTCTCCATCAACGAGGTCGCGGAGAGCGTGTTTGAGCCGGTGGCCGACAAGAGGTTTCCGGCGACAGCCGAGACCGCCGACCACTGGTAGCTCACCCGAACTCTGACGATCACGCCGGCGGGCGCCGGGCTGCTGGCGGGAATACCAGCGGTCGGCCAAGGATGGAAGCCCGCGGTCGCGTTGTCGTAGTACTCAGCCGTTACGGTGATCGCGTCGGCGTTTAATGGAGCAGTACGCGCACGCGCGGCGCTTGCGATCGCCGGCGGCACGCTCTGTCCGGGCGGAATCGTCGCCGTCGGATTGAGGATCGCGTAATGAGCCCCTTCCTCGCTGGCGCTGCCCAGGACGACGACGGCGTACAAAGCTCGCGCGACGTCGAGGACACCGACGCTGAGGAGGATGAGCAACGGCACGATGAGGGCGAACTCGATAAGGGCTACGCCCTCGTCTCGGCGGGTCAGTTTGCGCACGGGCTGCCTGCGGTCATGACAGGGAATCTGGCATCAGCGCGGATCGCGACGGGGTTCACCTTGAACGCCGCGTCGGCGATCGAGGCGGTGATCAGCGAAAAATTGTAGGTGAGGCGTACGGTCGCGTCACCGTTGCTCGAGGTGCAGGTAGCGGTGAGGCCGGGGCAAGGGCTGCCGAATGCCGCCAGGCCCATTGCGTCACACGCACGCTGCGTAACCTGGGCGACCGTCGCGGTGTCATTGCGCGCGGCGAAGTTGGCCCCCTCGCGCGCGCCATTGGCGACGACGCCGGCGTAGTAATACGCCCTCGCCCCATCGGCGATCCCGAGCAGGAGAATGAGGAGGATCGGCAGGGCCAGCGCGACCTCGACGAGGCTCTGCCCGGCCTGATCCACCCAAGCCAACTTGATTCCCTTACCCACACCAATCCCACGCGCCACGCACCGGTACGCCGGTCGTCCGCATGGTCAATTGAGGCAGTAGTCAGAAGGAGCGGCAATACCGAAAACTGACCCGCTTGACAGCGACGCTAGTCGACGAGGCCCCTTCGGAACGCGGGTCGGGCCGAGGCCACGAGCTGGCTCCGCGTTTTCACGTTCAGGCGGCGCAGCGCGTTCTGTACGTGCTTGTGCGCCGTCGATTGACTGATCTGCAGGACGCCCGCGATCTTCCGATCCGTCGCTCCCTGCGCGATGAGGTCGACGATCTGCTCCTGCCGCGGTGTGAGAGATACACCGGTATAGCTTCCAAAGTGAGTCGACGAAAGCCGGGAGACCATCTGGACGAGGCCATTCAAGACGGTCCGCGGAAAGGCGCTCTCGCCCTGCGCCGTTGCTGCGATGGTCCGATCGAGCGCCTTCGGGGTCGCGTCGCGTGAGACGAGACCCACGAAGCCAAGGCTGGCGGCCTGAGCGCCCGCCTCCGGCGTCGGCGAGGACATGAGCGCGATGAGACGCGCAGTCCGGCTTAGCTGATGCACGCGGGCCCGGAATGGCGGACTGAGCAGGAGCCGTTCCGTGCATCCGACGAGGATCGCGTCATAGGCACTCGCCGCCCGCGCGTCGAGCTGCGTCAGTCTCGGAAGCGAGCCCATGACCTCCACGCGGCATTCGTCCAGGCGCGCGTAGGCGAGGCCCACTTCTTTCGAGTCGATGACGCAGATCCGCGGGCGCCGGGGACCGGCGGGTCTCTCGTGCGTTCGGTCGGTCACGTCTCCCCAGTCGCGTTTACCGTCCGAGCGGACGGGGCTCCCTAGCCTCTAGCGAGCGAACAATCGGAGCGGGAGGTGCCCGTGTCAATGACCCTACCCACTATTGGTGGTGTGCCGGATCCTGCCTAGCTCGGGAACGCCGAGGACATCACCGCGACGGCCGCGGCCCGATTTGGAACGTTCAATCGCCGTAGAAGGTTGGTCACGTGCTTCTGCGCGGTCGCGGTCGTGATGCCGAGCGATCGCGCGATCTCTTTGTCCGCGGCGCCGCGCGCGATGAGCATGATCACCTCGCGCTGACGTGGCGTCAGCGGGAGGGCCTTGGAAGGGCGAAGCCAGTGGCCGTTCTTGATGAGAGACGAGAGCACGCGACGAGAGTACGCGTGCTCGCCACGCATCGCGCCCAGGATCGAGCGACGAATGGCCTCGCCCGCAAGATGGGTATCGACATATCCGAACGCGCCTAAGGTCACCGCGTGAGCGGCATCATCGGGATTCGGATTCGTCGTCAGGATGACCGTGGTCATGCTTTCGGTCAGCTCGCCGATGAGCTCCCAATCCGTCTCGTCGTACGCCGCGACGACCGTGAGTCCGATATCCGCGTGGTCTGCCTCCGCGGCCGTCGTGATTCGCCAGAGCGGAACCCCGAGATTTAGCGATCGCAAAAGACTGAAGACGACCCCCGAACGGTCGACCACAAGGACACCCGACGTCGTCGAGGAAGCCGCGTCCATACCCTTAACTCCCCACCTGCTATGGGCCAAATGGCCCGCTCCACCGCTCGGCAATCTACCAGCCGTAACGGATCGCGAGGTACCGAAAAGCCGGTAGTTGCGATCAAGATGGCGAACATTTTTTGCATGCGGTGTTTAGACCTCCATCAAATTGAGTAATCAATTAGTTGTCATCGCGGCGCCTGATGACGCGTCGCGCATCACTCGTCGCACCGCTATCCACATACCGGCTCTTGGGAATTTTCGCGACTGGTTGCGACCGATAGGTTCCTCCGGCCATAGCTGGGCGCACTTCGGCTGCCGCTCTACGAGCGGAACCGTCGGCGAACCACGGCAGGGGGTTACGGGTGATGGTTGGGATCAGGAAGATCGGAGTGATCTTCGGAAGCTTGCTCTTAGCGCTCGCGATGCTGCCGTCGGCATTCGCCGTTGCTGGCGGGCCGCCGGCGACATTCACGACGATCAACTTCGACGCCGACGGCGGGAACTTCTGCAAGAACGGGCAGCCCGCGTCGGAAACCGTCGTGAACTGCAACATCTACGGTGGAAAGCAGTACGTTTGGCTCAACGGCGGCCCTGAGAACGCCGCATTGGCCGACGGCATGTATTTCTTCGCCGTCGTCGTCCCTGGTGGCCAACACAATCCGAACCAGGGGGCAGAGAAGAACCTCTCCGACACGAATGCGGCGCCGTACGACGCCGAAGCGCTGAACGCCGACGGATCGGCCATCCCGAGCGGCGACGCTCGGAGCAACCGCACATTCACCGTGAGCGGCGGCACAGTCTCGTACTTTGGTACGCACACGTTCGACTCGAACAAGATCCGGCTGATGCCGTATGACGACACGACGAATAACGGCGGCGTGTACATCCTGGCGATCTGCCGGATCAGCACCCAGGACGAGCTCGTCGACCCCAGGGTCTGCAAGTACGACGCGTTCAAGGTGCAGCTGCCCGAGGCGCCGGTCAGGGTGCAGGCTGTTTTGAGCGGCACGAAGTATCTCGACGCGAACATGAACGGTGTGCTCGATCCAGGCGAGGCGGGACTCGTCGGCTGGACGATCGACATCAACGACGGCGCGAGCGAGGTGGGTACCGCTACGACCGACGCCGAGGGCAACTGGGCCTTCACCACCCCGGAGGTGGCTGAGGGAACGTCGCAGACCTTCACGATCTCCGAGGAACAGCAGTCGGGCTTCCTCCAGACCGGCAACACCACCGACCAGTCCAGCGCGACCGGCAACGTGGGCGTCGCCCTCACGAACAAGATCTACACGCTGACATTGCCGAACACCGGCCCGGGCTCGGCCTCCGGCCTCAACTTCGGCAACATCCCGCTCGCGAGCGGACTCACAGCATCCAAGACGGCGACGCCGAGATTCACCCGCACCTTCGCGTGGGACATCGCGAAGAACGCCGACAAGACGACGATCAACATCGCCGACGGTGGCGCGGCGACGTTCAATTACACCGTCAGCGTCACGCACGACACCGGAACGGACAGCGGCTGGGCCGTCGCCGGGACGATCACCATCACCAACCCGAATGCCGGTGCTGTCACCGTCGGTGTGACCGACGCGATCGGCAACACCGCGTTCCAGAACGGCGGCGTTGCGACAGTGGCCGCGAACGGCACATCCGACCTCACCTACACCTGTTCACTCACCGCAGCAACAAGCGGGACGAACACGGCGACGATCTCGTGGCTCGAGCAGATGACCGACGGTCGACTGCTTCAGGCCGGAACGACCACCGCCACAAAGGCCTTCGCCTTTGGCGGGCCCACGACGACCGTGGACGGGAGCGTCACAGTTGGGGACCCGAATGCGCCAAATGGCGGCAGCCTCGGCACGGTGTCCTCGACAGACCCGAGCCCGACCGAGCTCAAGTACTCACACACCTTCAGCGGCGATCCTGCCGGTAAGTGCACGACGCACGACAACACCGCAACCTCGACCACGAACATTACGCAGACGACCGACACGGCCAGCAAGCAGGTCACGGTCTGCGTCGGTGCGGACCTGACGGTAGTCAAAACGGCGGCGACGGCGTTCACCCGCACGTATGGGTGGACAATCGCGAAGGACGCCGACAAGACGCGGCTCACCATCGCAGAGGGAGGCTCGGCCACGTTCACGTACACCGTGAACGTCAGCCACGACGCGGGCACCGACAGCCTCTGGACGACGAGCGGCACGATCACGGTGTCCAACCCGAACGACTGGGAGGACATCACCGCAAACGTGACTGACGCGATCGACAACGGCGGGGCCTGCGTGGTCACGGGCGGGACGAATCTGCTGATCGGGAAGAGCAGCAGCTCTGCGCCTCTCGCCTACACCTGCACGTACGCCTCGGCGCCGAGCGCCCTCGCGGGCCACAACACGGCCACGGCGACGTGGGACAAGACCACGGCTTCCACGCCGAGTGGTTCCGCCACGGGCACGGCCACTGGCACATTCGGCGACCCGACGACGATCAAGGACGGCAGCGTGAGCGTGAGCGACCCGCTCGACCCGAGCGCGCCGCGCGCATTCTTGTACAGCGCTGCCACGAACCCACAGAGCTTCAGCTACTCGACGACGTACAGCGGCGATCCAGCTGGGACCTGCAAGTCCCACGACAACACGGCAACCTTTACGTCGAACACGACGTCCACACAGGATGCGGCGAGCAAGACCGTGACGGTCTGCGTCGCCAAGGACGTGACCGTGGCGAAGACGGTCGTCCCGACCTTCACCCGCACCTACGGCTGGACGATCACTAAGAACGTCGACAAGACCTCCGTTCGCGCGCTGAACGGAACGGCCACATTCAACTACACCGTCGTCGCCTCTCAGACCCGAGCCACCGATAGCGGATGGGCCGCGACGGGCTCGATCACCATCAGCAACCCGAATGACTTCGAGGCGATCACCGCGACCGTAAGTGACGCCGCGATCGGCGGGACATGCGCGCTGACGGAGGCAAACAACGTCGTCAGCGTTGCAGCGTCGGGCACCGCCACCCTTCACTACACGTGCGGGTTCGCGAGCGGTGCGAGCACGACGAACACCGCGACCGCTACCTGGGACAAGGCAGCCGCTACGACGCCTACGGGCACGGCGTCCGACACAAAGAACGTAGCGTTCGTGACACCGACGACACGTACGGACGAGTCCATCACCGTGACCGACACGTTCAATGGGACGCCTACAACGCTCGGCACAGTCAACGCGACGGAGGCGGCTCCGTTCGCGTCCGCGACGTACACCTACTCGCACACCGTGAACGTGCCGGCACACGACTGCGTGTCGTACAGCAACATCGCGACGTTCACGACGAACGACACCCTCACCACGGGCTCGGCAACGAAGACCGTGACGGTCTGCCGCATCCCGCCGCAGACCGGCGCGCTGACCATCGGCTTCTGGCAGAACAAGAACGGCCAGGCGATCATCACGGGCGGCTCGAGCACTGCGAACATATGCAACTCGGGCACTTGGCTGAGGCAGTACGCACCCTTCCAGGACCTCAGCGCGACCGCGACCTGCGCGCAGGTCGGTGCCTACGCGACGAACGTCATCAAGGCCGCGAGCTCCGCGGGTGACTCGATGAACCCGATGCTCAAGGCCCAGATGCTCGCGACCGCGCTCGATGTCTACTTCAGCGATCCCGCGCTCGGTACGAACAAGATCAACGCGGCGAGCCCGATCGGGGCACGCAACATCGATCTCGTGAACATGTGCGCCGATGCCGTTAGCTGCTCGAGCTACGAAAACGCCAGCAGCGCGTTCGGCGGCGCGGCAAGCATGACCGTCAGCCAGATGCTGACCTACGCAGCGAGCCAGTCGAACGCTGGCGGATCAATGTGGTACGCCAACGTGAAGTCCACGCAGGAGCTCGCGAAGGATTCCTTCGACGCGATCAACAACGAGAAGGCACTGCAAGCCCCGTAGCGACAACCCTCGAACACAAGGCGAGGCCCGGCTCCGAAAGAGCCGGGCCTCGTTCTATCTGCTGGAGCTACGGGGCGGGGTATGTGACGGTGAGCGAGAACGAGCTTTGTGCGCTGCCGCTCACCACGATCTGTGACGTTCCGGCCGTGAGCGTGAAGCTCATCGCGAATGGACTGCCGCCGCTGCTGCTGGCCACGACCACACCGTCCGGTCCATACACCGTCACGGATAACGGGATGATCTTCGAATATGTCAGGACCAACGACCCCGGGCCGCTCCCTCCCGTGATCGCGAATGTGCGAGATGGATTCTTATTGGTGACCGCACCGCTGATCGTTGTCGACAAGATCGCTACGCCCGGAGATGACGTCGCGGTCGGGCTGGGGCTGGGGCTGAGCGTTGGTGCTGGCGCTGGCGTCGGACTGGCGGTCGGCGCCGCGGTGATAGTCGGCGCCGGTGGGGCCGGGGTCCCGAGTGCCAGGAGCGTCGCGTACGCATCGACGCGCCCATATCCGACAGGAGCTCCGGTGTTCACCGCGCTCGCTTCGAGTGCGGCCTCCACGCGAGTATTCGTGGCGCCGGCGGAGTACGAGAGCGCGAGTCCGGCGATGCCCGCGACGGCCGGCGTCGCCGCGGACGTGCCGCAGAAAGATCCGTACCAGCCGGCCCGGCCGGTGGTGTAGCTGCACCCGGGGGCCGCCAGCTTCACCCACGTCCCGTAGTTCGACCAGGAGTAAAGAGCGTCGTTCGGGTCGGTGCCAGCGACGCCGAGCACCTCGGGATACGCAGCCGGGTAGTTCGGCGTCGCGGAACCACTGTTGCCCGCGGCCGCTACGAGGACTACCCCGCGGGAGTGCGCGTATTGCACCGCGTTCTGCAGAGTGTTCGTGCCGGTCGTGCCGCTCAGGCTCATGCTGATGACCCGTGCGCCGTGGTCAGTTGCCCAGGTGATTCCCGCGGCGACGTTAGCGGTCGTCCCCGTGCCGTCGGCCCCCAAAACCTTCACCGGCATGAGCGAGCAACGCCAGCAGTACGACGCGACACCGATCGTGTTGTCGCTCGTTGCGCCGGCGACGCCCGCGCTCCACGTGCCGTGGCCGTTGTCGTCTGTAGTGTCGGAGCTGCCGCTCAATGCGTTGTATCCGCCGACGAGGTTCCCCAGAAGGTCGGGCTGCGTGAGATCGACGCCCGTGTCGAGGGACGCGATAACGACGTTGGGGGACCCTTGCGTTAGGTCCCACGCGAGATTCGTCCGAGTCTTGACCTGAGACCACTCGCTGGGCCACCAGTAATCGTTTGGGATCGTCCCCGTCGCCGCCAGCGAGAAATCACGCTCGACGAACTCGACTCGCGGATCAGCGGCAAGCTCCTGAAGAACGACGCCCTCGAGCCCAGCCGCCACTGTGAGCACATGAACCCGCAAAGCTCGAAGTTCAGCCTTCTTGGACGCACCGTGTGCGCGCTCCAAAGCATCCACGACGTCCGCCGAGAGCCCGTCGCGGTATCGCACGAGCAGCTGGCCAGGAATTGGGTTGGCGACATTCGCTCTGGCGACGACAGGCACCGGTGACGTTGGATGAGAAGAGCTGGGCGGATGTGACGGTCCGCTTGCCGGCGCGATGGACGCGATCAGCGAGCTGACCGCCAGAGCCACCTTGATCACGGCCTGTGCGAGGCCACCAAGCCATTCCATAAATTGCGCACTCCTCCCGGCCCGCCGCGCTCTGCTCGAGCGCTCGGCTGCCGCTACCTAAGCGGAATGACGGGCCGGGATGAACCATTACTTTCGTCGTGGCGGAGCAAGCCAAATGGGGACGACCAGTACTGCCAATCGCAGTAATGCGGGGCCATGACCGCAGGGGGGACCTGTCCGAGGCAGTACTTCCTGTGAAGGCAGATGGCGGAAATACACCCCTCAGCCGTCGCGCGAAGGCGGCGTACCTGTTTCCCGGCATTGTCCGGCCGGTTGCAGCCGGAAAGAATCAGAAGGCGACCAGCGAAAGGGGGCTAGGGATGGATCTGCGTAGTTTCACGCATGACGAGGCGGGTCAAGGACTTGTCGAGTACGCACTCATCATCGCGGTGATCGCGGTCGCGGTCATCGTGGCGATGATTTTCTTGCGCGATCAGCTCACGAACATCTTCAGCACCGTCGGCAACAACCTGACGTAGGAGACGCGCCCGCGTTGCGCTTGCAACGCGGGCCCTCTCGTGCGGCCGCTCCGGACGTACCGAGTCCTTGTATGTCCAACGGAGGCTGCCCACTCAGGGCAGCGTCATGCCTACACACTCTGGGTCGCGCTGAGCCTCCGCGCGGCCGCCATGTAAAGGACCACTGCCGCGAGACCGATCTCCACCAGAGGCGAGGCAAAGCCGGTGAGATCCAGCCCGCCGATGGTGAGTTTGCCCCCAATGCCGACTTGCCCGACGAAGGCCGGCACCGCGAACACGAGCCAGAGCCCAAAGACGACCGCGGCGACGATCGCCAAGGTCGCCCATTGCCGTTCTGGGGGGACGCGCCGAA
>WNGI01001947.1_pt1 | contig 17614 bp, 15 predicted proteins | sample 5400621 | NCBI WGS metagenome assembly WNGI01 (sample SAMN13153374, study PRJNA577476) | soil metagenome | isolation source: 20 cm soil or saprolite under Garry oak tree replicate 1 | place: USA:California | collected 2016-06-15 | reverse complement strand
GCGAACATGGGGCCGTTGGTGGTACTCGCCTATTCGGGCGGACTCGACACGTCGGCGATCGTTCCCTGGCTGCGCGAGAAGTATGCCGCCAGGGTCTTGTGTTTCGCCGCCGACGTCGGCCAGGGACCGGGCGAGCTCGCGGGCCTGGTCGAGAAGGCCAAGCGCTCGGGCGCCGTGGACTGCGTCATCCAGGACCTGCGCGAAGAATTCGTTCGCGACTTCGTGTTTCCTACGCTCCGCGCGGGCGCCGTGTATGCGCGCACTTATCTACTCGGTACGGCCATGGCGCGGCCCGTCATGGCCGCCCATCACGTCGCGCTCGCGCAACAAAGCGGCGCGCACGCCCTGGCCCATGGCTGTACCGGTAAAGGAAACGACCAAGTCCGCTTCGAGCTGACCTACGCCGCCCTCGCACCCGAGCTCCAGGTCATCGCACCGTGGCGCGAGTGGCAGTTCCAGGGCCGCGAGGATCTCATCGCCTACGTGAAAGCCAAGGGTGTGCCGGTCCAGGCCACCGTCGAGAAGCCGTACTCCACCGACCGCAACCTGTGGCACTGCTCGCACGAAGGCGGCATCCTCGAGGATCCGGCGCGCGAGCCGCCGGAGCACATCTTCGTCATGACCAAGGATCCGCTCGAAGCCCCCGACCTCCCCGTGGTGGTGGAGATCGGCTTCGAGGAAGGGACTCCCGTCTCTGTGGACCACGTCCCGATGGGTCCGGTGGACCTGCTCGAGTCCCTGAATGCCACCGCGGGCGAGCACGGCGTCGGCCGGGCAGACGTCGTGGAGGACCGGCTGGTCGGGATGAAATCGCGCGGTGTCTACGAGACGCCGGGCGGCACGCTGCTCCACGCCGCGCACCGCGAGCTCGAGCAGCTGGTGCTCGATCGCCGGACGCTGCGCCTCAAGGACGAGCTGGCGCTCCGCTACGCCGACCTGGTGTACGACGGTCGCTGGTGGACCCCGGAGCGGGAGGCGCTCGACGCCGCGGTCGCGAGCACCCAGAAGCGCGTGACGGGCGCGGTGCGCCTGAAGCTCTTCAAGGGCGGCCTCACGGTCGCGGGACGGGAAAGTCCGTACGCGCTGTACCAGCCCTCGTACGCGACCTTCGGCAAGGACAACGTCTACGACCAGAAAGATGCCGAAGGCTTCATCCATCTCTACGGCCTCTCGATCCGGATCGGGTCCGGGCTCGAGGCGGCGCGCCGCCAGCAGGAAGTCGGCGCGGCGGCGGACTGATGCCGCGCCAGCCCACGGAGACCCCGGCCGCCGCTCCGGCTCCTCCGCCGGCGCACCAGATGTGGGGCGGCCGGTTCACGCTCGGCCCTAGCGAAGCGCTCGACGCGTTGAATCGCAGCCTGCCGGTGGACCACCGGCTCTGGCCCCAGGACGTCCTTGCGAGCAAGGCCTGGGTCCACGCGCTCGGCCGGGTCGGGGTGCTCACGCCTACCGAAGAGAGCCAGCTGCTCGAGGGACTCGACCGTGTGGGGGAGCGCCTGGCCGACGGTGCCGCAGTGGGTGCCCCGGACGAAGACGTGCACACGCTGGTCGAGCGGCTACTGTACGTAGAGGTCGGTAGCGTGGCCGGCAAGCTGCACACGGGCCGGTCGCGCAACGACCAGGTCGCGACCGACCTCCGTCTCTGGACCCTCGGGGCGATCGACCAGCTCGACGCGGACCTCGCCGCGCTCGGGCGTGCGCTCGTGGCGCGCGCCGAGGATGGCGTGGACGTCCTGCTCCCGGGTTATACGCACGGCCAGCGGGCCCAACCGGTGCGCTGGGCGTACGTGCTGCTCGCGCACGCGTGGCCGCTGGTGCGCGACCGCCAACGCCTGGCGGATGCCCGGCGCAGGGTAGCGGAGCTGCCGCTCGGATCCGGGGCGCTCGCGGGATCGGGGTTTGCCGTCGACCGCGTGCTGCTGAAAGAAGCGCTCGGTTTTCGCTCGGTCTGCGCCAACGCCTTGGACGCGACCGGCGACCGTGACTTCGTCGCCGAAGTCCTGTTTGCGCTGACCCTCGTGGGCACGCATCTCTCGCGCCTCGCGGCCGAGCTCGTGCTTTACTCGAGTGCGGAGTTCGGCTTCGTGCGTCTGTCGGACGACTTCAGCACCGGCTCGAGCCTGCTGCCGCAGAAGCGGAATCCCGACATCTTCGAGCTGGCGCGGGCGAAATCGGGCCGGCTGTTGGGAGACTTGGTGGCGCTGCTCACCATCCTGAAAGGCCTCCCGGCGGGGTACAGCAAAGACTTGCAGGAGGACAAGGCGCTGCTGTTCGACGGATTCGACACACTGGCGCTGGTGTTGCCGGCGGCGACCGGAGCGATCACCGCGCTGAGTGTGGACACCGAGCGGATGCGGGCAGCGCTCGACGCCTCGTTGCGCGCTACCGACCTCGCCGACCTGCTGGTGGAAGCCGGCGTGCCGTTCCGCGAGAGCCACGGCCTCGTGGGCCGGCTGGTGCGCGAGGCGGAGCGCTCCGGCGTGCCGCTCGATCGCGTGCCGGGGCCGGTGGCGGGGGGAATCCATCCTGCGCTCGCCGCAGCGCTGTCGCAGCTGGGAACGTGGGAGGACTCGGTGGAGAGCCGCGCCACCCCCGGGGGGGCCTCGCGTCGCTCCGTGGCGGAGCAGCTGGAGGCGCTGCGGCTCGCATTCGCCGAGGGCGGAGGGACTTAACCCAAGGTCTTGCCGCGCCTTAGCAGGTTAGGTAGCATACGTGGCCGTCTGGCTCTAGGCTTGAGCGAGACGGCCGCTTTTCACCGAGGGAGTCCCTTGCGCTGCCTAGCGCTCAACGCCTCATTCGAGCCGCTGACCATGGTGCCCGTGCGCCGGGCCCTGCGGCTCGTGATCGACCGTAAGGCGGAGATCGTCGAGGCGGAGGGACCGGTCGTGAAGAGCGAGCGGCTGGCGATTCCGCGGCCGGCGGTCATCCGGCTCGTCAAGTTCGTCCACGTGCCGCGCCGGTTCCGGCGCCAGGTGACCAACACCTTCCTCTTCGCCCGCGACAACTACCGGTGCCAGTTCTGCGGGCGGAGCCAGCAGGAGCTGCGTCACCGGGAGTGCCTCACCCGAGACCACCTGGTGCCGCTGTCGCGGGGGGGCACCAACGGCTGGAGCAACGTCCTCACGGCGTGCTCGAGCTGCAACACGCGGAAGGGCAACCTGCTGCCCGAGGAAGCCGGGATGCACCCGCTGCGGCCGCCGTTCGAGCCGCATTTCGTGCACCTTGCGTGGGCGGTGCGGCGGCTCACCTCCATCCAGTCCAAGTACATCCGGCTGTTCTACGGCGGCGAGGTGCTCGCGACGCTCGAGGCCCTGTGACGCAGAAGGCTCCCTGGATCATCGCGGGGCTGGCGGGGGCCGCGGTTGTGGGGTTGCTCGTGACGAGGCGCGCGGACGGGCGGGTCGTCCATCCCGATCCCCGTCCCGGCGTGACCGCCGAGCGGGTGTTGCCGCCCAGTATGGTGTCGAACGCGGCCGGGGCCGCCGAGGCATACGCGGCGGCGCGCAGTGCCCCACACGTGCTCGACGGCGTTCATTGCTATTGTGAGTGCACCAGGGGTTTCGGGCATCGCTCCCTGCTCACCTGCTTCGAGTCCGAGCACGGCTCCCAGTGCGATATCTGCAAGGGTGAAGCGACCCTCGCGGTGCAACTCGCGTCCCAGGGCAACACGCTGGACGCTGTGCGCCGCGCGATCGACCAGCGGTTCGGCTCCTAGTTTTCCCGGTGGTCGAACGTCTCCGATCGCGCCTCGAGGGTGAGGCGCGGGAGGCCGGCGATCCGCACCAGCAAGCGCTGTGCCCCGCGGGCGAGCGCGCCGCCGAGGTTGCCGCCTGAGACCGCCGGACTCACGTCCCCCTTGAGCCAGCGGGTGAGCTCTTCCAGATCGGTGTCGTTGAGCGTCGTCACTTCGAGCCGACAGAGGAAGTAGAAGTTCCCCGAGCCCCTGACCTTCAGGTTGACGCGGTAGGGGAGCTCGAGCGCGTGCTCCAGGTCTTCGGGCGTGCCGTATCGGGCTACGGTGCCTCCGGTGCGGATCAAAACGAAGTCGTCGGCGAGGGGATCGTGACGCGCGACCGCGTCCCACGGCGCCTCGCTGATGTACTGATCGAACCAGCCGGAGCGGGAGCGCCACTGCTCGAGGCGGTAGTGCAGGCGGAGCGGGAATCCGGAGCGCATGAGGCCGACGAACTTGCCGTCGGCAAGGAGCCCGGTGGTTTGGACCCGGGGGACACCGCTCTGGATGATGACCGTCAACGCGGGGGCCTGCGCGGCGGCCAAGGAGGCCGTCGCCGCGCCGAGCAGGGCCAGGAACGCGAGCCCCGACCTCACCTCAGAAGCGGTGGTCGAGCCGCAACGTGAATCGCAGGGGCTCCCCGGCGGTCACTGCTTGCGCCACGTACAGGCCCAACCCGCCCCAATCGATCCCCAGGCCGAGGTCGGCGAGCCAGCTGCCGAACGTGGGGAGGCGATTGGCGGCCAGTCGGCCCGGCCCGCTGCCCACGAGCCATGCCTGTCCTGCGTCGGCGAGCACGACCAGGTCCGGGCCCTGGAGCGAGAACAGGGACTTCGCGCCTTCGTCCTCGGGGGCGGAGGAGCCATAGGACCAGTGCAGCGAGAGGTGACCGCGGTACTCGGCCTGGGCGAGGATCACGCGATCGCACGCCGCCAGTCGGGTGCCGCCGAACGCGGGGTCGATGATGTCGCCGTTGCAGGCGCTGTGCCGGAAACCGTAACCCGTCAGCGGATCGGGTCCCCCCGTCGACAGCCGCTGTTGCAGCGGCAGCGGATCGCCGCCGATCCAGCCGCCAGCGAAGAGTCGCAAGTTGACGCGTCCCGACGGGCTCACGCGCGTGTAACGGCGGAAATCGAGGAACAAGCGGCTGAATTCGTACGACCCGTCGGTCGGGATCGGCGCGCGCACCGCCGTCGGCACTCCGGTCTGGGGGGTCACGTCTTTGGAGCGCGAGTTCTCGAAGCGGGCGCGCAGGAACCAGCCCGCGGTTGGGTCGCGTCGATCGTTGCGGGTGTCGAAGGTGAGCGTCCCCGCGAGTGTCGTGTAATGGCCGTCGTCGATCGGGGGGTTGGGGCGCCACGCCTGGTCGTTGCGGAACACGGTCCACGGATCGCGCGATTTGACGGTGGTTTGCCAGTCGTGCCGCGCCTCGAGGTCGACGCGCAGCGAGCGATCGGGCTGCACGAAGGCGCGGCCCGCGATCCCCTTGCTCAGGTAGTAGTCGCGGTAGTCGCGCTGGAACAGAAACGCGGCCCACCCGACCTCGCCGGCGCGCAGGCCCCAGTCTTCGACGGGTGTGACGTCGTCGAAGGCGCGGAACTCGATCCCGTAGGCCGGCGTCTCTCCGGCGCGCAGCTCGGTGCGCAGCAGGTAGCCGAGGTCGCTGCGCTTGCCGGTGAAGTCTCCGGCGGTGCGGAACACGCCCAGCGCGTCGATCCGCAGGCGCAAGTTGGGGTGGAGTTTCCAGTCGAACAGCGGTCCGAACACCACGGGCAGACCCTCGACGCGGTTGAAAGTGCCGCCCGTGGCGAGCGTGAGTGATGAGCGTGAGTCGGCCGTGCCCCACGACTTCTCAATTCCCAGTCTGCGGAGCCAGCGGCGCAGGTCCGGGGGGGCGAGCGCGATCTCGTCGCCGCTGGTGCGGTAGGCGAGGGGCGCGGCGTACATCCGCACGTCGCCCGTGACGGCAGCGGTGGGGCTCCGCGCCACCGTCCCGCCGATCACGATTACATCGCCCGTGATCACCGCGCCGGAATCGAGGATCGCGTCGCCGTTGATGACGAGCAGCGTGCCGTCCACGCGGCCCGCCACCACCACGCTGCCGTTTCGCACGGCGACGTCCCCGCGCCACTCGTTCCCGTGCGGCAGGCGTGAGCGACCCACCAGCCGCGTCGTCGTCGCCGCGTTGTACCGGCGCACGGCGTCATCCGCGACGGCGTGGGGCAGCTCGGGCAGCTGCACCATGAGCCCGGCGCTGTCGGGCTGGATCACGATGGCGGTGTCCTGCGCCGCGGCGACGGTGGCGCCGAGCGCACAGAGAACTACGAGCACGACAGCGCGCATAACGGACATCCTGGTTGGAGGCGCCGGAGCGAGGTGCACGGGCCGTGCCGCCTCCCGGGGGAGGATGCGGAGCACGACGGCGGGCGGTGACGGGGGCGCGCGGCCCGCCGGTCGTGTCATCCCGCCACGTTCCGCGGCGGCTCGAGGCCGAGCCGGCGCATACGGCGATACAGGTTGGCGCGGTCCGTCGCGAGCTTGCGGGCCGCGTCGGCCACGTTGCCGCGTGCCGCCGACAGCGCGCGCGCGATGAGCGCGCGCTCGAAGCTGTCGAGGGCCTCAGCGAGCGCCACGTCGCTCCACCCCTCGCTCGGCGTCGTGGCGGGGGGGGCGCCGTCCGAGGGCACGACGCGTGCGACGTCGTCGGCGGTCACCACGTCGCTGCCGGCGAGGATCGCCAGGCGCTCCATGATGTTCGCCAGCTCGCGCACGTTGCCGGGCCAGGGATAGGAGGTGAGCAGCTGCACCGCGCCCGCGTCGAACCGCACCGGCCGGCCGAGCCGCGTCGTCTGGCGCGCGGCCAAGTGCTGCACGAGGGGCGGAATGTCGTCGGGACGCTCGCGCAGCGGCGGAATGTGGATCGGCAGGACGTTGAGCCGGAACAGCAGATCCTCCCGGAACTGGCCCTGCAGGGACGCCTTCGCGAGATCCTTGTTGGTGGCGGCGATCACTCGCACGTCCACGGTGACCGGCTTCTCGCCTCCCAGCCGCTCGATCACGCCCGACTCGAGCACGCGCAGCAGCTTCGCCTGCGCCTCGGGCCCGAGGTCGCCGACTTCGTCGAGAAACAGCGTGCCACGATCCGCGAGCTCGAACCGCCCCACGCGCCGCTCCGTGGCCCCGGTGAACGCGCCACGCTCGTGGCCGAACATTTCCGACTCGACCAGGTCCTTCGGGATCGCCGCGCTGTTCACGCACACGAACGGCTTCGCCGCGCGCCCGCTCTGCCGATGGATGGCGGAGGCGACCAGCTCCTTGCCGGTCCCCGATTCGCCCGTGATCAGCACCCGCACCTCCGTGGGCGCGACCCGCGCGATCAGCGCACGCAACTGCTCCATGGCCTGGCTCACGCCCACCAGCGGGTCGGCATGCCCCAGGGCCTCGTGCAGGCGCCGGTTCTCGGCGAGCGTGCGCGACAGCTGGAGCGCGGCGCGCAGCGTCGTGAGCAGGCCCTCCGGTGTCAGCGGCTTCTCGAGGAACTGAAAGGCGCCCAGCTTGGTCGCCCGCACCGCGTCGGCGAGGTTCGCCTTGCCGCTCATCATTACCACCGGCAGGTCGGGCGCCACGCGCTTGAGCTGCTCGAGCGTGGCGAGCCCGTCGGGTCCGCCCGGCATCATCAGATCGAGCAACACTGCATCGGGCGCGTCGCGCTCCACCTCGGCCACGCCGGCGCTGCCGTTCGCCGCCTCCGCCGTCTCGAACCCCTCGGACTCGAGCAGCGCCGCCACCATCTTGCGGATGTTCGTCTCGTCGTCGACGAGCAGGACGCGCGGGCTCACGCGGTGGACAGCACGATGGAGAAGGTGGCCCCGCCGCCCGGCGTCTCCGCCACGGTGATGCTGCCGTTGTGGGCCTCGATCGTCTGGCGCACAAGGGCGAGCCCCAGGCCGGTCCCGTCATTCTTGGTCGTGAAGTACGGCTCGAATACGTGCTGGCGCAGCTCGTCCGGGATCCCGGCTCCGTGGTCGGCGATCGTCACCGCCAACCCGCTCCCGTCCCGGCTCACCGCGATCTCGATCGATCCGTGCCCTCCCATCGCCTCCGAGGCGTTCCGCAGCAGGTTCGCGAACGCCCGCCGCAACGGATCGTAATGCCCCAGCAGCCTGCACGGCTCCCCGTTGGCCCGCACCGAAACGTCCACCTCCGATGGCACGGCGCTCTTGCCCAGGTCCATCAAGAGGTCCACCAGATCCACCTCGCTCTTCGGCCCCTCGGGGAGGCGACCGAACTCGGCGAACTCCTTCGCGAGCTGGTCCAACCGCTCGGTCTCGGCGCCCATAACCTCCATTGCCACGTCCGTCCGCCCGTCCGCCTGACCGCCTGACCGCCGCAGTTGGTCGACCGCGATCCGCATGGCCGTGAGGGGATTCTTGATCTCGTGCGCGACCCGGCGCGCCACCTCGCGGAACGCGCGCAGGCGCTCCGCCTCGAGCTCGCGCTCGCGTGCGGCGTCGAGTGCCGTCGCCAGCTCGCGCAGCGCCTGCCGCAGCGCTTCGAACTCCGGAGCCCCGCGGGTCGCCGGGCCTGCCGGCAGCGGCATACGCCGGCGGATCAGCCGCGTCCAGCCTACGAGTTCGTCGATCGGACGGGAGAGCTGGCGCGAGAGGTGGCCCGCCAGGCGCACGCCCGCGATGACCGCGAACGCGCCGAGCACGAACACGACCGCCGCAAAGCCGCCGGCATAGTAGCGCAGGTACGTCTCCGCCCGGCGCGCCAGCGTTACCGAGTTGGAGAGCTGCTTCAGGTGCTCCCGGAAGGCCGCCCGCTCCCGCACGGAAAGGTGGGTCGTGTCCATCCGATCCACCATCAGGCGTGCCGACGCCGCCATTTCCTCGAGCGCCACCCGCGCCCCCGCGGACGGCGCCACTGTTCGCACGGCGAGCGCCCAGCCCACGACGGCCAGGGCGGTCGGCACGGCGGTCAGCGCCACCAGGATCACGAAGATCCGCTGGCGGAAGGGGAGCGGCATATTTGAGGGGGCAATCTAGGGCTTTGGTGCCCGTGTGACAATTCGACACAGGGAAACAAAATGCGGAGTGCGGAGTGTGGAATGCGGAATTGATGGGATGGCTTCGAAGCGTAATCTCGTGGTTCGACCCTCACACTGACATTCCGCACTCCACATTCCGCATTCCGCACTCAGGGGAGGGAGGGTTGGGATGAAGAGCCACACGCACTACCTCTGGTTCACGACCAAGCAGCGCCAGGAAATCATCGACATCACCGAGCAAGTCGCCGAACAGGTCCGGGAGAGCGGCGTCGCCGAAGGGCTCGCGCTGGTGAGCGCGATGCACATCACGGCCTCCGTATTCGTGAACGATCACGAATCGGGACTGTGGGCGGACATCCTCAAGTGGCTCGAGAGCACTATCGCGCCCTGGGACCCCAAACGGTATCGGCACAACGAAACGGGGGAGGATAATGCGGCGGCGCACCTGCGGAGCCTCACGATCGGGCACGAAGTGATCGTCCCGATCACGGCCGGCAAGCTCGACCTAGGCCCGTGGCAGCGCGTGTTCTACGGCGAGTGGGACGGGCAGCGCAAGAAGCGGGTGATCATCAAGGTGCTGGGGGAGTAGTCTCGGCCTCGACCAACACCTGCTCGATCACGTTGTCCTCCATCTTCTGCGTTATACGCACGACGACCTGTTCGCCGCGTCTGATCCACACTTTGAGGGGCCGGCGATTCGCGGGTAGCGCGAGTTCGACCCTCCAGCACTCGAATGTACCCGCTGGCACGGAGCAACGCTCCCGACCCTTCACGCGCACATCGATGGGAAGTGGGTCATACGGCCCGTGAAAGGGCCGGAGATACACGCTTCCACGCCATCCATCATCCAGTGGCAATGCCTGAAGCAGCGGCTTGAGCTGGAGAAAGTTGACCAGTCCGATTGTGGGTTGCATCGAGGGGTTCAGGCGGCTGCCAGCATAATTCTTCGGGACATGCACGAGGAACAACGGGCCCACGTCCGCTGGGCCGTAGGTGAATTCGCGTAGACTACGCCCGACAAAAAAGAGGCGACGCAGCGGCCGCAAGTCCCTCCGGTCTACGATGAACGTGTCTCGACTTGTGACCGGCCGACTCCCTCGGCTGCTCACTATGGCCAGCGCAGGCAACTCGTGGAACTGCGTGGCACGAACGGTGAGCGTGTCCGTGGGATCGGTATCCGTGACGAAGCCGTCGATGATCGTCCTGGTGCGGTAGACCCATCGTCCTTTGATCACTCGGCTCGTGTCGAGCGTTTCGACAACGGGATAGCTTGCGGTCGTGAGCCTGCCGCCGGGCTCTTGGGCGTAGACCTCGGAGGGTGACAGCACAATGCGTGCGTCCCAGCTGCCGCCCTCTGCGGTCCCGCCCGTGCGGTGCAGGCCGATGCCGGCGGCGACGATTAGTGCGACTCCTGCCGCCGCCGCGACGGTCCAATACCACGGACGATGCCATAACCCTGCCCGCGGCGTAGTCGGCAGCGCCACCCGCACTCCCGACGCCCGGCTCGCGAGGATCCGCGAGAGCAGCTCGGCCGGCGGCTCCGGAGCACGCAGCGTGCGCAGCTCATCGTTCCAGGTCATCGCCCGTCCTCCAATATCTTGCGCAACCGTCTCATGGCCCGGTTCAACCTCACGCGGGACGCAACAGTGCTGATCCCCAAGAGTTCGCCCACCTCGGCGTGCGAATAGCCCTCGACCTCCTTGAGCACGAGCACCGCACGCAACGGATCCGGGAGAGCGTCCACCGCTGCGCGCAGAGCCACGTTCGCGGAGTCCGGCGGCGGATCGGTTGTCGGCAACGTGGCCTCCATCGCCACCTCGCGCCGACGGTTGCGGGCGCGCAGTCGCATCAGTGCCACCCGAGCCGTCACCCGCTTCAGCCAGCTCGTGAAGCTGCCTCGCTCCTCGTACCGCTCCAGCGCCTCCGGCAAGCCGACGAACACGTCGTGCACCACGTCTTCCGCATCCTCGCGGCTGCCAACCAACCGGTACGCCAACCGGAACAGCGCCACTCCGTGCTCCAGGTAGAGGGCGGAGAGGGCGTCCGGGCTCCCGGCCCGTGCCTCAGCAATCAGGGACGCTGGGCTCCCGGTCCCGGCGCTCGTGCTCATGCCATCACTCGAATGTCCCTGGTAGCCAAAACGTTACGCATGCGCCGGGTGGCGCCAGGGCTCGCTTCCGGCCTATCTCTTTGAGCACAAGTTGTTTATCTTCAACCCACTGATAGCGCGGCAGGGTAGGGAGGCGTCAGGTCAGTCCGGCAGCGCCTGGCAGCCCCGGTGGATCCGGGGCTCGCAGCGGGCGCGCCGAGACACGATCGGCGAGACCTTCCCTCATTGGCCCGCCGTGCGCGACTCTGACCGGCGACCCACAACGACTCTGCAACACGTACCTGTCGCCTCCTTCGAGGCGCCCGGGCTCGGGCGCTCGAACGACTACCGTCCCCGCTTACGCCACTCCCGCGCGTCCTGCCGCTTGGCGGCCCGGCGCCGCGTGCGTGCGCCGCGAGGGCACGAGGAGCAAGACACACTCACATGACGCAACCGCCGCAAGCCCACTTGCCACGACCGGTTCACCACGAACCCCCCGCCCACGCGCCCAACGCGGCGCTGATGATCGACTTCGACAACGTGACGATGGGGATCCGCTCGGATCTCCAGTCTGAGCTGCGCCGCCTGCTGCAGTCGGACATCATCAAGGGGAAAGTGGCCGTACAGCGCGCCTACGCCGATTGGCGCCGCTACCCGCAGTACATCGTCCCGCTGGCCGAGTCCTCGATCGATATGATCTGGGCGCCGGCGTACGGGTCGAACAAGAAAAACGCGACGGATATCCGCCTCGCGGTCGACGCCCTCGAGCTCGTCTTCACGCGGCCCGAGATCGGCACCTTCATCCTGCTGTCGGGAGATTCGGACTTTTCCTCCCTCGTGCTGAAGCTCAAGGAGTATGGCAAATACGTCATCGGCGTCGGGATCCGCGAGTCGTCGAGCGACTTGCTGATTCAGAACTGCGACGAGTACTACTCCTACAACGAGCTGGCCGGCCTCACGAAAGAGAGCGACGTCACGCACGAGCGGCACGATCCCTGGGAGCTGGTGATCGAGGCCGTAAAGCAGATGACCGCGCACAGCGACGTGATGCGGTCCGACCGCCTCAAGCAGGTCATGCAGGAGATCGATCCGGCGTTCAACGAGAAGGATCTGGGGTTCTCACGCTTCTCGAAGTTCGTGGTAGAAGCGGCCCACAAGGGTCTCATCGCCCTCACCAAGCTCGACAACGGCCAGTACGAGATCGGGCTGGGCCCGGGCGTGCCCGGAGCCGCGGCGCAGCCCGCGGGCATGGTGGCCTTCGACCGACCACGCGAGCGCGAGCGCGGCGAAGGCCGTGGTCGCGGCCGCCGCGGTCGGGGGGGCCGTGACGAACGCGAGGGGCGCGAAGAGCATGCCGTGGCGGACGCGCCTCCCGCTCTCCCGCCCGCCCGGGAGGAGCGCCGCAGCGCCTTCTCCCTCGACGGCGCTTTCGGCCTCATCAAACAGGCTATCGGTCGATTGGGCGGAGAGTCCCGCCCGGTGAGCGCGCAGGAGCTCGGCGAGGCCATGGCCGAGATCCAGGGCGACCAAGAGCCGGTCGAGCCGGCCCAGGTGCAGAAGCTGCTGCGCCAGGCGCACGACCGGGAGCTGATCGACCTCGCCAAGGAAGATGACGGAGCGTACATCGTGAAGGTACGGGACGCGACGTCGTCTCCAGAAGCACGGCAGGCCGAGCCTGCCGCCGTGACCGATGCCGACGAGACGCTCGATCCCCCCATGCCGGAGTCGTCCGCCCCGCCATCGATGCGACCGGCGAACGTGCCCGCCGGTATTCCTTCGCGCAGCGCCCGGTTCCGTCGGGGTTCGCGTGGGCCACGCGTGGCGCCCCCCGACATGCCAAAGATCGGGGTCGTTGAAATGGACCCGAACTTCAAGCCTCGGATCGAGCTGGTGCCGCCCAAGCCTCCCACTCCGGCGCCTGCGGTGCCGGAGCAGTTGGGCAGCGACAGCGCTCCCCCCGAGCGCGGTGCACGCGGCCGCGGGGGACGCGGGGGCCGTGGCCGGGGGGCCGGAGGGTCCGGGGGCTCTGGGGGGGCTGGCCGCGATGAGCGCGCCGACCTGGGCGAGCGGCCGGAACGGGGAGAGCGGGGAGAGCGGGGTGGTCGGGGTCGCCGGGGTGGTCGCGGACGCGGCGGCCGGGGCCGCGGCGCGGGCACGGAGGGCCGGGCGGAGCGCGGGGATCGCGTCGGTGGGGACCGCATCGAGCCCCGAGAGGTCCCGGAGCCGCGCACGGCACGGGCTGAGCCCCCACAGCCTCCCGCCCCTAAGCCCCCTCCCTCGGCACGTGAGCCTGACGTCGATGACGGGGGCGGCGGTGAGTCGTTCTGGTCGAAGGTGAAGCGCGGGCTCACCGGCGGGACGTGAGAAGCGCTGCACTGCCGGCGTCGTTCTACGCGCGACCTACTCCCGAGGTCGCGCGTGGACTTTTGGGACAGGTTCTCCTGAGCGAGCTCGGAGGCCGCCGCACGGCCGGCCGGATTGTCGAGACCGAAGCCTACCTCGGCACCGATGATCCCGCTTCCCACGGCTATCGCGCCCGCCGCACGCGACGCAACGCCAGCCTGTTCGAGCGCCCGGGCACCGCGTACGTCTATTTCACTTATGGGATGCACTGGTGCCTGAACGCGGTGACGGAGCGCGCCGGGCTCCCCGCCGCAGTTCTGATCCGCGCGCTCGAGCCTCTCGAGGGACTGGCAACGATGCGGCGGCGGCGCGGAGGCGCACGCGTCGCTGACCGCGACCTCTGCTCGGGTCCCGCCAAGCTCTGCCAGGCGCTGGGTGTGACCGGGCGGCACGACGGCCTCCCGCTCACCCGAGGACGCTTGCGTATCGTGCGAAATCACTCGCGACAGCATCAAGCCATCAGTGTGACACCGCGTATCGGCATCACGCGCGCCGCCGATTGGCCGCTGCGATTCCTGATCGAAGGCTCACCATGGGCCTCCCGCTAGGACTGCTGCTGATGCTCCAACAGCCTATCATCCTGGACGGCCACATCGACACGCCGCAGCGGATGCTCGACATGAAGGCCGACATCACCGGTCGGCTGAGCGACGGGCACATCGATGTTCCGCGCATGCGCGAGGGTGGTCTCACGGCCGCGTTCTTCTCGATCTGGGTGGATGCCCGTTACGCCCGGGGCACTGCCTTTCGACGCGCCCTCGACCTGATCGGAGCCGTGCGGGCGCTCGCGGACACCAACCACGAGGTGGAGCTCGCCACCACGGCCGATGAGGTCCGGGCTGCCGCGGCGCGGGGCCACATCGCGGCGCTCATGGGCGTCGAGGGTGGGCATGCGATAGAGAACTCGCTCGAGCACCTCGACTCGCTGTACCAGCTCGGGGTGCGCTACATGACGCTCACGTGGAACAACGGGAACGACTGGGCGGGCTCGTCCACCGATCCCGAGCGGCACGGCGGGCTCACCTCCTTCGGACGCCAGGTGGTGGGACGAATGAACCAGCTGGGAATGCTGGTGGATGTCTCGCACGTGTCCGACGCGACGTTCCGGGACGTCCTGGCCACCAGCACGCGACCGGTGATCGCGTCGCACTCGTCGTGCCGGGCCCTGGCGCACCACCCGCGCAACTTGAGCGACGAGCAGCTGCGTGCCATCGCTCGGAACGGCGGCGTGGTGGGAATCAACTTCTATCCTGTCTTCTTGGACGAGCACTTCCGGAACCAGTACGAGGAGATGCGGCGTCGGCTGAAGCCGCAGACCGACTCGATCCGGGCGCGCCATCGCGGCCGTCCCGGTGAGTCGGCGTTCGAGGTGGACAAGTTCGTCGGCCAGCACGCCGAGAGCCTCGATGTCCCCACCATCGACCGCCTGGTAGACCACATCGATCATGCCGTGCAGGTGATGGGGATCGACCACGTCGGGCTGGGCAGCGATTTCGACGGGATCAGTGTGCTGCCCCGACCCATGAAAGACGCGACATCGCTGCCCGAGCTCGTCCGGGCCCTCGAGGCCCGCGGCTACTCGGACTCGGACGTCCGCAAGATCCTGGGCGAGAACTTCCTGCGCGTCCTTACTGCCGGTCCGTGACGCCCTCCTTCGCGGTGCCGAAGGAATAGCGGACGCCGCCCTGGAACGTGTGCGTCGTGCCTTGGATCAGGAAGTTGGCCGCCGCCGATGTCAGGATGTAGTGGCCGTACAGCGCCAGCCGACCTTGCTTGATGTCGATTCCGCCCATCCACCAGAAAAAGGCCTTGGTCGCCGCCCGGTCGGCCTCATCCTGGAGCTGGCCCAAGTCCGAGCCGACGCAGCTCGAGCAGCTCACCTGGACGTTCAAGGCTTCCATGACGGCGAACCCGCCGCCCGCGAACGGCTCCACCCGCAGCTGCGCGGGGAAGGCGAGCACCCCCACCATGATGCGGCGCAGATTGTTGAACTGGACGTTTCCGGGGCTCACCGCGCCGCTGGGCTCGACGATGGTCACGTGGCGGGGCGAGATGAAGAACGACTGCTCGAACGCGGCGTACAGCGCCGTCCGCTTCCCCGTGATCAGCCAGTGCCCGCCGAACGTCGGCTCAAAAGAGTAGCTGTCGAAGTTCGTGCGAAACACCATGATCCCGGCTTCGCCACCCCAGTACCATTTGTGCTGCCAATCACTGGAGCGCTGCTCGTAGGTGGGCCCCCCCCGCGGCGCCGCTTCGGGCACCTTGCCGCCTGCCGCGAGGATCGAGTCGCGCTTCTCCTTGGGGACCTCGGGATACGGGGACTCGCGATGGTTGGGCCCGAGGAAGACCGACAGCCCGGCCGAGCCGACCACCTGACCGCCCCACGTGCCGCCGGGGAACTGGGTGTTGGGCGCGTAGTAGGCGCGCGCCTCGAGGCGCAACGCCGCCCGATCCGAGATGTAGATGCGGTCGCCGATGGCGCCATGCACCCCGGTGTCCCGGAAGCCCCCGGCACCGTTGCTGTTGAAGTCCATGGCGGAGTAGCCGCCCAGGATATAGAAGCTCTTCTCGGAGCCGAAGTTCAGCACCAGGCTCCCCGAGGCGAACCAGACAGGAAAGTCCGTCCCTGCTCCGCCACCCTTCGGGTGCGGCCGCTGGTACAGTCCGTCCCCCTCAATCCCGAGCCAATCGGTGATCCAGAAGCCGAGCCGGCCCCCGCCGCCGATCTGGTTGTCGAGCCCAAAGGCGCGGTCGAAGCGCGTGAAGGTTCCGAACCCGCCGATCTCAAACTGAAAGTGGTGCTGGGCCTCGAGAGTGGCGGCCCCGCCCACCAGCAGCACCGCGATGACCGTGACTACCCGCATGGACGACTCCTCGGGGTCAAAAAGCGACCCCCAAAATAGGGAATTCGTCCGGAAAACGCGATAGCCCTTCGCTTTAAGCCTCTGAACCTTGAAAGTACTTGAAGGCTAGATGAGTCCCAGCCTGGTCCCGACCCGACTGAAGGCAGCTAGGGCAAAGTCGAGCTCGTCACGCGTGTGTCCCGCCGAGAGCTGACAGCGAATGCGCGCATGTCCTTGTGGAACAACAGGATAGCCAAATCCAGTGACGAACACTCCCTCGTCGAGCAGCAGCTCGCTCATCTGGATCGCTTTGGCCGTCTCCCCTAGGATGACGGGCACGATGGGCGTTTCACCTGGCAACGGTTTGAACCCCAAGGCGACCAGGCGCTCACGGAAATAGCGTGCGTGCTCGTGGAGTCGGGTCACGAGCTCGGGGTGGCGCTGGAGGTGCTGCACCGCCGCGAGGGCGCTCCCCGCCACCGTGGGGGGGAGCGCGTTGGAAAAGAGCTGCGGGCGGGAGCGCTGCGTGAGATAGTCGGCGAGCGCGCCGGGGCCGGCGGTAAAGCCGCCCGCGGCGCCGCCCAGCGCCTTGCCCAGCGTTGACGTGATGATATCCACCTGGCCCACCATGTCGTAATGCTCCGCTGTGCCCCGGCCCGACCGGCCGAGCACACCCGTGGCATGCGAGTCGTCCACGGCGAGGACCGCGTCGTACTTTCGCGCTAGGGTCAGGATGTCCGGCAGCTTCGCGATGTCGCCCTCCATGGAGAACACGCCGTCGGTGAAGATGAGCTTGAGCCGGGCATTCGTCGCCTGGGCCGCCCGCAGCTTGTCCTCGAGATCGGCCATGTCCGAGTGCCGATAAACCGCGGTCTGGCACTTCGTGATGGTCTTGGCGAGCCGGATGGCGTCGATGATTGAGGCGTGATTGAGCTGGTCGGAAATCACGATGTCCTGCTCGCCCAGGAGGGTCGCGACGAGTCCCTCGTTCGCGTTCCAGCAGCTCACGTATGTGAGTGATGACTCACAACCGACGAACCGGGCGAGCGCCTGCTCGAGCTCGCGGTGGATGGTAAAGGTGCCGCAGATGAAGCGCACGGAGCCCGTCCCGGCGCCGAACTGGTCGAGGGCACGCTTGCCCGCGGCCACTACGTCAGGCTCGTTGCAGAGGCCCAAGTAGTTGTTGGACGAGAGGATCACGACCTCGCCGTGCCCTTGCATCCTGGCTCGTGCGGCTTGGGGCCCTTCGAGGTAGTTGAGGCGCTTGTACACTCCGTCCTGTTTGAACTGCTCGAGTTCGGCGTCGAGCCGCCCGGCGAAGCTCATGCGATCTCCAGGATGATCTTGCCCGCGTCGCCCGCGCGGATGGCGGCGAGGGCCTCGTCGATCTTCGCGAGCGGAAACTGGTGTGTGATCACCGGCCGGGGATCGAGCAGCCCGGCGCTCAAGTAGCGGCGCATCTGGTGCCACGTCTCGTACATCTTGCGGCCGATCAC
>WNGI01004118.1_pt1 | contig 17615 bp, 18 predicted proteins | sample 5400621 | NCBI WGS metagenome assembly WNGI01 (sample SAMN13153374, study PRJNA577476) | soil metagenome | isolation source: 20 cm soil or saprolite under Garry oak tree replicate 1 | place: USA:California | collected 2016-06-15 | reverse complement strand
GTGAGGCCGAACACCCGCTGTCCCACCGACAGCCCCGTCGTGCCATAGCCGAGGGCGGTGACCACTCCGGCCAGCTCGTGCCCGGGGATCGACGGCGTTCGGTCACGGCCGACGCGATCGGTCCAGGTCGAGGGCCACGCCATCTCGGTCGGGACGAATCCCGACGCATGAACCTCAACGACGACGTCGTTTATCGCGGTCGGCGGCCCGGGCCGCTCCACCAGCGTCATCCCGGCCGTTCCCGCGGCCTCATCTGTCACCACGATGGCTTTCATTTGAACACCTCTCTGTATCAGTCCTCGCTACACGGCATTTTCGGTTTCGCCGCCGGCCGCGGGTATGTCGGCTGGGGGTATGACATGGGCTTGTCCTGTCTGCGGTGGCGCGTCCGGGCGCCGTCAGGAGGCCGGCCGGGTGAGCACGTTACCGTCGCGCGGGCCGTAGCGCCGTCTGGTACCGGCGGCGCGCGTCGATGAACTGCTCGGTCGTGCCGCCACGGTCGGGATGAGCGTCGGCCATGGCGCGGCGCAGCTCCTTGACGGAAGGTGCGTGCGGTACCCCTTGTTCGGCTCGCTCGTCTTCCCCGCGGTACAGGTGGTCCTCGGCGGCCTGGCGGGTGGCGAAGAAGAGCCGGCCCGCCGACTCGGAGCGGGCGCCGGGAACCGGGATCACGCCGGCCGGGTATCCGTGACGGCACCGATCTTCCCCGTGCGGGCAGTGCTCCCACGTGTACCCGTGCTTTGCGCACCGCCAGCCGCGGATGCCTGCCTGGCAGTCGTCCCCGCAGCCGCCGGGCTCGTGGCAGCGACGGCCCGGGGCCAGGACATGCATGCAGTGGCGGTGGCCGCGGCCGTGCGCAGCGCACACCAGGCCAACGGTCATATTCCTCGGGCAGTGATCGTGGCACCGGGTGTCGGTCTCGAATTCGTCGCGGCTGATGCAGCCGGGGCTGACCACGGCCTCGCGTCGGTCCCAGCTGTCGCTGGTGTAGTAGATGCATTTTGCCGTCTGCTTGACGATCGGCACCTCTTGGACCCAGCGGCGCAGCTCGGCCGAGGAGGGGTGGTAGCGGATGCGGGTACAGGGAACGTACAGGTATCCGGCGGGGGCGGCGCCCGCAGGGCGGGGTTTGTGTGGCCGTGCCTTCCGTCCGGCACCGGTCCGCTTCCGCGGATGGGCGGATGCCAGCGACCGCCTGGCACGGCTGCGCCCGGAACGGCTGCCCGCGATGAAAGGCAGGGCTATGCCCGCGAGCAGGGTAATCAGGGTCATGGTGGGCGTGACGATAACGATCAAGCTCGACGTGTCCATGGCAGCGGGCCTCCTTCCAGGATCTGTCGGGCGCTCGCCGGTCCGGGCGGATCAGCGTTACGCGGCGCGGCCCGGTGGGCTGGCTCGCGGATTTCGTCATAGCCGCCGTGCGGGTTCCGCACGATCCGCCCGGTTTCCCGGCCGTGCAGTTCCTCCTCGCGTCGCCGGTCGGCCTGCGCGTGGCACATGACCCGGGTGAGCCCGAACGCCAGCGTCGGCCCGGCCAGCACCAGCACCCGGAATATCCAGGTGACCGTGTACAAAGGGATCTGCAGGTGGTAGGCGATCTGGTCGTTGGCCGCCGCGGCCCACAACAGCCCGTACAACGTGACGCCGGCCACACCGACCGCGGTGCGGTTGGCCGGGTCGGCAGGCCTGGGCGGCAGCAGCCCGCGCGGCGGCCGCCCGCCGACGATCCGCCGGTCTGCCAGCGGGTACAGGGCCAGGCAGATGAAGAACAGGCAGGTGAAGAACAGGCCGGGCACGACCAGGGCCGGGATCAGCACGCCGAGCGCCAGCGGATGCCCGGCTACCGTCAGCTCCCAGGCCGGCATGAGCCGCAGCGCGCCGTCGAGGAACCCCATGTACCAGTCCGGGACCGCGCCGGCGGTGATGCTGCCGGGCTGGTACGGCCCGTATATCCATACCGGATTGATCTGCGCGATCGCGCCGAGCACGACCAGCACCGCGCAGGTGAACGGCAGCAGCGGATCCAGCCGGACCTGGCGCGGCCACCGCAGTGACGGCCGGAAGCTGGCCAGGAGCAGCGCGCCGGCCAGGGCCGGGAGGACCAGGATGTGCACCCAGTAGTCGCGGCCGATGATCTGATGCCCGGGGGGTGCCCCGCCGAAGATCCAGAATACCAGGTGCGTCCCGGCCAGCGGCAGGGACTGCAGCACGCCGGTGATCACGCTGAGGCTGCCGCTGGAGAGCCCGTCGTCGGGCAGGAGGGTGCCGGTGTAGGCCGTGAGCATGCCCACGGGCAGCAGTGTCACCCCGATCAGCCAGCCGGGCCGCGCCCGGCCGGAGAACCGGCCGCGGAAGAACGTCCGCAGCAGCCGCAGGCAGATCGCCGCGACGAACAGGTCCGCCGACCAGTGATGCACCTGCCGGATCAGCAGCCCGCCCCGTACGTCGAAGCTGATGGCCAGCACGGACTGATAGGCCCGGCTCACCGTGACGCCGTCCAGCAGCCGGTATGAGCCGCGGTAGGTGAGCGGGGCCATCGACGGGCGGAAGAACGGCAGCAGCAGGACCCCGGTGACCACCGCCACCGCGAACGAGTACAGCGCGATCCGCCCGAACACCGCAGCCCAACGATCCTCCGGGTCCCGCCGAAGCGCACCAGGAACGAGCCGCCGCGTCCCCGGAGCCAGCCGCTTCACGGCAGGGCCGCCGCTCCGCGGCGGGTGATGCCGGCCGGTCACCACCATCAGATGCTCCTCACCGGGTCAGCAGGTCGGCGACCTGGGCCGCTGGCGTCCGCGGAGGTTCCTCGCGGATTGCTGGATGTCCGGCGCGGCATGAGCTCCTGCTCGGGATGTTCGAGGTCGCTGAGCGGGATCGTGTCGGCGCGGAAGAACATTGACAGGGCCCAGTCGGCCAGGATGCGGGCCTGGTGGTTCAGCGTCGGCACCCCGATCAGGTGGTATCCGCGGGCGATGAGCCAGGCGAGCAAGCTATGCAGCCTGATCCGCATAGATCTCTCCTTTGCGCCGTTCTCAGTGCCGACAGTGAAGTGAGACATTGGTTTCTCCTCACGGTTCTGGCCGTTGGCTGGGGGCATCGCTGCGGTTGCCCGTGCCAGGCGCTTCTGGTCGGCGGCTGTCTACCGGTGATTGTCATGCGGGCCGGATCGTGCTCGTATCCGCCACTGCACAGTGCAAGTGGCCAGTCCGCCGGCCTCTCGCCAGTTAGTGCCGCGGCAGGCAACGTTTGCCCCTGTTCGACGCCCATCCAAGAAGCTGGCAGTAGGCGATTGGTCGGGCAGCGCGGTGCAAGGCCAAACCCTCGCTAACGCCGGGCGCGCGAGGAGAGGTGAAGAGGCCCGCCAGGTCCGATGGCTAGAATCACTCATGCCACGTACGGACAGGGCGTCGCGGGTGATCGCTGCGCCACCCGAGCGCGTCTGGGCCGCTCTCGTCAATCCCGAGGCGCTCATGGCATGGCTCCCTCCTGGCGGGATGACTGGCAGGTTCGAGCGATTCGATGCCCGGCCGGGCGGGTCGTACCGGATGGTGCTGACCTACTCCGATGCGTCTGGCGCACCGGGCAAGGCGACCGCGGAATCCGACATCGTCGAGGCTCGCTTCGTCGACATCGTGCCCGGCGAGCGGGTCGTGCAGGCGGTGGACTTCGTCTCCGATGACCCCGCCTACGCCGGCACCATGACCATGACCTGGGAGGTCACCGCTGTCGAGGCGGGGACGCGCGTCGACATCGTTGCCGAGGACGTTCCGGACGGCATCTCTGCGGAGGACCACGCCGCGGGGCTCGCCTCTTCCCTGACGAACCTCGCCACCTACCTGGAGCGGTAACCCTCGCTCCCTAGCTGGCAAGGAACGGCTCGGGGCTGCTCCTCCGCGGCAGCGTACGGATGCGACCAGAGACACCGGCCTCACGATCGAGCTGGTGTTCCACGATCGGGTGTTCGCCGCAACAAGGCGAACGTTCTCTGATACGGCATTAGCTCCTCTCCATCTGCGGTTCTGCGATATGGATTAAGCCTCGCCGTGCCCGCGGGCACCAGAAACAGGCGTCGCATCTGGGCACACGAAGATCGAGGGCAGGAGCCTGCTGGTCCGCGGCCTGAACGCGCTGGCCGTCGCCAATCTGCACGGCTCTGAGTACGCTGCTGATCGCCGCCACCAGGCTGCGCGGCGGGAACGCGAACGTCGCCCGCGACACGGCTAGCTCGCCGCCGAGGTGATCGGCGCGGCCCGGGTCGAGGATGTTCGCGCTGATATCCGCATCGATGAGACGCACGGCGGCTCCGGTGTGCGCCCACGATGCCAGGGCGGCCGCCTCCAGTCGGGCTTCCTCAGGCGTGGGCGTCAGCTTCACCAGCACCTGTCCGCCGTCGGCTGAGCATGCGAACACGGCGCAGCGGAATCCGCCGCCGAGCCGGCTACCGCCCGCTAGGTCCCAGCGGCGCTAGCAGGCCTCGAGCCTCGATGCAATGTCCACCTCGGCATCGTCTCACCCACATTCAGCCAGCATCAGGATCGATCTGTCGGTCGGTCGGCACGACCGGTTTGCGGACGGCTGCGGTCATTGTCGTCTTTGCCTGCCCCGCGGGTGCTGAGAAGGTTCGTGTTACCGCTGACGGCGGTGAGGTCGCGAGGCTTGTCCGTGGCCGGGTGCCTGCCGAGCTGGCGCTGGCGGAGCGGCGGTGGCCGTTTGTGGCATCGCAGCTGCCGCCCCGCAGTCCCCCGGGTTCACCTGGTTGATTCTTGCTGCTGGCCGTTGAGGGGCTGGCCGTCGGTTTGGTAGTGGATGTCGGTGTGCTCGGCTGCTGCCAGACCGGAATATTCGCTGGGGATCAGGCCGAGCTGGACGAACTGGCGGTGTTCGATGATGTCGTTGGTCCAGTCGGTGGCGACCCGCAGCCGGTTGGCGGGCAGGGCGTACAGGTGGTAGCCGCGGGTGATGAGGTTGGCCAGGGGGCCGGAGATCGGGACGTGCAGCGGGTTGGCTACCGCCTGCCAGCCGCCCAGGTCTATCACGGTGCCGAGGTCGCGGTGCTTGTAGGGCTTGCGGGTTCGGTGGCCGAGGGTGGCGGCGATGTTGCGGGCGGCGGCCTTGCCCTGGCGCTGGGCGTGCTGGGCGGTCATGGCGGTGAGCTGCCCGGGACGGGTCAGGTCCGGCGCCGCGGCTGCGTCGCCGGCGGCGAAGACGTCCGGGTGGCCGGGGACGGTGAGGAATTCGTCGACCACGATGCGTCCTTTGACGGTGTCCAGCCCGAGCGCCTGGGTGAGCGGCCCGGGTGTGACGCCGACGGTCCATATCAGGGTGCGGGTGGGCACGGTGGTGCCGTCCGACAGCCGGACCTGGCTGTCGGTGGCCTGTTCGATGGAGGTGTTCAGCCGCACGTCGACGCCGCGGCGGCGCAGGATGCGCAGGGCCGGGCCGGCGAGCCGCGGGCCCAGCTCGGGCAGGATGGCCGGGGCGCGGTCGACCAGCAGCCAGCGCAGCTCGCCGGGGCGGATCCGCGGGTAGCGGCGCAGCGCGGCGCGGGTGAACAGCTGTCCCTGGGCGGCCACCTCGGTGCCGGTGGTGCCGGCGCCGGCCACGAGGAAGGTGCACCGGGCCTGGCGCTGTGCCGGGTCGTCGCTGGCGTCGGCGAGCTCCAGCTGCCCGAGCACGTGGTCGCGCAGGTACAGGGCCTCGGCGATGTTGTTGAATCCCTTGGCCTGCTCCAAGATCCCAGGCAGCGGCAGGGTCCGGGATACGCCGCCTGGTGTCAGCACCAGCCGGTGCCAGCCAAGTTCGCGCCGTTGCCCGTCGGGGCCTGCCACGGTGAGGGAGCGGTTGGTGAAGTCCACGCCGACGGCGTGGCCGGGCACGTGGCGGGTGCGCCGCAGCGTGCCCGACAGGGAGACCGCGATATGCCGCGGATCGACGGTGCCGGCGCCGACCTCGGGCAGGAGCGACGTGTACGGCATGTAATCGGCCGGTGAGACGATCACGATCTCCGCGGCCCCGCGCGGTAGCGACCGCTCCAGGTGCCGCGCGCAGTGGTAGCCGGCATAGCCGGCGCCGACAATCACGATCCGGGACCGCGCGCCGGGGCTGTCTACGAGTTGGTTCATCACCATTGGGATCCTTTCTTGCGATTAAGGTGTCTTGATTTGCCGGGCTCCGGTGGCAGGCGGCTGCCATGACCGGTGCGAAGTTCCGGCGTTCAGCTTTTGTTGTCTGGTCTTGCCTCTGGACGGCAGGAGGACTCGCTGGAGGCGCTCGTCCTTGCATTTGCGCGCAGGCGGGGGCGATGAACGGAACTTCGCACAGGCGCTCGGGCTAAGCCGCCCGGCAACCCTTCGGCGTGGCCTATCCGAGCGCGGTCCGGAAGGCCTCACGCCAGCTGGAATGGACAGGTTCCCATTCCAGCGCAGATCAGGATCGGCCCTTTGGTGGCTTCCGTTCATTTGTCTTCGCTCCCTTCCGCACTCGTCTCCGTATCGCCCCGATCCGCGCGGACCGCGGCGCTCGGGTACACATCCGCCGATACGGTGCCAGCCCCTCGGCAGAACGACAGGGTCCACAGCGCCCCTGTTCCTGCGCATACCTGGCGGAGTGTCCGGCCGACGGTGAAGCGGCGTCTTGACCGGGCCAGGGCTCCCTCCGCCAGCGCAGCTTCAGGTCAGCCGCCAGTGCTGGGTTCGTCGGACCGCGCAGCGGGTGCGGGCGCCTGGCCGACGCATGCCGCTATGCGTACATGCGCGCATTTCTCATGATTGGCATGGCTATCGATCACCGAGACAGCGATCAGCCCGGCGAATGCGAGAAGGCACATCATCAGCGCGGCCCGCCGCCAGCCCAGGCTCCGGAATCCACTGCGCATGTGCCGTCCCGCTTTATCTGGGCGTGAGCATCGCTGTTTGCGTTGCCAGCCGCGTGTTACTTGTAGCCGCCGGTGTATCCGAACCCTCTCGCGCACCGGCATCTCCTCGCCTGAGGCGAGCCGGGCAAATATAGCGAGCAGAGAGGCGAGCTTAGGGTCGGAACTGGTGAGCGTGGCCTCAATGGAGTCCAGGGCTTGTTGCTCGCTCGCGTTGAGGCTCATCAATGGTCACCTCCGTCTGGCCATTGGTGACCGCATAGTTGCAGGACCACCACATCCATGCCGGCCTCCTCCATAACCTGACCTCCTGGAATCGAGTGAACGGCTGCAAGTTCTGCTGGTTCCTTACCGCGCGACGGCGGAGTTCCCGGGAAGAAGGGACTTGCTGCTTAATGATCGGCGTGTTGCCAGGGAAGGCGGTTGCGGGGCAATTCCTTGCATCGGGTTGACGGTAGCGGGTTGCTGAGATTGCTGCATGACGATGCGGGTGAGTTCTACGCGTGAACTGATATTGAGCTTGCGGAATGCCTGGCGCATGTAGAAGGCCACGGTGTGGGAACTGATATACATGCGGTTGGCGGCCTGCCGGTTACTCAGTCCCTGGGCGACGAGTTCGGACGCGGCGCGTTCGGCGTCGGTCAGGCTTTGCCATCCGGAGACGGGCCTGTCGGCTGATTGCGTCCGGTGGCGGCGGCGGACGCCGAGCTTGCGGAGCCGACGGCGGATACGAGCCATGTCGGCAGTCGCGCCGGTCAACTGGTATCCGCCGAGTGCTTCGTCCAGGTGGTGGACGGCCCGGTCCCGGTCCCCCTGCCTGGCGTGCAGGACGCCGAGGTCTTCCGCTGCGGAAGCCTTAGCCCACGGGTCATGGTGCTGCGCCGCGGCCTCAGCCAGGTGCGCTGGGTCTTGGCCAACAAGTCCCATGCTGTGAGCCACCGTGGCGGTGATGGGAGCGAATCCGGGATTGTCGGAGGCGAGGGCTTCGGCGGTGCGGGCGGCGATGGCGGCCAGCTCATTGTCGTCCGCGGCCAGTGCGGTGCGTATCAGCCAGGTTGCCGTGGTGGGGTCGCCGAGCAGGAGCCCCCGGTGCGCAGGGAGATCGGCGCAGACCTGGCGGATGCGGGCGATAGCGGCAGTCGGCCCGTCGCGTCCTTCGCCGACCTGGGCTTGGGCCATGGCGGTTTCCGCACGCGCGTAGGTGTCAGCAAAATGCGGGCCCGGCGCGGAGCGGCTGGCGACGTGATACGTTGCAGCGGCGATGTCGCCACGGCGCAGCGCTATCACGCCGAGAATGCACTGTGCGGTCGAAGCGTACCCGTGCGCCCCCATGGTCTCAGCAATGGCCAGAGCCGCCTGGCCTGCGGCGGCGGCGTCGCTCAGCCGGCCGTTGGCCATATGGATGCGTGCGCGCAGAATGGACAACACCGCCTGGGCTGGGATGCCGTCAAGCGCCTGGTCGTCCGCGGACCGCAGGATACTCTCCGCTTCGTCGAGCTGGCGCAGGTCAACAAGGGCGGCGGCAAGCGCGAGCAGCGGCTGGAAGTGCCGGGCATCCGGGGAGACCCCGGTGCCGTAACGGCAAGCATCACGGAACAGCTCGAGCCCTTCGCCGATCTGGCCCTTATCCCAGCTGATCATCGCGCGGGTGACCAGGGCCGCCACTACGGCATGACGGTGGTACTGGCTTGGAGCGGCAAGGATGGTGTCGGCCATAGGCCCGGCGAGTTCGCCGCGCAACCCGGCAACGGCCTGCAGTTGCGCGGTCATCGCCTGGTCTCGCAGGTCGCGAGGAAGCTGCGGCTGGGCCAGTACCACCCTGGCTTCGGCGCGGGCGTCGCTCGCCCGGCCGCGGGCGCACAGGATCGACGACAAAGCGCACCGCAGCCGGGCCTCCGCAACGGGCGGCAGTGGCTTGGTTAGCGTGTCCTGGGCGACCCGGAGGGCCTGGTCCAGCCGACCGGCGGCGGTAAGAGCTTCGGCGGCGGCCACCGAGCGGGACGGTGCGTCCCGATGACTGGGATGTGTCAGTTCCAGCGCACGCATCGCCAGATCGGCCGCGGTTTGGGGAGACGAACACACTGTCTCTGCGGCCGCCCGGTCAAGGTCGGCCAGCGACGCGGAGTCGCCCGGATGCGCGGCTTCGAGCAGGTGGCGGGCAACCAGGACCGGCGATTCCCCGCGGTTCAGCAAGATCTCGCCGTATTGGCGATGCAGCGCCTTACGCGCTGGCCGTGGGGTCATGTCGCTGACAGCGCGGCACAGGAGTTCGTGCCGGAATGAGAATGCGCTTTCAGCGGCGGTCATGAGCCCGGCGCCCATCGCCTCCTCTATCGCGGGCAGCAACGCGGTCGGCGTTTCGCCGAGCATCTCGGCCGCGTCCTCCAGCCGGAACGAGGGCCCGAGCACAGCCGCTGTCACCAGCAGGTGCCGGGCCGATTTGCTGAGGCCATCGAGCCGCCGCTGCGCGACACGGTGAATCCGCTGCGGCAGCTGGGCGGAAGCCCGCACGGCGCGGCCGCCGGTGACGTGCACGGCGTTATCGTCGCGCAGGCCGTGGATCAGTTCGGTGAGCAACGAGGGGTTCCCGGCGGCGCCAGAGGCCAGGGCGAGCAAGCTGGTGTCTGGCAGCGCGCCGAACGCGTCCGTAAGCAGCGCCGCCATCGCGTCATCACCGAGCGCGGCCAAGGTAACACGAGCGGCACCGTCTTTTTCCAGGATGCCGAACAGATTTTCCGCGTCTTGATGCTGTGTGTTAGACCGGGCAAGGATCCAGGCGATCGGGTGCCGCTTTAGGTCCCTTGGCAATGTCCGCAGCGCCACTAGCGTGGCAGGGTTGGCCCAGTGCAGGTCATCCAGGCATACCAGGACGGGGACTGCCGCGGCCCGCTGTTCCAGGTGCGCTTGTATCTGGCTGATCCACCACGCAGGCCCATCAGGCAAATCACGATCGGGATCATCAGCGGTGAGCTTGGTGAATGGCTCACGCAGGGCCGTGCGCAAGGCGAAGAACGGGATCGCCTGGCCGAACTGGTCCGATGCCCCCGCCGCCAGTGAAAAACCTTGCCCTGCTGCCAGCTCGATGGCCTCGTGCAGCAGCAAGGATTTGCCTATGCCCGGCTCCCCCTCCACCAGCACCACACCCCCAAGTCCTCGCTGAGCACGCCGCAGCAGGTCACGGATTATCTGCTGCTCCGCCTCGCGTCCGCGCATAATCTCCTCGCCGAAAGATCGCACTGGCGGCCTAGCCTTCCCACGTGCTCCCGGTGAGGAGTCACTGATCATCGTCATCGGCTTTCCCTCCTTGGTGGCGATCTGCTTCGCTACGCCGCGCGGCCCGGCGAGTCTGATGTCTCACCAGCGGGCAGGCGGGGACCGACGACTAGCAACGGGTCGGCATCTGGACGTGGATCGGGATCAGGCGCTGTTTCGGTGAATGCCTCATGGGTCACGGCGCGCGCCCAGCGCATCCGGATCACCGCCGTTTCGGAATGATCGCCGAACTCCTGCGCTACCCGTTCGGCGCAGCCTGCCCGGCCGAACGCCCGGACGGCCGCGGTGATGGCCTGCTGGACCTGGTCGACGCCGGGTTCATCCGAGCGCTGCAGCGCCGACACAAAGAGGGCGTCGGCTCGGAGCGTGCGGATGCTGACGGAGTACTTGGCTGGCCACATGGTGTGCCGCTCCTTCGTGTCTTGCTCATTGGCGGCTGCGTCCCTGTGATTGTCATCTGGCGCGGGCCACGCTCGTATCCGCCAGGTGTACAGGCACCTGGCCAGTGGTGGCCCGGCACTCGCCGTGCGACTAGCCAGCCAGCGAGGGCTAGCGCCGCGGGAGCGTATCCGGGTCGACGGATAGGACGCAATGGAGTTGCCTGCGGGAGCTGATGCCAAGCTTGGTGAAGACCTTACCCAGGTGGTACTGGACTGTCCGCGCGCTGATGAACAACCGGGCGCCGATCTCGGGGTTCGACAAGCCGTCCCGGGCCAACCGGGCCACCTGGGCTCCGCCGCGCGCATCGGCCGCGACTGCAGATGAGTATCGGTCCGGTGGTCACCGTCTTTGGCCTGGCGCTATTCATCCGCATCAGCTATTCCGGGAACTACCCCACCGAGGTCCTCCCCGCAGTCGTGGCATTCGGGCTGGGCCTGGCCATTACCGTAGCCTCACTGACATCGACCGTCCTGGCGGCCGTTCCCGCGAGCCATGCGGGCATGGCCTCAGCGGTGAACAACGACGTCGCCCGCGCCGCCAGCCTGATCGCGGTCGCCGTCCTTCCCGCGGCTGCCGGACTCACCGGTACCGCCTACCTTCATCCTGCACAATTCTCGCCCGGATTTGGCAGAGCGTCGCTCATCTCGGCGGGCCTATGCCTGGCCGGAGGCGTGCTGGCCGCCGTCACCATCCGCAACCCTCGTCCAGAAGGCAGACCGGCACAGCAGCTGCTGCATTGCGCTCTGAACGCACCGGCATCGTGTCATCCGTCCCGCACCGATGACTTCGTTTGGTTATGGCAACTTCGGGGCGGCTGTCACGGCCGATCGAGGATACGTCGCTCACGGTCGGTGAAGACTCACGCGATGAGCCGCCCAGCTCGGCATCGAGGTTTAGCTGGCAGAACTCCTCGTCTTGCGGCACCAGCTCAAGCGTGCCCATGACGAAGTCGGCGACCTCTTTCAGATCCAGCTCCAGGAATGCGGCGAAACTGGTCATCCTGGCGATTATCAGCGACGGTCCTGAGCGAGATTGACACGTCCAGAGCCGGATCTGGCCCATGCCTGCCGGGCAGGACGCCCGGGCGATCAGGCCGCCTAGCAGCAGATCGCGGCCGATGGTCCAGATCGGGACGGCCCCGGCCCGATCAGTGATCGTCACGGTAATGACGTGAGGATCCCGCGGCACGTAGGTCAGCCTTGCTGTCACGTCCATCGTGCGACCCGTAGTGGTCATGGACCCTGCCATGAGCTCAGACATCGCGTCTGCACTGCTCTTCATCTACCACCCCCGCGTGGAGCGGACCTCCCGTCGCGTTGCAGCCTCACCGCCGGGACGCCGCGCCGCACCGCGCAAGTTGACGGTTTCAAGATGAGGTGGACGCAAGTCGGCGATCTGCGCTCGTTCACTAAGGCCGCGCGGCGTTGCTGACGGCGGTTCGGTGCAACTACCTGCCTGGGCTCGCAGCGTGGCGTGTCGGTGAGCCAATCCTCGTTCGGGAAAAGGATCTTTCATCTGTTACCTCACGGCGCGCAGGCATTGTCTGTGACGGCGGGGTGGGCTCGTTTCTGATATCTGATCTGACGGTGCGCGGCGCGGGCAGGGCGGCCAGGCTTGCCGGTGCGCAAGCAGCAGGCTTGCTTGCCCCTACGCACCCAATGGAAAGGAGCGCTTGAATGAGCGCCAACTGGCTACATGGCCTGTACCACCACACGGACGAGCCCGATGAGCTCCGGGCTATGCCCGTGTTCGAGGGTCAGAAACTGGTGGTGGTCGGCGGCAGCAGCGGGATGGGCCGCGACACCGCCGCCGACGTGGTGGCCGCCGGCGGGTCCGCCGTGATCATCGGCCAGGACCAGGACCGGGTCGACGACACGGTCCAGGAACTGGCCAAGGACGGCACGGCCTACGGGATCACCGCCGAGCTGACCGACCGGGACCAGGTCGAGCGGGTCCGCCAGCAGCTGGCCGCCGAGCACGCCGACGCCACCTTGCTGGTCAACGCGGCCGGGTTCTTCATCCCCAAGCCGTTCCTGGATTACGACGGCGACTTCTACGACTCCTACCTCGAACTGGACCGGGCCATCTTCTTCCTCACCCAGACCGTGGCCCGCGGCATGGTCGACGCCGGCCGCGGCGGGTCCATCGTCAACATCGGCAGCATGCACGCCCTGACCCGCAACCTGGCCATCGAGCTGGCCCCGCACCAGATCCGGGTCAACGCGGTCGCCCCCGCCGTCGTGGCCACCCCGCTGTACGAGCGGTTCGTCCCCAAGGACAAGCTCGACGAGACCCTGCACAGCTTCGACAGCTTCCACCCGCTGGGCCGGGTCGGCACCGCCCGCGACCTGGCCAACACCATCACCTTCCTGCTCTCCCCGGCCACCAGCTGGGTCACCGGCGCCATCTGGAACGTCGACGGCGGCGTCATGGCCGGACGCAACTAACACCCCAGCCCGCCGCGGGGGCCCGGCCGACCGGCAGGGCCCCCGCCGGCACCAGCCAGCCACCACCCGCCCGTCCGTCCGCCCCCGCACGGGCCACACCCACCCTGCCGTGGCGGAGGCCCAGGAAACGCGGGCCATAGCAATCCTCGGAGGATCCGATGACAGACTCGCTCGCCAGGCTGCGCGCAGCCGGGGTGTCGGTGTGGCTGGATGACCTGCGCCGGGAGCGGCTGACCAGCGGGAGCCTTGCCGCACTGGTTCGGGACAAGCATGTCTCCGGGGTCACGACCAACCCGACGATCTTCGCCCGGTCCATCGCCGGCAGCGACGCCTACTCGGACCAAATCCGCGATCTGCAGGTGCGCCAGGCCGACCCTGGCCAGGCGCTACGGGAACTCACCACGTCCGACGTGCGGTGTGCCTGCGACGTGCTCCGCACGGTCTATGACGCGACGGAAGGCGTGGACGGCCGCGTATCGATCGAGGTCGACCCGCGGTTCGCCTACGATCCCGAACGCACGGTCGCCGAGGCCCGCACACTGTGGTGGCTGGTGGACCGGCCCAACCTGTTCGTGAAAATCCCCGCCGTCAAGCAGGGGCTGCCGGCGATCAGCGGATGCCTGGCCGAAGGGATCAGCATCAACGTCACGCTGATCTTCTCGCTGGCCCGCTACGCCGAGGTGATCGAGGCGTTCCTGACCGGGCTCGAAGGTGCCCGCGCTGCCGGGCGGGACCTGTCCGGTATCGCCTCGGTGGCGTCGTTTTTCGTGTCCCGGGTGGACACCGAGGTGGACCGGCGCCTGGACAAGATCGGCACCGACCGGGCGGCCGCGCTGCGCGGCAAGGCCGCCATCGCCAACGCCCGGCTCGCCTACCAGCGCTACGAGGAATCGGTCTCTACCGATAGGTGGAAGTCGCTGGCAGCAGCGGGCGCCAGGCCACAGCGCCCGCTGTGGGCCTCCACCAGCGTCAAGGACCCTGCCTACGAGGACACCCGGTACGTGACGGGCCTGGTCGCATCGGACGTGGTCAACACCATGCCCGAGGCCACCCTCAACGCGGTCGCCGACCACGGGCGGATCCCGGATGACAGCATCCACGGCACCTACAACCAGTCGCGAGACGCGCTCGGCGAACTCGCCGCGATCGGCATCGACTACCACGACGTGGTGCAGGTCCTCGAAGACCAAGGCGTGGGCGCCTTTAAGGCCAGCTGGGACCAGCTCGGCCAACGGCGGGCCGGCCACAGGCACGCGATGACATCGCCGCCCGGGAAGCGCGACAGCTCTCAGGAAGGAGGCCCGGCGCCATGGATGGGTCGAGCGTGATCTTCATCGTCATGCCCATCGTCATCCCGCTGGTCCTATTCGCGGGCATCGCCCTGCCGTATCTCGCTGACAGTCGTTCCGGGAGAAAGGACCGAGACATGCATACGACGTTCGCGGCACGACAAGGAAGCGGGCCGGTGCGCCCGCGGGTCCTGATCGTCGGTGCGGGCTTCGCGGGCCTGAACGTGGCACGGGCGCTGCGTCACGCCGACGCTGACGTCACGATCGTCGACGGCCACGACTATCACACGTTCCAGCCGCTGCTCTACCAGGTCAGCACCGGCTACCTGGCGCCAGAGGAAGTCGGCGCCGCGCTCCGCGCGGTCTTCCGCCGGCAGGCCAACGTGCGCGTGCGCGTCGGTAAGGCGACCCGGCTGGACTACCCGGGCCGTGCACTCGTGCTCCAGGACGGTCCCACGCTCGGCTTCGACTACCTGATCGTGGCCGCCGGCGCCGAGGCGAACTTCTTCGGCGTTCCGGGCATGCACGAACACGGATGGCCGCTGTACACGCTGCCCGACGCGGTGCGGCTGCGCAGGCACCTGCTGAGCGCGCTTGAGCACGCGACCGCGGCCGGTCCCGCCGCTGCGCCGATCAACGTCGTTGTGGCAGGCGGCGGCCCCACCGGCGTCGAGACCGCCGGGGCGCTCACCTCAATGGCCCGCGAACTGGCCGGGCCCGCCGTCACCCTCCGGGTCACGCTCGTGGAGGCCACCTCCCGGCTGCTCAACGGCTTCAGCACGCACTCCTCCCAGACCGCCCTCGCCGACCTGCGGCGCCGCGGCGTCGACGTCCGCCTCGGCCAGACCGTCCAGGATGCCGATGCCCGGCACGTGACGCTCAGCGGCGGCGAGCGGATCCAGACTGGCACGGTGATCTGGGCGGCAGGCGTCAAGGCGAACAGCGTGAGCCGCGGCCTAGGCCTCAAGATGAACGATCACGGCAGGATCGTGGTCGACTCCCGGCTGCAGGTCCCCGATCACCCCGAGGTCTTCGCCGCCGGCGACGTCGCCGCTGCCACCCAGCCGCCATCCGGGCAGCCGCTGCCGATGCTGGCCCCGGTGGCCATCCAGACCGGGCGGCACGCCGGCCAGCAGGTCGCCCGGCTGATCAGCGGCAAGCCCCTGACGGACTTCCGCTATCGCGACAAGGGAGTCGTGGCGGTCCTGGGACGCGGTGACGCCGTCACCGAGTTGCCACTAATCCCCGGTCCCCCCGGCCGGTACCAGCTCCGGATCGGCGGGCGGCTGGCGTGGCTGCTCTGGCTGGGCGTCCACATCGTGTACCTCATCGGCTTCCGCAACCGCCTCCAGGTCCTCATCGACTGGGCATGGAAGTACTTCACCTCCCGCGGCGCCGGCGCAATCCTGCTGGAACAAGCCCAGGACCTGACACCCGATATCACAGTGACCGATCGCATGCCTTTCTCAGCCGACGGCGGCAGCCGTAATCGAAGACCGGCAATTTGAGGAGAGCATCATGACCTTGCAGACCTTGAACAACATTCGCGAACTCGCGCAGCAGTTGCGAGTCGGCTCCGTCCGGTACACCACGGCCGCCGGGTCCGGCCATCCGACGTCGAGCATGTCGGCCGCCGACCTGATGGCGGTGCTGCTGGCTCGGCACTTGCGCTACCACTGGCAGCGGCCAGACGACCCGGCCAACGACCACCTGATCTTCTCCAAGGGACACGCGTCCCCGCTGCTCTACTCGATGTTCAAGGCAGCGGGCGTCATCTCGGATGAGAAGCTGATAAACGGATACCGGCGGTTCGGTTCGGTGCTGCAAGGCCATCCCACCCCCGTCCTGCCGTGGATCGACGTCGCCACCGGCTCGCTCGGCCAGGGCCTGCCGGATGGCGTCGGCGTTGTCCTGGCCGGCCGGTATCTGGACGAGCTGCCATTACCAGCGCGCCGGCCCACCACCCGGCGCATGGGGCGGGCCCTAACGACTATGCCGACGGTCGTGGGATTCCGTGGCAAGAACGGGCCTCGGCCGACCGGTGCCACGGGCGGGCGGGTCACCAGCTAATTTCGGCCGCCGGGAATGACCCTCACAGGATCCACAAGAACAGGTCATCTGGCCAGGAACAGCACACTCGCAGCGAGGAACGATGGCGGAAGTGAGAGTCCGGGTGCGCCGGGCGTATGAAGAGTCTGAGCCGGGCGACGGCGCCAGAGTGCTGGTCGACCGGATCTGGCCGCGAGGACTGACCAAGGCCAAGGCGGCGCTCGATGAGTGGTGCAAGCACGTCGCGCCGTCAGACGAGCTTCGCAAGTGGTACGGCCACGACCCGGGCCGCTTCGAGGAATTCGGCCGTCGCTACCGGCTGGAGCTGCAAGATCCAACGCGGGCCGAGGCACTGGCGCACCTGCGCCGACTTGCGAAGAACCGGCAACTGACACTGCTCACCGCGACCCGTCATACCGAGATCAGCGAAGCAGCCGTGCTTGCCGCGCTGCTGCAGAGCCAACAGAGCGTAAGGTGACCCGAAGGCCCAGCGCGCCTGGGATAATAGGGCCATCGTGCGCAAGCTCCTCAGGCAGCGGCAGCCGGAATTTGCCGCCGCGCTGGCCTCGGCCGAACATTACTTCTCGTGCCCTTGTGGCCGAGCGGGGCGACGGGATCGACGTGATGATCGCGCACAAGATTTGCCATCTTGATGGCACCGTATGCCATGAGGCAGCGTCGTGCTTCGGCTCGGACATACGAGATTTCCTCCGCGCTGCGCTACGGAACTCGTCGCTGAAATTGCAGGTCGTGCAGTTACCTGCGAGCTGCCCAAGGGTCACCCCGGGCCGCACTTGCATGTCGAGACCGGCTGGCAGTACTAGGTTGAACGGTCCGCCCGCTGACTCCGACGGCTTGGCACGTTGTCGGTGACGTCAACTGGCGCGACATACGCGCCGACCCGAGTGATTACTGTCTTCAGCCAGCCCTTGTCCGCCTCGACACCGAAGTCGGCCCTCGGCGTACCGAGCTTCGGCTCAGCCTGGCCGGGAGGACCGACAGGGCGCGTTCTGGGGATCCGCTCACGCGTTCGCCGCGTTCACCGGCCCGGCGCTTTGCTCTTACCAGTACCTGATCTGACGGTGTGGGGCGAGGGTTGGGCGGCCAGGCTTGCCCGTACGCAGCCAGCAGGCTTGTCCATGCGCAACTACTAAGAGGGAGCGCTTGACATGACGGTGAACTTCGAGGGTCAGAAACTGGTGGTGGTCGGCGGCAGCAGCGGGATGGGCCGCGACACCGCCGCCG
>WNGI01006571.1_pt1 | contig 17616 bp, 12 predicted proteins | sample 5400621 | NCBI WGS metagenome assembly WNGI01 (sample SAMN13153374, study PRJNA577476) | soil metagenome | isolation source: 20 cm soil or saprolite under Garry oak tree replicate 1 | place: USA:California | collected 2016-06-15 | reverse complement strand
TGGGCGTAGCCAAGTTCACGTTCGGCCTTCTCGGTCGAGAGCGAAGTGGCACGCCGCGCGATTCGCACCCCTTCGGCGGTTCCCGAAGGAGGTTTTCGCGTCAAATGGTCGGCGATCAGTTCCAGCATGGCAGCGGCGGCTTCCGCGACTCTGGCCGGGACCGGAACCAGGAAATGACGGCGGCCGCTATTTTCAGAGACCAAGCGCAGCACCTGCTTCAGTGGGATGCTTTCGCCGCCGAAAATATAGCGATGCCCGACCTGCCCCCGCTCCATGGCAAGCACCAAGCCCGCCGCGACGTCGCGCACGTCGACCAGATTGATAATGAAATCGAGATACAGCTGCAGACGCTTGTTGAGAAAATGCCTGAGCATGGCGACCGGCGGCGTCAGGTTATGATCGTGAGGCCCGATCGGCATGGTCGGCGTGCCGATGACGACCGGAAAACCGGAGGCCGCGGCTTCCATCGCGCGCTGCTCCGCCAGCATCTTCGAGCGGGTATAAGGGCCCGGCATGTGGTCGGCCATCGGCAGGGTATAATCCGCGCCGGCTTCTTCGCAGGCCGATGAGCGGAACAGAATGGATTCGGTCGAGCAGTGCAGGAATCGCGCCGTGCCATGCTTGCGCGCCGCCGCAAGCACGACTTCCGTGCCGCGGCAATTGACCGCGTGAAAATCGGTTTTGTCACGCATCCACATGCCAGGCAGACCAGCAAGATGATAGACCTGTTCGACGCCGCGCAGGGCTTCCCCTACCCGATCCGGATCGAGCACTGAACCTTCGACATACTCGACTTCCGACGCGGCTTTGGTCGGAGCGTGGAGATCCAGCACGCGAACCTGCAGACCCCGGGCGACAAGTGTCGATACCAGGTGCTGTCCGATGAATCCGCTGCCGCCGGTAACGAGTACAGAGCTCATGAGTTTGGGTGCGTCTCGCCGTGACGCGCATCGGCGTAAAACGAAGCGCCCGGATGCGCAGCTTGCGGAACTGGATGGATAATTAGGGCAAGATCGCGCCGAAAGCCAAGCGCGATGAATAATTTCGCCATCACAAACATCGGACCGAGCAATAGATGGGTTGGATTGTCCAGAAGCGCCGGCTGCCGGCGTTCAAATATCCGGTGTCCGACAATCTGCAAACTGATGCCCACGACAATCAATACGGCCGAGATCGACCACACCGTGGCGACACTGACGGTGCTCACGATCATGGCCGCAGCCGAAAGCAATAAGACCGCAGCGCCGGCGATCCCGATTCCGAGAGCGGTATCGAGCAACAGCCAATAGACCAAGACCGGCAAGACCATGATGGTCGCCATGGTGGTTTGGGCGCCGAAGGCGTGGACCGACCAGAAATGCAGCGGAAGAACCGCGGCCGTGAACAGAAATATAATTCCGAACACGTGCATCACGCCGTTCCACCAGTCGCGATGATATTCAACGTAATCCGCAAGCTGGCGCCGAAAATATGAATTCATTCCAATTTCGCTACAAATCTCGCATGTGGGAACATCCCACAGCTCACGGTCAGAGGAATCAGGCGGTCCCCCAGATCACCTGTTCCCTCGCTGGTACCTTAAGCTTGGGATCGGGCCCAAGTCAAAGGACGGCGAGGCATTTGTTGTTTGCAGATCAGGGCGGGATCACGACGCGCGGATCACAATCGCGCGCAATAAACAGATTGGCGCTCAGTGACTTATCCGAAATCCTGCATTTGAACGATGCCCGGCGGAACCGGAATCATCACACGCTACTCCGCCGCCGCGACATGTGGCCGCTCGACGTTCTCGATCTCGTCCGCTTGCGGCTCCAGGCGGCGCCTCAGGCGGCGGTCGATGCGATCGAGATAAATATAGATCACCGGCGTGATGAACAGCGTCAATAGCTGCGACACGCAGAGACCGCCAACCACGGCGATACCGAGCGGCTGACGCAGCTCGGCGCCGGTGCCGGCGCCGATTGCGATCGGCAGCGTGCCGAAAATCGCCGCGAAGGTCGTCATCATGATGGGGCGGAACCGCAGCAGGGCAGCTTCGCGAATGGCGTGCTCGGCGCTCAAGCCGACGCGGCGGCGCTCCAGCGCGAAGTCGACCATCATGATGGCGTTCTTCTTGACGATGCCGACCAGCATCACGATGCCGATCATCGCGATCACGGACAATTCCATGTTGAACAGCATCAGCGTCAGGATCGCGCCGATACCCGCCGACGGCAGGCCGGAAATGATGGTGATCGGGTGAATGAAACTCTCGTAGAGAATGCCTAGGATGACGAATGCCGCGAACACCGCCGCCAGGATCAACACGCCCTGCCCGCGCAGCGAATCCTGGAACACCTGCGCCGTGCCCGAGAACCCGGTCGCGATAGTGGCGGGAAGATTTGCGCTTTGCTCGATGGCGGTGATCTTGTCGACCGCATAGCCCAGCGAAACTCCGGGCGCGAGGTTGAACGAGATTGTCACCGCTGGCTGCTGGCCCTGGTGATTGATCAGCAGTGGTCCCACCGTGGGCACCAGCTTGGCGACCGCGTCGAGCGGGATGGTCTGGTTGTTGGCGGTCTTCATGTAGAGCTTGGAGAGGTCGGACGGATCGACCCGAAACTGCGGCTGCGCTTCGAGGATGATCTGGTAGTCGTTGGATGGCATGTAGATGGTGCCGACCTGGCGCGCGCCGTAGGCGTTATAAAGCTGGTTGCGCACCTGATCGACGGTAATGCCGTAGACTGCGGCCTTCTCGCGGTCGATGTCGACCGTCATCTGGGGATTTTTGATGTAGAGGTCGGTGGTGACGTCGAGCAATCCCGGGACTTGCGCGATCTTGTCGCGCATCTCCGGCGCCAGCCGGTACAGCGATTCCGTGTCGCCGCTCTGCAAGGTGTACTGGTACTGGCTCTTCGACGGCCGGCCGCCGATGTTGAGGTTCTGGATGCTCTGGAAGAACGCCTGCATGCCCGGAACCTGGGTCCCCTTCTGGCGCAGGCGCGCCATCACCACCGTTGCCGAGTCTCGCTGTTTCCTCGGCTTCAACGCGATGAACAGTCTGCCATTGTTGGTGGTGGCGTTGGGACCGCCCGCGCCTACCGTGCTGTTGATGTATTCCACCGCCGGGTCGCGACTCAGGATGTCGGCCAATTCCTTCTGACGTACCGACATCGCTTCATACGAGCTGTCTGTCGCCGCGTCGGTGGTGCCGAACAGAAAGCCGGTATCCTCCTGGGGAAAGAACCCCTTGGGCACGACGATGTAGAGCGCGACGGTGCCCGCGAGCGTCGCCAGCGTGACCACCAGCATCATCGCCTTGCGGGCAAGCACCCGATCCAACGCCCATTCGTAGGCGCGGAGCCAGGAATCGAACATTCGCTCGAACACGCGAAGCACGATATTCGGCTTCCTGTTTTCGTCATGCGCCTTCAACACACGCGCGCACAGCATCGGCGTTAGTGTCAGCGAGACGAAACCGGAAACCACGATCGCGACCGCGATCGTCACGGCGAATTCACGGAATACGCGGCCGACGATGCCGCCCATCAGCAGCACCGGAATGAACACCGCGATCAGCGAAAACGTGATCGAAATGATGGTAAAGCCGATCTCGCGCGCACCTTTCAGCGCCGCCTCGAACGGCCGCATGCCGTGTTCGATATGGCGGACGATATTTTCCAGCATGACAATGGCGTCATCGACCACGAAGCCGACCGACAGGGTCAGCGCCAGCAGCGTCATGTTGTTGATGGAGAAATCCAGCATGTACATGACGGCAAAGGTGCCGCAAAGCGAGATCGGCACTGCCAGCGCCGGAATGAGGGTGGCCGACGCCGAGCGCAGGAACAGGAAGATCACCAGGATCACCAGGCTGACGGCAATCAAAAGGGTCTCTTCGACGTCGCTGACCGACTGGCGGATCGAGACAGAACGGTCCATCGCGACCTGGACCTGCACCGAAGGCGGGATCTGGGCGCGCAGCGACGGCAATTTCGCCAGCACGCCGTCGACGACCGCGACCGTGTTGGCGTCGGGCTGCTTGTAGATCGCCAAAACGATGGCACGCGTCCCATTGAACCAGGTGGCGATCTTGTCGTTCTCGACGCTGTCATAGATGCGCGCGACCTCGTCGAGCCGCACTGGCGAACCGTTGCGCCAGGCGACGATCACGTGGCGGTATTCGGCCGCCTTGTCCATCTGGCCGGAGGCCTGAAGCGCCACGTCCTGTTTCGGTCCGTTGAGCGTGCCGACTGGCGTGGAGGAATTCGCCCGCGACACGGCGGTCCGGATATCCTCAAGCGATATTCCGCGCGCCGCCGCGGCTTCCGGATCGGCCTGCACCCGGATCGCAAATTTCTGGCTGCCGAAAATCACGACCTGGGCGACGCCCTGAATCTGCGACAGCGCCTGCCCGATGGTGATGTCGCCATATTCGTTGACGGTGGACAGCGGCAGCGTCTCAGACACCAGCGAGATGAACAGCACCGCGAAATCCGACGGATTGACCTTCCGGAAACTCGGCGGGGTCGTCATCTCGACCGGCAGCCGCCGCTGCGCGATGGTCAGCGCGGTCTGCACGTCGAGCGCGGCGGCGTCGATGTTGCGGTTGAGATCGAACTGGATGACGATCGCGGTGGTGCCCTGCGACGAGGTCGAGGACATCGAGGAGATGCCGGCAATGGTCGAGAGCTGACGTTCGATTGGCCCTGCAACCGAGGCCGCCATGGTGTCGGCGCTGGCGCCCGGCAGGGTAGCGGTCACGGCGATGGTCGGAAAATCGACCTTGGGAAGCGCGGACACCGGCAGCAGGCGAAAGCCGAATACGCCGAAAGCGATGATCGACGCCGTCATGAGCGTGGTCATGACCGGGCGGCGGATACAAAGCTCCGAAAGCGTCATCGGTCAGGCCCCCGCCTTGGGGGCGCGCGCGGCAATCAACGTCCCTTCGGACAACAGCAATTGTCCGTCCACCACAACGTCCTCGCCTCCAGACAAGCCCTTTGCGATGACGGATTTGCCCTGGAAGGTGCGGCTGACATCGACCGGCTGAACGTGAGCCTTGCCATCCAGCGCGACGAATACGTAATTGCCGTTCTGGCTGCGCTGCACGGCGGCGGTGGGCACCGTCACGGCGTCTTCGCTCCGGATGATGAGCTTGGTGGTCACCAGTGTGCCCGGCCACAATGTTTCGTTCTCATTGTTCATGACGCCGCGCACGGTGACCATGCCGGTGGTGGCATCCACCGTGTTCTCGACCATCGCGACCTTGCCGTCCTCGGACCGCTGATGGCCCGGGATTGTCGCGATCACCCGGGAGACTCCGGCCGCCATCGCATCGCGCAGGTCGGCCAGGACGCGCTGCGGAACGGCGAAGGTCACGTAGACCGGCGCCATCTGGTTGATGACGGCGAGCGGCGCGGTATCGGCCGGACGCACGAAATTTCCCACCTTCACGTTGGCCGCGCTGATCCGGCCGGAGAACGGCGCACGGATGGTGGTGTAGCTCTTCTGGACCTTCAGATTGTCCAGCGCGGACTGATCGGCCTTGATCGTGCCGGTCAGGATATCGGCCTGGGTTTTGGCGTTGTCGAGATTGACCTGCGTGGTGGCGCCCTTGCCGATCAGGTCGCTGTAACGCCTGAAATCGCGTTGCGCGCCCTCGAGCTGGGCCTGGTCCTTGGCGAGCGTTCCTTCGGCCTGCTCGACCTGGGCGTCGATCTGGCGCGCGTCAAGCGTAAACAGCAGATCGCCCTCGTTGACCTTGGCGCCGTCTTCGAAGTGGACCGAGACGATGGTGGTCTCGACCCGCGATTTCAGCGCGACGCTGGAAATCGGCGTCACCATTCCAATCGAATCGACATCGACGGGCACGAGCTTGCGCTCCGCCTTGGCCAGTTCAACCGAGACTGCGCGCGCGCGTTGCGGTCCCTGGGCACTGGCGCCGCCTCCGGTCCATGACGAACGCGTCACGAAGGCAGCGAGAGCCATGATGCCCAACCCGCCTGCCAAAATGATCAAGTTACGTTTTTTCATAGTATTTCACGCCAGCCGGTCCCAACGACCGGGACGATCCAATTTCCTGCCCCAAGACGGCGACTTTTGCGCCTTATTTCTGTACGGTTATCACAGCCCCGCCGCCCATGGTATGCCACAAGACCTAAAATTTGTGGTTACGACCGAGGACCCCCCTTCATGCGTATTGCTACGTGGAACGTCAATTCGATCAGGCAGCGGCTCGAGCATTTGCTGGTCTGGCTGAAGGACTGCGCGCCCGACATCGTCTGCCTGCAGGAAATCAAATGCGTCGATGAGGCGTTTCCGAAGGAGGCGGTCGAGGCGCTCGGCTACAACGTGGTCACCCACGGCCAGAAGACGTTCAACGGCGTTGCGCTGCTGTCGAAGCTGCCGTTCGACGAAACAAAGCTGCGGCTTGCCGGTGACGACGAGGACATCCACGCCCGGTTCCTGGAAGGCGTGGTCACGCTGAAACAAGGGGTGCTGCGAATCGCGTGCCTCTATCTGCCCAATGGAAACCCGCCGGAAACCGAAAAATACCCCTACAAACTCAGATGGATGTCGCGGCTTCTTGAGTATTCGAAGCAACGGCTGAAGAGCGAGGAGCCGCTGATCCTGGCCGGCGATTTCAATGTCATTCCGGCGGCGCGGGACGTGCACAATCCGGAGGCGTGGGTCAACGACGCCCTGTTTCGCCCCGCCACCCGCGAAAGCTTCCAGTCGCTGCTCGGCCTCGGGCTGACGGACGCGCTGCGCGCGGTCACCGAGGCCCCCGGCCAGTACACCTTCTGGGACTATCAGGCCGGCGCCTGGCAAAAGAACCACGGCCTGCGCATCGATCATCTGCTGCTGTCGCCGCAGGCCAGCGATCGGCTGATCGATGTTGGAATCGACAGCTATGTGCGCGGCTGGGAAAAGCCGTCGGACCACGTCCCGGTATGGGTGGATCTCGACCTGGAAACGGCGTGAGGCCCGCCCCTCGCCCGCCTGGCGGAGCGAGGGCGACCCCAATCAATCCTCGCGGAATCAATCCTTGCGGCCCTGCATCCAGGTTTCATCCGACGTGGCACTGTCGCGCGCCAGCGTCAGCCACATCAGGCCGCGCGCGGCCTGACGCGGCAGCTGGTCACCGTTGAACAGCATCTGGCCGAGCATGGCCTGGGCCTGATGCTGGCCCTTCTGGGCGGCGAGGCCGAGCCAGCGCGCGCCGTAGCGGAAATCGTCCCGCGACGCGCCGGCGCCGCGCAGATAGAGCCTGGCCAGATCGTATTGCGCGTCGGCGTTGCCGAAATAGGACGCGGCATAGGAGAACATCTCCCTCGCCCGCTCCGGATCGGACTTGATCTTCGAATTCGGAATACCGCTGAGATAATACCGCCCCAACGCCACAAAGGCATTGGCGACGATCGCCGCCTGCGGCGCCGACGGGCTGTCCTCCGCATGCGCATTGGCGATACGGCTGAAATACTCGAAGGCACGAAGATCGTCCTGCAGCACGCCATTTCCATCGGCGTACATCCGCCCCAATTTCCATTGGGCGATGGGATGGCCGCCCTCCGCCGCATATTGCAGCGAGGTCAGCGAAGTATCGGAGGGCGACGGCGGGACCGCCTTCTTCAAGGCAGCGACCGCCCCGGCGGGCTGGCCCGAAACCACGGGGATCGTCGTATCCTGGGTGGTGGCCGGCGCTCCATCGAAGGCAAGCAGCGGCGCAGCCACCGGCGTGGCCCCTAAAATCAATGCAAAAATGATCCGCTCAGATGTCCGCATAGCACTGTTTCTCGTGCGCGCCGCCCGGATGCGTTACGGCACCATCCACCGCCGGCCCCACCTGCTGGGCATATTTCCACAGCGCACCTGACGTATGATGGGTCGCCCGCGGCTTCCATTTGGTCTTACGTTCGGCAAGCTCTGCGTCGGTCAATTTTACGTTAAGTATGCCTTCATCCGCGTCGATCTCGATGATATCGCCGTCCCGCAGCAGCGCGATCGGCCCACCCACCGCCGCTTCCGGCCCGACATGGCCGATGCAGAAGCCGCGGGTCGCGCCGGAGAACCGGCCGTCGGTGATCAGCGCGATCTTGCCGCCCATGCCCTGCCCGGTCAGCGCCGCCGTGGTCGAGAGCATCTCGCGCATGCCCGGACCGCCGCGCGGTCCTTCGTAGCGAATCACGATGACCTCGCCCTCTTTGTAGGTCTTCTTCTGGACCGACTCGAAGGCATCCTCTTCGCGGTCGAAGCAGCGGGCAGGTCCGGTAAATTTCAAATTCGACATACCCGCGACCTTCACGATCGCGCCTTCGGGCGCGAGATTACCCTTCAGGCCGACAACACCGCCGGTGACGGTGATCGGCTTGTCGGCGGACCGCACCACATCCTGATGCGGATTCCATTTCACGCTTTTGAGGTTTTCAGCGATCGTCCGGCCTGTGACTGTCAAACAGTCGCCGTGCAAATGGCCGTTATCGAGCAATGTTTTCATCAGAAGCGGTATGCCGCCAACCTCGAACATGTCTTTGGCGACATAACGGCCACCCGGCTTCAAATCCGCGACATATGGTGTTTTTTTGAAGATTTCGGCGACGTCGAACAGGTCAAACTTGATGCCGCATTCGTGCGCGATCGCCGGCAAGTGCAGCGCAGCATTGGTCGACCCGCCCGAGGCGGCCACCACCGCCGCGGCATTCTCAAGCGAACGGCGAGTGACGATGTCGCGCGGGCGGATATTGGCGGCGATCAATTCCATCACCTTTTCGCCCGCGGTCATGCAGAACGCGTCGCGAATTTCGTAAGGCGCAGGCGCGCCGGCCGAATAGGGCAGCGCAAGCCCGATGGCCTCGGACACGGTCGCCATGGTATTGGCTGTGAATTGTGCGCCGCATGCGCCCGCCGAGGGGCAAGCCACCCGTTCGATTTCATCGAGGTCGGCATCGGACATCTCGCCGACCGAATGCTTGCCGACCGCTTCGAACATGTCCTGGACCGTGACCTGCTGGCCGCGGAAATTGCCCGGGAGAATCGAGCCGCCATAGATGAAGATCGACGGCACATTGAGCCGCACCATCGCCATCATCATGCCGGGCAATGATTTGTCGCAGCCGGCAAGGCCCACCAGCGCGTCATAGGCGTGGCCGCGGATGGTTAGTTCGACCGAGTCGGCGATGCATTCGCGGGACGGCAACGACGAACGCATGCCGTCATGGCCCATGGCGATGCCATCGGTCACGGTGATGGTGCAGAATTCGCGCGGCGTGCCGCCGGCGGAAGCGACGCCCTTCTTGACCGCCTGGGCCTGCCGCATCAGCGAAATGTTGCAGGGCGCGGCCTCGTTCCAGCACGACGCCACGCCAACGAACGGCTGGTGGATCTGCTGGGTGGTCAAGCCCATGGCATAGAGATACGAGCGGTGAGGCGCCCGCTCCGGGCCCTCCGTCACATGACGGCTGGGCAATCTCTGCTTGATGCTGGTCTTGGCGTCCATTGCGACCCTGTTTCCCCAGTCCCACACTTTGGTTCCCGGGAAACTCCGGGTTTCCCATCGCCTTGTGAGTGCCGGGGCCGTTTAGCCCTTGAAGACACGATATTTCGCCAAGGGGTGTGGCTAAATAGCGGCGCGAGCAATAGGTGGGCGCCCTAGAGCCCAAATGTTCACCCGGTGTTGCGGGCCAGCAACAATCGTGGCAGTAAGGCCACCATGGTTGCGCCACATTCCTCCGCGTCGCGCAGGTTGTAAACTGCCGCCTGATCGACCCTACCGTTGGCGGCCGTCCCCGGCCAACTGCGATACAACCGGCAAACGATCGATCGCCTTGAGACCGGGCCGTTTGCGCCAGGTGATATCAGCTTGATCCACGGCGAGCACCAGCTCGGGCCAGCGCCGGAACAGGGATTTCAGCGCGCACCTGCCTTCGATACGCGCGAGTTGATGGCCAAGACAGAAATGGATTCCGGTGCCGAAGGCGATGTGCCGGTTCGGCTTGCGCTGCAGATCGAGCCGCTCGGGATGAGGGTTTGCCTCGGGGTCCATGTTGGCCGCGGCCAGCATGACCATGATTTTCTCACCCTTCCTGATCCTGACCCCGCCGAGTTCGATATCCTTGCGGACGTAGCGCGGCTTGGTGAACTGCACCGGCGTGATGAAGCGCAGGAATTCCTCCACCGCCAGATCGACGCGGCTCCAGTCGTCTTCGAGCCAGTCGCGAAGGTCGGGATTTTTCAAAAGCTCATAGACCGATCCGCTGATCAGGTGTGTCGTGGTCTCGTGTCCGGCAAACAGCAACAGGAACACCATGGCCACGATCTCGTTAGGGCTGATTTTTCCCCCGTCCTTCTCGACGCGGATGATCTCGGCGATCAAGCCTTCACCGCCCTGCCGGCGAACGGTCTCGAGATGCCGTTCGATATAGCGCTTCATGGCAAGCACGTTCGGGATCATGCTGAGAAATCCCACCGCGCCGGTGAAGCGGGTGAAGCCGCTGGCCCAGGCTATGAATTTTGGCCGGTCCGCAGCCGGCAGTCCAAGAAGTTCTGAGATCACCGACAACGGCAGCTTGCGCGCGTAGCGCTCGACGAGGTCGGCCGGGCTTCCTTCCAAAAACAGCTGATCGGCGAGTTCGTCCCCCATGGCCTGAATATGCGGCTCCATGTCGAGCACGGCGCGACGGCGGAATGCCTCGTCCACGATGTCACGCAGCCGCTTGTGATCCGGCTCGTCCATGGACAGCATGCTGTTGGCAAGCGTGCGCACGATGCCCGGCATCCACCATCGAAGGCCGGCGACGGTGCCGTCGTCCTTGCGAATGGCGAAGGTCTCGGTGTCCTTTAGAACCTGATCGGCAAGCGCCTGGGTCGTCGTTGTCCAGACCTTGCCGATGATCGGGAAATGCACTTGCACGATCGGAGCTTGCGCACGAAGCCGTTCGATCGCCGCACCAGGGTTGCGAAAGTAGTCCTGACTGCTGAAATCTGCCTGGAACGTCATGAGCTGTTCCTTCGCTGAAGACCGGAGCCCGATATGCGAAGCGCGTCGCGGTAATTCCAGATCGGGCGGCGCATAGCGCGTATGAATTCCATCAGGGATTTTGCACACGGATGCGCGTTCCCGCGGCGCGAGGCGCCCGGGTCGTGAAAACCATTCGGCCCCAAGCAGAGGGCGCAGGGAAAGCCGGGTGCCCGGAGCACCCGCAGCCCGTGTGCATTGGTAGTAAGCACACGGTAGTCACCACGAGTACGCCGGAAATCACCCGGCTTTCCCCGCGCATGGTTTTAACGGTTTCCTTCGTACTCTCCCCGGCGACGAATTCCTTTTGTCACCGTCGCCAGCGGATTAAGACTTGTCTGAGCCCGGTCGGGCCGACGCATCTCCGCAGGCTTAGCATCAGCAACGGATGCCAGGACCACACGACTTCGCCGTACGCAGCGACCTCACCAAACGCTTCGATCGGCCATGTGCCGCCTGCCGAAGTTTTAGCGAAGCCGTTGAAGCGCCGTTCGTCCGCGCGCCGGTCGTTCGCTCACAGACCAAAGCCCGCCCTGCGATTGCCGATTCACGCCCGACGCTGCCGCGTCCACCGCATCCCACCGCGCGTCCGTGACGATCGCGAGCCGCCCCTGTTTCGGGTGGGACGGGCGAGCTTGTAGAGATGATTTGCCCGACAGGCATAGCGGATTATTTTGCGAGCGAGGACTGGACTAGCCAAATCACGTTGGAATCGTTCGGCAAATCACCGCACACAAAAAACGCTCACGCGCTGAATAGATCAGCAAACGGCCGGCGCCCAGCGGAGATCCACGGCGGGTCGCCCGCGGCCTTGTGTGCGAATGCGCACGGGGCGGATCGCACGCACGTCAAGAACCCGCGAGGGTCTCTCGCGCGGCTGAACTAGCCCAGGGTTGCGTACTCATAAATCGGGCTTGATTGGTGCGGCTTTAGCGATGTCCCGATAGCGACCAAGTTCCGTAGCGCAGCGAAATGTCGCGATGTGCCAAGATGCGACATCAGTCCGGAGTGGATGCAGGGCTCTGGGAGCCGCATTTCCTGCAGCATCCGGGCTGACGCGCACCGTTGCTCTGATCGGTCAAGAACGCACTTCGAAGATCATGTTGAACGGCGTCTCGGTCGCACGGCGGAAGCGTCTGAAACCCGCTTCAGTCGCGACCTGACGTAGTCTGCTTTCACCCGCCTGGGCACCGAGCCCCAAGCCCACTTCCTGAGAGAGTGATGCTGGCGTACAAATGAATGTCGAGGCGTGATAAAAGATGCATCCGATCGGGTTGAGATTGTCCTTCACATTGTCATGAGCAAACGGCTCGACGATCATCCACGACCCGTCCTTGGCCAGCGTTTCCTTGACATGCTTGCCTGCACCCACGGGATCGCCCATGTCATGCAGGCAATCGAAGAACGCCACCAGATCATAGTCTTTCGCCGGAAAATCCTTGGCAGTGGCCAGCGCAAACGTGATCCGGTCTCCAACCCCCGCTTCCTGCGCCAGGACCTTCGCGCGGTCAATCGAAGGCTTGTGGTAATCGAACCCGAAGAACTCTGAATTGGGGTAGGCCTGCGCCATCACAATCGTAGAGGCGCCGTGGCCGCATCCGACATCGGCCACCCTGGCGCCAGCTTTCAGTTTCGCTTCGACGCCTTCGAGCGTCGGAATCCAGTTCGAAACTAGATTGGCGTTATAGCCTGGCCTGAAGAAGCGTTCGGTGCCCGAGAAAAGACACTTCGAATGCTCGTGCCAACCAACGCCTTTCCCAGTCCGAAACGCTTCCGCGACTTTGGGTTCGTCGAGATAGGTGGACTGCACGACATCGAATGCACCGGCAAAGAAAGCTGGCGACCCCTCTTCGGCGAACGCCATAGCTTGCTCGGCCGAGAGCGAGAATGCATTTTTTTCGGGGTGGTAGTCGACATATCCAGAGGCGGCCTGCCCGGACAGCCATTCGCGCACATAACGCTCATGCAGACCGGTCTTCTTGGCAAGCTCGGACGGAGTGACCACAGCACCATCCGCCATCGCCTTGTAGAGCCCGAGGCGATCGCCGAGCAGGATGCTTGCGCCGCCAAGTGAGATGCCGAGGTCGCCGACCAGCTTTCCTACGAGCGCGTTCAACTTTTCAAGGTTTGGTTCACGCATTGCAGCCTCCTCTACTCTTTGAGAACAGTCCCATCGTTAGTTAAGCAAGCGTAGGACGACCGGCGGATTACGAGTGTGAAGGGGTTCACGTTTCGACGAATAGCCGTACGCCGCTCGATATCAGATTTGGGTCATTCTCGACCGGAATTGGGCTGTCTGCGTGACGCCGGTTTAGCGCCGTTAGCAGCCGAAGGGGCGAGCATCCGAGGAGCCGTTTCGTGCCAAAAGGCGACAAGCTCGCACCCCGACTAAGAGCGCGACAGAACGCTCCGTCTATCGGGTGAAAAGCACAGCAAGCGACTCACCGATCTCTCATAGTCAGTATTAGTCCACCTTGACGTTGGCGGCCTTGATCATCGGCCACCACTTCGCGATTTCGGCCTCTTGCCGGGCGCCAAGCGCCGCCGGAGAAAGCTGATCTTTCGGTGGCATCTGCAGTCCAAGGTTCTCCAGCTGCTTGCGCACCGTCGGATCGTACAACGCGTCCACCGCCGACGCATTGAGCTTGGCGACGATATCTTTCGGCGTGCCCTTCGGCACCCACAGGCCGGACCACAGCGTCATGTGAAACCCGGGCAGGCCCGCTTCATCGGTGGTCGGAATATCCGATGCCTGTTCGACGCGCTTGTCGTCGGTCACGGCGTACGCACGGATGTTGCCGGCGCGCACCTGGCCGATCGAATTCGAGGTCTGGTCGACGATGAGATCGATCTGTCCGGCGACCAGATCGTTCATCGCCGGCGCCGTGCCGCGATACGGCACATATTGCAGTTTGACGCCGGTGATATTTTCAAAATAGAGCCCGGCGATGTGGCTTCCCGAACCGGCGCCGGCGGTACCGGCCGTTGCCGGGGACGGCCTCGCCTTCAACCAGGCGATCAACTCCTTTAGCGTTTTCGCCGGCACGGCGTTCTTGCTGACCACGATCATCGGATTGCTGGGCAGCACTACTACGGGCTCGAGATCGCTGACGAGGTCGTAGCCGAGCTTGTAGATCGCGCCGTTGGCGACGTGGGTGCCGAGGTGACCGAAGCTGATGGTGTAGCCGTCCGGCGGCGAACGCACGGCGCGTCCGACGCCGATGGAACCGCCCGCGCCGGTCACGTTCTCGATCAGCAGAGCTTCGCCGAGCGTGACCTTCATACGCTCGGCCAGGATTCGCGCCATGGCATCGGACGGACCGCCGGCGGCGAACGGCACGATGATCGTAATGGGATGCGAGGGGAAATTGTCCGCACGCGCGCCGACGAATGTCAGTAGCGCAATCAACGCGGCCAAAACCAATCTTCGCATCACGTCCTCTCCCAAAACACTACACCGTCGTCATTGCGAGGAGTGAAGCGACGAAGCAAGCCATCCTTCCGGTGCCTCGCTATGGATTGCTTCGCGGAGCCTGTCATCGGGCGGCGCTTTGCGCCGACCCGTTGGCTCGCAATGACGGTTTCATAGCTTCGCGTAATCGATCGGCTGATGGCGATCGAGCGTGCGCGTGACCGGCGGCAACGGGTATTTAAGGCCTGTCGCGCAATTGAACAGCATCACGCGATCATTTTTTGTCACGCGGCCGTCGGCGAGGCTTTGCTGGTAGGCGGCGTAGGTCGCAGCGCCTTCGGGGCACAGCAACAACCCCTCCTCGCGCGCGACTTCGTTCAGCGCAGCAGAAATTTTCTCATCCGTCACCGCAATCGCGAAACCCTTGCTCTCGCGTACCGCGCGCAGGATAAGAAAATCTCCGATCGCCTGCGGCACGCGAATGCCGGATGCGATGGTGTGGGCCTCCTCCCAGCGGGCCGCGTGTTCCGTACCGTTCTCGAACGCGCGCACCATCGGCGCGCAGCCTGCCGCCTGCACCGCGATCATGCGTGGCCGCCTGGAACCGATGAAGCCGATGGCCTCGAGTTCGGCGAATGCCTTCCACATGCCGATCAGGCCGGTGCCGCCGCCGGTCGGATAGAAGATCACATCCGGCACGTCCCAGCCGAGCTGCTCGGCAAGCTCGAGCCCCATCGTCTTCTTGCCTTCGATGCGATAGGGCTCCTTCAGTGTCGAGGTATCGAACCAGCCGGCCTTGGCCTTGCCTTCGCCGACGATCTTGCCGCAATCGTCGATCAGCCCGTTGACGCGATAGACGGTGGCGCCCTGCAGCTCGATCTCACTGACGTTTACTTCCGGCGTATCGGCCGGGCAGAAGATCGTGGTCTTGATGCCGCAACAGGTGGCGTAGGCCGCAAGCGCGGCGCCGGCATTGCCGTTGGTCGGCATCGCCATATGCTTGATGCCGAGCGCCTTGCCCATCGACACCGCCATCACGAGGCCGCGCGCCTTGAACGAACCGGTCGGCAACCGTCCTTCATCCTTCACAATGATCTCGCCGCCGCCGATTTTCTTCGCGAGCTTGGGAAGGCGGATCAGCGGCGTCATCACTTCGCCGAGGCTGACGATGTCGGCCGTCTTCCGCACCGGCAACATTTCGCGGTAACGCCAGAGGTCGGCGGGACGCTGCGCCAGCGCGTCTTTGGTCAACGCCTTCTTCACGCCGGCGAGGTCGTAGCGCACCAGCAGCGGCTTGCCCGCTTTCGAAAGGTTGTGCACCTCGTCGGCGGCATAGTGATCGCCTTCCATCGCGCATTCGAGATGGGTCACGAACGTCGGACGTTCGATCGTCAGATTGTCATTGTCTTTCACGGATTGCTTCTCTCTTCCTGCACCGACGCCATTTGATCCGCTGCCGCCATTGCCGGGCGTAGCCGTCTGAAGGACGGCGTCGCTTCCGCTCGCCTATGCCCGGCAATCCATCCCCTTGAATCAAACGTTTTCTTTTCTTGATGGATGCGCGGGTCAAGCCCGCGCATGACGAGTTACTGGTTACGTTATATATTCAGCACGCGCCCATAGGCATCGAGCACCGATTCTTTCATCATCTCTGACAGCGTCGGGTGCGGGAACACGGTGTGCATCAGCTCTTCTTCCGTGGTCTCCAGATTCATGGCGACCACATAGCCCTGGATCAGTTCGGTCACTTCGGCGCCGATCATATGCGCGCCGAGCAATTGGCCGGTCTTCTTGTCGAAGACCACCTTGACCAATCCCTGGTCCTCACCCAGTGCAATGGCTTTGCCGTTGCCGACAAACGGAAACCGGCCGACGCGGATTTCACGGCCACCCTCCTTTGCCTTGGCCTCGGTGAGCCCCACCGACGCGACCTGCGGATTACAATAGGTGCAGCCGGGAATCAGGTTCTTGTCCGTGGCATGCGGGTGCAGGCCCTTGATGGCCTCGACGCACACCACGCCTTCATGCTCGGCCTTGTGCGCCAGCATCGGCGGCCCCGAGACGTCGCCGATGGCATAGATGCCGGGCACGCTGGTCTTGCCGTAGCCGTCGATCACAACGCAGCCGCGCTCGGTCTTGACGCCGAGCTTCTCCAATCCGAGATTTTCGATGTTGCCGACCACGCCGACGGCCGAAATCACCCGGTCGAATTCGACCGTTTGCGGCTTCTTGCCATCGTCGATGGTGGCGACCACGCTGTCGCTCTTCTTCTCCAGTTTTGTCACTTTGGTATCGGTGAGGATCTTGATGCCTTGTTTCTCGAACCGCTTGCGCGCCAGGCCGGCGATCTCGGCATCCTCGACGGGAAGGATTTGCGGCAGCACCTCGACCACGGTGACGTCAGAGCCCATGGTATGAAAGAACGACGCGAATTCGATGCCGATCGCGCCGGAGCCCACCACCAATAGCGACTTCGGCATTTTCTCCGGCACCATCGCCTCGAAATAGGTCCAGATCAGTTTCTTGTCGGGCTCCAGTCCCGGCAGCACCCGCGGCCGCGCGCCGGTAGCCAGAATGATGTGCTTTGCCTGGTAGGCGCCCTCACCGAGCGCGCCCTTCGGGGCTTCGGCGGCCGATTTCTTCACCGTGATCTTGCCGGGCGCGTCGATGGAAGCTTCGCCCCAGATCACCGTGACCTTGTTCTTTTTCATCAGAAAGCCGACGCCATCGTTGAGACGCTTTGAAACGCCGCGCGAGCGCTGCACCACCGCTTTCGGATCGAACGAGACGTTGTCGGCCGAAAGCCCGTAATCCTTGGCGTGCTGCATATAGTGATAGATCTCGGCCGAGCGCAGCAGCGCCTTGGTCGGGATGCAGCCCCAGTTCAGGCAGATGCCGCCGAGATAGGATTTTTCGACGATCGCGGTCTTGAAGCCGAGCTGGGCGGCGCGGATCGCGGTGACATAGCCGCCGGGCCCGGAGCCGATGATGATGACGTCGAAGGAAGTGTCGGCCATGGCTATACAATCGTTCTCATCGTTCAACCGGATTGCCTGCTTGTTCCCGTCATTGCGAGAAGCACTTTGCGACGAAGCAATCCAGCCTGCCGGCGGTGCACTGGATTGCTTCGCTGCGCTTGCAACGACACCGGGCGCCTTCCCGCTTTCTTACACCATCATCATGACGGGATTTTCGATCAGGAGCTTGA
>WNGI01002492.1_pt1 | contig 17631 bp, 15 predicted proteins | sample 5400621 | NCBI WGS metagenome assembly WNGI01 (sample SAMN13153374, study PRJNA577476) | soil metagenome | isolation source: 20 cm soil or saprolite under Garry oak tree replicate 1 | place: USA:California | collected 2016-06-15 | reverse complement strand
TCCAGGAGAACCCCGACCGGTATCTGGACGCATTCGGTGGCGTGCTGCCGGAGCCACGTTAGATGGAATGGCTCTTCGTCCTTGTGGTCGCGCTCATCATCTTCGGGCCGGTGATCTGGGCGCTCACCGCGGGCCGACGCGGCGGCGCGCCCGAGGGCGAGGACGCCGGTGGCGCGTCCGCCTACGGGTGGTTGATCAGACGATTGCTGCGCTGGGGCGGGAAGTAGCGGTTAGAGGCCCGCGCGCGCGAGCGCGGCCATGATCGTGGCGCGGATCAGGCCCGCCGGCATGCGGTCGCTCACATAGGCGAGGGCACGCATAAGCGGCGCAGGATCGCTCGCGCGAACCTGCACCGCATATACGACCGTCGGTATGCGCGATGAGAGCTCCCCGACCGCGTCTGCGTCGGGCTTCCCGTAGGAGCCCAGGATCGCGAAGGGTGCATCGGCCGCGACCTCGGATGGATCCTCGACCCGGAAGAGCGAGAACGGGAGCTCCGCACCGCGGAGCAGCCGGAACACGCTGCCGTAGGGGTCGATCACCGGAACCGCGAGATCGAGTGCCGCTGCCATACGCGCAATCTCGCGCGACGGAGCTGAGCCGCCGACCCCTGAACGGGTGAGCCAACCGACCGCCGCGACCTAACGGACACCGAACGCTGGTACGGTGCTCCCCCGATGGGGCTACGACTGGTCTGGCTCGCCGTCCTTGTCGCCGTCGCGATCGTCTCCGGCGCGACGACCTACGGTGCGCTCGCCGCCCGCTTCCCCCGTGTGACGGGCACGCCGGTGCCGAGCATCGCGGTGTCGCCGAGCGGGACGGTCACGCCCACCGCGTCGCCGACGCCCTCGCCGAGCCCCACGCCCACACCCGACGCGACGGTCGACGTGACGAAGACCGCGGTCCCCGCGGAGTTCCACTACCTGGCCCTCGGAAGCGGCAACGCCTTCCGCGTCGTGCTCCTCGACCTCGGCGCGCGCACCTCGACCGATGTCGCGTCGGTGCGGCTCGCGACGGTGCCGTCGACCGCGGCGCAGCCATCCCTTTCGATCAGCGCGTCCGCCGATGGCCGCGTCGTCCTGCTCGCCGTCCGCATCCCGGAGCGTCCGGCGACGCTCTTCGTCCTCCGTCCGGCGACCGGCGAATCGCAGCCTGTGCTCCAGGGCGAGATCGTGTCCGCCATCGTCTCGCGCGACGGATCGACTTTCGCCATCGGGCGGAACGACCAGGACCCGTCGCTCACCGGCCTCTGGGTCGGATCGCTCGGAGATCGACCGCCGTCCCCGCACCGGCTCATCGCCGACGATCCGCTCTTCGCCGGCTCGCCACCGGTGCCGCTCGCGTTCTCGTTCGATGGCGGGCAGCTCGCATTCGGGCTGCCGCTCGGCGACCCCGGCTACCAGGCCGGACTCGTGCCCGTGAGCACGCCGGAGCTTCGCGTGGAGCGCTCCGCGAGTGGGACGACCCGCGTGGTGGGGGGCGAGGTATCGCTGTTGAACGGCGCCGCGGCGGCAGAGTTCATCTCGCCGACGCAGCTCTTCGCGTGGAATCTCCGCACCGTCTTCGGCGGCGTCACCTCGACGTTCACGTACGACCTCGCGACGAAGCAGCTCACCACGCTCTACCGGCCCGCGACCGAAGACGTCCAGATCGCGGCGGCGGCCTGGCGGCCCGGCAAGGACGAGTACGCGACCATCGAGCAGCCGATGTGCTGCGGCGCGAATCCGGCGCGCACGGCATGGATCCGCGCCCGCGACGGATCGGCGCGCAAGATCGGCGACGCCGGCCCGTTCGCCGGCGATCTCTGGTGGTCGCGGGACGGCACCCAGCTCTTCGAGCGCCAGGGCGCCGACGACGCGACGGGCGTGATCGTCGACATTCTCACCGGCAGGGGCGTCGTGGTCTTCTGCCTGCGCGGCGGCGGACCGCCGCCGAATCCCTGTACCTAGTTCGTTCCCCGGGCGAAGATCTGTGAGACCACGAACGCGATCGACATCAGGCTCGCCAGGCCCGTGATCGCCCAGCCGAGGGGATAGAGCACCCGTCCACTCCTCAGGCCGCCGAGCCGCTGCTCGCGCGACAGGCGCATCACGAAGATCAGGATGATCGGCAGCAGCAGCCCGTTGAGCACCTGGGCGAGGAACATCACCTGGATCAGCGGCAAGCCCGGAAGCACGACGAAGACCGCGCCCCCCGCGACGAAGAGCGTGAGCAAACCGTAGAAGACGGGCGCCTCGCGCACCCGCCAGTGCAGACCGGCCTCCCAGCCGAACGCCTCGCACGCGAAATAGGCGCTGGAGAGCGGCACGGTCCCCAGGCCGAGCAGCGCGGCCGCGAACAATCCGATCGCGAACAGCGTGGTGGCGGATGGACCGACGAGCGGCCCGAGAGCGCGCGCCGCGTCGGCGGCGTCGCGGATCGTTCCGCCGGCCACCCAGATCGTCGCGGCGCAGGCGACGATGATGAACGCGGCGACGAGGTTGGTGAACAGACCCGAGCCGAGCGCGATGTCCGCGCGAACCGGACCGAGGTCGCGTGGGCCGAGGCCTTTGTCGGCGACATACGACTGGATGAGCGCCTGTCCCCAGGGCGTGATCGTGGTGCCGACGACGCCGACGAGCGTCAGGAAGTACGCGCCCGTCCACGTGATCTCGGGAATGACCACGGCCCTCGCGGCATGACCCCAGTCGGGATTCGCCAGGGACGCCGACACGGCGTAAGCGATGGAGACGCCCGCGCCGATCGCCACGAATGCGTACTGGATGCGGCTGAAGCTGCCGCGCGCAAGGAGGATGACGACGATCGCCGCGGCCATGACCGCGGCGAGATCGGCCGATACGCCGAAGAGCCCGAGCGCGGCCGCGACGCCGGCGAATTCGGCGACCGTGGTCCCGATGTTCGCGACGAGCATCGTGAGGACGGCGAACGCGGTCCAGCGCACGCCAAACCGCTCGCGAATGAGTCCGGCCAGCCCCTGACCGGTGGCCAGCGCCAGGCGCGCCCCGACCTCCTGCGTGATGACGAGCGCGATGGCGGTGACGAGGAGCACCCACATGAGCCCGTACCCGAACTGCGCGCCGGCGAGGGAGTACGTCGTGATGCCGCCGGCGTCGTTGTCGGCGAACGCCGTCACCAGACCCGGACCGAGAACGAGCAGGAAGATGCGGAGCTGTCTGCGAAGGCGCACCGGCGCCGAACCGATGGCGACGGTCACCGGGCGAGGGTCCGGCCTGACCTCTTCTTCCAACCGCGCGGGAGCATGAGCTCGACAACGTCGTCGACGGTGACCGTGCCGCGCAGGCGGCCGCGCGCGTCGACGACCGGAAGCGCGAGCAGGTCGTACTTCGCGATGAGCGAGGCCACGTCTTCCTTCGGCGTCTCCGCGGAGACCTTCAAGATGTTTGGATCCATGATCGCGGTGACCTTTGTCTCGGGCGGTGCCACCACGAGGTCGCGCAGGGAGAGCACGCCCTCGAGCTTCTCCTGCGGATCGACGACGTAGAGGTAGTACGTCAGCGCCGGATCCGGCTTCTTCTCGCGCAGCAGATCGATCGCCTGTGCCGCGGTGATCTCGGCGGGGAGCGCGAGGAAGTCGCTCGTCATGATGCCGCCGGCGGAATCTTCGGGGTAGGTGAGGAGCTCCTCGACGTCCTGCGCCTCTTCCTTCTGCATGAGGTCGACGAGCTCTTCGCGCCGCTCCTCGGGCAGGTCCTGCAGAAGGTCCGCCGCCTCGTCGGGGTCCATCTCCTCGAGGATGTCCGCCGCGCGCTCCTCGGGGAGGTCGGAGACGATCGCGGCCTGCATTTCGGGCTCGACCTCCTGCAGCGTGTCCGCCGCGGTCTCGATGTCCAGCTGCTGGAAGACGGCGACCCGCTCGTCGGCGGTCATCTCCTCGACGACATCGGCGATGTCCGCTGGATGCAGCAGCGCGAGCTTCTGGTGCGGGATCGTCAGCCGGACGGCCGGGGGGTGGGTCGCGGTCTCGGTCGCCTCGAGCGGCTCGACGAGATGCCACGGGATGATGCCGCGCGGGAGCTTGCGTCCGGCCAGCCCGGCCACGCGCTCGGCGACGCTCTCGGCGCCGACCCGCCGCAGCAGCCCGCGCAGGCCCACGTCCGCCCCCACGAGCCGGAGCTGCCCGTCGGTGTCAGAGAGCTGGAGGTCGTTCACGCGGACGACCTTCGCGCCGTGCGTGTCGACGATCTGCTTGTCGAGAAGGTCGCGCGCGAGGCGGAGGGCATCGGGTGGGAGCGTCGCGTCGGGAGTCGCGTCGAGCCTGCTCCGGAGCCGGAGGTGCCCGATCTCCATGGCGAGATCGCTCCATTTGACGACCTTCTCGCCGCGCGGCGTCGCGAGGATGGCCCACTGAGCCGCCGGGAACTGACCCTGTGGCACCAGCGCGACGTCGGCGAGCTTTCCCACCTCGTTGCCGTTCGGCTCGATCACCCTGCGGTGCTGGATTTCCGACAGGTACGGCACGAGCGGCAAGGGTAACCGGTACAATTCCTACATCCCAGACCGCCCACTCCGGGCGTACCCTCGCGTGCTGGAGGAAGTCCGTGCCACCGAAGACCGAAATTGGCGTTCGCGCGCGCGCTCTCGCCGATCAGGCCACCGCGGCCGCCCTCGAAGCGGACTGGCCGCGCGCGGTCGAGCTGAACCAGAAGATCATCGAGGCGGCGCCCGACGACATCGAGGCGCGTAACCGGCTCGGCCGGGCGTTCATCGAGCAGGGCAGGCTCGAGGAGGCCCGGGCGGCCTTCGCCGACGTCCTGAAGAACGAGCCCTACAACTCGATCGCCCTCCGGAACCAGAACCGCGTCGCGGCGCTCCTCGAGCACAAGGGCAAGGCCTACACGACCACGACGAAGACACAGCCGCGGCTCTTCATCGAGGACATGGGCAAGACCGGGATTCTCCGGCTCATCAACCCGGCGCCGACGCACGTGCTCGCGAAGTACAGCCCCGGGGCCGAGTGCGAGCTGCGCGAGCAGGAGGGGCTCCTGGCGGTGCATGCGCGCGACGGCGAGCTGGTCGGATTCCTCGAGCCGAAGGTTGGCCGGCGCCTCATCGACCTGATCCGCACCGGCAACCATTACGTCGCCGCGATCGTGAGCACCGATCCGCAGAACGCCCGCGTCGCGATCCGGGAGATCTCGCAGAGTCCCGAGAACGCGAGCCGCATCTCGTTCCCCGGACACCACCGCGCGGCGGAGACGAAGGAACGCGCATACGTGCGTGGCACGTTCTTCCGCTACGGGCAGGATGCCGACGACGAGCTCGAAGTCGAGGGCGCCGAAGAGGCCGAGGAGGAGTCTCCCGCCGCCGACGAGGCCCTTGAGGAGACCGAGGCCACCGACGAGCCCCTCGCCGTCGACACCGAGGACGACGATGACGGGGAGGACGAAGCAGAGGAGTGAGCGGCGCTTCGACGCGCCGTCTTCTCGGATCCGTCCTCGCCCTCGCGTGGGCCATGTCGTGCACGCAGCCGGTGTCCGTCCCGAACGCGCCTTCCGCGCGTGACGTGGAGACCGGCGCGAAGCTCGCCCGCGACGCCGGCGCGATCCTGCTCCAGTACTCGGCCTACGACTACGGTCTCGCGGGCGCGCTCGCGGGCGAAAAGACGCGCACGGTCACGCCGGCGCGCTACGCGACCGTCGCGCGGGACGCCGCGAAGTCGATCTCGGGCTTCACGAGCAACGTCCTGGCGACCGCCCTCGACCGCACCGGCCCGATCCGCGACCGGCTGGTGCCGCTCGCGGACGGCCTCGCCGATCTGTCCAAGGACAGCGGCGCGTACGCCGACGGTGGAGACCCTGCTGCCTTCGCGCGCGTGATCACCGACGTGAGCGCCGGATGGCAACGCGTGCGCGACCTCTCGGTGTCCCTCCCGAGGGACGACGCGCTCCAGACGGCCATCGCCCGGGGCCTGTCGTTCGTCGTCGCCGCGAAGGCCGAGAAGCGCTCGCTGGTGACGGCCGGTCCGTTCGGCACGGCGGCCGAGGCGCAGCAGGCCTTCCGCGCGATGGGGTCACCGCGGAACGGGACGATCACCCAAGCGGCCCCGTTCGTGATCCGGATCGGCCCGTACGCCGACCGCGCCGCGGCCGACGAGCTCTCGGCGGCCATCGCGAAGCAGCAGATCACCTCCGTCGTCACCGACGAGCAGTCGTTCTCCTTCGCGCGTAGCGGTCCGGTCCCCGACGTCGAGCTCTGGCGCGAGCCGTCGCGCGTGCAGGATGCGCACGGCGCCTCGCGGCGCCTCGCGCTCAGCCCGGACGCGACCTGGATCGTGACCGGCGGCGACGACGGGTACGCCGCCCTCTTCGACCAAAAAGGCGTGCTCCGTGCGCTGCCGCAGTCGTTCGCCGGCCTGAGCGTGCTCGGGTTCTCCGACGACGCGAGCTTCTTCGCCGTCGGCGGCCAGGTCGTGAACTTCCTCGCGGTCCCCTCCGGGCAGGTCGTCGGCTCGGGCATGCGCTTCACCAGCGCCGCGACGCAGCTCCTGTTCGTTCCCACGAGCCGGCTCTTCGTCGCCGGGGCGAAGGGCCCGACGGGCGAGCCGTCCGGTGGGGCCGGCGTCATCGGGGGCCGCGCGCCCGACGGCGCGACGATCGGCGCGCCGTTCCCGATCCCCACGCCCGCGGCCGGCTCGCAGCTCGCGGCGAGCGACCTCGGGGACGTGTTCGTCGGTACCACGAGCGGCGGCGGCTACGACGTCGAGGTCTTCCGGCCGGGGAAGGACGCCGACCTGCGGTCGGTCGCGCGCGTTCCCGGCGTGGGCCGCGCGCTCGCGGTGGACCGCGCCGGCAAGTTCGGGGCGGCGATCACCGACCAGGGCACGTTCCGGTTCGCGCTGGCCGACGCGAAGACGGTCGCGCGTGTCGGCGCGCCGGTCCGGGACTTCGCGTTCGCGCCGGATGGGACGCTCTACCTGATGGACCAGGCCGCCCTCACCGCCATCGCCCAGGATGGCACGGTGCGGTGGACCGCCCCGCTCGTCGACGGGCGCCGCCTCGTCGGCGCGACGCGTGCCGTGGTGCTCGACGGGACCGATCGCCTCCTGGCCTTCGCCCCGGCCGACGGCGCGGCCGAGGAGCTCGGCGCCGGCGGGACCATCCAGGACCTGACCATGTCTCGCGACGGCCGCGTCGTCGGGGTCATCGTGGACGCGAGGAGGGCCGTACTCTTCACTCTGCCTTGAGCCAGCCTGAGCGTGTCCGCGCGATGGTCCCGCTCGAGACGTTCCCACTTCCCCGTCCCCTCGACCGTTTCGGCCCCGCGTTTCCCGCCGCGCTCGCGGAGATCTACACGGGCGCGTACACGCCGCGTCGCGGCGTCGTCCTCGATCCGCTCGCGTATCCCTGGTCCGCGGCCGACGCCGCGGAGCGCGCGGACCGGCGCGGCGTCGCGCGCTCGCGCGAGCCGCTCGGTGAATGGGCGCGCGGTGTGATCGCGCACGCGCCCGCGGGCGAAGAGGTCCTCGCGGCGCTCGACCGGGTCGGCGAGAGCGCGCTCGTCGGCACGCCGCACCGCGTCGCGATGCGCGAGCTCTACGGATCGACCTGCGCGACCTGCCGCGGCCCGGTGGTCGTCGAGGCGTTCCTCTGGGAGCGGGACGCTCCGGTGCCGACGAAGAAAGCCTTCCGCTGCGGCATCTGCGCGCGCGAGGGGCGCGCGCTGCTCATCGAGGCGGTGAACGAGGAGGACGAGCGATCCGGGCAACGGCTCGAGCAGCGCGGGATGGCGTACTGGCAGTTCGTCGAGCGGTTCGGCGGCGATCCGGCGGCGCAGGCGCTCGGCGAGAGCACCGCGTCGCTGTACACGCCTCGGAACCTCGTCGCCCTCATGGCGACCCTTCGCGCGATCGAGACCGCCCTCCCCGAGTCCGCGGCCCGCGACGTCTTGCGCCTGTGCCTCGTCGAGGTCCTCGTGTCGGGAAGCCGGATGAACGCGCTCGCCGGTCGAGGCGCGCCGCTGCGTATCGAGAAGGGGCGCGCGCGCCGTTCGCACGCCGCGCAGACGCGCGAGGTGAACGTCTGGCTCGAGTTCGACCGCGCCGTGCGCGATCTCGTCTCGTGGCTCGCCGTCCACCCGTCGCCGGCGCGCGGCCGAGCCACGACGCTCGCGCTCGATACCGGCGACGCGGACCTGGTCCTGTGCCAGGCGCCCCTCGAGGACGGGCTCGGCGGCTGGTCGGCCATCGCCGCGATCGTCGTCCTCGGCCTCCGCAAGGCGAAGCCCGTTGACGCCGGAGAGGGGCGGGTGGTCGCGCGCGAGCGGCTGCTGCGGACGATGCGCGCCGCCCTGCTCGACGGGCACCGCAGCTCGCGCCCCGAGGCGCCCGCGGTCGTGTACGTGCCGCACGCCGATCTCGAGACGGTCGCCGCGGTGACGCTCGCGGGGGCGGGCGCGGGCTATCGCCTGCGCGGGATCACGTACCAGCGCGACGCGCTCCCGACGGCGGTCGCCGGCGCCTCGGGTGCCGCGGCGACGTGCGATTTCGACCGCGACGTCCCGCTGCTCCGCGACCAGCCCGGCGCGGACGCGACCGCGATCGAGGAGGCGATCCGCGCGGGCGTGCGCGACGCGATCGCCGTGCGGGGTGAAGCGATCGGCACGGATCGGGCCGGCGTCGCCGCCCTGGAGGCCCTCGCCGCGCGGAAGCTCCTGGTGCCGCTCACGCTCTCGCGCGCGGGGGGCGTGTCCGAGCTCGAGACCTTCCTCGATCATTTCCGCTCCGCCCTCGCCGACGCGCGCCGTTCCGGGATCGTGACCGTCGATCTCGATGGGGCCGCCGCGGAGCACGCGCACGACACCACGCTCTACGCGCTCGCCGAGGGAACCGACGCGACGCCGCTCGACGACCGGCTCGAATGGGGGATGTGGGGATTGCTCGCCGCGTCGCGCGAGGTGGAGACGCGCACCTTGCTGCGGCGCGCGTACGGACTCTTCCGTGACGTCGAGACCCCCGACCGGGAGCTCGTGGAGCGGTGCATCGCCGCGTACGGACGTCAGGGCGACGATGGCCGCTGGCGCTTACGCGAGGAGGACTCGCTCGTTCGGAGACAGGCCGATCAGACCTTGCTCGCGCTGCAGCTCGTCGACGCGGGACACCGGTTCGGATTCAAAGTCCACGTCGGACGCGACCTCGAGCGCCGCGCGCTTCCGGCGAGCGCCGCCGACCGCGGGGCGGTCCTCGCCGATCTCGCCACCGATGCGGAGCGTTCGGCGCCCGTCTCGCGTGTCGCTCGCCTGCACGCCGACGCGGTCGAGTACGTCGACGTCGTCTGGTACGACCGCGGCAAGATGGTCTTCCTCTGGCAGCTCGAGTGGACCGCGCGGCTCCACCGGAGCGTCGTGGCGCTCGGTGAGTCCATCCCCGACGAGGACCGCGTCTTCCGGTTCATCGCCATCGCCGACGAACGGAGGCCGCTCGCCGAGTTCAAGCTGCGCCGTTCACCGGCCATCGCGGACCTCGTTCGACGCCGGGGCTGGCGCTTCGTAAAGTGGGCGCCGCTACGGGGCTGGGCGACCCGGCCGGAGAGCTCGCTTGACGGCCTGGAGCCCGTCCTGGGCCTCGAACCTGCAGTGGAACAAATGGGCCAGCAGCTTGCGTTCAAATGGTGAGACCGCAAGCCGGCGGCCGAAAGGGTTAGGAGCGATACAGATGGCAAAGCCGCAAGTGACCAGTGACCAGAGCTTCGAGGCGGACGTGATCAAATCTGATACGCCCGTGCTCGTCGATTTCTGGGCGACGTGGTGCGGGCCCTGCCGCATGGTCGCGCCGGTGCTCGAAGAGATCGCGAACGAGCAGGGTGATCGGGTAAAGATCGCCAAGCTCGACGTCGACGCGAATCCGATCACGGCCGGTCGGTTCGGCGTCCGCGCGATCCCCACGATGATCCTCTTCAAGAACGGCCGCGAGGCCCAGCGCGTCGTCGGCTACGTGCCCAAGGAGAAGCTGCTCCAGCAGCTTCAGCCGCACATCGGGGCGACCGTCCAAAGCTGATCGTTCTGCGCCCGCGCGCCTCGCTGTTCCACGCCGAAGGCGGCTGGTTCAGCGCGAACTGGCATTTCAGCTTCGACCAGTACTCGGACGAGGCGAACATGGGGATCGGTGACCTCCGCGTCTTCAACGACGATCGCCTGGTACCCGGGGCCGCGTGGCCGATGCATCCGCATCGCGACATCGAGGGCATCACCTATGTCGCCGAGGGCACGTTCGAGCACGCCGACTCGCGCGGGAACGGTGGGATCTTGCCGCCGGGCTCGGTCCAGCGGGCGACGCTCGGATCGGGGATGCAGCACAGCGAGCGCAATGGCTCGAAGACCGAGCCGATGCGCTTCATCCAGATGTGGATCATGCCCGCACGCCGCGCGCTCGAGCCTTCGATCGAGCAGCGCTCGTTCACGGCCGAGTCGCGTCGCAACGTGCTGAAGCCCCTGCTCGTCCCGGCCGAGGGGTACGGACGTGACGGCGCGCCACGGGCGGCCGACGCGGTCACCGTCCACCAGGACGCCACGGTCTACGCCGGGCTTCTCGAGGCGGGGCGCTCGGTCACGCACGCGTTCCGCGCGGGCTTCGGCGGCTACCTCTTCGTCGTCCACGGATCGCTCGCGCGCCCGAAGCTCGACGAGGGCGGCGCCGCGAAGATCCTCGAGGAGCGCGAGCTCGTGATCGAAGCCGGTCCTGATGGCGCGGAGATCCTGCTCGTGGAGACTCGCATGCACTAGCGGCGCCGAAAGCGATGGCGCGCCGATTGCTGTCTCGCGACCCCGTGAGCGCGCCTCGCAACACCGCGGGCCACGCCCTCGTCCACGGCTGGAAGTGGCTCGACGGCTTCGCCAGCTTCTTTGGGGCGATCGTCGGCGGCTTCTACAAGCTCCCCGGCACGCATCCGATCAAGACGCTCCTCCACGGCACGTGGCCGCTCGGCCATCCGCTCCACCCGATGATCACCGACCTCACCATCGGCGGCTACACGGCGACCGTCGCCGTCGACGTCCTTTATCTGATCACTCGCGAGGCAGGGGTGGGCCACGCCGCCGACGTGCTCATGGTCGCGTCATTTCTCACCTCGCTCCTCTCGATCGTGTCCGGCCTGACTGACTGGAACTCGACCTACAACGAGGAGCGGCGGACGGGGATGCTCCATGGGCTGCTCATGGTCGTCGCCTCGCTCGGCTTCATCGCCTCGATCTGGCTGCGCGTCGCCGGCGCGGAGCAGCGGGACCTCGCGATCGCGGTCGGGATCGTCGCGTGGCTCGTCCTGATCGTGTCGAGCTACTTCGGGGGAGAGATGGTCTTCGGCTACGGCACCGCGGTGAATCGACAGGCGTGGGCCACGCCCCCGACGAAGTGGGAGCGTCTCGACCTGAGCGAGTCGAGCCTCGAAGACCGCAAGCCGGTGGTCGCGAAGGCGAAGTCGGGCTACGCGGTCTTCGTGGTCAAGCTGGACGGCAAGGTCTACGCGATCGGCAACACCTGCACGCACGCCGGCGGGCCGTTGAACGAGGGCAAGTGGGTTGGAGGCGATCGGTGCGAGATCGAGTGCCCGTGGCACGCCTCGCGCTTCTGTGTGAAGGACGCGAAGGTGCACGGCGGCCCGGCGACGTTCTCGGAGGTGCGCTTCGAGGTGCGTGCGGCGGAGGGACGGATCGAGGTCCGCGCGCGCTGACCTCCGTAGACTGAGGTATTGGGTTTTTCCGCGGGCTCGCGAGAGAGTGCGCGTTTGCCGGTGCAGGCCGCGGTCTTCAAAACCGTTGACGGGGCGTAGCACGTTCCGTGGTGGGTTCGACTCCCATGCACTCTCGCAGGACTGAATGAAGGACCCGATCGCCGCCGAGGCCGAGGCCCTCGACGAAGCGACCGCGGCCGACCCCGGTCGGACGTCGGCGCTGGCGGCGCTCCTCTACCGTGACTTCCGCCTCTTCTGGATCGGCCTGCTCGTCTCGAACATCGGCACGTGGATGCAGCAGTTCGGGCTCGGGTGGCTCGTCGTGCAGCTGGCGATCCGGGACGCCACCCCGCAGCTCGCGCCGCTCTACCTCGGTCTGGTCGGGCTCGCGCGCGCGATCCCCGGGCTCGCGTTCGGTCTCTTCGGCGGCGTCGTCGCGGACCGCGCGGATCGCCGCCGTCTCCTCATCGTGACCCAATCGAGCGCCGCGATCCTGGCGACGGTGCTCGGCGTCCTCACGATCTCGGGCAGCATCACCATCGTCGAGGTCGTCCTCATCAGCGCACTCAACTCGATCATCTTCTCGTTCGACGCCCCGACGCGCCAGGCGATGGTGCCGCGGCTCGTCTCCGACCGGCACCTGATGAGCGCGATCGGTCTCAACTCCGCGGCGTTCAACGGCGCGACGCTCGTCGGGCCGCTCGTCGGCGGTCTCCTCATCATCCCGTTCGGCGTCGGCGGGCTCATGATCATCAACGCGCTTTCGTATCTCGCGATCGTCGCGGCGCTGTTCCTCATGCGGCCGCAGCCGGTCATCGAATACGGACCCCGTCTTTCGCTCCTCGAATCGATCCGCGAAGGGCTCCGGTTCATCCGCCACGATCCGGTCCTTCGCTGGGTTGTCGCGCTCAGCGTCGCGACCGCGCTCTTCACGCGACCGTATATCCAGCTCCTGCCCGCCGAGGCCCAGTTCCTCGGGGCCGGCGCGATCGAGCTCTCCTGGCTGCTCGCCGCCTCGGGGTCGGGCGCCCTCGTCGGCGCCCTCCTCACCGCGTCGCTCGGGACCTGGAAGCGGCGGGGCGCCCTGCTCGTCACGGCGGCCCTCGCGCACGGGGCCCTGCTCATGCTGTTCGGCACGCAGCGCACGGTCCTCGGGGCGATGGTCTTCGTCGGCCTCACGAGCCTGGCGGTGATGGTCTTCATGGGGATGGGGAGCACGCTTACGCAGACGCGTACACCGGACGCCCTCCGCGGCCGAGTGATGAGCGTTCAGACGATGGTGTTCATCGGGTTCATGCCGCTCGGCCAGATGCTGCTCGGCTCGGTGGGCACCGTTGCGGGCATCAACACGGCGTTCCTGTTCGGAGGCATCCTCGTGACGCTGCTCGCGGGCTACGCGGCGATCCGGGTCAGCGCGCTACGCGAGGCCGTCGCGACGGTCCGCCCGCGGGCGGTCGCGTCCTAGCGCGTAGGGGTGCGCGCGGGCCTGGGTTCGCTACGCTCGCCGCCCTTGCGCCCGGCGACCCGCGACAGGCCAAGCCGGGAGGCGTAGCAGTGCGCGCAAAGCATGGCGTCCTGGACCGCCAGCTGGATGTAGGCATCCTCGCCGCAGTCCGCGCATCGTCCGGGCGCTGCGCTGCTCATAGGTAAATACGGCGTGCACGAATCCGGCCATGGATGGGCTTCGACATGAGGTTGACAAGGTTCTCTGGGGCCCCTAGAGTCTAGAACAAACGTTCTATTACCCGGAGTGAGGCCAGTCTCCGGCGAGAACGCGAGCCTTTCGGGGAGCAAATGCCGTGGGAGCACCTGGCCTGGCTGAGGCGATCGCACGTATCGAGGGGCGCTTTGGCATGCATGCGGTCGGTCGTGGGGATGCCACCGAGCGTCATCGGAGCGAGCTCGTCATCGCGACGGGGACCTCGCTCGATCGGGTCATCGCGGGTGGCCTCGCGGCCGGCGAGCCGGTCGCATTCGTCGGTCCGGCAAGCGTTGGGAAGCTCACGCTCGCGCTGCGGGCGGCGGCAAGCGCGCAATCGCAGGGCGGGATGGTCGCATGGATCGACCCGACCGCGTCGTTCGATCCGCTCGCCGCCGAACGGAACGGCGTCGATCTCGAGCGGCTCGTTGTCGTGCGCGCCCGGGGCGACGCGACGGCACTCGCGACCGCGGCGGCGCTCCGAAGCGAAGGCTTTCGTTTGGTCGCCGTGGATGCCGGCGATCCCGGCCTCGCCGGGATCCGCGTGGACGATCTCGCGCCGGCGCTCGCGGCGGTGCGCGGCTCGCCGGCCGCGCTCCTCGTCGTGAGCGGCGCCCGCGGCTCGCGCGTGGCGATCCCGACCTACGTCTTCGAGCGCGTCGGCTGGGAGCGCCGCTTCGAACGCACCATCGGATGGTCCTTCGCGGTCGGCCGTCCATTTGCGAGCGACCGCGCGCTCTTCTCGGTGAGCGCTGACGGCGCGCTCGTCGATCTCGGCACGAGCGCCGACCTTGCCGAGGTGGCGGTCTAGAGCGCGGGCGGTGAGAGACCCGATCGCGCTCGTGGTCGTCGCACGCGACGCCGTGCCGCTCCACGCGCGTCTTCTCACGACGCTGCAGGCAACGTTGCCGCGCGTCGGCGTGCTCGACCCAGGCGTCTTCGCGTGCGACCTCGCGGGGACCGAAGAGCTTCTCGGGACGCCGGCCCAGGTCGCGCGTCGCGTGCTCGCGCGTTGCGCGCGAGCGGGTGCGCGCGCATCCGCCGGGATCGCGCCCACGCCGTTCGTCGCGCGGGTCGTCGCCGAGCGCACGCCGCCGGGCGAGGTCCGCGCGATCGACGATGGCCGCACGTATCTCGCGGTCCTGCCCCTCGATGTCCTGCCGGTGGACGAGAAGACCCATGACGAGCTTCGGCTCCTCGGTCTTGTGACCGTCGGCGACTTCGCGGATCTTCCGCGCGGCTCGGTCTTCGAGCGGTTCGGCAGCGCGGTCGCGCGGGCGCACGCCCTCGCGCGTGGAGAGTACGGGGACATGATCCGCGCGTCGGCGCCGCCGCGACGACTCCGCGCGCGTCGCGCGTGGGACGACGCGATCGCTTCGCACGAGCAGCTCGTCTTCGCGCTTCGTGTGGTCGTCGACGAAGTCGCGCTAGCTTTGGCGCGCGACGGGCTTGCCGCGCTCCGGCTCGATCTGCGCCTCGACCGCGAGAGCGCGCCGCCTCTCCGCCTCGAACGAACCGTGCTGCCGCCGACGCGCGAGAGCGCCGCGCTCCTGCGGTCCTTGCGCTGGGCGCTCGAGGAGCGCTCCGACCTCGGGCTCGTGGTCGGATGCGCGCTCGAGATCCCCGAGGTCGAAGCCGCGCGCGGACGCCAGGTCGGACTCTTCGCGCCGGACGGCGCGCGTCGCGAGGAAGCGATCGCGACCGCGCGCTATCTCCGCGAGAAGCTCGGACCCGGCGCGGTGCTCCGCGCGCGGGTCGCCGACCCCGATGCGCGGCTTCCTGAGCGCGCGAGTGAATGGGTGGAGGTCATCGCATGAGGTTGTTCGCCGAACCGCTCCCCGCGCGGCTGGTCTGGGATGAGGGTGAGCTCGTCGCGCTCGTCGTCGCGGGGCATCGGCATACCGTCGTCGAAGAGCTGCGCAAGTGGCGCGTCGAAGCGGACTGGTGGAAGGACGGCGTCGCGCGCGATTACCTCACGCTCCGGACCGCCGACGGTCTGGTCTGCGATGTCTATGGAGACAGGCGCTCGGGTGCTTGGTGGCTCCAAAGGGTCTTCGATTAGCCGAATGGCCTAGGACGACCTGCTCAATTGAATGAAGCGGCCGGTCAAGCAAGCCTTGCCACCTCATGCGTCGGCTCGTATTCATCGTCGCCCTGCTCACGGGGCTGGCCCTTCCGCAGGCGGCGGTCGGCGGCACCCTGGCCACGACCTACCCGGTCGGACACCAGCCGTTCGGCGTCGTCGTCGATCCGCTCGATGGGCGTGTCTATGTTTCGAACAACGGCGGCACGACCGTCTCGGTGGTTGATCCCGTCTCCGCGAGCGTGAGGACCGCCAACGCCGGCATGCAGCCGGGGCTGCTCGCCCTGGACTCCGCGGCGCGGCGCCTCTACGTGTCGAACTTCGCCGACCAGACGATCACGGTGCTCGATCTCGCGACCCTCTCGCAGGTCACGACGATCTACGACGGTGGCGGGCTCGGCATCGCGGTCGACCCAGCCGCGCATCTGGTCTTCGCGGCGAGAGGGACGGAGTTCGTCTCGATCGACACCCGGACGAACACCGTGCTCACCTTCGTGAGCCCGAGCGGGCTGCAGTCGTGAGATCCCCCTGCCGAAGTCGGTGCGCTTCGCGTTCGCCGTCGACGCGTCGACCCACAACGTGTACCTCGCGTCCGAGGACCCTGCCGGTCCACCTTTCGCGAGCAGCGAGCTCTACGTCGTCGACTCGAGCTCGCTCGCGGTCGTGAAGACCGCGCCGCTGGGCGGTTACCCGGGCGGTATCGCGCTCTCGTCGGCGAAGCACCGGGTCTACGTCGCGGACAACTCCGGTCGCCGCCTCCTCGAGCTCGATGACCAGACCCTCGCGCTCCTGAGCGCAACGGCGTTGCCGTGGGCCCCGCAGCAGCTCGCCCTGCATGCTGACGGTCGCGTGTACGTCGCCGGGAACACGGGCGATGTCCTCGGCGCGGTCGTGGTCGGCAACAACCCGCCGGTCGTCGACAGCGTCACGCTCAGCCCGGCGGCGCCGCGCACGAACGACACCGTGCAGGCGACCGTCGCCGCCCACGACCCCGACGGCGACACGGTCGTGCTGAGCTACCAGTGGTCGCGCAACGGCTCTCCGATCGCCGGCGCGACCGCCTCGAGCCTCGACCTCTCGCAGAACGGGGCGGGAGACCGCGGAGACACGGTGAGCGTTCAGGTCACCGCGAGCGACGGCGTCGCCACCGCGAACGGCGGTGCCTCGGTCGTCGTCGCGGACACGGCGCCGACCGCGAGCGTCTCGCTGAGCAACACGTCGCCGGGGACCGCGGATGTCGTGACCGCGACGGCGGCCGCGAGCGACGCGGACGGCGATCAACTGAGCTACACGTTCACGTGGAAGGTCAACGGCCTCGTCCGCAAGACGACGTCGGGACCCAACGCGTCCGACACGTTCGACCTCGGTGTCGCCGGGAACGGCGATCGCGGCGACACCCTGGCCGTGGAGCTCGTCGTGTCGGACGGCACACTCTCGAGCACGACGTCGTCGGCGACCGCGATGGTCGTGGGCTCCGCCCCGACGGTCACGGTCTCGCTGAATGACGCGACGCCGCGCAAGAAGGACACGGTCGTCGCGACCGCCGTCGGCCACGATGCCGATCTCGCGACGCTCACGTTCACGTGGACGTGGCGTGTGAACGGCGACACCAAGAGCACGAGCACCGGCACCGACCAGTCGGCCAGCTTCGACCTCCGCGGCAACGCCGCGAACGGCGACACCGTGACTGTGACGGTGACGGCGAACGATGGCTTCGCGACGTCGGCGCCGGCCACCGCGACCGCGACGGTCACTCAGGGCAACGCGCCCGGCGACCGCTAAGAAGCCTCCGAACACTCGGACCGGGCTCGGCCTGGCGTGGATGTGGAAACCTGCGTTAGCTCTCGGTCAGAACCTTTCGCGCGGTCGCTAGCCGCGCGGTCAAGCCGCGCACGATCGTCGCGCGATCGGGATCCTGATCGCTCACAAGGCCGAGCTCGTTGGCGATCCCTCGTAGCAAGTTCGGGCCGGCGGAGTAGTGCCGGCCGCGTGTCTGGCCCTCGCCGCGCAGCAGTCCGGCCGCGACAAGTGACCTGAAGTCCGATGATGCAGCGGTGTCCTTGGTCTCGGTGATCGCGCGGTAGTAAGGCCGCGTGATGCTCCGCCCGTTATAGGCGTCCCAGAGCCCGAACGCTGCCCGTTCCGGTATGCCCGACTGCATGCACAGG
>WNGI01003924.1_pt1 | contig 17633 bp, 22 predicted proteins | sample 5400621 | NCBI WGS metagenome assembly WNGI01 (sample SAMN13153374, study PRJNA577476) | soil metagenome | isolation source: 20 cm soil or saprolite under Garry oak tree replicate 1 | place: USA:California | collected 2016-06-15 | reverse complement strand
CCTGGCAGCGGGTGCTCTTCCTCGAGCTCGACCGCGAGCGCGACCGCCGCTGGATCGTCCAGGTCGTCGGCACCTGAACGCCTGCGATCTAAGGCGGCGCCGCCGCCGCTAAGCTGCCGCGGCACGGGCGATGGAGCTCGCCCGGAACCGCCGGCCGGCTGATGGCTCCTACCGAAAGAAAGGAGCCGACGTGCCGGTTGTACCCGCGGTCATTCTTGGAGGTGCTCTCGGAGCACTCGCCCGCTACGGGCTCGACAGTCTGATCGAGCAGCGAGCCTTCAGCATCTTTCCCTGGAGCACCTTCGCGATCAACATCTCAGGCTGCTTCTTCGCCGGCCTGGTCGTCGCGGCGCTCGTCGACCGCCACCACCTGCCTGCTGCATTGCGCATCGGGCTCGTTGTCGGCTTGCTCGGTGCCTATACGACCTTCTCGACGTTCGCCCAGGAAACGGTCGATCTCGCGAAGACCCACGACTATCTGCTCGCAGTCCTCAACGCAGCCCTGAGCGTCGCCGCCGGTCTCGCAGCGGTGGCGGCAGGCACGTTCGTCGGCAAGACGCTCTAAGAACCTGTTTCACAATCCCCGCTCGCCGGCTTCGCAACCGAACGGCCTAGACCTAGACCGCGCGCAGCCCGTCGTCGCCGAGCTCGAAGACGAAGAAGTCGCGCCGCATCACCGCGACCGCGACGTTGTAGACCGGCACCTCGCCGATCTCGCCTTCGAAGGTGCCGCGATGGGCGTGCCCGTGGAGGACGACGTCGGGCCGATGCTTGCCGATCGGCGGCGCCATCCGGTCGGTGCCGAGGAACGCCCAGATCACGCGCGGCTCGCCCTCGAGCGTGGTCGTTGTCGGCGCGTAGTGGAGCAGGACGACCCGGTGGTCGCAGCCTTCGATTGCCTCGAGCCCGCTTGCGATCGCCTCCACCTCTGCGGTCGTGTCGCGGTAAACCTGCCGCAGGATCGGCTCGCCGAAGTCCGGCAACTGGGAGTCCGGAAAGCCGCCGACGAAACCCTTGGTGCCGGCGACGCCGACGCTGGCGCCGTCGACCTCGCAGGTCGTCCAGCCCGGGTCGAGCAACGTCACGCCAGCGTCCTCGAGTATCGGGACGAGCTCGTCGATCCGATTCGCGTGCCAGTCGTGGTTGCCGAGCACAGCGACGACGCGCGGCTTCGCGGAGCGGCAGATGTCTGCGAGCACGGCCGCCTGCTCGGGCTCGCCGTGCGTGGTCAGGTCGCCGGCGAGCAGGATCAGGTCGACGTCCGCGACCCGCGCAAAGGCTTCTTCGACGCGCTCGCGGCTCTCGGGGCTGCAGTGGATGTCGCCCGCCGCGGCGATGCTGATCGGCCTTGCCATCGGCCGAATTCAAGCGGAGCGATTGAGTCGGGCGCGGCCGGGTACCCCGTAGGCGTGCCGGAGCACGAGACGCCTTTCGACGAGCTGCTCGAGACGCTGAAGAACGTCGCGGGCCTGTTACGGGACGCCGAAGTGCCGTTCCTGCTCGGCGGCGGACTCGCCGTCTGGGCCCGCGGTGGGCCGGAGACCGTGCACGACATCGACCTGATGCTCCAGCCGTCCGAGGCGGACCGAGCCCTGAAGGTGCTGGCGAAGGCCGGGCTGCGCATTGAGCAGCCGCCGGAAGGCTGGCTCTACAAGGCCTACGACGGCGACGTGATGATCGATCTGATCTTCGGCCCGTCGGGCCAGCCGATCGAGGACGCTGTCTTCGGGCGCGCTGAGGAGCTGAACGTGAACGCGGTGCCGATGCGGGTGATGGCGCTCGAGGACGTCTTCGTGACGAAGCTGACCGCGATGCGCGAGCACGAGCTCGACTACGAGAGCGTCGTCCAGATGGCCCGTCCCGTCCGGGAGCAGGTCAACTGGGACGAGGTGCGCCGCCGTACCGACGGCTCCCCTTACGCGGCCGCCTTTTTCACGCTCGGCGAGGAGCTTGGGATTCTGGAGGCTGCATGAGGCATCGCTTGCGATGCCGTCTCAGAGGCCGTGGCGGCTTTGCCGCTGCGGCCGTCCAAACCCGGCTTCTGGGCGACTGCCCCTCGGATCTGCTGGAGACCGCTGCATGAGGCATCGCTTGCGATGTCGTCTCAGAGGCCGTGGCGGCTTTGCCGCTGCGGCCGTTCAAACCCGGCTTCTGGGCGACTGCCGCTCGGATCTGCTGGAGACCGCATCATGAGGATCGTCGTCACCGGCGCGAGCGGCAACGTCGGCACGAGCGTGCTTGAAGCGCTGTCCGCGGATCCCGCGGTCGAATCCGTGCTCGGCCTCGCCCGCCGACTGCCGGCTCTCACCGTGCCGAAGGTCGAGTGGGCTGCAGCGGACGTCGCCTGCGACGAGTTGACACCGCACTTCCGCGGAGCCGACGCCGTCGTCCACCTGGCCTGGGCGATCCAGCCCTCGCACGAGCTGCGGACCCTTCGGCGGATCAACGTCGTCGGCTCGGAGCGGGTCTTCAGCGCCGTCGGCGAGACGCGCGTGCCCGCGCTCGTCTACGCCTCCTCCGTCGGCGCCTACTCGCCGGGCCCGAAGGACCGCCGCGTCGACGAGAGCTGGCCGACGAACGGCGTCGAGTCGAGCTTCTACTCGCGCCACAAGGCCGAGGTCGAACGGCTGCTCGACCGGTTCGAGCGCGAGCATCCGGAGATCCGGGCCGTCCGCCTGCGGCCAGGGCTGATCTTCAAGCGAGAGTCCGGCGAGGAGCAGCGGAGGCTCTTCGCCGGCCGCCTGTTTCCGCGCGTGCTCGCCCGCAAGGTACTGGCTGTGCCCGAGATACCCAGGCTTCGGTTCCAGGCCGTGCACTCGCTCGACGTCGGCGAGGCTTACCGTCTCGCCCTCTTCAGCGACCTGCGCGGCGCTTTCAACCTCGCGGCGGAACCCGTCCTCGACCCTGCTTTGATCGCGCGGCTGCTGGGGGCGCGGACGGTCCGCGTCCCCGCCCGGCTCGCGCGCGTCGCCGCCTGGCTGAGCTGGCGCCTCCATCTGCAGCCGACTCCCGAGGGCTGGCTCGACCTCGCCCTGGCCGCGCCCCTCCTCGACGCTTCGCGGGCCCGCACCGAGCTGGGCTGGGAGCCGCGGCACAGAGCGGACGCGACCTTTCTCGAGCTCCTCTCCGGAATACGCGAAGGGGCCCGACTGCCGACACCGCCGCTTTCGGCTGGGGCGCCGTGATCCACGCGCTCCGCTCCTGGACCATCTGGTGGCTGGCGCTGCTCGGCCTCTACGTCGTCATGGAGGGAACGAACGAGCAGATGGAGCTCGCGGCCGGTGCCGGGGCGGCCGCGCTGGGCGCGACGCTCCTCGAGCTGCTCCGGCGACGAGGTCTGCTTCGCTTGGCGCCCGGCGTCGCGGCGATCAGCGCGGTCGTTCGCCTGCCGGCACAGATCTTGCGGGAGTTCTGGCTCCTCACGGTCTCGCTTGCGCTCGATCTGGCGAGAATCCGTCGGGTCCGCAGCGCCTGGGTCGCGGTCCCGTTCGAGGCGGGTGGCGACGATCCGGTCTCGGCCGGCAACCGAACCTTGCGGCCGCTGATCGACAACGTCAGCCCGCTGACGATCGTCGCCGATGTCGACCGCGACCGCGACATGGCGCTCAAGCACGACCTCGTGCCTGCGCGCGCCTCCAAGACGGTGCCTTGAACGTCTGGCTGATCGGGGCGACGGTGCTGCTGGCCGCGCTGCTTCCGTGTGGCGTTGTGCTGGTCCGCTCGCCGATCCTCGACGCCCTAGTCGCGCTCGAGCTCGTCACAACGCTGGCGACGGTCGCGCTCCTGCTGCTCGCGGAGGGCTATCACCGCTCCTCGTATTTCGCGGTCCCGATCGTGCTCGCATTCCTGAACGTTGTCGGCGCGCTGATCTTCGTCCGCTTTCTCGCGGACCGACGTTTGTGACCGTGCGCGATTACGCGGTCGACGCACTCGTCGCCGGCGGCGTCGCTGCCGAGCTCATCTGCTGCCTGGGATTGCTGGCGATGCGAAACGCCATCGACCGGCTGCACTATGCGGGCGCGGCGGCAACGCTGGGGCCTGCGCTGATCGCCGCCGCCGTCTGCGTCCGCGAGGGCGTCGTCTCCTCGCAGGGGCTGAACTCGGTTTTGAGCGCAGTGCTCCTCGCCTTCGGCAGCGCCGCCGTCGCAGGTGCGACCGCGAGGTTGATCCGATTCCGGCAGCGCGGCGACCTCGAGTCGACGCCCGCCGAACGGGAGCGCGCCTGATGGTCCCGCTCCAAGCAACGATCATGATTCTCGTCGCGTTCGGTGCCCTGGCCGTGGCGCTGACGAGCGACCTCGTCCGGCTCGTGATCGTCAGCAGCGCCTACACGCTGCTGCTCGTCGTCTTCTTCGTGGTCCTGCAGGCCCCCGATGTCGCCCTGTCGATGCTCGTGGTCGGCACGATCGGCTATCCGCTCGGCCGCGACCGCGCCGATGAGTAGGCGGGCGCGCCTCGCCCTGTTTGGCCTCGCTGCTGCCGGTTTGGCGGCACTGCTCTTGTGGTCGATCACAGGCCTGCCGAAGTTCGGCGACTACCACGGCGCCTACGGGAAGATCCTCGACAAAACGGCGCCGCAGGAACGGCAGACCTCGAACGTGGTCGCCGCAGTCGTCTTCGACTACCGCGGGTTCGACACGATGGGCGAGGAACTGATCCTCTTCGCCGCCGTCATGGGTGTGGCGATGCTGCTCCGCGAGCCGCGCGAGGAGGAGGCGCCGGTACCGAAGGATCCGGTGCGAAGCGACGCCTTACGAGCCTTCGGCGTCTCGTTCGCCGGCGCCACGCTCGTGCTCGGCCTCTGGATCGTCGCCCACGGCTACGTGACGCCAGGCGGCGGCTTCCAGGGGGGCGTCGTCCTCGCCGCGGCGTTCCTGCTCGTCTGGCTCGCGGGCTCGTACCGCGCCTACCAGGGGCTTGCACGAGCGCCGTTCGTCGAGCTCGCGGAAGGCACCGGGGCAGGCGGCTACGTCGTGATCGGCCTGTGCGCCCTCTTGATCGGCGACGCGTTCCTGCACAACCTCCTCCCCTACGGCGTCGCCGGAAAGCTCTCCTCCGGAGGGAGCATCGCGCTCCTCAACTGGGCGTCCGGACTCGAGGTGACAGCGGCGTTCGTACTGCTCTTCAACGAGTTCCTGAGCGAACGGGCGGTGCTGATCGACCCGACGCGGCGCCCGTCGTGAGCTACCTGCCCTTCGTCCTCGCAGCCTGGATCTTCCTCGTCGGGATCTTTGGGATCGTCCGCAGCCGCCATTTCATCCACCTCGTCGTCTGCCTCTCGCTGACCCAGTCGTCGACCTACGTGCTGCTGCTCTCGATCGGCTACGTCAAGCACGGCGGCGCCCCGATCTTCAAGGACGTTCCGCTGGGGACGAAGGCGGTCGACCCGGTCGTCCAGGCACTGACGCTGACCGACATCGTCGTCAGCGTCACCGTCGCCGCGCTGTTGCTGGCGTTGGCGATTCAGGCAAAGAAGCACGCGAAGACGATGAATCCGGACGAGCTGAGGCCGGTGCGCGGCTGATGGACGTGCTCGTCCCGCTGCCGGTTGCGATCCCACTCCTGACCGCGGCGGCCCTGACCGCCTTCGGATACTGGTGCGGCCGGCGCCTTGACGACCTGATCGCGATCGTGGCGACCGCGGCGACGCTCGTGATCTCGCTCCTGCTCGTCTTTCGCTCGAACGACCACGACCTCGTCTACTGGTTCGGCGGCTGGAAGCCGAGCAACGGTGTCGCGCTCGGGATCTCCTTCACGGTGGATCCCGGCGGCGCGGCCGTCGCGGCCCTGGTGGCGATGCTCGCGCTCGCCGCGCTCGTCTTCTCGTGGCGGTACTTCGACGAGGTCGGGACGTTGTTCCCCGTCCTGATGCTCGTCTTCGTCGGCGCGATGTGCGGCTTCGCGCTCGCGGGCGACCTGTTCAACCTGTTCGTCTGGTTCGAGCTGATGAGCGTCGTCGCCTACGCACTCACGGGCTACGGGGTCGAGCACGCGGGGCCGCTCGAGGGCGCGATCAACTTCGCGGTCACCAACAGCGTCGGCTCGTTCTGCATCCTCTTCGGGATCGGCTTTCTGTACGCGCGCACCGGCGCGCTGAATCTCGCTCAGATCGGCGAGGCGCTCGCCGGGCGGGACGCGAACGCGGACGGGCTCGTGATCGTTGCCTTCACGCTGCTCGTCGGAGGTTTCATGACCAAGGCGGGCGCGGTGCCGTTCCACTTCTGGCTCTCGGACGCCTACGCGGTCGCGCCCGTGCCGGTCTGCATCCTGCTTGCCGGCGTGATGAGCGACCTGGGACTGCATGCGATCGCACGGATCTACTGGACGGTCTTCTCGGGCACGCTGTTCGCCGGCGACATCCGGCCGGTGCTCATCGGCTTCGGTCTGGTGACGGCGATCGTGGGCGGCTTCATGTGCTTCCTCCAGCGCGACCTCAAACGCATGCTCGCGTTCGCGACGATCTCGAACATCGGGGCCGTTCTGGTCGGGATCGCGCTGCTGACGAGGGGCGGCCTGGCGAGCTCGATCGTCTACCTGAACACGAACGGATTGCTCCGAGGAGCCGCGTTCGTCGCCGTCGGCATCCTCGTGCGGAGGTTCAAGAGCGGCGACGAGCTCGACCTGCGCGGCCGAGGGCGGCGCGCGCCGATTGCCGGCGTGGTCTTCGCGACGGCCGGGCTCGCGCTCGCACTACTGCCGCCGTTCGGGCCGTTTCTCGCGAACGCGCTGGTGGTCGACTCCGCCGACCCGCTGGGCTATGGCTGGGTGCCGCCGCTGCTCGCGCTCGCGGCGGTGCTGAGCGCTGGAACGATCCTCCGCGCCGCTGGCCGCATCTTCGGCGGCCTCGGCGACGCCGAGGATCCGCTCTACTCGCACGAGCCGGAGGAGTCGCAGGAGGAGCCGACCGATACGAGGCGCGTCAGCCAGCCGCTGCTCTGGATACCGGCAGCCGCGCTCGCGCTCGTCGGACTCGGCCTCGTGTTCGTTCCCGAGGTGGCGGGCCACGGGCTGAGAAATGCAGGGCGGCTGGTCGATCGCTCGGCGCACGCACGCGAGGTGCTGCACGGCGTGACGCCGCCCCCGGCCCCGACGCCGTCGTACTCACCGAGCGCGGCAGCTTACGCCTACGGGGTCGCCTCGACGCTCGGGGCGCTCGCGTTCGCCGCGTTCGGCCTCTACCGTACGCGGCTGCCCGTCGTCGTTCGCCGAGCGACGGCGCGCGTGGCCGACCGCCCGGTTGCCGGGCTGAAGGCGCTCCACAGCGGCGTGGTCGGCGACTACGTGGCCTGGCTGACGGCAGGCATTGCGGTGCTCGGCGGCGTCGTCGCCGTTGTCGTCCGATGATTCAAGAGGAAGGTGCGGGGTAGCGATTTGCAAACAACAAAGGAGGACGAGCAGCATGGCAGAGCTGACGAACATCGAGAGCAAAGTCGCAGAAGTGCTTGGCCTCGCACAGGCCGCCCAGGGAGCGACCGAGAAGGTCGCGGATCTGACGATGGACGAAGATCTCAAGCAGCAACTCCAGCGGATGAAGCAGGAGGCCGAGGAGACCGAGGAGCGGACGACCGAGGTGGCCGGTCGCCTCGAGGGCAAGAAGACGGCGATCCTGGACAAGGCGCGCGAGACGAAGCAGGAAGCCACCGAGATGATGCGGACATATCTCGGCGACGATGCCGACGAGCTCGACGGCTTCGAGTTCCTGACCATGGCGGAGGCCGCCGAAGTCGGTCACTGGCAAATCGTCGGCAAGATGAACGAGCGCGCGAACCTGCCTGGGCTGCAGGAGCTCGTTCAGTGGGTGACGCCGATCCAGCAGCGCCATTTCGAGCAGTCGCTGAAAGGCTCGCTCAAGCTGGCGGCGGAGGAAGACCCGAACGAGAGCGAGAGTTAAGCGGTTTCAGGGACAGTCCCTCAAAGGGACTGTCCCTACAGCCGGTCAGGCAGCGTCCGAGATCGCGTCAAGCTCGCGGTTGACCGCAAGCCGTTCGAGCGCCGCGGCCTCGATTTGGCGCACGCGCTCGCGCGTCAGCCCGAGCTCGCGGCCGATCGCCTCGAGCGACTTCGGGTCGCGGTCGCCGTTCAGGCCGTAGCGGAGCTTGACGATCTCCCGCTCCCGCTCGGGCAGCTCGGCGACGGCCCGGCGCAACGCCTTCTCCTGGAGGCTGTAGGTGACCTCTTCCTCCGGCGTCTCCTGATCGGACGCGACGAGCTCACCGAACGAGCCCTCGTTCTCGGCGCCGATCGGCTTGTCGAGGCTCGTCACCGCACGCGCTGCCTGCCGCACCTCGCGCACCTGCTTCAGCGGCAGCTTGATCCGCTTCGCAACCTCCTGCTCGGTCGGCTGCCGGCCGAGCTTCGTCGCCAGCTCGCGCTCGGCCCGGGCGATCTTCTGCTCCCGCTCGACGATGTGAACCGGGATCCGGATCGTGCGCGACTTGTTCGCGACGCCCCGCTGGACGGCCTGGCGGATCCACCAGGTCGCGTAGGTCGAGAACTTGAAGCCGCGGCGCCAGTCGAACTTCTCGACCGCGCGGATCAGACCGATGATCCCCTCCTGGATCAGGTCGAGCAGGTGCAGGTCGTGCCCCTGATAGCGCTTTGCGATCGAGACGACGAGCCGGAGGTTCGAATTGATCATCCGCTCCTTCGCCTGAGGATCGCCGCGCTCGATCTGCTTCGCGAGCTCGACCTCCTCCTCGGCTGTCAACAGAGGCCACTTCGCTGCCTCGTTCAAAAAGAGCTGGAGAGCGTCGGTCGTGGCGACCGCGAGGTCGCCGTTCACGAAGGTCGACTCGGCCTCGGTCTCGCTGCGGGCGCAGTCGTCGGTGAGATCGATGTGGCGGGCGTCGACCTCCTCGTAGAGGTGAGTCAGCTGCTCCTCGTCGAGCTCGTGCTCCTGGACGAACTCACCGAACTGCGAGAGGTTGAGGCAGCCTTGCTCCTCCCCCTTCTCAAGCAGCGCCCGGATCTGCTCGTCTGCCATCGCCCCCATTTTCCCCCAAACCGGCTCAGATCAATCCGCACATCCGCGCCGTGCTCGGCCAGGCATAGAAACCGCGCCCACTGCGATAGGCGCGCTCCGCCACCCACATCTGCTCGGACGGCGACCAGCGGTCGGCGAGCCCGCGGCGGAGCAGGTAGCGCGGCGCATAGCCCGCCATGAAGCCGCGGTCCATCTGCAGCCCGCCCCAGTACGGATCCCCGGAGTCGCGCCAAGAGCCTTCGTAGCGGTGAATGCAGAGCCAGGCGCGCCTGTGCGGCGGATGGATCGCCCTGAGGTATGCCTGACCTGCAGTGCGGGCCCAGAAGCGGAGGCTGGCCCTCGTGTTGGGCCCGAGGGGATGCCTTGTGCGTGCGGTTCCAGTCAGCGCTTGCCAACGCCATGCCTTGGCGCGATAGCGGCGGATCAGGACAGGGTTCACGTGGCTCGGCTTCTGCTTGCCTCGGTGCCTCGGGGCGTGCGCGAGCAGCTTCGGCGCCGAAAGCGTCACGCCCCCGCGCGCCACTCCCGCGGTCAGTGCGAACGCGCCCATTAACAGCAATAGCCAGCGTTTGTTTGCAGACACGAATGGACCCCCGGGTCCTTGACGTCAAGTGGCGGCGGCGGGCACGGCCTGCGCTGCGGCACAAAGGGCGCGCCCTGGTCTGTTGACCTATCCGAGAACACTTAGACGCAAAACCGGCGGCCGCGGTTAGCGGCTCGTGCGAAGCGTCACGAAGGCGTTACGAAGGCTTTACGAAGCTGTGGTCAGGCCGCTAGCTCGATGCGCTGGATCACAGCGTCGGCAACAGGCTTGTCGGCTGCATTCGTATCTGTGCCCTCGATCGAGTCGACCGCTTCCATACCTGCGGTGACACATCCGAAGACGGTGTGCTTGCCATCCAGCCACGGAGCGGCGTCCGTCGTGACGATGAAGAACTGGCTGCCGTTCGTGTTCGGACCCGCGTTCGCCATCGCCAGCGCGCCACGCTCGATCTTGTGCTCGTTGAACTCGTCCTCGAACGTGTAGCCGGGCCCGCCGCTCCCCGTGCCGGTCGGATCGCCGCCCTGGATCATGAAGTCCCTGATCACGCGATGGAAGCTGACGCCGTCGTAGAAGCCGTCGGCCGCGAGCTTCCGGAAGTTCTCGACCGTCTTTGGGGCGTCGTCGTCGAAGAGCTCGAGTTCGATCGCGCCGTGGTTCGTATGCATCGTCGCGGTGCTCATCGCGCGGGACCGTAGCGGAACACGGCGCTGATAGCTTCGGCGCCATGCGCCGTCTGCTCGTCCTCGTAAGCGTGGTCGTCGCGGTGGATACGCTGTTCTTCACCGCGCTGACGCCATTGGTCCCGCACTTCGCGGACAAGTACGAGCTGTCGAAGGCCGGTGCCGGCATCTTCATCTCGACGTACGCGGCCGGGACGCTGCTCGGCGCGATTCCGGCTGGACTCGCCACGATCCGGCTCGGACCCAAGCCGACCGTCCTGATCGGACTCGCACTGATGACGGCCGCGAGCCTCGGCTTCTCGCTTGCCGGAGACATTTGGGCGCTGGGGCTGTCGCGCCTCTTTCAGGGCGTCGGCAGCTCCTACTCGTGGGCCGGCGGGCTCGCGTGGGTGATCGCCTCGACGCCCCGCGAGCGCCGCGGCGAGCTGCTCGGCACGGCGATGGGTGCCGCCGTCTTCGGCGCGCTGCTCGGCCCAGTGCTCGGCGCGCTGGCCGGTATCGTCGGCATCCGCGCGGCCTTTCTCGGCATCACGGTTGCAGGTGCCGCCCTCGCGGGCTGGGCCGCTGCGACCACCGGGGTCGCGCCCGAGCGGCAGGCGCTTCGGGCGGGCTGGCTCGCGATGCGGGAAGGTTCGCTCGTCGTCGGGCTCTGGCTGATCGTGCTGCCGGCTCTGCTCTTCGGCGTTCTGATCGTGCTCGTTCCGCTCCGGCTCAGCCAGCACGGTTGGGGAACGATCGCGATCGGCGCTCTCTTCCTAGCCACGACGGCGCTCGAGATGGTCTTGAATCCGCTGCTCGGCCGCCTCACCGACCGCCGTGGCCGGATGCGGCCCGTGCGCGCGGCTCTCCTCGCCTCGGTGCTGGTCTCGGCCGCCCTTGCCTGGGCGACCGAGCCTGGGCTGATCGCGCCGCTCGTCCTCGCCTCCGGCATCGCCTACGGCGCCTTCTATACGCCCGGCCTCGCGCTGGTCTCGCACGGCGCGGAGCTGGCAGGCGTGGCGCAGGGTCTGGCCTTCGGCCTCGTGAATGCCTGCTGGGGCATTGGCGCGCTCGTCGGGCCTGCGGCGGGCGGCGCCCTGGCCGGAGTCGCGGGGGACGCGGTTCCGTACCTGGTGCTCGCCGGTGTGTGTGTCGCGACCTACCTCGCAACGCGCGCGCGCTACGCGGAGCCGGTCGGCGAGTTGCCGTAACCCCAGCAAGTGTCGTACCGTTTCTCCTGAGAGGAAGGGGAGTCAATTGAGATGCAGGGCAGTCGCGGCGGCGGCGTTCGCTGCCGCCGCCTCGACAATCGTCGCGCCGTCGCTGGCGTCGCCGCCGCAGGCGACTGTCGGCGCCTGCAGGCACGGATACGCCTATGCCGGCTACGCGGGGCGAGACGGAGCGGACGGCGTCGCAGCGACGATCTCGGCGACCGCGCCGTCGTCGGTCCCGACCGGGCATGCGGCGGCCTGGGTCGGGGTAGGCGGCATCCATGCAGGCCCCGACGGCGCGAGCGAGTGGCTACAGGCCGGCATTGCCGCCTTTCCGCGCCTCGGGCTGCGCGTCTACGTCGAGGCGGTCTCACATGGCGAGGCGCGCCGCTTCCACGACCTCGGTCCCGCCGTCGTCGGGCGCCGTTACCGCGTCCGTGTCGTCGAGACCCGCCGCGACGTCTGGCACGCCTTCGTGAACGGGCACGCCGTCGGCAGGCCCGCCTACCTGCCCGCGGCGGGCGGATCCTGGCGGCCGGTCGTCACCGCCGAGAGCTGGACCGCCGGCCACGCAGCCTGCAACCGCTACGCATATGAATTCGACGCCGTCTCGACCTTGAAGACGGGTCGCTGGGGCCGCCTCGCCGCGGCCGAAAGCATCGGGACCCGCGTCACGGGCGATCGCTCGAGCTTCTCCGCCTCGGGCTAGCCGCCGCGCGGATCGAGCTTGCGCGCCTGAGCGGCGGCGCTACCGTCCTTTTTGCGAATGACGTGATAGCCCTCGTGCTCCTCGACGACGTCCTCGATGTCGGAGTCCTCATGGCCCACGCGGATGAAGAAGAGCGTCGGATCCGCCCGCCCCTGCTCGTAATCCGGCAACGACACCTGGATCTGCTCAAAGCACGACGGGTCCCCGCACTCGCAGAGGATCGTCAGCGTCTCGACTTGAAGCGTTTCCGTGACGCGCTCGATCCGCTCGTTGACCTCGCGGAAAAGCGCCTCGTTGCGTCCGATTCGCTCTTCTCGCTTGCCCATGGCCACGCGATCCTATCGCCCGCCGTTGTTTAGGTTCCCGACGGTCGGGGACGCGCTGGTCCAGTGACGGAATCGAGGGGTCGGCAGCTTCTGCAAGACGCGCGAACGCTGGTCGCGGAGTCGTGGTGCCACGGGGCAGATGCGCGCGACGTGAACGGCTTCGAAGTCGATCCGTGGGACGACGCAGCCGCAAGTTGGTCCCTGCTCGGCGCGATGGTCGCCGTGCTGGAGCGCGAGGCCCTGTTCGAGCGCGAGCTTCCCCTTGCCGAGCTCGGAGCTGCGCTGTACGCGCTCGCCGACCTGATCGACACCGACTCCCTGGTCGACTGGAACGACGATCCGCGCCAGACCCAGGACAACGTGGTCGCCGTCCTCGACCAGGCTGCAGCAGCGTACCGGGACAACTGCGCGGTGCTCGAAGTTTCGTCGAACTAGGCGGACGCTGCAGGGCTCGGAAGCGAGACGACCGCTTCCTGGCGGTGAATGACACGGCGCGCGTACAGCCGCTCGTCCGCCGCCCGGTAGAGCGACAGCGCATTCGCGCCGTCCTGCGGGTAGGCCGCCCACCCGAACGTGACGGCGAGGCCTTCGGCGGCGAGCAGGCGCTGTAGCTGGACGGCGATCTTGCCGGCCTCGCTGGCGCTTCCCGCGTACGTGAGCACCGCGAACGATTCGTCGCCGATGCGCGCGACCTCGTCGCCGGGCGGCAGCGAGTGCAGCAGCCGGGAAGCAATCTCTCGGAGCATGTCGTCGGCATTCGCCGCGCGGCGGCTGGTCGCTGACGCGAGCTCGTCGACGCCGCCCACGACCAGCGCGAAAGGCTGGTCGCGGCCGAGCCGCTCACCGATCGCGCGCTCGAAGGCGCGCGTGTTCGGCAACCCGGTCAGCGCGTCGCGTTCGGCCAGGAGCTGCAGCTCGGCCATCAGGACGCGATTCCGCTTCGCGAAGTAGCCCGTGACGATCCCGACGGTCATGTAGGTGACGAACCTGATTCCGGTGCTCGTCGTCAGAACCTCGCTCGGCGGAATGTCCGGATTGAGAATCACGCCCAAGGCGAACAGCACCGTCGCGGCACCGGCCGCGGCCGCACCCACCGCGGGCCCCGTTGCCAGTGCGGCAAGGATGATCGCGACGTAGTAGAAGTGGCCGAGTCCGAGGCCGGGCTTCTCGTAGAACGTGAACGTCACGAAGATCGCGGCGCCGCTCCCGGCGGCCGCAGTTAACAGGGCATAGCGAAGCCGATCCCGCATTGTCTGACAAGGATCGCCCGAACGGACCGGGCGATCGTCACCCGTTCGAGTATTTAGGTCCCTAGGTCCGGGGTCTCGCGCCGAAGAGATGTTTCTGCGCGTATGCGACGGCAGCGAGGGCAGCGACGGTCACCCCGATCAGCGGCTTCGCCGCCAAGAGAAGCGCGACCGCCGAGGCATCGACCGCAAGCAGGGCCATGCCTGTGCGCCTGATGATTCGCCTGGCCCGATCTTCCGATCCGACCACCCACCAGACGAGTCCGACGATCAGCTTATGGCCGTCGAGCGGGTGCACCGGCAGCAGGCTCAGCCCCCCGATCCCGACGTTGAGCAGCGCCAGCCCGAGTGCACCGACCTTGAGCCACAGCGGCGCCGGCAACAGCACCGGAATCATCAGGGAGAGCGCGAAGGCGAACGATGCCTCAGGCCCGCCGAGGGCCATCCGCGCCTGCTCGCGGCCGTTCCGATAGGAGCCGTCGAAATGCGCCGCGGCGCCGAGCGACATGACGTTGACCTTCTCAGGCGTGACCCCGGAGAGCCTGCGCGCGATGCTGACGTGGCCGAGCTCGTGGACGATCAGTGAGACAACGCCGCCGATGCCGCCGAACAACGCCACGGCTGCGAGAGCGGGAGGTGTCGAGACGCCGCTGAAGACCACGAACATGAGCGCGAAGACCCCGACGGGGACGAACGCCCCTCGCGAGAATACGATTGGAACAGGCCACTCGACGACCACGAAGCTTCTGTTTCGCGGTACCTGGGCGGGCGCGATTCCAAACACGACAACTGCATCGACACCCGAGTAGGTTTTCTTGAAGAAACCAGGTCAGGTCTCGCCCGAACTCGGGGCCACTCAAAAACCTTTCGGCCCCTCCGAAGCGAACTCGTGCGCCGCTGAGCCTTTCAGCGCGCCGCGTGACTGAAGAGCCGTTCCGGACGGAGCTCGGCAAGCGCGACCGCCCAAGTCGGCGGGTCGGTGTGCCGGCGTAGCCATTCGGCTTCGAACAGGTGCCAGTCGTCAATCGGATGGAGCACGACAGGCCCCTCTACCGTAAGGGCCACGTGTGGCTGGCCGACCTCGCCGACGTCGGCGTCTCCTTCCATGACGACAAGCGCGGCCCAGGGTTGCGCTTTCAGGTTGCGGAGCCTCAAACCGGCGACGGTCGCAAACCAAAACGCTCCGTCGTGAATGACGAAAGCCACAGGCGCCGCATGCGCACGACCGTCTGCACGCGCGGTGGCCAGTACGCAGTAGGGATGGCGATCGAGCAGCGCAGCCAGCTCGTCATCCCCGAGCGCATCGGCTTCGGGCCATCCCTCGCGAAAACGCGGGGTCGCGGCTTCGTAGCTTGACCGCTGGATGCTCAACAGTCGATCGATGCTCACGCGCGAATCATCCACCACCAGCCGACCGTTAGAACGGGGCGTCGGACAACGTTGGCATCCCACCCCCGCGCCCGACCTGCACGGCGCGGCTCACGAGCGTTTTGCCGAAGAGCCGATCGCCTCGAAGTCGTGATGGTTACGGCGGAGCCGTAGCCGGGCTTCGAGGCGGAGTGGAGGCGGCGGGAATCGAACCCGCGCAAGATTTCAACCGTCGTTAAGCGCCTTGCGGTTGCGGAGCGAGATTGAAGGTCCCTGCATCCGATCATCTGCACAAGCACGAGCTGCCGTGGCTCCGGTGGTCCAAGCGTCACCGCGGAGGTGACCGAGCTATCGACCGCACGCCGGATGCGGCTGCGTCTCTAGCTCTGGAGTGCGTACGCCACTGTCTGCTCGAACGTCATCCCGCGGCCGATTCGGAGGGCAGCGGCGAAGTGCTCCTCGCCGAGCTCGGACGCGAGGGCGCTTCTCATCTGCTCGTCCATGCGCCGTTCATCGGGCTGGGCGGCGTGCCCCGTTTCCTCGCGCAGCGTTTCGATGGCGCCCAAGAGCCTGGCCGCCCGCTCCGCGTCGCCTCCGGAGACGGCGAGCGCCGCCAGCTCTCCTAGGGACCAGATCGCCAGCTCCTTGTCGACCAACGCCTCGGCGTACTCGAGACTCTCACACAGTAGTGCCTCGGCCTCGTCGCGCGAGCCCTCCCGAGACGCGACGATGCCGAGCCCAACGAGGCTCTCCACGATTTTTCTCTCGTCGCCGAGCTCGCGGAAGAGTCGGAGACTTTCGTCGACGCGAGCCCTCGCCTGCGCGTAGTCGCCCTGCTCCAGTGCGAGATCGGCCAGGTTGCTGATGGCGACCGCGAGAATCCAGCTGTAGCCTCCCGCGCGCGCAAGCGCCGCGCCCTCCGTGAACGCCGCTGCTGCTTGCTCGTAGTCGCCGAGCCCGTGAGCATTCATACCTAAGCCGATCAGCGAGCTCGCGACACCTTCTGCGTCGTCAAGACGGCGGGCGAGGGCGAGTCGCTCTTCACTGAGCGCGTACGCGCCCCGGTAGTCGCCGAGCCGGTGGGCGAGGAGACCGGCCCCGAAGAGTGCCTTCAGGCGAGGCCGCGACTGGTCGTCGTGCGCAGCAAGCGCCTCCTCGCACCGGTTGCGTCCCTCGCGCAGATGGCCGTGCACGTACCAGAAGCGCATCAGTGCGCCCACAAGCTCGAGCTCTTCGGCGCCGAGGCCGGCATGCCGCAGTGAGTCGAGAGAAAGGCGGAAGTTGTCGTGTTCTGCCTCGAGCCGTTCCAGCCACATTGCTTGCTGTGCTCCGGTCAGATGGGGCTCGGCTTCCTCCGCCAGCCGCAGGAAATACTCGGCGTGGCGACGGCGGAGGGCCTCAACATCTTCGAACTGCTCGAGTCGCTCGGTGGCGTACTCGCCGATCGTCTCCAGCATCCAGAAGCGCTCCGCTGAATACCGGAGCAGGCTCTTGTCGACCAGTGACTGCAGGGGGTCCAGGCTCGCCTCCACGACCTCCTCGGCCGCCTCGAGGGTGGAGCCGCCGCGGAAGACTGCGAGCCTGGCGAAGAGGAGCTTCTCCGTGTCCGCCAGCAGCTCGTACGACCACTCGATCGTCGCCCGGAGCGTCCGTTGGCGCTCGGGCGCGTCGCGGGCGCCGCCCGTCAACAGCGGCAGCCGCTGCTCGAGCCGCTCGAGGATCTGTGGCGGCGAGAGGGCTTTCACCCGCGCCGCCGCCAGCTCGAGCGCAAGCGGCAGGCCGTCCAGGCGCCGGCAGATCTCCGCCACCGCCTCGTCGCCGCCGAAGTCCGGCTTGACAGCCCTCGCCCGCGCGGCAAAGAAGTCGACGCTCTCCTGACGAGCAAGCGACGGCACCGGGTACTCCTGCTCTCCTGTGACATGGAGAGGCTCCCGGCTGGTCACGAGCAGGTTGAGCCTTGGGCATGCGGCAAGTAGGCCAGAGAGGTCGTCCGCCGCCTCCACCACGTGCTCGAAGTTGTCGAAGAGAAGCAGCGTCGCCGTCTCACTGATGTGCTCTGCCAGCCCGTTCCTCGCCCCGACCGCCTGGCCCGCCGTCTCGAGGACGAGCGCAGGGTCGCGAAGTGGAGCGAGCGGCACCCAAAAGACGCCGCCCGGGTGGCGGTCCGACGCCGCTGCTGCTGCCTGAAGGGCGAGCCGCGTCTTCCCGGTGCCTCCCGGGCCGGTCAGCGTGAGCAGGCGGACATCTTCCCTTGAGACCAGTTCGCGCACTTCATCCAGCTCCCGCCCGCGACTGAGGAAGGCCGTAGCCGGGATGGGCAGATTCGTCCTGTGCAGGCTCTTGAGTGGCGGGAAGTCGCCGTCCCCAAGCTGGTAGATGCGCTCCGGCGCCGTCAGGTCCTTCAGCCGGTGCTCGCCCAGGTCGCGCAACCCATTCGTGCCCGCAAGCGCAGCGGTCGAGGCCGAGACGAGCACCTGCCCGCCGTGGCCACAGGCAGCAATGCGCGCAGCCCGGTGCACGTCGACCCCGACGTAGCCCTCCTCGCCCAAGTGCGGGGTTCCCGTGTGGATGCCCACGCGCACCCGG
>WNGI01008098.1_pt1 | contig 17635 bp, 19 predicted proteins | sample 5400621 | NCBI WGS metagenome assembly WNGI01 (sample SAMN13153374, study PRJNA577476) | soil metagenome | isolation source: 20 cm soil or saprolite under Garry oak tree replicate 1 | place: USA:California | collected 2016-06-15 | reverse complement strand
GACGACGGTCTTCCCCGTGCCCGGGCCGCCGTCGACGACGAGAGCGCCGCGCGATCCCGCGCGGATGATGGCGTCCTGGTCGGCCTGGATGGTGCCGAGCACATCTCGCATCCGGGCCGACCGGTTGCTGCCCAGGCTGGCGATGAAGGCGGACTGGTCGTCGAGCGCGGCGGCGTGACCTTCCATCCCGTCCGCGGTGAACACCTCGTCCCAGTAGTCGCTGATCCGGCCGCGCGTCCAGCGATACCTGCGGCGGCTTGCCAGACCCATCGGGTTGGCGTGGGTGGCTCCGAAGAACGGCTCAGCCGCGGGGGAGCGCCAGTCGACCAGTAGCCGACGACCCGCGCTGTCCGTCAGGCCAAGTCGTCCGACGTACGCGGGCTCGAGGTTGTCTGCGCTGACGATGTGTCCGAGGCACAGGTCCAAACCGAAGCGACGCAGCGCGCGCAGGCGAGCGGTCAGCCGGTGGATCTCCATGTCCCGGTCCATCGCCTCCTGGCCAATGCCGCCGGGCGCCTTGCGCTCGGCATCGAGGCGGTCGGACAGGTCGGCGATCGAGTGCTCGAGGCTCTCCGCGATGGCCGCGAAGTGCTGCTCGTCGCCGGCGATCAACGTCGGGTCGGCCTTGGCGGTGAGGTGTTCGGGAAGGTCAAACGCGCTGGTAATCAGGGGTTCACCTCATCAGCTCCGATCTGAGGTCCGCGACCATAGATCAAGATTTCGGCGCTCATGAGGGCGGCTGAACCCTGCTATAACTGAAAATGAGAGGCGCTGACAACCACTGCGCGCAGGTGCAGAGGGACGCGCGCGGCTAGCGGCGATTCGACTCGGACCGCGAGAATGCGCCCCATGGGGCAGGACGTGCGCGCGGTGGTCAGTCTCGCCAAAGGCGAGCCAGTCCGGATCGAGACGATTCGGGTGCCCGATCCCGGGCCGGGCGAGGCGCTGGTGGTCGTCAAGGCCTGCGGCGTCTGCCACACGGACGTGCACTATCGCGACGGTGGTATCAACGACGAGTTTCCGTTCCTGCTGGGTCACGAGGCGGCCGGCATCGTCGAGGCGGTCGGTCCGGACGTCACCGACATCGCGCCCGGCGACTTCGTGATCCTGAACTGGCGGGCGGTCTGCGGCCAGTGCCGGGCCTGCCGGCGCGGCAAGCCGTGGTACTGCTTCGCCACCCACAACGCCACGCAGCAGATGACTCTGTCGGACGGCACCGCGTTGACGCCCGCGCTCGGCATCGGCGCGTTCGCGGAGAAGACGCTCGTCGCCGCCGGCCAGTGCACGAAGGTCGATCCGGCCGCGCCCGCCGAGGTTGCCGGCCTGCTCGGGTGTGGCGTGATGGCCGGTATCGGCGCGGCCGTCAACACCGGCCAGGTCGGCCGCGGCGACAGCGTCGCCGTGATCGGCTGCGGCGGGGTGGGCAACGCCGCCGTGATGGGGTCCCGGCTTGCCGGTGCGCGCACGATCATCGCCGTCGACGTGGACGACCGAAAGCTGGCGCTCGCGTCCGGGTTCGGCGCGACGCACGCGGTCAACTCGTCTCGTACTGATGCGGTGGCGGCGATCCAGCAGGCCACCGGCGGGTTCGGCGCCGACGTGGTCATCGACGCGGTCGGCCGGCCCGAGACATACCGGCAGGCATTCGCCGCACGTGACCTCGCCGGCACCGTCGTCCTCGTCGGAGTGCCAACTCCCGACATGGAGCTGACGATCCCGCTGCTCGACGTCTTTGGCCGCGGCGGTGCGCTGAAGTCTTCGTGGTACGGCGACTGCCTGCCCTCGCGCGACTTCCCGATGCTGATCGACCTCTACCTGCAGGGCCGGCTCCCGCTCGCAGATTTCGTCAGCGAGCGGATCGGGCTCGACGACGTCGAAGCGGCATTCGAGAAGATGCGCCGCGGCGAGGTGCTGCGCTCAGTCGTCGTCTTCTGACGACTCACTGGGTCAGAGGTCGAGTACCAGGTCGCTGTCGGGTTGGGCGCAACAGATGAGTGCCTCGTCGCGTCCGGGCATTTCCAGGGGGTCGGGGGCGTAGGTGATATCCCCGGACAGGATTGGCGTGACGCAGGTGTGGCAGACGCCGGTTCGGCAGGACCATCGGGTGGGGACGTCGCAGGTGTCGGCCAGTTCGAGTAGCGAGCGGTGCTGGTCGGACCAGCGGACGATGAGACCGCTGCGCGCGAACGTGATCTGCGGCCCTGTCGCGGGGGGCCCGGGCGGCTGATGCGGTGTCGTGGGCCGGACGTCGACGACTCCGGGGTTGATGGCGGGGAGTGCGCTGAACAGCTCGGTGTGCAGTCGATCCGGCGCGATTCCGATCTCTGCGAGGGTGCCGCGCATGTCATTCATGAATGCCGCCGGGCCGCAGATGTAGGCAGTGGCATCCGCCGGCAGGCCAAGGCCGGCGAGTGCGGCAAGAGTCGGCCGTCCACTGACCGCACCGGTCGGCGGTGGCTCGGCGTCTGCCGAGGTGTAGAAGATCCGTTCGTGAGCGCTCGGTAGTGACTGCAGCAGGCGGTGTGCCTCGTCGGCGAAGGCATGTTGGTGAGCGTTACGGGCTGTGTGAATCCACCACACCGCGCGGCTGCTCTTCGCGGCGGCGAGCTGGTGGAGCATCGCCAGGACCGGTGTGACGCCGATGCCGGCCGAGATCAGCAGTACTGGGTCGGTGTCGTCGGTGAGCACGAACTCGCCGCGCGGGGCGGCGACTTCGAGGGTCGAACCGGGCTGCAACTGTGACTGCAGGTAGGCGCTGACGATGCCCTGCGGTTCGCGCTTGACGCTGATCCGGTACGCACTCGCGCTGGGGCTCGAGGACAGTGAATAGCTGCGCACGGGCGGCGGGTCGCCTGCTCCTCCCACGCGCAGCGTGAGGTACTGCCCGGCATGGGGTTGGGGCAGGACGTCGCCGTTCTCGGCGCTCAAGTAGAGCGAGGTCACCGCAGAGGTTTCGGCGACGACGCCGGAGACGCGCAGCCGGCGAAAGCCCGGCCAGCCCGGCTCGACGCCGACAGCCGGCGCGTCGGCTCGGGTTCCTTTCTCGGCGCTGTCGAGGAGCTCGCGGAAGGACTGCTGCCAGCCCGGGCTGAGCGCGGGGATGTCGACGGCAGCGCGTAGCCGCTCGATGTCGCGCCCGGGCAGGTACAACAGAGCGTCGATGTCGGCGACGCTCAGCGCGTGGCGCCCGACAAGGGTCCGGACGATCTGGTCACCGGCCTGGACGCGCCCTTCGGTGATCACCCGCAGGTAGAAGCCCGGGCGGCGGTGCGCGACCAGCAAGGCGGGTAGCTGCGGCTCGCCGAGTCGCATGCCGACCCGGAAGCAGGTCACGCGCGGCTGAGTGACCTCGAACTCCGCATCGCCAATGCGGTAGCGGTCGCCGATGCACACTTCGTCGTCACTCAGCGCGTCGACGGTGAAGTTCTCCCCGAACGCGCCGTACTCCAGGTCGTCCCGGCCGAAGTGTTTCTCCCAGTGATGGTAGGACTCGATCTGGTAGGCGAGTACGGCGCGCTGCTCGCCACCGTGCCCGTTGAGGTCGCCCTGGCCGTCACCGTCGACATTGAGCCGCCGCACCAGGCGCGGCCCCTTGACGGGCCTCTTCCAGATACCGGTGTAGACGGTGCGCCGCTGCCAGGCGACGTTCTTGGGAAGGCCGACGTTGACCGACAGCAAGGTCGCCATGGTTCCTATCCTCGCGCTTTCAGACGTGTCGAGCAGGCTGGTGCTCAAGGACTGGCACGGCGCGACAGGGAGGTGCAGACAGGTTCACTGTCGCGCGTCCTCCGGGTCGACCGGCACGACCGTAGAACGACGACGGCCCGCTGCAGCGTTGGACTGTCCGCAAATCGGCAGAATCGTGCAACGGGGAGAGGGCGCGACGGGCCTTTCGAGTTCGGGGCGCGGTGAGACGATCTCTGGATCTGGGCGGAGGGAGATCGCGCATGGACGTCGCCAAGCTTGACGGACTGCAGCTGTTCGACGGCCTGTCGATGCAGCAACTCGAGATGATCGCCGAGTACGCGGTCGAGGTCGACGTTCCCGAAGGCAAGGAGCTGGTGCACGACGCCGCCGTGGCGTGGGACTTCTACGTGATCGAGGAGGGAAGCGCGGAGGTCAGGCACGGCGAGACGACGCTCGGGACGCTCGGCGCGGGGGACTTCTTCGGCGAGATCGGTGTCATGGCGTCCGATCAGCGACGGACAGCAAGCGTGGTGACCACATCGCCGATGAAGGCGATCAGGCTGACGACGCACCAGTTGCGAACGATCGCGGATGAGTTGCCCGAGTTCGCGGAGCGTCTGCGCGCGGCGATCGCTGAGCGCGAGCAACATCTGCTCTAGCTCGTCGCGCCGCGAGCGAGAGGGCTGCCTATTCGTTCCGGTGGGCGGTGTCCGGCACGCCCGGCGCCTCGCTGCCCGGCATGTGGTCCGGATCGGCCCCCCGGCTAGCCGCGATCGCCATGGCCACGTCCATCAGCATCAGGTCACGTTCTGAGTCCCGCACGAACTCATTCGTCAGGTTCAAGCGCGCCCGGACGGCCAGCAGCCCCGTCTCACTGAGATGCCCAGCCGCTATCTGGCTCCGCCACTCGTCGAACAGCACCCGCCGAACCAGACGAGCCACGATGTCGGTCGTGTACTCAGCCATGGCCTTTGTGTCCTCCCATCACGTTCGCAGATCTCGTCGTCGGCGTTCCAGTCAAGCCTGGCCGCGGGCATCGCGCCGTCGTCCGGGCCGACGGACGGGCTAGCGGTTCGGCCGGCAATGGCGCTGGATGACAGCATCCAGGAAGACACCCGGTCGACGCTCCGGCCGTCGGTCATCAGCACGACGGTGTTCACTTTCGACGGGTCGTATGTGTCGCGCGCATCCTCGAAGGCGGCAAGCGCTGTGCTGCTGAGCGCAGCATCTCCGCGGACGCGACTCGGCATGGTCGGAGCAGTTGCAAGCCGAGCCCGCAGTCGTCGATCGTGTCGTCCAGCCATACCTACCCCCGGTTCGGAAGGCCGGCCTCGGCAGTCGTGCAGCAATTACTGCATCGACAGACGCGATAATACTTCTGTCCCATTTGTAACAAACTCGGCACGCCAGGTAATCAAAGACTGGGCTATTAAGGCAAAGCGGGCGAGTTTATTCCCGAACATCTATGACGCTGCGTAATTGGATTGGCACACCCGACGCGGTAGCTGGTCTGATTGTCCACTATGGACGGTCTGCCATATCGGTCGATGAACCACGGCTGGCTAAATGCGGTCCTCGGCAATGGGAGCCCTTGTATCAGAGCGCACCTTCGCCGTCTCTAACCGTAGTCGGGGAAATCTCAACTCCTTCGAAGTACAGCAGGGTGATCGTCTATGAGTGCAATGCAGGGCATCTCGGCGGCGCCGGAGTTCGTGCCGGATCGAGCACAGCGACTGTTCCCGCGGCTCGGCGAGCGAGTGTCACTCCCGGGCGGGTGGGTTCGCCGGGCCACCGCGGCAATCTGGATGAACATGCTGATCGGCGCGGTTGTCCTGGTCGCAGCGCTGACCGGTGGACTCCTCCCGGACGGTCAGACCTTGGCTGACGACGGCTTGGCATTCCGGGCGCTCACTCTTTTTGCCGTTTGGCTCCTGTCGTTTCTGCCCGGCTGGCTGTATGTGCGCTTCCTCGGTCTTCGGGCCGGCGCACTCTGGAATGAATACGTCCTGAATCTCTATCGGCTCGGCTGCGACGACGCGAAGTATCTTCCGCCGCCACCTCGGGATTCTCGTTTCGCCGAGCTTCCCGATGCAGGTTGCGGGGGCTCCCGTCATGACAACATCTATCGCCAGAAGTTCGACGCCTACTACGGGCGCAAGGTGTCAGAGAAATCCAGCAAGAGCGAGGACTTCACAGTCAACGTCGAGACCTTGTTCCCGGTCTTCCTCTGCACCAGCACGCTCGCGGTCGCATGGTCGGCGCTGCTCTGGCAACCGATCAGTGTGGTCGATCCGTCGGGGCCCTGGGCGATGCTGGAGTTCGGATTCCTCGGCGCATATGCCTTCGCGATATCAATGCTCGTGCGGCGCTTTTACCAGAGCGATCTACGCCCGAGCGCCTACGCGACGGTCGTGCTGCGCATCATCCTCGTCCTACTCATCGTCGTCGTGCTCCACCAACTGTTCGCAGCGACCGCGATTCAGAGTCCCGTTTCGAACCAGGCCGAGATGGTGGTTGCCTTCGTGGTCGGCTTCTTTCCGCTGATCGGACTGCAGGCGCTGCAACGTGCGGCCGCCAAGATTCTGCATGTGTTCGTCCCGCAACTGGCACCCGACTATCCGCTGGACCAGCTCGACGGGCTCAACGTGTGGTACGAGGCACGCCTCGTCGAGGAAGGCGTCGAGGATATGCAGAACCTGACGACCATGAACCTGGTGGACGTCATCCTGCACACTCGAGCGCCGGTCGGTCGTCTCATCGACTGGGTAGACCAGGCGTTTCTGCTCATCCACCTGGATCGCGCCGACCGCGACGAACTGGCGGAGGCCCGGAAGGCAAGCGCCTCGGGCAATCCGCTTACTGGCGCGGCCACCCGGGTCGCACTGCGCCGGGTCGGGGTGCGCTCGGCGACCGATCTGCTCAAGACCTTCGGGCCGGAATCAGCGGCGAGTCAAGGCATGAACGGTCAGGGCCTTCGGCCCGAGTCGCTCAGAGCCTGTGGATTGGACCCGGATCAGCTCGACTTGCTCGTCCGGCTGGTGCGGGCCGAACGTGGACTCGACGCGGTGTGGAACTGGAAGAACGGCGGCGCTTCGCGGCTGTCCCTGGTGAGCGGCTGACTGTCCACTGTGGACGGTCAGTCATCGGACGCGGTCGCAGCACCTTTCAGTGGTTGCGGACGAGCTCGGCGACGGCGTCCGCGATCGGCGTGGAACCACCAATCACCTGGAACTGCCGGGCGGCCGTCAAGGGGGAGTCGAGGACGTGCAGCAGGACTTGCGCAACGTCCTCGCGGGAGATGGAACCGCCGCCGATCGACTCGCCGAGGGACACCCTTCCGGTCGCGGGGGTGTTGGTGAGGCCGCCGGGCCGGACGACCGTCCAATCGAGGTCGCGCCCGCGCAGGTCTGCGTCGGCTTGTGCCTTGGCGCGCAGATAGACCTGGAACACCTCGGTGGAGTTCGGGTCGTAGTTGCCGGCGCTGTAGGCCGACACCATGACGTACCGGCGGACGCCGGCGGCCTCGGCAGCCTCGGCGAGCAAGATCGCGGCATCACGGTCAACGGTCTCCTTGCGGGCCGCGCCGCTGCCCGGTCCGGCACCGGCCGCGAACACCACAGCGTCGGCGCCGGTCAGCGCGTCGGCGACCTGGTCGACCGTGCTGTGCTCCAGATCGAGGATGACTGGTACGGCGTCGATCTTCAGGAGGTCCGTGGCGTGGTCCGGGTTGCGGATGATGCCTACCGGCACGTCGCCTCGGGCAGCTAGCAGCCGCTCCAGGTGCAGCGCGATTTGCCCGTGCCCGCCCGCGATCACCACACGCATGTCCACCCCTGAGAATCTACGTCGTCTCCGGAACCGGATTCGTCCGCCACTAAGGTCGCCGCATGCCGGTGGCCGCGCGCAGTTTCCAACGCCTCGATCCGACCGCCGTCCAGGCGACGGTGGATCGGCTCGTCATGCGGATCACCCGTAGGTTCCCTGACCGCCATCTGGGCAGCGTCGCCGCCGAGCTCAGCGGATTGGTCCGTGAGGTCACCGAGCAGTCCTCGGCCGACCGGCGACGCAACCGAGCCATCGGGCTGGCGTGTCGCATGGTTGGGATCGTCATCGTGGCCGCCGCCATCACCGCGATCGTCCTCGCGGTTCGTGACGCGCGGCCCGCCAGCGGCGGCGTACGCGGCTTCCAATGGCTGTCGGTCCTCGAGAGCGGCATCGTCGACGTGGTGTACGCGTCGATCGCGGTGTACTTCCTGATGTCCCTGCCGAACCGGCTCACCCGACGTCGCCTTCTCGCGTTGATGCATCGGCTGCGGTCGCTGGCGCACGTCGTCGACATGCATCAACTCACCAAGGACCCGGAGCGGCTGCAGGAACGCTTCCACGGCACGGATGCCACCATCGCGTTCACCCTGGACGCTGCGGAGCTGGCGAACTACCTCGACTACTGCAGCGAGATCCTGTCCCTCGTGGCGAAGACCGCCGCCCTCTGCGCGGAGGAATCGACCGACGCGCTGGTGCTCGACACGGTCAGCGAGGTCGAAACGCTGACCGCCGGGCTGTGTCGCGAGATATGGCAGAAGATCTCCCTGCTCCGTACGGCGTGACGAGGCGATGCCCCGCGTGGGACGTCGTGCGATCAGATCTCGTCATGACTCGCGTCAGTGACGAGTCCGCCCCAGGACCAGTGCGGGATGCCCAGTCCGTCCGGGACGTCATCTGCGGACCGGTGATAGCGGGACATCGTGGTGGTGGTCGCCCATGCGAAGTACTCGTGCAGCACGAGCCGGAGCCGGTCGTCCGCGGCGAGGCCGGCGTCTGCCAGTGCCTGATCGAAACAGGCGATCGCGCGACGGTCCATGTCCTCGTGCGGGCCCTTGCCGCTGTGCATCCGCACCACGGTGGTCTCGTCGCCGTAGGAGTCGGAATAGGTCGTCGGGCCACCGAGTGCCTCCACCCAATATGCGGCGAGCCGCTGATTGTGGGCTGGATGGAACCCGTGGCTGAACGCGTGGCTGACCACCTCGTCGGCCATCACCCTGGCATGCCATGCGTTGGCCAGGCGCAGCAAACCGTCGGCACCGCCCGCCGCCTCGTACACCGTCTGCATGTTCGCAAAGAATGCCACTCCCAGCTGCCGACTGCTGGTCGTGTTCTCGCCTGCCAGCTGCGACAGTTCAAGCGCGTCAAGTCAGCAGTCGCAGCCATGACGTGATCGATGCCCACGACCGGAGACGGACCATGAACTCGACACCTCAGGTGGAGCCCTCTACCAACCCGACCCTGCAGGAACGGATCGATCAAGGTGCGGCGGCCCGGGAGAGGACGCCGCTCGCGCTGCACGCGGATTTCGCTCCGGGCGCCGGCCGCGACGCGTTGAGGATTCTGGAGCGGCAGGCGACCTCGCGGGTGCGTGAGCTCGTGCCTGTGCGCTACGGGCGGATGCTCGTCTCGCCGTTTACCTATTTCCGCGGGGCGGCAGCGGTCATGGCCGCCGATCTCGCGGCGACGCCGACATCCGGACTGGTAACCCAGCTTTGCGGGGATGCCCACCTGATGAACTTCGGGCTGTTCGCATCGCCGGAGCGGCGTCTCGTCTTCGACGTCAACGACTTCGACGAGACCGCGCCGGGACCGTGGGAGTGGGACGTCAAACGCCTGGCGGCCAGCCTCCTCGTCGCGTCTCGCGGCAACGGGCACGCGACCACGACCGAAGGCGGGACGCGCCGGTTCATCGCCGAACCGCTCCTCATCGAGCCGGCGCGCAGTCTGCAGGCCATCGGCGGCGGGGAGGCCCTGCAACGCGACGTGCACGACGTGCTCGGGCGTTACCGGCGAAGCCTTCCGAGCAACGTCACGGTGCTGCTCGATCGCTTCGACGTCGTCGACATCGCCCGCAAGGTCGTCGGCGTCGGCAGCGTGGGAACCCGCTGCTACGTCGTGCTGCTGCGCGGTCGTGACGAGAACGACTGGCTGATCCTGCAGGTCAAGGAAGCGCAGCGATCGGTCCTCGCCAACCATCACGCCCACACCACCCTGCCCACGTTCCGCAAGCAGGGTCAACGGGTCGTCGAGGGTCAGCGCCTCATGCAGGCCACCAGCGACATCTTCCTGGGATGGGTCACCGCCCAGGACATCGCCGGTGGCGGGCGACGCGACTTCTACGTCCGCCAGCTGCGCGACTGGAAGGGATCGGCGGCCATCGACGTCATGTCCGCGAAGGATCTGCGCCGCTACGGCGAGCTGTGTGCCTGGACGCTCGCCCGCGCTCACGCCCGAGCCGGTGACCGCGTCGCCATCGCGAGCTACCTCGCAGACGACGACACCTTCGCCCGTGCCGTCACCGCCTTCGCTGCAAGCTACGCCGACCAGACCGAACTCGACCACGCGGCGCTCGCCACGGCCGTGGCCGACGGCCGCATCACTGCCACCACGGAGCCCTGAGCGCGACGTCCCTCGCCGTGCGCGATCACACAGGGGACGCGTTGACGGTTGCCCAACACGCGGCGTGCCATAGTTCGGTACGCAATTGCTGCGGCACGGGCCGCAGTCATAAGGGGGTCGGGCACGTGGCAGATCGTGCAGCCGCTGAACACGATGCCATCCGCCAGGTCGCAGCCAGGATGGCCCAGCAGTTCCCGGAACTCCCCGCCGACGAAGTCGAGCAGGCCGTCTACGGCAAGTACGAGACGTTCGGGGACAGTTCGGTGCGTGACTTCGTCCCGGTGCTGGTCGAGCGGGCCACGCGGCGGCGCCTGGCCGAGCGTTCTCAGCAAACCATCTAGACCACCACTCGCGCTGTGATCGATGGGCGGGGCGACGGCTCCGTGATCTGACGCGCTGGGCGGCGGATAGGGTCGCCGCCATGAGCTACGAGGCGCTGTGGGTCGTGACTTTCACCCCGGATTGGAACGAGACGCGGCGAGTACGCGCCGCCGGGCCATTCCCTGCCGTCGAGGCGGCCGAGGAGTTTGCCCGCGCGCTGCGCGACGAGTGGCCGGCTGACAACGATCCGGAGATCGAGGTCGTCCAGCTCGAGGCGACCGAGCCGATCTCCGACCTGGTCGCCGGCGACCAGTAGGTGAATGATCAGGCCAGGTCGAACCGATCGAGGTTCATCACCTTGTCCCACGCCGCCACGAAGTCGCGCACGAACTTCTCCGTCGCGTCGTCGGCCGCGTAGACCTCCGAGACGGCCCGGAGCTGGGAGTTCGAACCGAAGACGAGGTCGACGGCGGTGGCGGTCCATTTGACCTCACCCGTGGCGCGATCCCGACCCTCGAACACGTGCTCAGCCGACGCGGACGCCTTCCACTCCGTGGCCATATCAAGCAGGTTCACGAAGAAGTCGTTGGTCAACGTCTGGGGCCGGTCGGTGAAGACGCCGTGTTGGGTTTGCCCGAAGTTGGCGTTCAAGGCCCGCATGCCGCCGATCAGTACCGTCATCTCAGGAGCGGTCAGCGTCAACAGGTTGGCCCGGTCCAGGAGCAGGGTCTCGGCCGGCAACTTCTCTCCGCTTCGGAGGTAGTTGCGGAACCCATCTGCTGTCGGCTCGAGCACGGCGAACGACTCGACGTCGGTCTGCTCCTGCGAGGCGTCCGTGCGTCCCGGCGCGAAGGGAACCGTGGTGTCGACCCCGGCGTTCCTCGCCGCTTGCTCGACGGCCGCGCACCCGCCCAGGACGATCAGGTCAGCGAGCGAGATGCGCGTTCGGCCGGACTGCGAGGCGTTGAAGTCCTGCTGGATCTGCTCGAGGGTCTGCAGCACCGTGGCGAGTTCGGCCGGACTGTTGACCGCCCAATCCCGTTGCGGCGCAAGGCGAATCCGCCCCCCGTTGGCCCCGCCACGCTTGTCGGTGCCGCGGAAGCTTGCCGCCGACGCCCAAGCGGTGGAGACCAGCTGGGAGACGGACAGGCCCGATGTGAGGATCTTGGTCTTGAGGTCAGCGACGTCGTCGTCCGCGATCAGCTCATGGTCAACCGCGGGGACGGGGTCCTGCCACAGTTGCGGCTCCGGAACCCATGGACCGAGGTAGCGGGAGACGGGTCCCATGTCGCGGTGCAACAGCTTGAACCACGCCTTGGCGAACGCGAGCGCGAGCTCGTCCGGATGCTCGTGGAAGCGCTTCGCGATCGGCGCGTAGATCGGATCGACCTTCAGCGCGAGGTCCGTCGTCAGCATCATCGGGGCGTGCCTCTTCGACGGATCGTGAGCATCGGGCACAGTGCCCTGGGCCGAGGGATCCTTCGGAGTCCACTGCTTCGCACCGGCCGGGCTCGTCGTCAGCTCCCAGTCGTAGTTGAACAGGTTGTCCAGGAATCCGTTGTCCCACTTCGTCGGCTGGCTGGTCCACGCGCCCTCGAGGCCGCTGGTGACCGCGTCGGCGCCCTTGCCGCTGCCGAAGGTGTTCTTCCAACCGAGGCCTTGCTGCTCGATGGGGGCAGCCTCTGGTTCCGGGCCGATGTACTGGGCACCGGCTGCGCCATGGGTCTTGCCGAACGTGTGGCCGCCGATGATCAGCGCAAGCGTCTCCTCGTCGTTCATCGCCATCCGGCGGAAGGTCTCGCGAATGTCCTTGGCGGCAGCCAACGGATCCGGGTTGCCGTTGGGGCCTTCCGGGTTCACGTAGATCAGGCCCATCTGCACGGCGCCGAAAGGACCGGACAGTTCCCGGTCGCCGTGGTAGCGCTCGTCTCCGAGCCACGTGTCCTCAGGCCCCCAGAAGATCTCGTCGGGCTCCCAGATGTCCTCTCGCCCGAAGCCGAAGCCGAACGTCTTGAGCCCCATCGATTCAATGGCACAGTCTCCGGCGAAGACGAGGAGATCGGCCCAGGAGATCTTCCGGCCGTACTTCTGCTTGACCGGCCAGAGCAACCGGCGCGCCTTGTCGAGGCTCGCGTTGTCGGGCCAGCTGTTGAGGGGGGCGAATCGCTGATCGCCGGAGCCGCCGCCGCCCCGGCCGTCGGCGATGCGGTACGTGCCGGCGGCATGCCAGCTCATCCGGATGAAGAGCGGGCCGTAGTGGCCGTAGTCGGCCGGCCACCAGTCCTGCGACGTCGTCATCACCGCCATGACGTCCCGCTTCAGCGCGTCCAGGTCGAGGGTCTTGAACTCCGCCGCGTAGTTGAAGCCCTCACCTAGCGGATTGGACTGGGACGAGTGCTGGTGCAGAACCTGCAGGTTCAGCTGATTCGGCCACCAGTCCTGGTTCGTCCTGGGCGGAGTTGGCGTGGGAGTGGGGGAGGGGATTACTGGGTTTTCGCTTTCGCTGCCGCGGTCAGACACGTCGGTGCTTCTCCTTGCTCGCCGTTTCTCGCTGTTTCCATCTGGACGTTGTTGCGGTCAGCCGCCGGCCGCGGCGGACGTTGCCGCCACACACTCGGGACATCGGCCCCAGTAGATGACCTCGGCTTCGTCGATCTCGTAGCCCGAGTCGTCGGCAGCCGTCAGGCAGGGGGCATCGCCGACCGCGCAGTCGACATCGGCGATGGCACCGCACGACCGGCAGACGACATGGTGGTGGTTGTCGCGGACCCGCGCCTCGTAGCGCGCCACGGAGCCAAGCGGCTGGATGCGCCGCAGCAGACCCACGTCGGTCAGCGCGCGCAGCACGTCGTAGACGGCCTGGTGGGACACCTCGCCGAGATTCTCACGCACGACGCCGATGATCGAGTCCGTGTCTGCGTGCGGGTGATCGTGCAGCGCGGTCAGCACCGCGACCCGAGGACGCGTCACCCGCAGAGCAACCCCGCGCAGCATGCGCTCGAAGTCCGACGTCGTGGGCACGCTCCGAAGTGTGGCCTAGTTTCTGGAATCAATCAAGAATCGGGCGTCAGCCATCGACCTGGTGTTCGGCTCGGTTGTGCCCGATCTCATGCACGCCGAAGCGTTCATACTCACCTGGTAGTCGGTGGGGATCCGGCCGGTGCGGATCGATGAGTGGGGGTTGCCCGTGTTCGTCCATACGGTCGATGAGCAGGCGGAGGACAGCGAGGTCGGTGCCTGGTTCGAGCAGCAGCGCGCGACGTGGGGATATCTGCCGAACTACGCGGCGGCGTTCGCGAGCCGACCGGATGTCGCGCGCGCCTGGTCGACGCTGAACAAGACCGTCCGTGACGGCATGGATCGCCGCCGCTTCGAGATCGCGACCATTGCCGCAGCCCGCGCGCTCCGTTCCACCTACTGCACCGCCGCCCACGCCAAGTTCCTGCGAGACGTCTGCGACGACGAGCCAACGATGCGAGCGTTGGCGGGCGACCCTGCCGTCGAGACCCTCGACGCGACTGACCGGGCCGTGATGCGATTCGCCGCGCAGGTAGCGATCGACGCGTCGTCGATCGCCCAGCACGACGTCGACCAGCTACGCGATCAGGGCCTGACCGACGCCGACATCGCCGATGTCGTCTTCGCGGTTGCGGCCCGCAGCTTCTTCACCCGGGTCCTCGATGCCCTCGGAGTCCAGGCCGACCACCAGCTCGGTGCCTCCTTCGATCCCGCATTGCGAGAACAGCTCACCGTGGGCCGTCCGATCGCTCCCGACCCTGCCCAGTAGGCCACCTGCATCACCGCCCGGAGCCGAGGGTTCCCTGAAGTTGAGCAGGGATCTTGACGCAACCAATTGGTTGCCATACTATCGCAACCGTTCACTTGCTACTTGATGGAGGACGTCATGCCTTTCCCTGATCGCATCGAGCGCACCGTCGAGCTCGCTCACCCGCCGAGCAAGGTGTGGACGGCGCTGACCACAGCCGACGGCCTGGGTGCGTGGTTCGGCAACGAGGCGACGATCGACCTGCGCCCGGGTGGTTCGGGCTGGATGAGATGGACCGAGGGGTTCAGCGCCGACATGCGAGTGGAACGGGTGGAGGAGCCGACGGTGTTCGGGTTCACCTGGCACATCAACGGGCTGCCCGACGACGATCCGCGCCGTACCTATGTCGAGTTCACGCTCGAACCGGTCGGTGCGGGCACGCGCCTGACGGTGGTCGAGAGCGGTTTCGCCCAGCTGCCCGAGGACGCCTACCGGTCCGCGTACGACGGCAACGTCAAGGGCTGGGCGAGCGAGCTCGGCGAACTGGTCGACTACCTCGATGCCGCCTGACAAAGAGGCGATCGCCGAACAGGTCTTCAGCGCGCTGGCCGACCCGAGCCGGCGCGCCATCCTGGCCGCGCTTGCATCTGAGGGTCCGGCCACGGCCACGGATCTGGCCGATCGTCTGCCGATCACCCGACAGGCAATCGCCAAACACCTGGCCCTGCTCGCCGAGGCCGGCCTGGTGACGCCCGAACCCGGAGAGCGGCGCCGGGTGCGCTACCGGCTGCGCTCCGCCCCGATGCAGGTGGCCCAGCAGTTCCTGGCCGCCCTGGCCCGCGACTGGGACCGCCCCCTCGAGGCGCTGGCGCAGCACCTCAACCGATCCGCGCGCACGCCCACCACAAGCCCACTCGAACACGCCCGAGGACGTCATGGCTGACCACCGATTCACCTCCGCTTTCGCCGTGGACCGCTCCGCCCCGATGACGGGTGGCAGTACGGCTGCGCTGACCGCGACGCTCGGGCTGGCCGCCGCGTCGTGGGTCGTCGCCGTGTGGCAGATGAGCGGGATGGACATGGGTGTTGCGACGGGGCTCGGTTCGTTCGGGTTCTTCGTCGCGGTGTGGGTGTCGATGATGGCGGCGATGATGCTGCCGGGCGCGGCCCCGGCGGTGGTGCGACGCGTTCATGGCGGCGGTCGTGTGCCCGCGGTGTCGCTGTTCGTCGGGTCCTACCTCGCCGTGTGGACGCTCGTGGGCCTCGTCGTGTACGCCGTGTACGAGCCGCATGGGTCTGCCGCCGCCGGTGCGGTGGTGATCGGGGCAGGTGTCTATGAGTTGACGCCGGTCAAGCAGTATTTCCGGCGGCGTTGCCAGGAGAGCGTCCGTTCCGGCTTCGGGTTCGGGTTGTGCTGCGTCGGTTCGAGTATCGGGCTGATGTTGATGCTGGTGGCGGTGGGCGTCATGAGCGTGGCCTGGATGGCCGTCACCGCAGGCGTCGTCCTGGCCCAGAAGCTGCTGCCCCCGAGAGCGGCCATCGACGTGCCGCTGGCGCTGGCGATCGTCGGACTCGGCGTCCTGATCGTCATCGCGCCGTCCTCGCTTCCCGGACTCATCCCACCGATGTGAGACCTGACAAGAAGGAGACAAGCAGTGACCGATCACAAGACCGGAACACGTGAGGAGTGGCTCGCAGCCCGGCTTGAGCTGCTCGAGGCCGAAAAGGCGCTGACCCGGCGTAGCGACGAGTTGGCCCGGCAGCGGCAGGAGCTTCCCTGGCTTCGCATCGACAAGGAGTACGTCTTCGAGACCGACGAGGGCAAGGCGTCGCTCGCCGACCTGTTCCGAGGACGCTCGCAGCTGCTCATCTACCACTTCATGTTCGGGCCCGACTACACGGCAGGCTGCCCGTCCTGCTCGGCGATCGCGGACGGTTTCGACGGCTCGGTCGCGCACCTCGCCAATCACGACGTCACGCTCTGCGCGGTGTCGCAGGCTCCGCAGCCGAAGCTGCAGGCGTTCAAGCAGCGGATGGGGTGGACCTTTCCCTGGGCGTCTTCGTCCGGCAGCGACTTCAACTACGACTTCCATGTGGCGCACACCAAGCAGGAGTGGGACTCGGGAGCCGTCGAGTACAACTTTCGTACCGTCGACCTGCGGCTGCCGGAGACCGGTGAGGAGAATCCCTTCGTCACCGAGATCACGTCGAGCGTCGGAACCGACTGGCCGACGTACAGGCAACAAGGCCCGGGCGTGAGCGCGTTCGTGCTCGAGGATGGCGTCGTCTATCACACCTACTCGGCGTACGAGCGCGGGCTCGACGTCCTCTGGGGCATGTACCAGTGGCTCGACCGCGCGCCGCACGGCCGCAACGAGACCGACATGTGGTGGCGTCGCCACGACGAGTACGACAGCTAGTGGCGCCCACCTGTCAGACGGCGTGACCTCGCGCGAGCAGGCTCATGGTTTGTCCGAGCCTTCATGCTCGTCGGCCTGCACACCCCACGCGGGTCGGTAGTCGAAGTCCGTGGACGTGGAGATCTGGGTTCGTGTCGTGCCGCCGAACCGCATGGTCCAGATGTCGGCGTTCGGGTTGTCTATGCCGGATCGGTTGGTGAATACGAGGCTGGATCCGTCGGGCGACCATTGTGGGTTGGCGTTGCGTCGTCCGGTTGCTGCGTTGTCGGTGATCCAGCGAATCTTTGCGGTGCAGTCGGCGACCGATGTGCAGGTCGCCGGGACGGTGGCGAGATCGACGAAGGTCGCCGTTGGGTCGCCTCGCCCGTAGGACTCGAACAGGATCAGATCAGCAGACGCGCCGTGCTCGGCCTTGGACAGATCGAAGACGTCTGGTGCCAGATTCCAGGGCATCAGCTGTCGCAGGTCGGTGCCGTCCGGTGACATCCGGAACACCGCCGAGGCGTGGTCGGAGTCGCGGGTCCGCGTGAACGCGATGTACGTGCCATCTCGCGAGATGTTGGCGCGGCCGTCCTCATACACCCCGTCGATGCGGGCTGGGACAACCGTCGGACGTCGCTGCCGTCGAGGCGGGCCGTCCACAACACGGCCGACGCGGCATCGCCGGACTGCGGGTCGAACGGTCCGGACACCTTGATGTACGCGACGCGAGTGTTCGACAACCACGTCGGCGCGCCGACCGCTACGCATGGGTCCACGCATCCGACATTGATTTCGTGGTCCTGGGTTCCGTTCGGCCGGATCAGGTGGATCGTGGCCGACGTCGCGTCGTCGTGCTCGAAGACGATCCACTCTCCGTTTGGTGACACCCGCGCGTCGATGTCGACGTTGCCGGGCTGCGCAGGAGTCAGGTCTCGTCGGTGGCGCCCATCGGCTGAGGCGATCATGAGGTGTTCCGATTCATCAGTGCGGTTTGTCCACACGATTACGCCGGCTC
>WNGI01009941.1_pt1 | contig 17640 bp, 24 predicted proteins | sample 5400621 | NCBI WGS metagenome assembly WNGI01 (sample SAMN13153374, study PRJNA577476) | soil metagenome | isolation source: 20 cm soil or saprolite under Garry oak tree replicate 1 | place: USA:California | collected 2016-06-15 | reverse complement strand
ACGCCGGAGTAGAACCGATACGCTGATCTGAGCAGTGGCGACGAGCATCACCCCCGCCCGGGAGGATTCGCCCGAGGCGGGGGAGCTCGCGCCGACCAGGCGCGGCCGCTACAACGTCCTCACGCGCTATGACCGGCGCGTCCTCATGCTCATGGTGGGCATCCCCCTGCTCCTGGAGATCATCTTCATCTGGTGGCCGACTCTTTCGTCGATCCTCCTTTCCTTCACCAACTACAACGGCGTGGGCGAGGTGGGACCACAGAACTTTGTCGGCCTGAAGAACTACCAATTCCTGTTCTCGGGCTACACGCTCTTCTGGCCGGCGTTCTTCCACAACGTGATCTGGCTGGCGTGGCTCGCGTTCATCGCCACGCCGATCGGCATCTTCTTCGCCGTCCTCCTCGATCGCGAGCTAAGAGGCACGGCCTTTTACCAGAGCGTGTTTTTCCTGCCCGTGGTGCTCTCGCTCGTCATCGTCGGCTTCATCTGGGAGCTGCAGTTCAGCCCGACGGAAGGGTTCATCAACAACGCGTTCGGGCTGACGAAGGCGAACAACATCATCGACTGGCTGGGCAATCCGCGCATCAACCTGTTCGCGATCCTGATCGCGGCGAGCTGGCGTCACGTCGGCTACATCATGGTCATCTACCTATCGGGACTGAAGAGCGTTGACCCGACGCTGCGGGAGGCGGCCAAGGTCGACGGCGCCAACGAGTTCCGCACGTTCTTTCGCGTCATCTTTCCGGTCATGGCGCCGATAAACACCGTGGTCGCGGTGATCACGACGATCGAGGCGCTGCGCGCTTTCGATATCGCTTTCATCGTCAACCAGGGCAAGAACGGCCTCGAGCTTCTGTCGATCCTGATCACCAACAACAGCATCAGCGAGGCGAGCCTGGTCGGCTTCGGCTCGGCCATCGCAGTGATCCTGCTCGTGATCTCGCTGGGGCCGATCGTCGTGTTTCTGTCGCGCGTCATGAGGACGACCTCGTGAGCGCCGCCGTCCGCGCGCCCCGGATCCGCCCGGCCCGCGTCGCCCTGCATGCGTTTCTGCTCGCGATGGCGGCCCTGTGGATCTTTCCGCTCTTCTGGGCGATCTACTCGTCGCTGAGGCCCATCAGCGACACCATCCAGCACGGCTACCTCTCCTGGCCTACAGGCGGTCTCAGCCTCGTCAACTACCAGACGCTCTGGACCCAGGGCGAGCTGCCCTACTTCTACCTGAACACCCTGGTGATCGCCGTCCCGGCCGTCATCCTGACTCTGCTCCTGAGTTCGATGGTCGCGTTCGCCTGCACGCAGTTCAGCTGGCGCTTCAACCTCGCGACCCTGATGATCTTCACGGCGGGCAACCTGCTGCCGCCGCAGGTGATCATCGTCCCGCTATTTCGCATTTACCTCAGCACGCCGCATTTCCGATCCTCACCGACAACACATTGCTCTACGACCAGTATCTCGGGATCATGCTCATCCACATCGTCTTCCAGACCGGCTTCGCTACCTTTGTGCTCAGCAACTACATGAAGACGATCTCCAAGGAGATCACCGAGTCGGCGATCGTCGACGGGGCGCATGTGCTTCGGATCTGGTGGAACATCGTGCTTCCACTGTGCAGGCCGGCGCTCGCTGCGATGGCAACCCTGCTCTTCACCTTCATCTACAACGACTTCTTCTGGGCGTTGATCCTCATGAAAACCGGTGACAAGCGACCGATTACCAGCGCGCTGAACAACCTCCAGGGCGAGTTCTTCGTCAACAACAACCTGATCGCCGCCGGCGCGCTGCTGGTCGCGATCCCTCCGATCCTCGTCTACATCTTTCTGCAGAAGCAGTTCATCGCTGGCCTGACGCTTGGCTCAACCAAGGGTTAACCCAGCCGAGCCGCTCCTGGGGGCAACGCTGCCGCACATCGCTTACGGCGGCGACTACAACCCCGAGCAGTGGCCGGAGCAGGTCTGGCATGAGGATGCGCGCCTGATGAAGGAAGCGGGCGTCAACCTGGTCTCCCTGGGCATCTTCTCGTGGTCACGACTCGAGCCCGCCGAAGGTGAGTTTGAATTCGCCTGGTTCGACCGCGTGATGGATCTGCTTCATGATGCAGGTGTACGCGTCGACCTCGCCACCGCGACAGCGTCTCCCCCACCGTGGCTGTCGCACCGTCACCCCGAGATGCTCCCTGTCCTCGCCGACGGCGTGAAGCTGTGGCCTGGTGCCCGGCAACACTACTGCCCGAGCAGTTCCGTGTACCGCTCCGCCGCACGCAGCCTCGTCGAGGCGATGGCGAATCGGTACGGGAAGCATCCGGCCCTGGCGATGTGGCACGTCGGCAATGAGTTCGGATGCCACGTCCCCGCATGTTGGTGCGATGTGTCTGCCGAAGCGTTTCGGGTATGGCTTCGCGACCGCTACGGCTCGATCGCGGGGCTGAACGAGGGATGGGGAACGGACTTCTGGTCGCAGCGCTATTCCGCGTTCGAAGAGATCCTTCCTCCGCGCCGGACGCCGACCTGGCCCAACCCGACCCAGCAGCTCGATTTCATGCGGTTTTCCTCAGACACTCTGCTCGAGTGCCATGAGGGTGAGCGCGAGATCCTGACCAGGGTCACTCCCGACATTCCCGTGACCACCAACTTCATGAGCTTCTTTAAGCCGCTCGATTATTGGAAGTGGGCTGAGCGCGAGGATATCGTGAGCAACGATTCCTACCCTGACCCTTCGGATCCGCGCTCAGCCATGCGCGCCGCCATGGCGGGTGACCTCATGCGCTCGCTCGGCGGCGGCCGGCCCTGGATCCTCATGGAGCAGACCACGAACCGCGTCAACTGGCGCGACGTCAACGTGGCGAAAGCCCCTGGGCAGATGCGGCTATGGAGCTACCAGGCGGTCGCCAGAGGCGCCGACGGCGTGATGTTCTTCCAATGGCGGCAGTCGCGGGCTGGAGCCGAGAAGCATCACAGCGCCATGGTGCCCCACGGCCCGCTCGACGCTTCGCCTTCATGGAAGGAGGTCGTCCGGCTTGGTCACGAGCTCAGCCGCCTCGACTCGGTCTGCGGCTCGCAGAGTCGAGCCGACGTGGCCGTGTTGCTCGACTGGGACTCGTGGTGGGCCCTGGAGCTGCCCTCCAAACCATCCAATCGCGTTCGTCAGGTCGACCAGATCGAGACCTACTACCAACCGCTGTTCGACTGGAACGTGACCGTCGATTTTGCGCGGCCAAGCCACGATCTGTCGCGCTATCGCCTGGTCCTCGTCCCCAACCTCTACCTGGTCAGCGATGAGGCCGCCGCCGGGATCGTCCGCTTCGTCGAGTCCGGCGGCACGCTGGTCATGTCGTTCTTCAGCGGCATCGTCGACCAGGCTGAGCACATTCGGTTGGGCGGTTATCCAAAGCCCTTCATTGAGCTGCTCGGCCTCCGGGTCATCGACTTCCATCCATTGGCCGTCGACCAGGAGGTCGAGCTCGAATTCAATGACGGGAAGCGCGCTCGGGGCGACCTATGGAGCGAGCACATCGAGCTCGCCGGGGCGGAGGCGGTCGCAACGTTCAGCAGCTCTGAGCTGGCCGGACGTCCGGCCATTACTCGTCGCGCTGCCGGTTCAGGGAGTGCGTACTACCTCGGCACCCGACCAGACGCCCGGACAATGGAACGTTTGCTGCAGATGGCCTGCGCCGACGCGGGTGTCGAGCCCGCCGCCGAGATGCCACAGGGGGTCGAGGCGGTGAGAAGGCAGGGACGTGGGAAGTCGTTTCTCTTCGTACTCAACCACCGCGAGATCGAGGTCGATGTCCCGCTCAGCGTCGCCGGCCACAACCTGCTCGACGGCAGCGACTTGCGCCCTGGATTGATGCGGCTCCCCCCGCGTGGGGTGGCGGTTATCCGGGAGGGCTGGTAACCGGACGCAGGCGGATCACCGGAATCTCGCGGTCGGTGACCTTCTGGTATTTGCCGTAGCCCGGTGCGACGGCCACCACTTTGGAGTACGCGGCGTCTCGCTCGGCGCCCTTGAGCAGCTCCGGCCTTGCCTGGAATTTGCGATTCCCGATCTCGAGCCAGACCTTGTCCGGGTTCTTGGCGAGATTGACGAACCAGCCCGGGTGCGTTGCGGCGCCGCCCTTGGAACCGATGACGAGCCACGCCCCGTCACCCTCGGCGAAGCCTCCCAGGACGTGCGTGTACTCCTTGCCCGTTTTCGCCCCGATGGTCGTCAGCAGGACGAGCGGAAAGCCCCTCATCGTCGGCGGCTCAGGGCCGGCGTTCTTGCGGTACCGAGTGATCTGCCCCGCCATCAGCGGCTGGAGGTACTTGATCAGGCCCCACGGTGTCCGCGAGCCCCGGGTGCCCCGCGGTGTGATCTCGAGCTTCTTGATAGGGTCGGCCATCGACAACAAGGCTAGAAGATTACCCGCGACCTGGATTGTCGGCTACGGCGGTGACAACCGCTGCGTTGACCGGGCGCCCGTTGATCGTGCAGGAGACGGTCGTCGTGGCGTTGTAACCGACGTCCGGCTGTACCGTCGCGCTGCACGTCCCGATAACCTGCTTGCTGACGGGGTCGCTCATCGTGAAGACGATGGTCGATGCGGCGCGGGCGCCGGTGGCGCCGCCAAGGTTTTTCAGCTTGGCAGAGACGATGCACTGTGACGCGCAGGTCGATGTGTCCACCGACACCACCGTGTAGATCGGCGGCAAGGTCGACAGGTTGCTGAAATTGAGCACATCAGACGGAGCATTGATTCCGAAGTCGCGATCGACCTTGGTGTATCGCAGGTCGGCATCAGTGATCCCGTCGACAACGACGCCTTCTTTGAGGTGCACGCGCAGCAGCTCGTACGGCGCGGTGGATGCGATGTACACATCCGCCCGAACCCCGGAAAGCTTGACCGCATCGACCCCACCCACCGGCTGGTGGTCTGTTCGCGTCGTCACCGCGGGCCCGAGAAAGTTCGTGCGGAAGACGGCGCCGTCGGTGAGGTCGGGCAGGCTCGGCACCAGGCCCGCGGTGTCCTTCCACCATGCGTTGCCCGCAGCTTTGGCGATGCTCTGGGAAAGAGGGTCGGTCCCGAGGTGCTTGGCGAGGAATGCCTGGCCGCGAAAGTAGGCGTCTCCGCCGATGATGATCGCCTCGACCTGGTTGGTGCTCGACTTGACCGTGACATGCCGTGTCGCGGGCCGAGTCAGCTGCATGTCGATGGTCCAGCGCGTTCCGTCCGCGGTGTAGTCGCCGGCCAGCTCAAAGCTATTCGCCGACGACAACATCGACTGCACACCGCTTTCCAGGGCACGGGTCGCCGGCAGCCCGAACGGGTCGCACGCCGCAGTCAAGGCGACGAGCAACGCCAGCACTGGAATGAGCTTTATGGGAGCAGTCATCGTGATCCATTCGGGTAACGGGTGGAGTTGAATACGCGTTACCCGACCATGGCGGCGAAGCGACGAACTGTCAACATCCGCGGCCGCGAGTATCCCGTCCTGCTTCCCAGTATCCGCGACCCACGCCTTCATGTCGCCGTCGTGCTCCTGACGCTCCAGGCTCTCGGCCAGACGGTGCTCAACTTCCGGCTGTCGATCGCGCAGATCCTGATCTGCCTTGCGACCGGCGCGCTGATCGAGTTCGGATACGGCTTCTTCAAGGACAAGGTGATCCTGTGGCCGGCGAGCGGCCTGCTGACCGGCAACAGCGCGGCGTTCATCCTTCGCGTCCCCGGCACGTTTCACGGCCAATGGTGGAGCACACGGGGGATGTGGATCTTCATCGGCGTGGTCGCCGTCTCCATGGCGTCGAAGTATCTGATTCGGTGGCGCGGCCGGCACATCTTCAACCCCTCCAACCTCGGCCTCGTGCTCGCCTTCGTGGTGCTCGGGCCCCAGTACACAGAACCGCAGGACCTGTGGTGGATCCCTATGGGGCCCTGGATGATCGTCACCTACGCGATCTTGATCGGCGGCGGGCTCTTCATCGGCTGGGAGCTGAAGCTTCTCGGGCTCGAGCTGGGATACATGGCGGCTTTTGCGCTGTTCGTCGCCTTGGCGCTGATCCCGGTGCCGGACCACTGCATGATCGCCAGCTGGTACGCAACGCCGATGTGCGGCCAGCAGCTCTGGCAGATCCTCGTGACCTCGCCGGAGGTATTGATCTTCGCGTTTTTCATGGTTCCGGATCCGAGAACGGTTCCGGACGGCCAGGCCGGGCGCCTTGTCTTCGGGGTCCTGGTGGCGTTCCTTTCGGTCGTCCTGTTGGGACCCACGACGCTGGAGTTCTGGACGAAGACCGCTATCCTCGCGAGCCTTGTCTTCGCATGCGCCGGCCGTTTCGCCCTGGCCCGGCTCTTGGCGCCGTTGGAAGAGGGCGGCGGCCCCGTCGAGGCGATCCGCAGGCTGGGTCTCGGCGCTCCGGTCGCGCTCGGCGTGAGCCTGCTGCTGCTCGCCGCGCTGCCCCTGTCGGCCGAGTTCTCGCTACACGGAACCATCCCGGCGCCCGAATTGCCCGACGGCACCCGCCCGACGCTCGCCCTCGTCATCGGCCCGAATGCTGTCGACATCGGGTCGTGGACGGTCAACGCAGCTGGCCAGGCGCTTCCGCCTCCGGGCGGCACCACGCCGGCGCAAGCGTCATCGAGAGTGTGGTTCCTGCCCCCAATTCCGCGCGTCACATTGCCGGGCAACGTCACCGCGTTCGATTCGACGATCACCCAGGCGGAGGCCGACACCTGGGCGCGCCAGGTCGTGCTCGACCTGATGATCGAGTCGGAAGCACGACGTGCGCACGACCTCACGCTCGCATCTGTAGGTGCCACCGGCGACGGCCTGAAGGAGTTCACGGACGTTATCAAGCAGGACATCAAGGCCGGCAAGAGCGTCCAGAAGACCTACAGCTTCGATCGCGTCCAGCTCACGCTGTTCCTCCCCAAGCTGAGCACTCAGGCGAGCAGGTTGGTCGGCGTGAGCTTGCATGGGACTTCGACCTTGATCACCCGCGACGCATCGGGGAAGGTCCTCTCCCAGCAGGCGCAGCCCTACGCGAAGAGCTGGGGCCTCGGCGGATCGAGCGCCAACCCGGACCCGATCATCAACGACTACAGCGACCTCAGTCTGGCCTAGCGGCAGCCGGTATCCCTTTCGGCTCGTACACCGCCGGCGGCTCGATGCCGAAGGTGTCGGCAAGTCTCACGAACAGGTTGAACAGAGCCGCGTCGTACGCGGCCTCCGCGATCTGCTCGTCGCTCCAACCCGCATCGCGGAGCTCTTGAACCTGCTCGTCCGTGACGCGGTAGGCGTGACGCGTGATCGTTTCCACGAAGTCGAGCAGCAGGCGATGCGGCCGGTCCAAACCCGCCGCGTCGATGTCGCCGTTGCGAAGCGCTTCCGCGACCGGCCCGTACGCCTCGCCCTGCAACTGCAGGAACCAGCTATGCGAGCTGAGTCAATAACGGCATTTGTTCAGCGCGGAGACGTACGAGGCGACCATCTCGTGCTCGGCGCGGGTGAGCGCCCCGTCCGTGAAGTGAAGACGCGACGCGGCGTCGACGGCGGCAAGGAAGTCTGGCCGCAGGCTCATCGTGCGCAGGATCTCCGGCACGACCTTGGCCACGCTGCGCTCCTTGCTGCGCGCATAGATCTCAGCCAGCGGCCCTTGCGCCTCCGAATCGGCGACCGTCTTGATGCGTGCCACTCGCCCGGGTAACGACTCCCGCGCGCCGACGGTTACGAGAGTCTTCCCCATTCATGGGGAAGTACCGGCCTAAGGCCGGGGATGGGGCTCCTGCAGCCCGTCCCAGGACCAGTGCGGCATCGGCTGGTCCGGATCGACGCGTGCACCGGCCGGCGCATAGGAGTTGACCTCGCGCGTCGCCCAGTGGATGTACTCGCTGAGCGCGCGGCGAAACTCGGGCTCGCGGGGGAGCTCAGCGTCGTCCATGGCCTGGATGAAGCATGTCTCGAAGCGGTCCCCCATCTCGTCGGGTGCGCCCTGGCCGGCATGGATGGTGAGCATCCCCGAGTGACCACCGAGCGCGTTCGAGTAGCGAGGAGGGCCTCCCAGGACCTCAGCCCAGTAGGAGGCGAGGTTCTCGACGTGGTGAGGGCTGAGACCATGGGAAAAGGGGTGGTTGAGCTCCGGGTCCTGGAGGCAGCGTTCATGGGTCGCCGCGGCCAGGGCGAGGAAGGCCTGCTCGCCTCCGGCGAACTCGTAGAGGGAGGGACGCGCCATTCCCTCAGCTCGAGGGGGTCACGCGGAGGACGGGGATCTCGCGGTCGGTTTTCTTCAGGTAGCCGGCGTACACCGGCGCCACCTTGACCACCCGCCCGTAGGCTTGCTCGCGGTCCGCGCCCACGAGGGAGTCGCACCTGGCGCGGAACTTGCGATTGCCTACCTGGACCCACACCTTGTCTGGATTCTTGGCGATGTTGTGCAGCCATGCAGGGTGCGTCTCCGATCCGCCCTTCGACGCCACGATCAGCCAGGTGTCCGGTCCGTCCGGAAATCCTCCGAGGGCGTGGGTGCGCTCTTTGCCGGAGCGGGCGCCGATCGTAGTCAGCACCAGCACCGGGGCGCCCATGAACAGCTCCTGCTCGGGACCTGCCGCCTTCTGATAGCGCGCGATCTGACGACGGAAATACGGCCTGGCGAGTTTCAACATGAAACCGCCCATGACCTTGTCGCCGCGAGTTCCCTTCGGCGGAACGTGGATCTTGCGAGAGTCTTCTTCAGTCATCTCAGCCTCCGATGCTCGACGGTACAGCAGCCTTCGCCGTGGCGCAAACGGCCGCACCTCCCCATCGGTCGGGACTCGCCCGCAGAGGTTCATCTGTTGACGAATTGGGCCGCAACGCCGGGTAAAGGGTCTACATTGGCAGTGAGCCCCACGTACACGCGCCACAGGAGCCCCAATGCCAACACCAGCCCGCCCAGGTCACTGCTCACTCTGTGGCCTGACCTCTCTCAGCGATCCCTGCATGCTCTGTGAGCGCGACCACGACCGGCGGATCGTCAAGACGCGGGCTCGGGCGGAGCGCGAGCGCACCAGAGTCCAGGTCGCGCTCCAGGTCGGGGATCTCGCGTGACAAGACGATTGGGAAAGGCAACCGTCGACGTGCGAGGACAGGCCGTGATGTTCGTCTTGTTTGATGATGGGAGAGCAACCTGCGAGCACGTGGCCGCGGGAGCGCTGTCGGTTTCCAGTGGTCATGGACACCTCTCGGCGCGGAGGCATCAGGCCGAACCTTTCACGATTCACCGATGCGCGCGCTGCCACCGCCTGTTCGGACCCTAAAGCCCAGGCGAGTGCCGGCTGCGGCGGTCAATTCCGGCCATTCAAAGGCGCGAGTGCCGGCCCCCGCGGCAATCGATCAGGAAAGGGGTCCTTATTGGGACGACTTTAGAACCGCGCTCCTGAACTCGAATCTGTCGTTCTGAACGCACGTACTCGGCGCGAGGCGTTAGTAGAACTGACAAATCTAACTCCGCGCTACCTGGTCGCTTGGGCGGCGTCGAGCAGACCAATGAATACCGGGTGTGGCGAGCCTGGCGCGGATCGGAGCTGCGGCTGATAGAGCGTGCCGACGAAGAAGGGATGGTCGTTTCGCTCGATGGCCCTGACCTCGCCGGTCGCGTCGGTGGCTGCGATGCGCATCCCATGTTCGCCGGCGATGTGCTGCAGCTCGGGCGCCAGCCCATAGGAGCAGGTCGTGTGCTCGACGGCAACGCGGTTGCCGTACAGCCGTGCGAGCAGCGAGCCGGGCGTGAGCTCGACGGTGATGGTCTGGTCTAGCAAAGAACAAGCGAGCAGGGTGATGACCGGCGTCCCTCCCGGGCCGTACTCTGCGTGGGCGGCATCACCAATCCCCGCCAGAGTCCGAGCGTGCTCGACCAGCACGTGCTGAAAGCCGCCTCAAGTGCCGACGAGCGGGATGTTGCGCTCGCGTGCTTCCCTGACGACGGAGTGAGCCGCCTCAGGATCGCGGTACGGGGAGCCAGGTCCCACGATGACGGCCGATGTAGCCGCAGCAATCCGGAACGGGTCGCGAATCGTGTCAGTGGGCACGACCCGGACTTCGATTGGGGTGCGCCGATTGTCCGAAGCATGTTCCAGAGCAGCGACGGTCGCGCGATGGTAGCGGTGATCGGCCGGCAGATCGATCAGGACTGTGACGACGACGGCGCGCACCGATGAACGTTAGCAGCTAGACGACGGGAGTTCAAAAGTAGCCAAAAAGGGTGGCTAGCGGGATTTGAACCCGCGACACCCAGATCCACAATCTGGTGCTCTGCCTGCTGAGCTATAGCCACCACGGCGCGGCCGAACGAGGCGGCCTGGGGAAGGAGACGATTCTACCCGGCCTGATGTACCAGAATTGAATTGATGTCAAGCGCCGCCGAACTCGACCAGATGATCAAGTCGGGCGAGCTGATCGAGTCGACGAATGAGATGACGCCCGAGTACCTCCGTGAGCTGAAGCACACCCTGATCGTGTCCGGCGACACCGAGCTCATCTCCGCCCCCGCGTACTACCTCGCCGCCAAGCGCGCTCCCTCGATCAACGCCTTCATGACCGGCATCGCGATCATCCAGGACGAGCTCGCGCACGCCCACATCGCTTATCACATCCTCGAGGAGCTGGGCGAGGACCAGGAAAAGCTGATCTTCAGCCGCGACCCGAAGAGCTTTCGCTACCCCTACGCGTTCGACGTTCCACTCGACAGCTGGACCGAGCTCGTGGTCGCGAACGGGTTCTACGACCAGGCCGGCTTCTGCCTCCTCGGCGACATCCACGACAAGTGCTCCTACGGGCCATGGAAGCGCGGACTGAACAAGGTGATGCTGGAGGAGAACTTCCACCTGCGCAACGGCCGTACATGGATGAAGCGCATCAGCGCTGCCGGCGGCGCTGCGAAGGACGAGCTGCAGCGCGCGGTCGACTGGATGTTCCCGCTCAGCGTCGAGTGGTTCGGCCTACCCGATTCGATGAAGATGCACTCGACGCAGCTCGAGTACCGCCTCAAGGGATTGACCAACGACCAGCTGCGGCAGTGGTGGCTGTCGACGGTCGTCCCCTACTGCGAGCAGATTGGTGTCAAGGTCCCCGCCCACAAGGAAACGCGCGAAGGGAAGGACGTGTGGGAGCTCGACTATCCGTTTCCCTCCGAGTTCGACGCCGAAGCCAAGCGCTGGGACTTCAATCAGCCCATCACCTGGGACGACGTCCTCGTCCGCTGGCGCGCCCGCGGGCCCCGCAACGCCGAGATGGTCGCGATGTTCCAGGAGGAATTTCACAACTTCCGCAAGACGCACAAGCGAGAGTCTTGAGCGAGCGCCTGTGGGCCGCGCTGGCGGAGGTCGAGGACCCCGAGATGCCAGTGAACCTCGTCGACCTGGGGGTCATCTACGGCATAAGCGAGCAGGACGGAGTGGTGGAGGTCGACCTGACGTTCACGGCAATGGGATGTCCAGCCTCCGACTTCATCCTCGAGGACGTACGCGAGAGATTGCTGCGCGAACCAGGCGTCAGTGAGGTGCGGGTGAACGTCGTCTGGGATCCACCGTGGACGACCGCCCGCATGACTCAGGCAGGCCGCGACGCGCTCGAGGCCTGGGGCCTGGCCGTATGACCTCGGGTTACAAGCGGGTCAGCGGAGACGCGGTGGAGTACGAGGTCTTTGCGCGCAAAGCGCGCGTCGACGCGCTGCATCTCGTAGGCAGCGTCGTCGCGCCCGACGACGACCTGGCAATGGCATACGCGCGGGCCACCTACGACGAAGAACGCTGGTGCGAGATGGCTATCGTGCGCAAAGAGCACGTGATCGAGCTTTGGCGACCAGGAGAAGCGTGAGGCCCCTCCGGCGCCTCATCCCGCGGCGCCCCATCCCCCGGCTTCGCCGGGTACTTCCCCATGAATGGGGAAGAGTTCCACCTGCCCTTTCATTGGGAGGAGTTACTTGAGTCTCTCCGACCTCGTCCTGAGCATCGCCGACAACAAGCAGATGCTCGGCCTGCGCTACGCCGAATGGGCCACGCGCGCGCCGTCGCTGGAGGCCGACATCGCCGCCGCCGCGATGGGCCTCGACGACCTGGGCCACAGCCGCGTTCTATACGGCTGCCTCGAGCCGCTGGGCGACGATCCGCGCGGTCCCGAGCGTGAGTCGGAGGCGGGCAGCCTTCGCAACCTCGCCTACTTCGACGAACCCTGGAGCGAATGGAGCCAGTTCGTGGCCGCCAACGCGATCCTCGACACCGCGTTCACGGTGATGATCGAGTCTTGCGTCGGTGGCTCGGTAGAGGTCCTGCAGCACCGCCTCCGCAAGATGCTGATGGAGGAGCGCTACCACTTCCTCCACGGCCGCAGCTGGCTGCGCTCGGGAATCGACGAGGCGCCGTTGCAGCGCGCTTGGCGCGAGGCAATCGAGTTCTTTGGTCCGCCCGACGGCGAGACCGAGACGCTGCATCGCGACGGGAAGCTCGGCATGGGCCCGGCGCAGCAGCGGACACGCCTGGAGGAACAGCTCGAGGTGAAGGCGCCTGGAGTCGACATCGACTGGAAGGCCTGGGATCCGATCCGCCGCCGGAGCGCGCGCGGCGCGATCGACGAGCACACCTTTGGCATGCTCAGGGGACTGGAGGAGAAGAAGTACGCGCCGGCCACCGCGAAGAGCTGAGCCGGCTTCCGCCCCTCGCCCTGACCCTCGCCCTGAAGCAGCGAGGGAGATGCCGCGGTGTCCCCACTGCCGAGAGACAGACGCCGAGGTCATCTCACTATTCGGGACCCAGGCGATGACGCTTCAGTACCGCTGCAAGCGATGCGGCACGGTCTTCGAAGCGATCAAATACGACTAGGCGTCCTTTCCCTGTGACGATCGCCGCCGGCGCATGACCGCCAGCGGCAGCCCGGCCAGCACGACCAGCACGATCAGCACCGCGACGATGATCGGTAGCAGCTGGCCGCCGCCCACCGTCACAGCTCCTGGCGCCGGCGACGTCGCCGCGTAACCGGCGGCGAAGTAGCCGAACGTGGTCGTCCTGGCGACGATCGTGAACGGCTGTCCCGGCTGCGAGCGCTGCAGCTTGGTCCACGGTCCCTCGGGTGCCGCCGCCTGGTAGATATCAGACGGATCGGGCTTGAGGTTCGAGTAGACCAACACCAGGTTGGCGGGTTTTTGGGGGTCGAGCGGTGCGCTCGCAGTGACGTGATAGGCGTTGGTGACGAACTGAATGCCTGCCGGCTGAGGACAGCCGTCGAGTGGTGTCACATCGACCGTGATCGAGGTCTTCCCGTCGACCACGAACGCGCCCGGCAGAAAGCCGATGACGAGCTGGCCGTCGTCCGTGAATGCCGAGTTGGGATCACTCGAGCCGTCGATGACCTTGATCGCGATATGTCCCGAGCTCGGCTTGAGGTTGGCTCCGGCCTGGGGCGGCGGGCAAGTCCAGTTGTATGGCTGCGTCGGGCCGAACCCGTCGTAAAAGCCAGGCGCGACCATCCACGCGGCAACCGCGTAGACGCCGGCCGCGAGGGCCAGCATGGAAGCCCGTTTCACAGAGCGAGGTCCGCGAGCACGTGGCCGAGGATCGGGCCGACCAGATCCCGGCATGCCCATCGCCAGAGCGCGAGCAGCAGCCCGGCGGCGGCTACGGCACCGAGAAACTCGGGCGGATGCGACAGCACATGGGCCAGCGTCCAGAGCACCGTGCTGCCGGTGATCGCCAGGGGTGCGCCGCCCAACTCTTCAAGGGCCGCGTAGAGGGCGCCGCGAAACGCGAGCTCCTCCCCGATCGAGACCACCACGGCACCGAGCGCCAATCCGGCGGGCAGCAACGGAGCCGCGCCAGAGCGCGCCGCGGCAGGCAAAAGGAGTACCGCCCCGAGGGCCATGCCTCCCAGGATCCGGAGGCCGAACCGAGAGGTGCCCAGGCCGAGGCTTGCGGGCGACCAGCCGACCGCCGCCACGCCGAGGACCGCGCCGCCGACCACGAGCGCGGCCTGCGTCAAACCTGGCTGCCGTGCGATTTCGGCGCGCGACCACTCCGCGATCAGGACGAACAGCGCGACCGCGCCGGCGCGCAGCGCCGTGCGGCTCCTGACCGCCGCGATCAATCGACCAGTCGCTCGGGCGACGCGTACACGTTGAACCGCTGGCCGCGAAGAAAGCCGACCAGCGTCTGCCCAAACTCGCGCGCCAGCGCAACGGCCAGGCTCGAAGGGGCTCCCACCGCCGCGAGCACTGGGATCCCGGCCGTGATCGACTTTTGAACGATCTCATAGCCCGCCCGGCCGCTCACGACAAGGATCGACTCGTTGGCCGGCAGCCGGCCGTCGAGCAGCATGCGGCCGGCGACCTTGTCGACCGCGTTGTGGCGTCCGACGTCCTCTCGGGTGCAGATCGATTCGCCCTCCGGAGTGAAAAGGCCGGCCCCGTGAAGGCCGCCTGTGCGTTCGAAGACCCCCTGGCCGGTGCGCAACCTCTCAACCAGCTGTGGAAGCAGCGCGGCTGACACGCGCGGTCCGGCCGGCAGCGGCGCCAGGTCTCGGCGCAGGTCTTCGATGAGAACCGCCCCGCAGACACCGCATGCCGAGCTCGCCAGCATCGAGCGCTCCGGCTTGCGGCGCGGCGCTTGGGTCAGGTGGATGTCGACCTGGTTCGAATCGACGATTGATGCCTCGACATCTATCGCGGGGTCGGTCTCACCCGACTCGGCGCTGATGCGAATCTTCCGAATCGCGTCGAGCGAGCGTGCGATGCCCTCGGCGTAGAGCAGGCCGAGCGCCAGCTCGATGTCCTGGCCGGGCGTGCGCATGACGACCGAAAGCGGCTCGCCGTCGAGCATCAGCTGCAGCGGCTCTTCGGTAACGACCGCGTCGGGCGCCTCGCTCCATCTGCCTGCATCCCACTTGCGAATGCGCAAGCCGGGTGCTGCTGGTCTCGTCATCCTTCGGCGACACGCAGCTGGCGCGCGGATCGTGGCACCGCCGTCGTGATCGCAAATCCACGCCACGAGGTGACACGCTCAGCCTTCAGGTCGATGACAGGGGGAACCTCCGCGAGCTCGATGCCGTAACGCTCGGCGATCGCGTCTCCGTCGTTCGACGCGGCGAAGCTTCCGCGCACACACGCCCCGACCATGAGCGACGGCCGGAAACGATGATGGGACTCGACGACCAGCGCGCCGGGCGATCCCGCTCGTGGACGTCCACTGGTCGGAGCCACCGTGACGCGGCCGCGTTCGACCTCCCAGAACGCGGGCCGGATGACGGGCATCCCTCCCTCGATCCAGCACGCGTAACCGCGCGAGACTCCCGCCAGCCGGCGGCTGACCTCGGCGGGCACAGCCGGGACGCGGGCGGCCTGGGCGGACGGGAACGGAGCGCCAACAACCGTGTCGGCGTCGCTGAGCCGAAGTCGTAGCACCACCCGGTTGTAGGGCATCCATTCGCGCGGCAACCGCAAGATGTCGAGCGCGTATCCAGCAAAGAACGGAGCGTTGCGCAGCGCATAGCCCGCCATGCCCAGGAAGTAACCGGGACCGTCGAGGACCGCGCGGATGTCGTTGGACAGGCTCAGTGGGTCGTACACCTCAAGGGCGCCCCGAAGCAAGACGGCCTTCGAGCCGCCGTCGACGAGGAAGGCAGCCCTCGGGTCGCGTTTGGCGATGATCGTCTTGGCGGCGTAGCGCGAGGTGGTCATCCACAGCGAGCCGGCGGCGAAGCTGAACACGGCGGGGTTGACGAGCGGCAGCCGCCCCGAACGGAGTGCGAGCATGCCGATCGAGGTCTTGCCCAGGACCGCGCTCGCCTCTCGAGTCAGTCGCATCGAAGCAACTTTAGAGGCTCCCTTGAGGGCTTCTCGACCGGGCCTCAAGACTCCAAGCTCTCTTTGATCTCTTCGAGCGCATGCTCGAGGCGCCGCCTCACCACGCCGTCCAGGCGTCGTGCGACCGCGGCGCCGATCACCGAGGCTGGCGGTTCGTAGGCGATGCGAAGCTCGATCCGGACGCCGTCCCGCGTCTCGGTGAATGTGAAGCCGCCTTGCTGCTTGATGAGGCCCGACTCCGAGGCCCAGCCGATCTCGCGTCCACGCCTCCAGCGGTTGAGGCGGAGCACATTCTTGAGAGGCACGCCGAAGGCAAGCATCTCGATGTTGAAGCGGGCCCCGAGTCCCTTCGTCTTCGGGCCTACGGGTTCCCAGCGGTTGACGCCTTCGAGGACCTCGGCGACATGGCGGTGGTCGGCGAAGTAATCGAAGGCGCGCTCCGGCGTCGTCTTCACGTTCACCGCCGAGCTGAACTCGAGCCGCGCCACCCCACGAAGATATGAGAGTGGTGGTATGGGACAGCGGCCGTGTCTCCGTCGAAGCGTCGGTCGGAGTGCCGCGCACGGTCAGCGGCGCGAAGCTGCGAGACGCTTACGTCGACGCGATCAGCGCCCTGACCTTCGGCCTCATACGCTTCCGCGGCAACTCGATCGTGAGTGGCCCGCTGACCTTGCTCAGCTTCGGCCAGCCGAAGGTGACGCGCAACTCTGTCGACTGGCCCATACAGGGTGGCTTGCTCGCCCGCGGGGCCGGGGGACACTGGCGGCTCCAGGCTGCCGGTGGCCGGGTGGAGGCCAGCGTCACCGATTACTCGCCCAGGCTGCCGCGACCCCTCTACGTGGCAACCCACCTTCGTGCGCACCAGCTGTTCACGCGGCTCTACCTCCTGCGCCTGCGTGGCCGCAATCCACTGCCCGGCGCCCCCGCTCCACCCGCCGACCGCTTTCGCGCCGGCACAGTGGATCTGGCGTTTTGCCTGACGCTCGCGGGTTTCCGCGGCCGGCACCGTCTGCGGCGCTTGCTGTTCGTCCTTGCCGCGTATCACGTCGCATGCTGGAGCATCTCCGGCCGCACTCTGGGTGGGCTGGTCATGGGTCAGCGCCTGGCCGCTGTCGACGGGTCCCGCCTGATGCCCGCTCAGTCGCTGTATCGGTTGGCGCTCATTCCGTACTCGTGGCTCACAGGAAGGCCGATTCACGACGAGATGGCGGGGACCGCGGTCGTCGTCGACTGACAGGCCCGGCCCTCCGGGCCACCTCCCTTTGCATGGGGAGGAGTCGCTCAACAAAAGAAAAAAGGGGCGGCATGAGCCGCCCCTAAGGAAAAGTCGGTGGGTAGTTTAAGCGCGCGCTCCGCTGGACACTCCGCCCTGTCCCTGCATCCAGAGCGCCGGCTTGTTCGGGTAGAGCACGAGCACGAGCACCGCCGCGAGGATCGCGATGATGAACGAGACGATGTCAAACGTGCCGATCGTGATCTGCGTGAAGACCTGGTAAACGATCTCGAGGATCGCGTACACGACCAACGCGCGGACCCAGCTGATGTTGGCGATCGGGTCAAAGCCGGCGATCATCATGCCGGCGCCAAATGCGATGCCGGCTACCGGTGCGGTGACGCCCGCGCCGCTACCGAAGTCGAAGACCGCGTTGCCGACGAAGCTCGCCGCCGAGCCTACGACGAGCAACACGCCCATCACCCACAGAAGAATCTTCAGCGCCAGGGGGTTCCACTTTGCCACTACTTGCCTTCCTCCATTTCGACCGCTGTTGATTCGTATTTGGTGAGCGGGCGGCCGTTCAGGTGCAACTTATACACCGAGTGCACGCAATTACCAACCTT